>Ga0315296_10000432_pt1 | contig 38264 bp, 35 predicted proteins | sample YL17G14_18_MG_FD_203921 | JGI IMG/M metagenome (GOLD analysis project Ga0315296, IMG submission 203921) | Sediment microbial communities from Yellowstone Lake, YNP, Wyoming, USA - YL17G14_18 | ecosystem: Environmental > Aquatic > Freshwater > Lake > Sediment | place: USA: Wyoming | collected... | reverse complement strand
TGCAGACGTTGGCGGCTCATACAGCGGCAATACCCCCGCGCCGATCTATGTGAGGCTGGAAGATAGTACCGGTGCAACGGACACGGTAACTCATCCTTATCCTGCAGCCACAAATATTACTTCGTGGAGGCAGTGGACGATTCCGCTGAGCGAATTTGCCGGCGTGGATGCGAGCTCAGCCGCGAAGTTTTACTTTGGTGTAGGTGACGTGGCCAATCCGACGGCCGGCGGCACCGGCACAGTCCGTATCGACGACATCCGAGTCGTACATAAGGACATGACCGCTGCGATCGCGAGCTGGAAAGCTGCGGCCGAAGCATCCTCACCAGGATTTATCGCCACCAACGTTGCAGACGCCCTCTACGATATTGGCACATACAGCGGTGATATCACCTACGAGTTTGCTGTTCGTAGCAATCCTGATGAAACAGAGGCCAGCATGTGCCTGATCGGCAGAAGACAGTTTGGCGACACGCAGGCAGGGCTGAAGTTTGACCAGTGGAACAATACCGGGGAATACGGCGCTACCGTTTTTGGCGTAGTGGACCTTTATTACGGTATTGCTAACAATCCCGGTGTTGATACCCATCTGGTATTTGTTTCCAGCGAAGATGCGGGTACGACTAAGCTTTATGTCAACGGTGTCTATCAAGCCAGTGTTGCTTCAGCGATTACCTTGTTTGGCACTGTCGGCATCGGCTACGGCGCCCAGGGTGCAGACGCAAGCGGCTCCTTCGATAACTTCGATGGCGACATCTTTGGCGTGGCGATCTATGACACTACCCTTTCCGATGAGGACATCGCTGCGCACTCTGACGCGTTTTTCTCACCTGTGTCGGATGTTACTGTGCCGAGCGATATCGTTCAGGGCGTTCCGAACGATGGAGACTGGCCCGGTGCTGAAACACCTCCTTTGGCGATTGATGATAAAGCCAACACGAAGTATCTGCATTTCAAAGGAGATTTCAATCCCGACCCAGGGACAGGCGGCACTGGTATCCAGGTTACACCATTAGATGGCGCGACTATTGTTACGGGACTGACCTTCACCACAGCGAATGATTCAGCACCGCGCGACCCCGTTGCATTTGAGCTCTCCGGCTCTAATGAGAGCATCGACGGGCCGTACACTTTGATTGCCAGCGGCGATATTGTCGATTTCGCCCAGGAGACGGAGTGGCCGCGCCGCACAAAGAACGAGACGCCGATTTCGTTTGAGAATGACGTGGCGTACAAGCACTATCAGATTATCTTCACGGCCATTCGAGACGCACCAAATGCGAATAGTATGCAGATAGCCGAGGTGGAGTTTTTAGGGGTCATCGCACCCCCACCGGCTGATGTTACTGCGCCAGGAGATGTCGTCCAGGGTGTTCCGAATGATGGAGACTGGCCCGGTGCTGAAATACCTCCTTTGGCCTTCGATGATAATGCCGCGACAAAGTATCTGCATTTCAAAGGAGATTTTAATCCCGACCCAGGGACAGGTGGTGCTGGTTTGCAGGTTACACCATCGGCTGGCCTGAGTGTTGTTACCGGACTGAGTTTAACGACAGCGAATGACGAACCAGGTCGTGACCCGATTGCATTTGAACTTTCCGGTTCTAATGTAAGCATAGATGGGCCGTACACTTTGATTGCCAGTGGTGATATTGTCGATTTCGCCCAGGAGGCGGCGTGGCCTCGCTTCACGATGAACACCACACCGATTTCGTTTGATAATGCAGTAGCATACGCTCACTATCAAATTATATTCACGGCCATTCGAGGCCCTGTGGGTGGTTCTGTTAATAGTATGCAGATAGCCGAGGTGGAGCTAATAGGGCTCCCAGCGCCCGCCCCGAAGGGTGTCGAGGTGAAGATTAATTTTCAGTCTTTGACACAAGGTTCCAAGGAGGTTCCGGAAGGGTATCTGCCCGACTACGGCGAGGTCTTCGGCGACCGCGGCAACGGTTTCAGCTACGGCTGGGACCAGGACATCCAGGGCTATTCGCGCGACCGCGACAACCCCAACTCACTTGACCAGCGTTACGACACACTGCTTCACTTACAGAAAGCGGGTGACAGAACGTGGGAGATTGAATTGCCCAACGGCACCTATAATCTGTTTCTGGTTTGCGGCGACCCCTCTAACTTCGACCAGACCAATAGCTTTGATGTGGAAGGGGTTATTGTCGAGGACCCGGATGGCCAGGATTACTTTGACGAGTACAATGTAACAGTCGAGGTAAGCGATGGTCGTTTGACGATTAAGCCGGCACCTGGCGCGTCCAACTGCAAGATTATGTTCCTGGACATTATGAAATGAGGAAGACCTGAATCAGGTCGTGAGAGATGTAAACCAGGCTACCATCTATAGCCTGGTATGGTGACGTTGACGGGGCTTGGGGGCACCAACAGTGCCTCCAAGCCCTTACTATTTAGGTATTATGTGGGCGGGCCCATAAGAGTTGGTAATCAGCATGTCAAACCGGAGGAGGAAAGCAGGGGGGCTCTAACACACTATGTATTGTAGTGGTCTGTTGCGCGTGGTTTGAGTATTTGTTATTCCGCACCTGATGAGGCAATACAGGGATTGATTCTATGCAGCTTATGCTGGGCTACTGCCTCTGCCAGCCATCCGGTTACGGCGGGCTTGTAGTCGTAATCGTCGAGGTCGTGCAGGTCATCAGGGTCCAAAGGTCCGGCGCCGCCTATGATTTTTCCGAACGTATCGCTTTTGACGGCGTAAATTTTGCCGTTCGTATGCTGCCAAAATCCTTTTACCGCTTCCATAATGTTTCTCCCTCTAAATTTGACAGTTCGCTAACAAGGCTTATTAAGAGACTCCCTTTAAAAAAATAGTAATTATGTCCGCGAGAACAAAAATGGCTATTTTCTTTATCTGGAGGAGGATGAAGAAAGCAGCAGGGGGGAGTCTCAAGGCGCCTTGTATTATTGGACTTTTCGTTTGTGAGGTCGAGAAAATTAGGCCATATCCGGGCGTTTTCCAGTGAATTCGAATGCCGACTTCTAGGGGTTTATTCTGGTGAGTTTGTATCTCTCAAGCCATTTCTTATATTTTAATCAGGGGCCATTATGAGTCGTACCGAGCTAATAATCGGGCTGATTATTCTGTTAATAGGAACCATTGCGATAGTGCTAATAGCAATTAGATGACAATACGGGCAATTCAGTCAGAAAGCGAGCCGCGCTGTGCGACTTGCCAATCAATACCAATTTGTCTTAAGGGGGTTTGTCATGGCTAATGGAAAAAGAATGATTATTGCTGTGATGATTTTATTTGCCAGTTTCGTGCTCACCGGATGTGAAAATCCTGTTGCGATGTTTCAACAAGCGGTGAGGTCGGGAAATCTTGAAGAGGCAGAAGCCTTGTTGGCAGAGGAGCCTACACTGGTGGATGCCGAAGGAGATGGCCGGGCTCTTCTATTTGAGGCGCTCCAGAACGAACAGAAACAGATGGTTTTGCTTCTAATTAACAATGGAGTGGATGTAAACGTTAAAGACGAAAACTGTTTTTCTCCGCTGCACTGTGCGGCCCAGCAGGGTCATGTAGAGATTGCCGAGCTTCTCATTGCCAAGGGAGCCAATGTAAATGCAACAGATATGATGGGCGAAACACCTTTGCACGCAGCGGTCTTAGGCGGCCACAAGGATGTAGTCGAGGTTCTGCTTGCCGGGGGAGCGAATGTGGATGCGGAAAATCAAATGGAACGAACACCTTTGCACTTTGCAGCCAGAGACGGTTATTTGGATGTGGTCGAGATTTTGCTCGCCCAGGGAGCGGATGTTAATGCAAAAGATAAAAGTCCAAGTCGTACTCCTCTCCATTATGCGGCTCAACAGGACCACAAGGACGTCGCTGAGCTCTTACTTGCCCAGGGAGCAGATGTGAATGCAAGAGATTTATTGTCCCGTACTCCTCTGTATTGGGCATCCGTTAGGGCCAATAAGGATAGAGTTTGCAGGGATGTAGTCGAATTACTTCGTAAGCACGGAGGTCAGTATTAGCAAAACAGAGCATCGGTGTGTGGATGGATGTCTTTATTTATCCACACGCCGGGATAGGCCAAGAAGCCAAATTGAGAGAACCAAAATCTCTATTTTTTGAGGGGTGAAGAAATGAAAAAGAAAGAAAAGAAAAATCATGTTAGAAAGAGGCTATCGACAATTTTATTGTGTATTCTGGCGATTGTGTTATGCGCCGCACCTCGCGGCTGGGCCGTCATTTACAATGACGGCGGTGAACACAATGTCACGACAGACCTGACTTGGTTGGAAGTAGGGACTGGTACAACAGTGAATCTTTATGCCTCTGTTTCACAATACGTATATGCATATCCTGGCAGCATTTTGAATATCCATTCCGGCAACGTTGGTTGGTATATCGCCCTTAGCAAAGATAAGCCGTATGCGGTTGTGACAGTCTATGGCACTGATTTTGGGGGTGATGGTGACTTTAGTGTCCCTGGTCAGGTCTCCTTTTCAGGCGGAACATTGACAGGGACCTATGGAAACGGTGACCCCATTGAACTGAAGTTTTATAGCAATATACCAGTTTGTCTGGGAACTTCCGGCCTTGTTGAGGTTAAGGTGGAGATTGATATCAAGACCGGCGGCAATCCCAACAGCATAAATCTCAAGTCCAAGGGAGTCGTACCAGTGGCAGTGCTAACAACCGATGGCTTCGATGCCAGAAACATTGACCCTACCACCGTGGAATTCGCAGGAGCTTCGCCTGTGCGTTGGACGCTATGCGATGTAGATGATGACGGTGATGAGGATATGCTGTTTCACTTCGAGACGCAGGAGCTGAAGCTGGATGAGAACAGTACAGAAGCTATCTTGACAGGCAAGACAACTGAAGAAAAGGTAATACGTGGGACTGACGGCGTGCAGATTGTGCCACAGAAGAAATAGGTTTTTCCAGTCAATGCCGGCCTGTTTGGCATTGCAAAGTTCTATGGGGAAGTACCGCTTCTTAATGGTCGATATAGGAGATGTATTTCCCCGATTTTATATTTTTGGGCTTGAGAGATGAAAGAAAAGGCTTTTACACTCGTTGAGGTTATATTGGTTGTGACCATCCTGGGCATACTTGGGGCGCTTGTTTTACCTACATTTCAGGGGCATATTGCGAAAGCTCGGGAGTCAGCGGCTAAAAACAATCTCAGGGTAATACGAAATCAGATCGAGCTGTATAAATTACAGCACAAAGGAATCCCGCCGGGCTATGTAAATGATTCCGGTGCACCAACGGCCCTGCTGGAATTGCAATTTACTGCCACGACCACGGAAACGGGGGCGGTTTCCCCGTCCACCGTTCCTGCCGAGCCCTTTGTAAACGGGCCTTATATAAAGAAACTACCCGAGAATCCCTACAACAAGTTATCGAATGTTGTCTATGCACCCGAGGCGACCGCCTTTTCTGCAGCGGTGGACGGTACATCCAGTGGATGGTTATACAAGAAAGAAACCGGCGAGTTTAAGATTAACTGGACCGGCACCGATAGCGAGGGCGCTGCCTTTTACGATTATTAAATGCGGGTTATTCTCCCGCAACCCGGCATAAGCATGCCAAGAATCCGCGCAGGATTTTTTATGAACCCCGCCCGTCGAAGACGGGACGGGATGAACTGCCCCACCGGGAGGCTTTTTAGTCCATCACAATGGGCGAGCCCCCGATTGCGACTGTCGGGGGCGAGCCCACGTGGGGGTTATCAGCGGCCTTAATAAATTGAAAGCCAGCAGAAGCCTTATTAGTCTTATCAGCTTTTAAAACGCCTTATGTTTGCATTCTTCGGCATATTTCGTAAAATTTAATAGGGGACTATGAGTCGGACAGAGCTTATTATGCTGACTTTTACCGGTGTAGGGACAAATGCTATCGTCCTTTTGGCAGTTCGGAGGAACCATTATGCGCGGAATTTTAGAAAATATAGAAAAGGCCAAAGTAAAGCCTGATAAAGAATTAGAATGTGCGGCCGAATCATTGGAGCGGATTGCCAATGATATGGACGAGTGGATTGGGCAACAAAGGGATAGATTTAAGCACACAACCATAGCTTTCCGCAAAAAGTGGATTTCACGTTGGTTCTCAGATTTTTTCATTATGGAATTGTTCAAGGATACGGCACATAAAAGGCAGTTTGGTGATATCGTAGAAACGTACCGCTTGTATATGCCTGGTATCGCTGAGCCGCTGAAGGAGATATGGAACAATTTCTTGCATTGCACCAAATTTATGCGACAAATTCAAAATGATAAGAACAGGGTAGAGGATAATCATGACCTTGGGTTTTGGTGTGTCAATTTTTTCGACACAGTAGCGGGTCCAGCAGTAGAACGCCTTCGACATTCAGCGGAACTGACAAGAGAATATTTAGCGGCTCCAAAGCAAACAGAAACAGTAGAGAGACGCCCTCAGGGAGTATTGAATGAGCAAGTCGGTAAACTCTTGAGGTCTTCTCCCTCAGATATATCGGCTTCCGAAATTGCAAGAATACTAAATGAAAATTATGTTGGAGTATATCAACCAATCAGTCCCTGCTTAGTCGGAAAAACAGAGCATTGGAAAAAGCATCGTGAGAAGAAAAAGAGCCGTAGGAAAAATAAATTATAAAAATCTTTTCGCCTATTTTCAACTCCCGTGTCAGCATCTGGTTGCTTCTGAAGACAAGAATATTACCCTCTCTACTATCACCGCACGCAAGCCCCCGATTGCGACTGTCGGGGGCAAGCCCCGTTGGAAGTCCGTACCGAATATAGCACCTTACTTATAAGGGAGCAAGCCGAGGAGGAGGGGTTAATGGTCCAAACTATTCACCCCGCCCCGTCTTCGACGGGCGGGGTTCACAACGTACAGCTTTAACTCAAGAGTTCAATGACGCCTGCTTGACAAATGTCTTAAAATCTCGATTTTGCTTTCCCATTTATGTGAATTAATCCCGGTTGGCACCCTTTGGTCGGACCGCCACAGTCCGCGCCAACATTTCCGTATAAATTTCAACATTCTCATCTCATCACGCTCATCCCGTCCCGTCTTTGCCGCAAGGCATCCTGCGGACGACGGGCGGGACTCATCTCAAATGCTGATAGGTTTTTACCATCAATACATTTCACTACATCCTTCTTTGGAAAACTAATCAGCAAAGACTATAGCTGTGTGCCACCTTTGATACCAGATGTAACGTTTTTTCCGCAATTCTACTATCGAGCCAACCAACCTTAGAGACAGCAGAAATAGTTCGGCAGCTTTAAAAACGGGCACTGACAATTTACCGGTCGTCAGCGACAAAATTTCTTACAGGACTTACTTTAATAGGAATGAGCTTACATCGGATGGTATTGAACGAACGACAAAAATGGACGTAGTAGAGCAAGGACGGTCGCGAGACTTGTTAACTATTTGTTAACTCCCCCACTGCTGGCTTGCGCCAGCAAGCCGTGGGGGCAGGTTTAAGCCTTTCCAGCTTGTTTTGACATTCAGCCCCCGACAGTCGCAATCGGGGGCTGGGTAATATCATCTTTGAGGTGTCCCTGCCAGCCTGGGTGCTGTGAACTTGTAGTAGTAGAAGAAGAAGTAGCTGGTGCCAAACTCACGGGCCAGATGCTGGAGTACAATTTGGCGATTGTGCGGCTGCATTGAATTGTAGAGTCGCACAAACCGCTTATATCTTTCAATTGTTTCACTCTTTATGTTGAGCTTATTCAAATCCGGTTGCCGGCCGTGCAAACTATAGTATATCAGCATTGCCTCTTCATAAAGAGTCGGGACGTCCTGGTATCCGAGCTGAGCAAGGCGTTGAATATTCGCCGCGATCTTGTCAAGCTGACCGGCTAACAGGTAGCAAGCCATAAGGTACTCAAATGCCATTCTATTGCGGGGATTATGCCTAAGAAGTCCCGTCAGCATTTCCTCTATGGATTCTTTGTAGAGCCTGGCATCTCCGTTCCTTCGAATGTACGAATTGACCCGACGAATGTAGGCAGCCTCATCTGGTTTAAATCCGGTCTTCAGGCTGCTCAGCATTGATTCTGCTTTGTCACGATATATAAGGTCCTTCTTCAAAGCGTTGAGATATATTCGGGCTGTAGATTCTTGTCCTTTAATGATATTAATCCAGGCGAGCTTCTCGAGCACTATGCCGCTCTGGCCTTTGATAACCAGGAATTCGGAGGCCAGCTTCTCTGCATAGTCTATATTTCCAAGCTCTATGAAAGTATCACACATTTTCAATTGTGTCATAGAAGATTCTTCTTGCTCATGTGTGAGCAAAAGGGCGTGCGGATTTTGTGGAAAACATAACATATCGTAGGGTAATCTTCCGACATGATACAAAGCTCGATTAATGTCGTGATTGCAGTAGATGTTGTAGATATTCTTCGGCAGACGGTTGCCGAGCTCAAGGACTTCGGACCATCGCTTCTGGCGGGAGAGATAGTTCATCAAGACGATTTGCCTGTGTATTTTGTCGTAGCTGAAATACAAACCGACGGTCATCACAGTTATCGGAACAACGGGCACTGCGAATTTCTTGAAGTATGCCCAGGATGCTCCTCGGGACCTGCTGACGGCACGTGTCTTTCTGGGATGGGATTCAGAGGTATCTTGATACCTATTGAACAGCATTCTCCATAAGCATAAAAGTAACACTGTGGCAGGTGCGAAAGCGTATAGCATTATGACCGAAACCTTGGAGAGCATCTTCATGTTCGCAGTCATATCCCGGCAAAAAGGAGTCAATATCAGGAATCCCTGTTTAGGTGAGATGTGAAATACATATTCGGCAAGGAACCAGATAACAGCTACTGCTGCTGGTAGTGTAAGAACTGCCGCTAACCAATCCCGACGCAGAAAAACCAGGTAAACTATTGTCATAAGCGAGAAAATTAGAACACCTCCGGCACCAGCAATAATGTAGCTAATCACTGCTATAAGACAGAAAACCGCCATGCGAATTGGTGCCCTGCGCAAAGGCACTCTCTCTAAGACAAGCGAAAACAGCAACCCTATGAACGAGGTCAGGCAGGCGGCAAGTGGATGGTCATAGTTGTTGTATATTATAAGAATCATTATAGCCGGGAAATAATGCAATACATTCAAACTATGATGGCCAGCATAAATATAATGCTGTCTTGAAAGCTCACAGAGACACAAAGCAACCAGCACAATAAGCAATGCCCCCAACCATGAGTAGAAGTATAACTGTGAAAGAAAACCATAAGCATAAACAACCACTCCACCTGGGACGCCAATCGAGTCTCTCAGAAACCGCCATCCGGTGGAGAATAAAGGGACATCAAGTATGATGGTGCCAAAACCGTGATAAATCAGGTGTGGCTTGATAAAGAACCACACGTAAACATAGCAGAGCAAGAAGAATATCAAATAGAGCGAAAATCGGTTTTTACTATATAGCATTTTTCTATATTCCAAAACCATTGATAGCCGGCATTCAATAACCTACTCACGCTCTTGCCAGTCCCGACAGGGATACTGTGTAGGTTCTGATTTCTCGGCCTTTGGGGTAGCCGCCGTGATAGGAATGTCAACTGCAATAGAATCCTTATTACGTGCGGCCCGGCCAAGCAAGGACTTTCTCACCCTTACTCTGTCGCCGAGCAGCTCAGGAACGCTATATGTTTCCAGCAGTGAGTCATAGTATATAGGGTTTCGTTGCGGCAATATAAAAGGTTTGTGGGCCTTGCCATCGTCGTCAACATAGCTGAGATACGTCCTCGTGAAGAGGCCGTCTTCACGTTTGCTGCTGAACGCAATCCACCTACTGTTACTCGACCAACTGTGCCACGATTCGGAATACTTGCTGTTAATGGCAAGTCTTCGATAACTGCCCGTAGAAAGGTCTATTATGTAGAGGTCGCTGCTGGGTTGATAAGCCGGAAAACAGCCGTACTCACACATGCAGAAGAGCAGAAATTTACCATCCGGCGATATCCTTGGCAGCAATATGCTCAGACCGGTTTCTTCGGCAGATAATACTGTCTCGACCTGGCCCCAGCTATTATTCCGGGTATCGTAGCGTATGCGGCGAAGATCATATTTGAGCTTCTCGTAATTCTCGGGTGGTATTGTGTCCCGGTCTTTCCACAACACCGGCCCGCTGCAATAATAGAGATACTTGCCATCCGGAGACCACGTAGGATAGGTTTCGAGCCGATTTTTTTCTGATAGCTGAGCCGGGCAGACTGCCTTGCGGCCTTCAACCATATAACAGACTAATGCTGAGTCGAGGTCGGCAACATCACGCACCTCCATCCGGCCCGTATGAAAGAACTGGCGAACCTTGTTTATCGAATACACCGCCAATGAGCCACTTGGATGCCACGATGTATAGCCCCACTTTGAGCCTATCTTGCTGACTGCTCCATTCTGGATGAGCAACGTAGAGCTTCCGTACACCGCGCTGCGCAGACCAATTGTCATTGTATTGGGGGCATTGCCGACGAAACTATGGCAGTTAAGACAGCCCTCTCCAAAAGACCTGCCGTGCATAACCAGGGACTCATCGTAGCTTACAAGATTACGCTGATAAATCCCAATACTCTTCCACCAGTTAAATACGGGCTTCATAAGCCGATATACAACATAGCCGTCAATATCATCTTCAGCGATAGTATTTGATATACTCTGAAACTTCCTCCATCCGTGCTCTGCATTCTTGACATAGATATCAAAGATAATTTTGTTGCCCTTGTTGGATTTAAGCATGTCTCGCCATTCTCTCAGAGGAATGCGCACCTGGCCTGTCTTGATGAAGATGTCTATCGTCTTGTCACCATCAACATATACCTTTGCGAAGTATTGTTGTCCCTGTTCGAGAATTCTGAAATTGATTGGGGCGATATTGGGTGGGATTACGATATCAGAGTAATCAGGGCTTATTCTCGGTTCAACTGCGACTTCGGTGTGCTTCTCGATAGCCTTCGGCGAATTCAGGACAAACCACAATCCCGCAATGATAATGACGCTGCCAAAGAGCCCCGCACCTATTAGGCGTGAGCCCCGTCCCGTCTTCGACGGGCGGGGTGAGCAGCCTAAGCTCAATAGGTGCGGGGTTACGGCAATTCTGCTTCGCAATCCATGTGCCATATACAAATGGATGATTGAGAAACCTCCGCTGGTCGTCCGTGCCATGGTCCTGGGTGACTCCTGAAGGCGGTTCGTCATAGAGAACCGTCTTCCTTCCCGACCTCCTTCGATGTAAATAGTTTTTGGATACTACGGGCTTATCATAAAGACCATGGTGCTCTCATCGTTCTTGCGAGCATCCTGTTGGCCTTGTCGTCATTGAGAAATCGCTCATTGTCCGGATCCCATCGCAGTTTGCGTCCTAACCGCAGACAAATATTACCGGCGTGACAAGTCGTGACCGAGCGATGCGAGACTTCGGCATTGGATATCGGCAGGCTGCGAGTCTTGACGCAATCGAGAAAATTGCGATGATGACCCATCATGTACGCATAGCCTCTCTGCATAAAGTTGACCTTTCGTATAATGGCTTTGCTCGATGCAGTGATTTTGCCGGTGTCATCGACGCTGACCAAGCCTTCGGTGCCGACGAATTTGTTTCCTCTGGGGCCTCGACCAGGCTCGGTCTCATCGTGATATATCATCTTTACGCCGTCGGAGTATGTTGCAACTACCTCGAAACGCACGGGCGTATTGAATAGACCGTCCCTGGGGAACTCTGCCCAGCCTTCGTACTCTGTAGGACCTGAATATTGACTGTCGTGTGCCCATTGTGCCAGGTCGTTGAAGTGCGCTCCAAGGTCGGTCAATTGTCCGCCGGAGTAATCGTATATCCACCGAAAACTGCCGTGACATCTACTGGGTGTGTACGGCTCAAAGGGGGCAGGCCCGAGCCACATATCATAGTCGAAGCCTTTCGGAACAGGTTCGGGCTTCTGTGGAGGACATGTCGGGCCGTTATGATAGTAGCAATGCAGGGTATGAAGCTGACCGAGCATACCGCTGCGAGCGATGTCCACAGCGAAACGAAAACAGCCGTTGCTGCGTCGCTGGGTACCGGACTGATAGACAGTTCCTAATCGCTTCATTGTATCAGCGACAGCCCTGCCTTCAGCGATGGTCAAAGAAATCGGTTTCTCACAATAGATGTCTTTGCCGGTCTTTGCGGCCTCAATGGAAATAACAGCATGCCAGTGGTCCGGCGTTGCTATCAGCACCGTATCAACGTCATCGCGAATAAGTATTTCGCGGAAATCATTGTACGCTGCGCAGTCTTTGTTGCCGTACGTGGAATCCACTGTGTCCTTTGCCATAATCCGGTGGTTCGTATCGACATCGCAGACAGCCAGGATGTGCAGGTCGTCACAGGTAAGAAAATTCCGCAGATTGTGCATACCCTGACCGCCCAGCCCAATAGCGCCCATCGTAAGTTGCTCACTTGGAGCAATATTGCCGGCTTTGCCAAGGGATGACGAGGAAACAATATATGGGAAGCCTGCTGTTCCCAGAGCTATGGCGGCTGTCTTTCTCAAGAAACGACGGCGGTTGATGTTCTTGGCTATCATAAGAAACTCCCGACACCTAATCTGCTACTCCAAAGCTTGGAACCGTACCCACTCCTCAGTCCCTGTCTTACCACAATGATTCCATTAGATGGTCATTCACCCCGTCCCGTCTTCGACGGGCGGGGTTCATCCTTCCGCAAATCAAGGACTGCCGGACTCTGAGCGCTGCCAATTGTTTCTGAAGGATAGCAAGGTAGTCAACTATCTGAGTGCAATCGAGGAAAGCGAAATAATCCCCCTTGAGCTTGGGGATAATCCGGCAATAGGCAATAGAAGCGCTGGGCTTTGCCGAGAGCTCATCATCTGTACACTCAGGCCAGAAACAACATAGCTACTGAGCAAGCCGCTGTTTGCCCGGGTAGTGTGTGTCAAGCCACGCCAGGTCAACGTTAGGTGGATTGAACTTCTGTCCCTTGCCAAAACCCCTGGCTGCAGCTTCTCCTCGACTGGTACAGTAGATAACCGTCCGCTTGTCATCCCATTTCTTGCGTTCTGCGTGACCATCCATGAAACTAAATGTGCAGGCATTGCTGTGAAAGATGCCCAGAGGGTCCCACATACTGCCGGTGCCCGGCTCATACGACCATCCGTCATGATTAAAGTTGCCTGCAGAGCCGTCGTATATCTCTTCTACGAAGAGCATCTTGGTGGCCGGGCTTTTGAAGCTGAACAAATTTTTTTGGTCGGAACTTTCTGTAGCCCGCATATAATCGGTGAGAGAGTAACTGCGGTAAATCAGATATTCCGATTCTCTGCCCAGGCTTGTCCCCCTTATTATTCGATTGTCACCCGGGCAATGATAAGCATCCACATCTTTTATATATTTGTATAGAATTCCTTCCCTCAGTCCATTGTACCGCTGCTCGCGCGTAACAGGCCCACTGACCATAGGAACAATATTGCCCCCTGAGTAACCAAGGGGCGGCATTACCCATGGGGGCACACCATTGACTGTGCTGTGAAGCGCCCAGCCCCCACAAACAGTGCCATCGTTCTCGCTGGCGTACATGATGTAGGCCAGCGCAAGGGTCTTCTGGTTTGAGGAGCATGAGACTCCCCGGGCCTGTTCGCGCGCGACGTTGAGGGCGGGCATTAAGATAGCCATCAATATGGCAATGATAGCAATAACGACTAAGAGCTCGATGAGTGTAAAACCGTTTCGCTGAATCATGTTTCACCTCCTTTACCTACGGCAAAAAACGTCTTTCTTATGTAAGCGGCGATTCGCCATTTACTGGTCATTCTCTCATTCTGCCAGATAACCAGCAAGGCAACTACACGATTATACACCCTCCGAGCTATAGAATCAACAAGAATCAGCTCAAAAGCGGCAAATTGTGGAACCAGTGTTTTCGAACTCGCGGCTCGACGACGTAACTCTCTATGAAGACTATAGGTAACTGTTTGCAATTCTTGTTGCAAACACCAGCTATCCGTTCAACTACGCCTGAGAGGACTCGAACCTCTAACCTCCGGTTCCGTAGACCGACGCTCTGAAAATACAAGTCCCGCAAAAGCCGACACTTGCAAAATCTCAAAAGAGCAGTTGACACCTCAGTTGACACCTAAATCCCCAAAACAGGGCGAAATTGACACCTCAAAACTACCGGCTGACCTTGCTGAAATTGTAGCCGTTTGGCCGGAACTGCCGGGGCATATCAAGCAGACAATCAGGGCTTTGGTGGACGCAGCTAAGCAGTCAAACGGGAACGATTAGAACCAAAGGAGCTATGACCGGAGCTTATGGGCAAAACTGAATAGTGCAGCGCGTAGCCGGAGCGGGACGATACTGCTGCCCCCCCAGTGCTACTCACTGTTCTTTCTTGGAAATCCCTTCTTCTGATTTACTTACAGTAGATTCTTCTTGGAATATTTTCTGAAATAACTCATACGCTTCAGGCAGTTGTGTTTGTATGGCCCATTTGTATTCACTCAAAATTAACTTCGTCACTTCACTTTGTATATTGTTCAAAGACTTGAAATACTCCTTCTCAGGAGCACATCTTTGCAATTTTTTCCCCAACTCAATAGCCTCGTTAGGGTCTTCTTTTGCCAATAAACTTTCGTTGTATTGACCGAAAATATTGTTTGCAATGCCTATTTTGGTCTCATAATTATAAATAGTGTTGATAAAATTCAACTCTGTTTGTTTGCCAGCGTCCCAAAGTCCTGAAGATAGAAATGCTTTTATGGCATTAGTTTTCAAGATGGGGAAGGGACGTAAAACCCACTTTCCATCTTTGCTTAGGTAGTGGACTTCGCCTTTCAAAGGTGGCATTTCCAAAAACTTGATGTTTATATACAATTCTTGACTAATGGCTCGGATGAGATTGTTTCTCTGCTCTCCGAGCGATATGATATTCCATCCCTTTGTTGTCTCAGTTCCGCCCTTACCTACCAACCATGAACCGAACACAAGCAGAAAGATTATAACTAAGGAGATTACAATCCTACGCCAGACGACAGATTTGAACCACTGCTGCTTTTTCAAACATTTGTCTGCCTGTTTGCAGATACTCAGCAGAAACCAGCCCGCAGAAAAAAAGAATGCTCCTGCTGCAACTAACACTGTACCCCAAAACACGTATGAATTGCCGCTTGTTAGATAATCCATTTTTGACCTCCGTCAAATAACCCACATTCTTTGGAAGAACCCTCTTGAATCATCTTCTGGATTGTATCCGAGAACGCACGTGATTGTCAATGGATTGTTTCATATTCTTCTAATGCAATATACGCCCAAGACCTGACTTTCTTCACATTCTTTGGCAGGTTTCAGAGCCGATTTGGGTAATTAAGTGTGGCCAAAAATCCCCCAACTGCTTTGAACAGGCGGTCCGAAGTAAGCAACCGAACAACTCTGTCTTGTATATACTCAAAACTTACTCATCATCCAAAGCCTCTACCTGCCGCTTGCGGGCTTTGCTGTTTGGCTTGGCATAGATAGCTGTTGTAGTGGGGATGGCGTGTCCTGCTGAATCTTGTACCGCTGTAAACAACCGTTGCCTATCATGTTTGATGTCTATTTGGCCGCCTTAAGTCGTTTCAAAATGGCACTGACATGGGAGCCACGCCACTCTTGAGCTTTGCGAGTGGCCCAGCCTTCCTGATTGAGGATTCGTGCTATCTGATACGGGCCTAATCGTTTGCCACACCTGGGCTTCCTGTATAACTGCTTTATCCGCTTTACGACCTTTTCCTCACCTTCAAAGAATCCGTAGGGCTTACGACCTTCACAACGTCCTGTTTTGGACTTCTTAGCTTCTCTGGCCTTGCGAAGTTTGGCCACCAATATTGACTTATCAAGTTCCGCAAAAACTCCCTGTACCTGTATCATCGCCTTGAGCATAGGGTCGCCTGAAAATGCAGCCGTGACATCCTGCTGAGTGTCAGCGGATATGAGAGTGATGCCTTTCCGACAAAGCAAGACCACCAGTTGATGCTGAATAGCAACATCACGAGCCAATCTATCGAGACGTTCGACAATGACTACCCTACAATCGTTTGACAACATATCCGTCAACATTCGCGTAAAGACAGGACGGTCTGTATCTGTGCCGGTCATAGCCTCTCGATAGACCCGTATTAGCTCATATCCGGCCTGCTCGGCATAAGCGGTTATTATCTCTTCCTGACGGTCTAATCCTGTGCCGTTTCTCTGCTGGCCCGCAGAACTTACTCTGCAATAGGCCACAGCTTGTTTTTTTGTTGTTTTCTTTTTTGCCATAATAATATCTCTCCTGCGAGTGAAAATTTACAAATATATAATCGAGAGCACTTGATGTCGCAAGGTACTCTCCGTGTTTCTATGTCTCTTTGTAACATTGTCGGTCTAACCTAACATATCCCCTGACTCGATAGCCATAAACATTTCTCGACAGTTGTTTTTACAGTTTTGGGCAAGTTTGATATAGCTCTGGAGGGGCTTGCCGTTGAGGTTTTCCTTTGTGGCTATTTGCAGACAGTGCTCGCCAAAGACCTTTGCAAGTCCTTGATTTGTAAGTTCGATTTTTGCACAACGTGATAACAAGGGATGTGCGTCAATCTGGTCGTCAAAGAGACTTGATTCACCCATTTTTGTAGTGGTGAAAACTATGCAAATATGGTGGGGAATCCGCTCCAAAAGCCCCAGTAAACGCCGGATAATCGTCTTGCGAAGGCCGTGTGCTTCATTTATTATATAAGCCCTGCCGCCCTTGCCTGGGGCAAGATAGGACATATCCTGCTCAAGTCTGTCAATTTCCGATACCGACATTGCATCTGCGCTGTCATACTCTGTGATGTAAAAATCGTCCGCACCCTGCTGAGCGATAATTCGTCCAATAGTGGTTTTGCCGGTTCCACTTGCACCGGAAATCCACCAGGCCCGACCACCCCAGCCACGTGCAAGTAATAACTCAACCTTCTGGATAGCTTTGTCTTGACCTAATACCTCATCAAAAGACTTAGGCCGGTATTTCTCAAATAGTGTTGTTGTTTCCATAATTTTATCCCTTGTGAAAAAGAATAGGGACGGCACAAGACCGCCCCTATAAGTGGTCAACTTAGTTCCTCAATCATACTCTCAACGTCATAGATTCGATAATACTCACCACTGACCTCAACGAATTGGTCGTCATCGGAGAGCATATCAGAGACGCCACAACGGAACGCCACTGGGTCGATATTACGAAGGACATAGCCTGGGTCATATTCGAGAGTGCCGATTTTGAGTGTTTCGCAGGTCTCGTTTAGTAGCTCCTCGAATTGCTCTTCTGCATCGACAGGGCTGCAATGCTCTTTTATCAAGTGCTCGATAACCCAGTCCGTGCCGTATTCGACACCGACACCCTCCAAGTGTCGCATAAAATCATCGGAGCCACAGTCCGGGCAATGGTCAGCCTTGACTACCTTATAGCAGCCATAGCAGAAATTTTCGGTATTATCGAAAGCCAGGGCGGTCAGTTTTTCTTTTAGGTCATTGTCGGTGATATTCATAGGGCCACCCCCAGTCCGGCGTATGCTTCGTCAAGTGTGATTGTTTGATACTTGTCCCAGGGCTTGTAATTCAACGCTGGCTTTGTCGGTCGTCCGCAGTTATGGCTCCACTGTCCCCTGCGTCTTGACCATCGAAAGCCAAAGTCTTTGAGGGCTTGCCTAATGTCTGCGTTTGGCTTGGATTCAAACTCGACCCAGACCCACCTGCCGACAACACGGGCGGGCAGGTTCCGGGACTTGCAGAACTCCAGGACTTCAATAATTGAATGATTGGACTTGATTCTTTTGGATTGGTTTGGTAGTGTTTCCATTGTTTTAACCTCCTATATAGGTTAGAACCACGGTCGGGGATGTTCGAGCATCGCCCGACCACTTTACTTTGTGGCTTTGACGGCCAAAACCACTAATCACAAAATAGCAAATCCCTGCTATGTTGTCAATAAAAAACTAAAGAATTTTGTTGTTTTTATGAAAAAAAGTATTGTCAATACAGGACTTAGGAAAAGATAAGTATGTAAACAAGTCCGGTCATTCCCTGGTTTGCTGCAAAATATCGGGGCTTGTTTAACAGAGTTTGTGCAAAATATCGGGGCGGTTTTCCTTGTCTTTACAGGTAGTTTTCCGGCCTGTCTGCGGTCGTTCTGGGTTCCACAATGGCTGTGTAATCCAGAGCCGCACCGTTCAAAAAACATCCCCCGCCGACCCCCTGCGGGCCGATTCGTAAATACGGTCAAAGGCCCCTCGCGTTTTGAAACCCCTCTGAAAATTTTCAGAAGTGATGGAACTCCTCACAGGTGGCTGTTTTCCGCCTTGGTAATCCCGCCGTCTGGGACCACTTCAATGTTGCTTTCTGCTCTGTAATCATTTATGATACCCCTGAACAATCCCATTTGATAGGAACCGCAAGATGACGCCGGAAAAAGAGGCGAGACAACTAATTGACGAGTTGCTGGAAGCTGCTGGTTGGCAGGTGCAGGATTACAAGCAGGTGAATCTGGGGGCGGGTCTGGGCGTTGCGGTTCGTGAATTTACCCTCAAAACTGGCTCGGCTGACTACTTGCTCTTCGTAGACCACAAAGCTGCGGGGGTAATCGAGGCAAAGCCTGTTGGGACAACATTAGGTGGTGTTGACTGGCAGTCGGACAAATACACAATCGGCTTGCCAGACAATCTCCCATCCTACCAACGACCGCTGCCTTTTGCATACGAGAGCACCGGTGTTGAAACATTTTTCAGAGACCTTAGAGACCCTGAACCTTGTTCTCGGCGGGTCTTTGCCTTTTTTAAGCCTGAAACCATCAAAGACTACCTGTCACAGGGAAAAACCATCAGAACCGGCCTTAAAGAAATTCCACCGTTGATTACAGAAGGCTTGAGAGATTGCCAGGTTGAAGCAATTGAAGGGCTTGAGAAGTCGTTCGCCCAGGCACGGCCACGAGCACTTATACAAATGGCGTCCGGCGGTGGTAAGACGTTTGCCGCTGTAACCAGTGCCTACCGATTGGTCAAGTTTGCCAAAGCCAAGCGAATATTGTTTCTGGTCGATAGAAACCATCTCGGCAGACAGACGCTAAAGGAATTTCAGCAATATGTCACCCCAGATGATGGCCGGAAATTCACCGAGCTTTATAACATTCAACGCCTGACCTCAAACAAGATAGACCCCGTCTGCAAGCTAACCATCACGACAATTCAGAGAATCTATTCGATGCTCAAGGGAGAGGAAGAATTTAATCCTGAAATTGAGGAGCTTTCCGGCTTTGAGCTTTCTACTATTCAGCCAGAGCCAAAAGAGGTCGTTTACAATCCTCAAATCCCTATCGAGACCTACGATTTCATCGTGACCGATGAATGCCACCGCTCTATCTACAATCTCTGGCGTCAGGTGCTCGAATACTTTGATGCCTTTATAATCGGCTTGACCGCAACACCGTCAAAGCAGACTCTCGGCTTTTTTAATCAGAACCTTGTTACCGAATACAACCACGAGCGGGCGATTGCAGACGGTGTCAATGTCGGTTACGAGGTCTATCGTATAAAAACGAAAATCACCGAACAGGGCAGCACCGTTGAAGCAGGTAACTATGTTGATATGCGTGATAAACTCACCAGAGATGTCCGCTGGGAACAGCTTGATGAAGATTTAGAATATGAGAGCAAACACCTTGACCGTAGTGTCGTGGCAAAAGACCAGATTAGAACAGTCATAAAGACATTCAAAGAAAAACTCCCAACCGACATATTCCCTGGCAGAACGGAAGTCCCCAAGACCCTCATCTACGCCAAAGACGATTCCCACGCAGAAGATATTTTGCATATTGTCAGAGAGGAGTTTGGCAAGGGCAACGAGTTTGCCAAAAAGATAACCTATAAAACAACCGGAGAAGCTCCCGAAGACCTGATACAGAGTTTTCGCAATTCATACTTTCCTCGAATAGTGGTAACAGTCGATATGATTGCTACCGGCACGGATATTAAACCGCTTGAGTGTATATTATTTATGCGGGACGTCCGCTCACGCACCTATTTTGAGCAGATGAAGGGACGAGGCACAAGGGTTATTTCATCGACAGATTTCAAAGCGGTTACTCCTGATGCAGACCACAAGACGCATTTTGTTATCGTTGATGCCGTTGGTGTCTGTGAAACCGATAAGACAGATTCCCGACCGCTGGAGCGCAAAAATACTATCCCCTTTGAAAAATTGGTTCAGGGCGTAGCTTTAGGTATTAGGGATAAAGATACTATCAATTCACTTGCAGGTAGATTAGCTCGACTGGATAGAGAGATAGAAGGAAGCGACAGAAACGAATTGCAACAAGTAGCTAATGGTAAGCCCTTGAAAGAAATAATCAATAAGCTGCTCGATGCTATTGACCCCGACAAACAGCAGGAAAAGGCAAAAGAGATTTTCAGTACAAACGAGCCGACCAAAGAGCAGATAGAGAAAGCTACAGAAGAACTGACAAAAATGTCCTGCGGGCCTTTTGACAACCCTAAGTTCAGAGACACGCTGATTGAGATTAAAAAGAAGACCGAGCAGATTATCGACACCGTGAGCCAGGATATTCTTCTCGGTGCCAGATTTGACCAGCAGGCAAAAGAAAAGGCTGCGCAGAGCTTAATAGATTCCTTCAAAAAGTTTATCGAGGATAATAAAAACGAAATAACCGCTTTACAGCTTATCTATAATAAACCGTTCGGCCAGCGCCATATAACCTACGAGCAGATAGACGAGCTGGCAAAGGCCATAAAGAAACCACCATTGAATTTAAGACAGGAGAGGCTCTGGCTGGCATACGAACAGCTTGAAAAATCCAAAGTCAAAAAGGCAAGGGCTGAAAAGCTCTTGACTGATATTATTTCACTTATTCGCTTTACAATTACTGATGCCGATGTCCTTGAACCCTGGGTAGATGTCCAGGAACGTAGATTCGATAACTGGCTCGACCAGCAGAAAAAGCAGGGCAGAGAATTTACACCTGAGCAGGCCGAATGGCTGACTATGATAAAAGACCATATCACCACCAGCTTGAAGATTGAAATGGACGACTTTGAATATGCACCATTTCACGAAAAAGGCGGAGCGGTTAAAGCATATCAGTTATTCGGCGACAAACTGAACACGATTCTTGAAGAACTAAATGAGGTGTTGGCGGCTTAATCTATAGTGGAGGTTTGATTTATGGTTACACTTACCGAACTTGAACGAAGAATACGCAAGGAACTCATAAATTTCGTCAAGATAGGGGACTTCGACCGGAGTTTTGTCAGATATAAGCCGTTAGCTAATAAATTTGGTGTCTCCTACGAGAACGATTATGAACGTAATCTTTTTCACGATATGCTTGGCAATATCAGCAGGTATGAGCACAGTAAGGGCCGTCCTCTTTTATCGGTAGTAGTTGTCACGGGGGACTATATTCCTGGGGGCGGGTTTTTTACCCTGGCAAAGGATGAACTTAAAAAACAAAGACCCGATGAAAACAACGATAACTTTGCCCAACGGGAACGGCAAGAGTTATTCGATTACTGGAAGAATCACGAAGACCCTGACAGGTGATATTTGATAAATGAACCTCAGTGCATCACAATTTGAAACGAGTGATTTGCCTAAAGGGTGGGTGCAGACGACCCTGAAAGATGTATGTTTGCAACCACAGTATGGGTGGACTACAAGCGCAGTCCAACAAGGTCGATTACGGTTGCTCCGAACAACAGATATAACCTCTGGGAAGATAAACTGGGAGTGTGTTCCCTTTTGTGAAAAAGAACCTGACTATAAGAGCAAATACCTTTTAGAGGACGGTGACATTGTTATTTCAAGAGCGGGGTCTGTCGGTTTTAGCTTGCTCATTAAAAATCCAAAGGAAAGCGTGTTTGCTTCCTATCTCATTAGATTCAAACCGCTAATTGACAAGGATTATGCAGCATATTTCCTCAAAACCCCTGCTTACTGGGGTGCTATATACGAAAAGAAACTTGGAATAGCTCTCGCTAACGTCAATGCTACGAAGCTAAAAGAAATATCAATACCTGTTGCACCACTGAATGAGCAAAAGCGGATAGTAGCGAAGATTGAGGAGCTTTTTACAAAGTTAGATGCCGGTGTTGAGGCGTTGAAAAAGATAAAAGCCCAGCTAAAACGCTACCGCCAGGCGGTACTCAAACACGCCTTTGAAGGCAAACTCACAGAAGAATGGCGGGAAAACAACAAAGACAAACTCGAACCTGCCAGCAAACTATTAGAACGAATCGCCAAAGAGCGAGAAAAGAACGCCAAAGGCAAAATCAGAAAACTTCCCCCTCTGGATACGTCAGGTTTACCCGAACTGCCGGACGGCTGGGAATGGGCAAATTTACCCCTTATCGTCAAACAAGAGAAACACTCAATTAAACGGGGGCCATTTGGTAGCGCAATTAAGAAGGCGTTTTTTGTTCCTTCGGGTTACAAGGTGTATGAACAGAGAAATGCCATATACAACGATTTTGTAATTGGTACATACTATATAAATGAAGCAAAATTTAATGAGTTAAAAGCATTTGAAGTCAGAGCCGGAGACCTCATAATAAGTTGCTCAGGCACGATTGGCAGAATTGCCATTGTTCCCGACAATGCACAAAAAGGGATAATCAACCAAGCATTATTAAAAATCACACTCAATAACGAGGTGATTGCCACAAAATATTTTGTGCATCTTTTTAGTTCCTACGTTCTGCAACAAGAACTTCTTAGCAATGTGCGTGGTTCTGCGATGCTGAATATATCATCCGTTGAAATCGTTAAGCAAATTCCGTTTGCGCTTGCACCTATTCAAGAACAACAAAAAATCGTTGAAGAAATCGAACGGCATTTTTCTATAGCCGATGAAGTTGAGCAGGCGATTGAGCAGGGCTTAAAGCAGGCGGAACGGCTGCGCCAGAGCATCTTGAAAAGGGCTTTTGAAGGAAAACTTGTTGAGCAAACTCCAGAGGACGAACCAGCAGAAAAACTGCTGGAACGGATAAAGGCAGAAAAAGCAAGACTTAACACCAAACTGAAAATGAAAAGAAACATTAGCAAGGAGCCAGATGATGGGAAAGAAAGTAAATGGTAACGAGATACAAAGTACCTTATGCGAAGAACCAAAGGACATCGCCGAATTTTATCGGGGACTATTAGTTCAGATAATGGGTTTCGGTATGGCAGTGGTTGTTATAATCTGCGTTGCGTTAATGTCATCAGATGAGGGAGAGTTATTTTCGTTAAGAGACCCAAATGTTGTAGCAAAGGAAGCTGCGAAATCGAAGGGGGTTCCTGATAGCAACGAATATAAGACAGAATTCAGAAAAGCCTATGCTCCTGCCAGAAAGAGCCTGAACAAAGCAATAGTCTATACGGCTATAATTTTCATTGGAACAATAGTCTGGTGGTATGTCATTTTGTTGGTTTGGCTACGATACAAAAAAGTCTCTGTAAAAGGAGAACGAGCAATACCTGGAGGTTGGCTCTTGGGATATTGCATAGCACTTGCTTTAATGCAATGCTTCTTGGCATATTTCATACTTGATGTCGATGAACTTGGGCTGTCAGAATCTTTCAGAATGTTCGTAAGGGCTATTTGTATCCTAAAGTTCTTATAAAGAAAGCAGGTAGCAAATATGGCTAATGAATCAAGTGCAATCGTTCAAAAGCTATGGAATTACTGTAATGTCCTGCGTGACGATGGTGTAAGTTACGGCGATTATGTCGAGCAGTTGACGTATTTGCTTTTTTTGAAGATGGCCGATGAGCAGACGAAACCGCCGTTCAACAAAACCAGCACTATCCCCAAAGATTACAACTGGCCGAGCTTGCTTAAGAAAGATGGCGATGAGCTTGAGGCGCATTACAAGCATATCCTTGAGATGCTCGGAAAAGAAAAAGGGATGCTGGGCGTTATCTTTAGAAAATCCCAGAACAAGATTCAAGACCCAGCCAAGATAAAACGCCTTGTCGAAATGATAGACGGTGAAACGTGGGTGGGGCTTGATATTGATGTCAAAGGTGATATTTACGAAGGGCTTTTGCAAAAGAACGCAGAGGATATAAAAGGTGGTGCAGGTCAATACTTTACACCACGCCCACTGATTAAAGCTATGGTAGCTGTAATACAACCAAAGCCAGGTGAGGCGATTTGCGACCCTGCCTGTGGAACGGGGGGATTTTTTCTCTCTGCTCACGATTATATTTCTCACAATTATCAGCTTGATAAAGAGCAAAAGAAATTTTTGAGGTTCAAGACGTTCAAGGGCAAAGATATTGTTGACGGAGTAGTCCGGCTATGCGTGATGAATCTATTTTTGCACGGCGTAGGCGGTGAGGATGTGCCTATCGAGTGTGGAGATAGTCTTATTTCCGACCCTGGCGATAGGTTTGAGATTGTGATGACAAATCCGCCGTTCGGTAAAAAGAGCAGTATCACCATTATCAATGGTGAAGGCAAGGCCAGCCGAGATAGTCTGACTTATGAACGTGAGGATTTCTGGGCTACGACATCGAACAAACAGCTAAACTTTTTACAGCACGTCAAGACGCTATTGAAGATAAACGGCAGATGTGCAATCGTAGTGCCGGATAATGTCTTATTTGAGGGCGGAGCAGGAGAGACGGTAAGAAAGAAACTTCTTCACGAGTGCGATGTTCACACGCTCTTGAGGCTACCGACAGGCGTATTCTATGCTCAAGGGGTTAAGGCAAATGTGTTTTTCTTTGATAGAAAGCCTGCCAGCGAAAAACCCTGGACACAGAAGCTCTGGATATATGACCTGAGGACGAATATGCACTTTACTCTTAAAGAGAATCCTCTGAAGTTTGAAGACCTACAAGACTTTATCAAGTGCTACAGTCCTAAAAAACGCCACGAGAGAAAAGAGTCAGAGCGGTTCAGAGCTTTTAGTTATGATGAATTGATGCAGCGAGATAAGGTCAGCCTTGATATATTCTGGCTGAAAGACCAGAGCCTTGAGGATGCTGAGAACCTGCCCGCTCCCGAAGTCCTTGCTCAGGACATAGCTGAAAACCTCCAGGCCGCTCTTACGCAGTTCAGCAGTATTCACGAGGACTTGGGAGCCGATTAGTGGAAAAAGCCAAAATCAAGCAGATTGCCGATTATCTAAAAGACCTTGAGGAGGGACTTGTCGAATGGGATTATCGAGGGATAACTACGCAAGGCCAATTGACCGAACTCTATCGGATTATCAAACGGCTAATGGACGCAACATACGAGACAAAAGACCAGCAACTCAAGCCACTGCTGGCAACCTTAGAATACAAAGCCCGCAAGTGCAAGCAGTGTATCGAGGCAAGGACAGGGGTAAGGAATTAACCGATATGGACGAAGAAGCTGAAACAAAGGCGATAGAGAAATGGCTGCGGATGGTGGATAAGCCACTGGCGACAAAAAGGACGCGGGGCCAAAAGATGAATGAGGCCATGCCAACGAGCAGAAGTTTTTTGCGGCGGCTGGACAATGAAATAGGTGATAGTAGCAAAATGTCGAATATACGAAAAATAGGGCTTGCATATTTGAAAAAATTATTGGGAAATATGCCTTCAGACCCAGTAGCGGTATCAAAATTCTTCAAAGCCAATGAATCGAGGACCAGAAAACCAGTGTGGTGGTTTGATTTGCCCATCAGGAAAGTAAAGAACAACAGACAGGGCGTATACTATTTGATGGGAAAAGCAAGAAAGAGCGGCTTTGTTGTCTTGAAAGTACCCAATGAGTTCTTAATGCGTAATTTAAGAAAATTTGACACACAGTATCGGGACAACATAAGATTGCACATAGCTGCTGAAGGAGCAAATCGTTTTGTTGACGAGCGTGTCAAAAGCGGCATGGACTTTTCTCGTTTTGAACTAAAACATCCAAAAGATACAAGAAATTGACGAGCCAATCACCACCCACAGCGGCTGGCCAATAAAGTAGTTCTTGGTTGTATCGAGCGGCGGACGGCTGTGAGGAATTAAGGAAGAATGGCGAAGAGCAAGAAAAACGGCTGGGTTTCATGGTCGGAAGATGAAATTAAGTTGCTCAAGAGACTTTTCCCGCATGGAAGAGCAAGGGAAATAGCTGAGCAAACTGGGCGGGCTTTGACAGCAGTAAGACAAAAAGCATACAGCATGGGGATTAAAACAAGGGAATGGCGTCTCTGGTCAGCAAATGAAATCAAACTGCTCAAGAACCTTTACCCAAGTGAGAACACGCAAAGCATAGCCGATAAACTTGGGCGGTCTTCGGAGTGGGTTAGACATAAAGCAAATCTCATCGGCCTCAAAAAAGTGGGAACAGCTTCTGTTTGGTCAAAGCAAGAGGAAGCCCTGCTTAGGAAACTACACCCAGATAATAGCATACGGGATATAGCGAACCAACTTGGACGGACTGTCTTGGCGGTAGCAGGCAGAGCACACAAATTGGGGCTTAGAAAATCAAACGCTGTCTGGTCAGAGAGAGAGCTGAACCTGCTGAGGAAACTATATCCAAGTAGAACGGCACAACAAATAGCCGACCAAATTGGGCGACCTGTCCCAGCGACAAGTTTGAGAATAGCCAAATTGGGCCTTAAGAAAAGAAGGCAAAAGGCAAAGAGCTAAAAAAGTTGCTGGCCTATTTGGCTGTGCGGAATTGAGAGAAGGGAAATTATAAAAAAGGAATTGATTTGTCCTATGAAAGTTCTATAATAGTTGATAAAAGATTGGATTTGGGATTTCGTTTTGCGGGGTTCTGAAGCCAAATGGAGTTAATGGTTTTATAAAAGGAGAGGGTATTTATGCAGGGCACAATTACCGATGAGGATTCCCACACTGCCGGAGCGGTTACACTACGCTTTTTAAGGACACTTGGAATTGGTGGATTAGCCGCTATAGCATCCCTTGTTTTAGCTGATAGAGTTAATGCGACATATTTTCATTCAGATGGTGCTCGTGCTCCTACTTATGCTGAGTGCTATAATGCAGGAGACTATCTTGATAGGGCGTGGTATTATCTTTTGGATGAGGGGCAATATCATTACCTTGACAAAGGACAGTATAATTTGATGGGAGAATTGGGCTATATGTTAGGACACCCTTGTTATCCGAAGCTGTATGAAAGAGATTTAGACCAAGCGGTTGGATTTACAAATAGAGTAAATACAGGTTGGTTTAGTTTGTATGGTGGGCAAGTTCCAATTAGTGAGTATCACGTATGGAGTCGCTACTTTAACGCTGGGGATTATATCGACAGGGGGTGGTATTATTTCTTAGATAAGGGACGATACTATTATCTTGATAGAGGGCAATACAACTGGTTGGGAGGCTTGGGTTATTCGTTTGGACGGCCTTATTATCAGATACGATATGATTGGGGTTTTTATCAATTCGGACAATCAGGTCAATGTGCCATTCCAGAACCTTCCACAATTGGATTTCTGGGACTTGGAGCCTTAGTAGTCTTAGGTTCTTTGGAATATAGGAAAGAAAGAGATAGAGAAGTGTTAAAAAGCTCGATTCCTTAACATGCCACCTCTCTTCTTGAAAACCGCTTTGCTTTTCCGGCTATCTTTGGGGTATCAAAAAAAGACACCGCCACATAATGTCCAATCGAGGCCCGCAGGCTATTGTGTTCTTTTTTTTAGTTCTTCTTTTAGTGCTTCTTTGGCTCTACTCTTAAGTATTTCATCCAGTTTATCTGCCTCTTTGTCCATACCCACCATTCGCAGCGCCTCTATATAGCGTTTCAGCTCTTTAAGCTCTCGCACCACTTGTGGTTCCCTCATTGTCCACCAGAAGATGAGAATACCAATAAGGATTGCTCCTGCAAGTGCCATATATCACCTTAATAATTTTCTTCGTCTCATCATTACCATACCCAAGTTAAGAGTTGAGGGCATAGAGGCACAATGCCAATCACGCCGTTAATCAATACATAGATATATCGTACTGTTTCCAAGTAGAGTTCGCTGTTCTGACAATAAGACTAAACGGGTCATGAGGACCTGCCCCGAATAGTGTGTACCTTGGAGCAAACAATACCAAAAAAGACCCTACTCTTTTCCAAGTAGGACTACCAGACGCTATTCTTTTCCAAGCAGGATAACCACTCTTCCATATATGCAGCACATTTATTCCAATCATGGCTTGCGTTGCAGCTTCAGGCAAAGAATGTGCGGTTTTTCCATCAATCACGTCTTCTGTTTTTAGCAACTCTCTAAGCCGTGCTCTTACTTTCATTATGCCATCTGGGGTTACACCACATATAGACGCAATAATGTCTTTCATCTCAGAGACTTCAATGTCACCCATAATTGGTAATTCGTTTAATTTCGTTAGTATGAGGGAATTCATAATTCTTCTCATCTTCTAATACAGATATTGTTTTGCTGATTATCTCTGTCCCTTTTTTCCAATAAAACCAACTTTCAAACATACCACTCTATCGACAATCCACAGCACCGCTCTCAGCTCAAAACAAAAACCGTCCTTCTAAAACCTAAACAGGATACTTGCCCCAATAGCATCAGCACTACCTGTTCGCTGATACTCAAAACCCATCTTTGCGTTTTTACCCAAGTCCACCTGGACTCCAACAAAACCACCAACCATTGAGTCCTCTTCAAAGTCCCCGGAAACATCAACACCATCCTCAGATAAGTCATACCCTCCGCGTATGAAATGCAGAAAAGGTCCTCCGTACAAACACCATGTTCCATCATTGTAGCTTGGCCCGACAGCTATTTGTACCTCGTGCCATTTATCTTCTTCTGTCCAGGGCACACCAAGTTCAACTCCGCTTTCACTTGCCCTGTACCCATGTATCGCTAATGCTGCTCCCCATTTTATCTTTTCCCTCTCCCAAAAAGTTTTTTTAACAGCAAATCCCACTGTAAAATCCTCTGTGCTTTCTAAGTCGTAATACTCTGTCTCTGAAACACCGAGGTCAACCTGCAATTCCCATCCTTGTCCAAGTCCTAACATCATGTTTGCCATGTATGTATCGACCTTTACATCTTTATCCGTCACTGTCACTCCAAGTGCTGTCACTTCGATGTCCTCCTGTGACTTACAGTAACTAAATCCAGCTGCATATTCCCTCTCGTCCAGAGTAGCTGCCGGCGGCCCAATCAGCGTAAGCCCTAACGCCTGGCCGGCAGCACAAAATACTGTCAACGCAATTACTAACTTTTTCATGTCATGTCTCCTTTTCTAATTGAACATTTCCAAGGCCAAGGGCCTTTCGGTTAAAACACAATGTTTTATAGAGTAAGCCATCCTATGGACGGCGATTCTTTCGGCGCACTAAAAAGGGCACCACTACATCGTGCCCTATCGAGGTTCGCTAAAACCCGTCTGAAACACGCAAGTGATGCCCCTGTCACCAGGAGCACCAACTTTCATGCGTCTTCAGACTACGAATTTAGCGATTTCGATAGGAACGCCGAAAAGTTCAGTGCAAAAACACTATTCAATTGTCTGTTTGATTATAGCTCTTTTATAACTGCCAATCAAAGAATAAATAAACCGTACGTGGTCCCAGATTGTGAAGTAATTGGTTACGAATCACTAACACAGCACCCAAGCCAAAAAGAAAAGCCCCTGCGATGCGGAGGGAGAGATTTGCGAGATACCCGCAGGGGCGTGATGACGATATTTTTTATAACAACAAAGCTACAACATTTTGCGTTTGTGGAGGAGCCAGCCGGAAAACGTTAAGCCGAGGCTGCCGAGAACAAAAGCACCTGGGGTGGGGACGGGAGTAATCTTAAAGATTTCGATTGTCCCTATGTCGAACTCAGCAGAATAGCTGTATGGGTATGGACTGCCAATGATATTTATGCCCCTTGGGATACCATAACTATAGGCATAGGCCGAACCCTCAGATAGAGATGACCATACATGCAGGTCATGACCCACTCCCAAAGTGGGACCATAATCGAAACCGTTAACTGTCTGATAGCGTCCGATTGGCTGACTTAGAACCTGCCGTTGAATATCCATAGTGGTTAAATTAAAAAGAAAGGCAGTGCGCTCTGAGTCATTGTCGGTAAAGTAATATTCAGGTCTGGATGGAGAGCACCAGCTTTGTGGATTATATCCACCTATGATTTGGTGAGAGTTACTCCGCGTTTCTAATACCTCAACAATCGAAAATGTTTGCCCTTGGCCATCCACGGCAAAATGAAAATCTATAGAGGACTTCTCGTCCCCAATAGTTTTTGTAAAAATATTTGTAAGATGTAGTATTGGCCCCTTGCCAAGCCAAATTTCTAATTGTTGTGCATCCGAATAAGTTAATAGGGTTGTTTCACCAATAATTGTGAGGTCAGCTTCTGCATTTTGTGAACCAATAGGAAAAAATAGGAAAGCCGTTGTGACCAACACACGAATTGATTGCCGTTTCATTATGACACCTCCATCAGTTTAGTGTTTCGGTACGCCTCGCTAAGCTGCAATACGATTATATACAAAGAGATGAAGTCATAGCAAGGGAAAATTGGCTCAAAATTGGCGATTTTGAACCAACAAATATTGAGGCTCATACCCAGTTAGAGAAGATTCATTTTAACAATGGGCGTACTTCTCTCGCAGTAAGTACATATCGTTCAGCAGGTCAAAACTGCCCGCAGGCTGGAAAATTTGAACAAGCCATACAATTCTACAACTCAGCCCTTGAAATTGACCCAAATCAAATAATATTCACAGGAATATGATGGTTGGGGGTGTACTGTGAGTACAGGGGGGGTGTGGTTGGGGTAGGTGTTGAGTAGGTGAATGATTGCGGCTCAATGAGTGATGGTTCAGGGGTAGTTCTGGGGTGGTTCTGATATAACTGGTGGTACGGTGGAGGTACGGTGGTGATACACCATTTTTGCGGGGATAGATGCTCAGTATAAGGCGATGGCTATAGGAGTTATAAGTTAAGATATGGCATATAGTCAGAGAGAGACTTTTGAAACTAACTACGCGCCAGGGGCCGCTTTTTTATATTGAAATTTTGTGTGAAATTCCGTTAATGGACTTGCCTGCGGGCCTTAGTTGTAGAAAAGTGAAATCCCTTTTTAGGGGGTAAAAACTCTTGCTGGTTTACTGACGATTGATAAAATGAAAAGCCGAGAGAAAACCGCAGGACAAATCAGTCAAAGAAGTGCAAAATAGTCGGTGAGGTAAAAAAACAATGGCAAAGCGAGACAAATCTGAAGCGCCCTCATTGGATGCAGGAGAACCACAGGGGGAAAAAGGCGGTCACGCCACAAGGAAGCACGAATTCGTGAAAAATGCGGAGGAATTTGTCGATTGGGCACATTTGGAGTTGAACTTACCGAAGTTATATGAGGAGTTAGAACGCCGCTTGTACCCTGACAGAAAGCCGTCCCCTGAAGAAGAAGCGGCCAAAGCCCGGAAAATGATAGAGAAGGAGGAGTTTATTATAAGGCGGTTCAATGTTATACGGGAATTTGTAGAGTTAGGGATAGAATTTGGGGCCAAAAATCCGAAAGGAGAGCTATACCAGACGGCCAAGGAGCTTTCAGACTTGATGGATACAATAGACCTGCCAAACATTACTGATTATCAAAAAAAGAAGTACAAGACACTTCTGAATAGACTCTATTTTCTGCTTGATGCTCACTTCAAAAAGCGCGGAGGAAAGCAGAGAAAGCCTACAGCCAAAGGTAAAAAGACCGAACCCGGAGAGAAAAGATTTCAGCACTGGGAAGCTCCCTGTGATGCTTGCTTCATAATCGAGGATAACCGAATAAAGTTTCACTACAAAGATGAAATCAAAGACTTGAAGCTCAAAAGTGAATCGAACACACACAGGCTACTACTTCTCATTAGGGGCGGGAGTCTACGACCGGCTGAAATAAAAGATGAGATTTGTCGAAATACTACGAACAAAGCCTCTAAGGTAGTGGATTATGCGAATAAACTACTGAACGAGAAAATAGCTGAGGTTGGTTTTGTGGGCATACCTTCAAACATCGAGTTCATAGAACGGGACAAATTTGGCCATTATTCTGCTTCTCTCAAGATATGTGAAAAAGAGGAGTTAGAGGACATGCAATTCCAATCGAATTGACTTGTTTTGTCTCCGATATTATCCCCTCATTATCCCCTACGGGACAGACCCGCAAAAATTTCTCTCATTTATTTAGAAATTCTATCTCTCTTTTCAACAGGAACTTGTGACAGCGTTTGGCGCATCAGAAGCACTTTTGAGTCGTTCTGTCACTCCTTCACGCCTAATTTTCACCGTTCAGACGCAACCTAAAAAGATGCAACTATTCTTTTAGGAGACAGAATTATGAACGGCAAAACAAGTAACTGTCAACTGCTGTCAGCAGCAGAGGTAGGGGAGATGCTGAGTCTGAGCAAAAGAACCATACACAGGTACAACTGTAGTGGGAAGATTCCTGCACCAGTGAGAGTCGGAGGCAGTGTTCGGTGGATAGAGAGTGAAATATCCGCATGGATAAGAGCCGGTGCACCGGACAGGAAAATGTGGAACTCTATGAAGGAGACAAAAGATGGGAGCGATTGACATTACATTTGCAAAAGACGATTCGAGCGTATTCGCATTCGTAGGCAGGGCATGGCTTGTGGACGAGCCAAATGTGTCCAAATTAAGAAACTGGCTCAAGAAGGAGCTTGGTATTGATGCACCTACTGGAATGGAGATAGTCCATCCTGAGCATCCGAAGTCTGACCTTCTGGCAAAATGGCTGGAGGAACATGGAGTCAAGTTTGTCCAGGTGGGCGATGTGCTCTTGCCGGATGGTCGTGTCATTCCAGCCGCAATTCCAGAGACGGGTAGCCGTAAACTACACGGCCTCGTTGTCGCGGGGGGATTTGAGCCTCTTTTACAAAAGCTGTCGCTGCGTACGAAAATGAGGGAGACAAACAATGAAGGATAAGCAAACAAAACAGACACGACTGGATGCGTTCAAGGAGGTATGTCATAGGTGGTTGCACATAGAGAACGATGAGTACATTGACGTTGTCTTCGGGGTTGTGTTTGCAAATCGGCTGGATGCGAAACCCGTATGGCTTTACCTTGTTGCCCCACCGGGTGGCGGAAAAACCGAGATAATTCAGAGCTTTGCCAGGCACTCCACTATCTACGCTCTCACGAAACTGACGGAGAATACACTCGTGTCGGGGAAGATTACCGAGCCAGGCGAAGAGGACGCATCGCTGTTGCCAAAGCTGCACGGTAAGATTCTCGTCATAAAAGATTTCACCGTAATTCTCACAGGCCGTCACGATAAGGCTGTTGAGATTTTCGGTCAGTTGCGAGACGTCTACGACGGGAGCTGTCGCGGGGCGTACGGAACTGGCAAGGACACAGAATATAAGTCGAAGTTCGGAATTATTGCGGCAGTGACAAGCGTGATTGACAAACACCTTCATTTGCTCTCAAGTTTGGGGGAGAGGTTCCTGACATACAGACTGCCGAAGCTGTCGGAGGCTGAAACCAAAGCCAGAACGCTATTGGCTGCTGAAAATAGGTCAGTAAAGCAACAAGAGGAAGAACTCAAGAACGCGGCTCACGCTGTTCTGGACTTGAACCCCGAACCCGCGAGCATATCCGATGAACTGAAGCAAGAGTTGGCAGAGATGGCTCAGTTCGTTGCCATCGCAAGGACAGGAATTAGGCGAGACCGACAGACGAAAGAAATCGAGGCCCTGCCCGACCCAGAAGTGCCGACCCGACTGGTGAAGCAGTTTGTGAGTTTGGCACAAGGAATAGCAATGACACGCGAGCGGAAGCAAGTGACACCAGATGAAATTCGGCTTGTAGCGAAAGTGGCTGTTGATAGCATTCCTCCTATGCGAACTAAGCTGCTCAGTTGCCTAATGGAGGTCTATCCGAACTCCATTCATGTAGATAATCTGGCACAAAAACTCAGGCTGGCCGAGAGCACCGTTCGGGCGTGGCTGGAGGAATTGTACGTTCTGGAGATTGTGGATAAGACCAAGATGGACTTCTCTCCTGTGATTCCTTACGACTGGAAGATAACAAACAAGTATGCTGAATTGCTTAAGAGGTTCGGGATATGAGAGTCAAAAACTGTTATCCGAGTTCAATAATGCGTTTTTCCGCAAAGTACCCCCCACCCTTATATACACTTAATCAAACTATCGTGAGGGGGGGATAAAGAGGATAAACGAGTTAAGAGGCCAGAAATGCGGTTTTTGTACGAGTGACAAATTCCGGAAGGTAAAGACGATGGAAGCGAAACATTATAGCCCCGTATTCTGTTGCTGTGGGTGTTGTGGGGGGGCATGGCTACCGCCCGGAAAATTTGTGAAAAAAATTATACTTTTTGGGATATTTCAGTTGAAATATATGCCAAAGTATGTTAGTTTTGTGAATTATGGTAATAAGACAAAGAGAAATTAGTCAGCTTGAAAACACAATCATTGAGGCTATTCAAGAGTCTGGGCTAAGTCAGAAAGAACTTGCGGCTAAGAGTGGTGTCAGCCAAGGGCTGATTTCTCTATTCTTAGAAAGAGACATAACAAAGAGGCGAACAATTACCATGCCAGTTGCAGACCGCCTATGTAAAGCGTTAGGATTAGTCGTAAAAGTTAGTCCAGACCAAACAAACCTTAAAAAAGGGATTGCTATGAAAGCAGAAAAACCGAAATCATTTAGAGGCCGAATAATTGCTGAATGGGAAAATTTGGACGAACCGAACTGGAGTCTGAGAGAACAAATTGGAATGAGTCTGCTTATTGACCTCGAATTTAGAATTGAAGGGCCTCATCCAGCAGAAGAGTTCCGTAAAGCAGTAGAGGCAAAGGACTACAAATACATAAAACAGTGGGTGGGAGGCTTGAAATTTAAGACTTGGAAGTAGCTCACGTATAGATAGAGGTAATAAATGACAGATGGCTAAGCAAAAGGCAAGGTGATATTATGGCAAGCATATTCAAACGAAAATACACGAAAATCATAAATGGCAAGAGAGTAAAAAAGCAATCGCAGAAATACTATACAAGATTGACAGACGCTGATGGCATAAAGCGGACAATACCGCTGTTTTGCGATAAGACCGCAAGCCAACAAAAGGCAGCCCAGCTTCAAAAAGAAATAGAACTGGCAAGAGCCGGAGTTGTTGACCGATACAAAGAACATCGGAAAAGACCACTGACCGAACACCTTAAAGATTTTGAAAAATCGCTGTTGGCAAGGGGCGGAACAGCGAAACATGCCAAACAAGTAAACTCAAGGGTAAAACGGGTATTTGATGAATGCAAAATTATCTTTTGGAAAGATATACAGGCAAGCAGGGTACAGCATACAATCTCAGATTTGCGGAAATATGTTAAGACCAAAGCAGGGCTAAAAGACTTGGGCGAAATATCCGCTCAGACGTACAACTTTTACCTGAAAGCGGTTAAGCAATTTTGCAAGTGGATGGTTCAAGACGGTCGAGCCAGCGAATCTCCGGTTGAGTATTTACAAACGATAAATGTTGGAACTGACAGACGGCATGACCGGCGTTCACTTGAACCAGACGAAATACGCAGGCTTTTAGAGGCTACGCAAGCCTCTGGTAAGCGTTTTGGTATGACGGGCTATGAAAGAGCCTTATTATACCGTTTGGCTGTAGAAACAGGGCTGAGACGTGATGAGCTTAAAAGCCTGACGAAGTCGTCTTTTGATTTTAATGATTGTATTGTTACAGTTGAAGCTGGATACACCAAAAACAAAAAGACGGCTGTTTTACCGCTAAGAAAAGATACTGCCATAGAGTTGCAGGAATTTCTATCAGGCAAAATGCCAAATGCTAAGGCATTCAAGGTGCCAGTGAAAGCAGCAAAGATGATAAAGGCTGATTTAGCTGATGCAGGAATCCCTTATGTGGACGTTGCCGGACGCTATGCCGATTTCCACGCTCTGAGACATTCGACCGGCAGCTTGTTAGCAGCAAGTGGAGTACACCCGAAAGTTATGCAGTCAATTTTGAGGCACAGCGACATAAATCTTACGATGTCGAGATACACCCATATTTTCAGGGGGCAGGAATCCGAAGCGGTTGCAGGTTTACCGGATTTATCTTTGCCAAGTAAAAAAAAGCAAAAAGCTGTTGCAACTGGTACTGATGGTAGGGAGGTAGACTCTGACCTGAATGGCTCAAAAAAATTGACACCTAAATTGACACCCAAATTGACACCTATGGCTTACCCTGTATGTAACCAATTGGCAACCGATGTCAACTCACTTGGTATCAGACCGCAAAGACCAGATAATCACAAGCCCTTGCAAGGTGAAACGTTATGCACGGAAAGTAGGGGATTGTCACCCTCTGTCATCGACAAAAACAAAACGCGCCTGGCAGGACTCGAACCTGCAACCTCCGGTTCCGTAGACCGACGCTCTATCCAATTGAGCTACAGGCGCTTCAATTTTTAAGCCGTTGCAATATATCAACTTAGTACACGTGCTGTCAAGTCATTTTAACCTGTCCCTACCATAAACTCTATCAGAGCACACAAATCAAAGACGGGCATTGCTTTTTTGGCTGGAGCACGCGGTAATTCGAATGGACATTGTTGGTTTGAGAGCTCATCGCAGCCTTTTTGAATTACAAAAATGGCTGGTTTCAAATAATGGACAGGGATTTCGGAGCGGGGTTTACAGAAAGAACGCTACACTCTCCAGGATGTTTTCTTCATCGAAAGGTTTAGTAATATAATCATTAGCACCCGCTTCATAGCCTCTAACCCGGTCTTCTATCTCTCCTTTGGCCGACACCATTATGATCTTTGTATGCGATAGCGATGGGTGCTCTCGGAGCAGTTTACACACCTCATAGCCGTCCATATCGGGCAACATAATATCGAGCAAAATGATGTCAGGCCGAAAATCCATTGCAGTATTCAGAGCTTCCTGACCTGTTGCCGCCGTCCTAAGGTCGTAGTGTTCACCGAATAGTTCCTCGACAATTATGGTATTGTTCGGGTCATCATCGACGGCCAACATTTTCTTCTTTGCTTGCATACACTTGTTCCTTTCTATATTTTATGTTTTAACTTAGTTTGTGGCGGCTCAAGTTACTCACATACTTCAGAGTCAGCAGCAGCGCCACTCAGTGCCGGCTGTGTTGCGGTTTTGGTCTCCGCGGCTATTGGAATCTCAAACGAGAACACGACGCCGCCCTCCGGGCGATTCTCGGCCCAGATGCAACCGCCGTGAAGCTCAACCAATCCCTTGGCTACAGCTAATCCAGAGCTTGTGCTCTGTCCGCTTGGGCCAATATAATCTTCAATCTGAACAGATCGGTTGAAGAGCTCATTTATTTTGCTACTTTCAATGCTTTGTCCGTTGCTTTCAACATCCACACCAATTCTGCCTTGGAGATCTTTCACTCGTACGTAGATACTGTCACCTTCATGAGCAACTCTAATTGCGTCACGTATCAGATTTCCAAGTATTTTGACAATCTTTTGGTGGTCAGCATTGACTAACAACTCTTCGGCGGGCATATCGGTGTTCAAGTCGATTTTTCTCGAAGCCGTATTCAGCTTGAGCAGGTTTATAACTTCTAAGACCACGGATTGCATACTAAATAGGGTCGGTTGTAATTCCACTTTGCCCGAACGAAGTTCTGAAATATCAAGAAAATTGTTGATAGTTCTCTCAAGATGTTCCATACAATCATTAGCTATTTCGAGCTGGTGACGTAGCATTGGGTCAATTTCACCGAAGACATTTGCGGTAACATTGGAAATGATGTTCTTTGCAACGAGCACTGGAGTTCTCAATTTTTCTATTGCTGCCGAAGTAACTTTATGTTTCATCTGATCTATATCTTCTTCTTTTTCTTCGGCGTGTTTTAGGCGCAGATAGACGTTTACCTTTGCCAGGAATTCATCTCCCTCGAAGGGTTTAGTTATATAATCGTCCGCTCCGGCCTTGTAGCCTTCAAGCCGGTCTGTTACCATCGCTCTGGCGGAGACTATGATGATCTTTGTGTACTTGAGCTTACAGTGCTCTCGTAGCCGTCGACACAACTCATAGCCGTTCATACCAGGCATCATAATATCAACCAAAATGATGTCGGGCCGGAAATCCTGCGCAATCTCCAGAGCTTGCTCACCTGTCGCGGCCGTTTTGAGATTGTAGTTATCATCCAATAGTTCCTTCAAAATTGTGGTATTGTTAGGGTCATCATCCACAGCTAAGATTTTTCCTTTTACTTGCATAATTTTGTCCCATTCC
>Ga0315296_10000431_pt1 | contig 38409 bp, 31 predicted proteins | sample YL17G14_18_MG_FD_203921 | JGI IMG/M metagenome (GOLD analysis project Ga0315296, IMG submission 203921) | Sediment microbial communities from Yellowstone Lake, YNP, Wyoming, USA - YL17G14_18 | ecosystem: Environmental > Aquatic > Freshwater > Lake > Sediment | place: USA: Wyoming | collected... | reverse complement strand
GAATGGATCCTTCAGCGCGTCCCGAAGAACAGGCAGACGATGCTCTTCTCCGCGACTCTGCCAGAGACGATCCGCGAGCTGGCCAAGCGGTACATGAGAAACCCGAAAGAGATCATGATAAGCACGGGCTCGCTGACCGTCCCGCAGACGGAGCAGGTCTACATCAACGTTGGCAGGAGGAACAAGCTCTGGGCCCTCTGCAGGATCTTGGACATCGAGAAGCCAGGGCTCGCCATCGTGTTCTGCTCCACCAAGCGGATGGTGGACATGCTCGAGTACAAGCTGAGAGCTTACGGTTACCTTTCGGATGCAATTCACGGCGACCTGACTCAGTCCGCCAGGGACAGGGTGATGACGAAGGTGAAGTCCGGGAAGCTGAAGATACTCGTTGCCACTGACGTCGCAGCGAGAGGCCTCGACATCGATGACGTCACGCACGTCGTGAACTATGACATCCCTGAGAATCCAGAAGACTACGTCCACAGGATCGGCAGGACAGCCAGGGCCGGGAAGTCGGGGAAGGCTATCACTTTCGTGTCCAAGGAGGAGCAGCACCTGGTCAAGGCGATCGAGAACTTCGGGAGGACCAAGCTCGAGCAGGACGAGGTCCCAGAAAGCATTGGCAGGGACACCGTCAAGCGTACCCTGGACTTCGATGAATATGCCGACCACTTCGGCATGGTACCGTTCAGGATCAACCTCGGCAGGAGGGACGGGGTCGGCCTCGTGGACATCATCAAGTTCATCGAGCGCAAGACCGGGATCATCGAGCACCTAATCGGCAATGTCGAGGTCGGAGAAGATTCCAGCAAGCTGGAGATCCACAAGAGCGTCGCATTCCGGGCGATGAAGAGCCTGGAGAACTACTCCGTCCACGGCAAGAAGGTCAGGATGGACATCGTTCGGGACAGGGTCACGCGTTGAGTTCCTGGTTGATCTGCTCCGCCCTGATGTGACCGACCACCTTGACATTGCATATCTTCATTCCATCGATGGTCAATATGTTGTCCCTGATCGCCTTCGCGAGCTCCACGCCCACGGGGCAGAACGGGCTCGTCGGCATGAAGGTGAGGTCGACGGAATCGTCGCGCACGACCAAGTCCGAAATGAGCCCCATGTCGTACACGCTAACGCCCGTGTGAGGGTCCAAGACGCCTCGCAGCACGTCTATGACGAGCTCCTTTTTGTCCATGTCCAGCTGCAAATCGTGCTCTCACTATTATAAACTGTCGAGTTACAGGAAATCGCCCGCCGGATCACTTGTAGACTAGGACGGAGAAGGGGCCCGCCGAGATATGTTCGAGCTCTCCCCTCTCTGAGGATATCTTTTTCTCGACCTCGAAGAACTCATGGCCGATCGACAACTCTCTGCCATCATCCAGCGCGACCCTGAGGCTCCCATCGGCTGCAGGAGTCTTGTCCAGCTGCAGCTTCTGGAGCCGCTCTGAGATCTGCTTGGAATCCTTCTTGAAGGCCGGCCCTAGCTTCGCGTAGACCGGCTTGATCCTGGCCACAGACTCGATGAGTGCGACCTTGTCGAGAAGCTCGATAGCCATGGCCTTCACGGTCTGCTGGATATCGTCCTCGGAGCCTGCGAGGACTTCTGTGGACTTGGGGCCTACTATCTCCACGCGTGAAATCTCCGCGTTAAGCGACAGCCCATGCGCGGACTTCCAGGACCTGATCCCTGCGACTATCTCCTTCACGGCTTCGCCCTTGGCCTCCGCTTCCTCATCCCTCTCGATGGCTTCGGGCCACCCCGAGACATGTATGCTCACAGGCTTCTCGTGAGCCTTGAAGGATTCCTGGTAGGCGTCCTCTGCCACGTGTGGCAAGAACACGGAAATCATCTTCAGCAGCCCCAGCCCGACCGTGTAGAGTGCATATCTCGCTCCCTCGTCCTTGCCGGAGTACGCTCTGTGCTTGACGAGCTCGACATAGTGATCCGCGAACTCGTGCCAGAGGAAATCCTGGGTGAGCGCCATCGAGCGGTCGAACTGATATTCCTCGTTGTGCTTCTCGACCGTCCGAACAAGCTCCCCGAACTTGCTGATGATCCATCCATCGATTGGATGCATCTTGCTCGGTTTGTGGGGCTTCTCCTTGCACGCAGCCCCGACCAGGCGCATCACGTTCCAAACCTTCATCGCGAGCCTGTTGCCACGCACGAGCTCCTGCTCCTTGAACGCGTGGTCCATGCCGAGCGCGCATGTCGAGGCATAGTACCTCATCGCGTCCCCGCCGTACTTCTCGAGCAGGGGCATCGGATCTATGATGTTGCCGGACGACGCGTGCATCGGCCTTCCATCTGGGGCCATGATGAATCCGTGTATCATGACCTCGGCCCATGGCTTCTCGCCCGTCAGTAGCATCTCCCTTAGGATGGTGTAGTACGCCCATGTGCGGATGATGTCGTGGCTCTGAGGTCTTAGGGTCATCGGATAGAGCTTCTCGAAGAGCTTCTCATCCCTGATCCAGAACGTGTTGTACAAGGGCGATATGCTTGAGTCCATCCACGTGTCGAACACTTCGGTGGAGCCCACGTACTTCCCGCCGCAGACTTCGCATTTCTCCTTCCTTGCAGGCCGGGCTGTGGGATCCACATAGCACTCTGCCTCCTCCGCGAGCAGGACGTTCCCGCAGTCGGCGCATTCCCACAGGGGAATCGCGGTCGCGAAGTACCTCTGCCTGGAGACGACCCAGTCCCAGGCGAGTGAATTGATCCAGTCCTTGATCCTGATCTTCATGAACTCGGGCTTCCAGACGATCTCGTCGACCATCTCGAGCACCTTGTCCCTGAACTCCACGCTCTTGATGAACCACTGCGGGACCTTGAGGAACTCGATCGGCGTGTGGCACCTCCAGCATGCCCCGATGTTCTGGTCGAGCGGCTCCTGCTTGAGCAGAAGGCCGTTCTCTTTCATGTCCTCGATGATGGCCCTCCTCGCATCCACCACGGTCATGCCCGCATACTTCCCGGCTAGCTCCATCATCCGCCCGTCCTCGTCTATCCCCTTTTCGAGGGGAAGCCCGTACTTCATTATCCACTCGAGATCGTCCTTGTCGCCTATGGAGCATATCATCACGGTGCCCGTGCCGAAGCTCGGGTCGACCTTCGGGTCCGCGATGACCTTGACCTTCCTGTTGTACACCGGTGTGAGAAGCTCTTTGCCGATCAAGTGACTCCTAGCCGGATCCTCAGGGTTCACCGCGACTAGGAGGCATGTACACAGCAGCTCAGGTCGGGTAGTGGCGATCTGGACCTCTTCTCCGCCGTCCGCTCTCTTGAAGACGACGTAGTTCAGCCGGGTGCTCCTCGCCTCGTAGTTCACCTCTGCGTCCGCGAGAGCGGTCCCGCACCTCGTGCACCAGTTCACGGGGAAATGTCCTTTGTACACGAGGCCTTTCTTGAACATCCGTACGAAGGATATCTGCGTGATCCTGCGGTAGTACTCCGCGTCGGTCTGGTAGTATATGCCCGGGTCCATCGACTCCCCGAGTACCTCGAACTGCTTCGTCATCTCTCCGATGTGAGCCTCCGCGAACTCGCTGCACATCTTGATGAACTCCTGCCGAGGGACATCGGAGGCCTTGATCCCCTTGACCTTCTCGACGCGCACCTCGACGGGCATGCCGTTGACGTCGAAGCACAGCGGGAAGAACACGTTGTATCCCCTGAGCCGCTTGTATCTCGCGGCGAAGTCGATCACCGTGTATCCGTAGGCGTGTCCCAAGTGAAGAGCCCCTGAGGCGTATCGAGGAGGATTGTCGATGCTGAACACCTCCTTGTTGGACTTGGGATCGAAGCGGTGGATTTCCCACTCCTTCCACTTCGCCTGCCATTTGGGCTCACTTGTGCGCCAATCGTACTGAGCCATGTTCTGCATGACAAACAAGTCAGTCTAGATAAACGTTGTTGGACTGGCGTGAGGGTGCCTGTGCTCTACTTCCAGCGTCTTCTCTTCCTGAAGACATTCGCAAGGATGAGGTCCTCGCCTTCTTGACTCATGGGACCCGTCCACTGATCTAGGGTGAACAGTCCGTCGGCGAGGCATCTCACGAGGACGGCCATCTGGTGCGAGCAGAAGTATCCCTTCTCTCTCGCGTCCACGCACTCGCAAGACGTCGCGACGTCGTCGGTCGTCTGGTTCACGAACCGTACGTTGTACACCTCGTACCCGTCCGAGCGCCTGAGTGTGAAAACCCCGTTTGCCATCGTGTAGTCGCTCTTCGGGTCGAGGTCGACTATCTTCTTGCTCGCCGCCCACTTGATGGCCTTTGCCATGCTTTCGACGAAGTATATATCTTCCTGAGTGGAGCAGAAATCGTCGAGAGTCCTAGCGTCGAAATGTCTGAGCACGAACTCGACAAGGTCTTCCTTGAGAAGGTTCGAGGCTCCAGGCACATTGTGTGTGTCACAGAGATTCCTAAGACTCTGGACAGTGAGACGCGAAAGCCTGAACTCGAGAGGCAAATCCGTTGACATCGAATCCCATCCCTTTCGTTCGGATAATGATTTCAGGTCGAAATAAAGGTTGCCGCTGCACGACCAACCGCCGCCTGCTTGCCTAGGGCTCGCTCTCAACCAGTCAAAATGCGAAAACAATAAAGAGTTTTGAGGAAAGGGTTTACGGTGCCAGCATCATTCGTCGTACTTCTTGACGTTCCTTCTTCTGAGTACAACGAACAACGCCGCCGCTCCGATCACGGGAATCAGCAGTGTCGGGAACTCAGGAATCAAGATCGGAATCGACAAAGTGTCGTACACATCGAAGTAGAAGTACGAGTCTGTCGAGACAACCAGCTCGCCAGCGGCGGACATATCCGTCATCGTGATTGTCGTGGTCCACACGCCGCTATCGGTCGGGGCATAGGTGTGGATGGCTGCTCCAAGAGTCACGCCTGTAGGTGCAGTCAGATTCACCGTTCCATTCCAATTGGTGACGACAACTCCAGTGAGATTCTTCGCAGTGACCGTCAGCGTGTACGGGGTCCCTAGCTGATAGGGGCCAGGCTCGACAATCGCCATCTCGTAGTGGCTCACCGGCGTGATGTCAAGCATGAACAGCGGCGATCCGGTCTCGTTTATCCTCTTGTATGGCGGGGTTCCTCCAGACAAGTGGCATGGGTTCTGCGCGAAATCGTCCGGACCCTGGATGGTGATCGTCTTCGTGGCCGCGTCGTAGTATGTCGTGCTGTACAGCTTGCTCGGGTATCCGTGTCCCAAGACCATTTCACCCCACTTGAAGTGGCTCTGCATTTCTGCACTTGCAGCAAATGGTAGTGCGTAGAGATCGCTCCAATATGGCTCGATCCCGCCACCTGGACGGTTGGTCTGAAGCTTGATCACGAGCGACTGATCGGCCGTCAGGTTCCAGTTCATCGGGGTGTTCCAGTAATGCACTTCCTGGCCGTAGTACTGCTGGCCTGGGAGCCAGTTTATCCTCGTGGGATTGTAGGAGTTCCCCGAGTAAGGTGGAATGTTGTAGCCCCAGTAGTACGGGTCATACTTCGACCTCCATGCGAAGTGCGCAAGGGTGTCCCTGGTGTAGTCGTCGTGCTGGGGCTCCAGCATCCAAGTGGTCACGAAGTAGTCCGGGTCCTTCCAGGACGTGATGTGATATGCACCAGTCATCCTCACCTGGATGTCGCCGTTGGTGGGAGACAAAGTCCCGTTGAGGTACCAGTCCTCGCCCCATGGCTTCCAGTACTGGTTTACACCGACCTTGTCAAGGTACCTTGCGTAAAGCACCTCGGCTCCCCAGCTTTCGCTCCACAGCCACAGGGAGATCTTGTTCGGGTCCGAGTTACCTGTGTCCAGCTTAATATGGACATATGGTCCAGGTGCGTTGCCCGCCAGGATCGAGTAGTCGTAGGCCGCCCAGATGTCTAGGGGCTTGTTCGCATCGCCATCATTGATCCATTCGGTCCTCCACTTCCAGGCAATGTTGTCCGCCCCGACGGCATTGAATGCTGCCACGAGGTCAGCACCAGTCAGCCCAAGGAACTTCTGGCATGCTTGCCGGTTGAACTCGAAATGTCCCTGGATCTCTGCGAACCAGCCGTCGTCCGCGATTTTGTCGAAGTAGGCGGTAACGTTCGCCGCGTCGACGCCGTAGAAGGTGTTCGCGTAGTGTGTTCCCGCCTGGACGTCGTTGAACTCCGTAGGTGTGAGGTACGTCAGGTACATGGACATGTTGACCCAGCCTCCGTCATCGGCCACGGAACCCATTATCGGCAGTATCCACGGGTCCTTGGTGGCTCCAGTTGCTAGCTCGGCCATGTTCTCAGCTTCCACCTTCAACTGATAGTAAGAGTGGATCGTCCAAGACGCCATGTCGTACTTGGGTGGCTTGTCCAGCCTGTCAGAATAAGGCGTGTAGGCCACAATGCATGGATAATCGTTACGGACTATCGTGTCGTTGTAGATCGTGAGTCTCGCTGCAAACCAGTCGTTCACGCCGATCACATTGTGATCGTGCCTGCCCAGCTTACTGTAATCAGTCGGCTTCTTGTACGATTCGCCTATGCGCGAGACTTCATAGGCAATCTTCCTCGTCGTGCCACCAACTTCGCTCTTCGCAGGGCTCTCGTCGCCTGGAACCAGAACCTTCTTTGAAGTGCTTGGCAAAAGCAACACGAAAGCAGATGTCACCATGATCGCGACCGTCGCGATGGCAACATACTTCTTCCAATGTGCTACATTCTTGGTTCGAGCAGTCAGGTCCCTCTCCAAGACCGCGCGCGGGACTCGATTGGCGCGTGGACTTCCGACGTCAAACCCTCTACCAAACGCAGAATTATCAACTCTGGGCAAATGATTCCTCCCGATTGGCCTGATAGGAGGTTCCGCTATATGAAATATGTCATCAAGCCAGCGTGCTGCTTGATGATGCGCAATCATGTACGTCATGGCTCGAAAAATCGGTCGCGGAAGCAACGCGACAAACATAGGTCGATGGGTGATGTCCCGAATCTGACAAATGGAACGGCGCCGACGTCGCAAATTTACTTCTACAAGGCGCTTGCGCTAGGCGCGCTTTTTCTCTGGAGCACAAGCACGTAGTCTCTTTCGATCCTGCTATCATTCCATCGAGGGATGTCGAGGTGTCTATTGATGACATCATAGCAGAGCAGATCCTTGAGCTCGAATCCAGACCGTCCTGCAACGTGAACAAGGATCCGGTAGGTCGGAATCCTGACTCTCCTGAGAGTGTTCTCTCCTACAACAACACAGTATTTGCGATTGCGCTTGAGTACCCGGTTGACTTCGTCGAAGTTCTTGCGCATCTCATCGAAGTACTTGTACACGATGTACGCGCTCTTCTTGTCCTTCGCCAAGAGCTCGTCAAGGACCTTCCGGAGCGGTGCTATCTCAGTGCACGGTTCCCACGCCCTGTACTCTGATACGTAAGCTCGGGCCGTGCCAACGACCCGACTGTCGAGCTCGGAGGTCTCACTCAGGAGACCAAGCCAGAACATCTCGAGCTTGTGCACGCTGACATAGTGGACCGCACTCGCGTATGGAGGGGACGTCACAGCAAGGTCTACCGAGGAGTCCTCAAGGTCGACATCTCTCGCATCGCTGCCAATGATGTTGACCGTTGGCGTCTCCCTGTATTTTTCGTTCACTTCTGCGGATATTCTCCACAGGTCGCTCGCGTCGACGAGCTTGCTGTTCACAGTGTTCTCGAATTTCGCGATCGCGTCGTAGGAGGTCTTGCCCTGTCTGTCTAGTTTCTTCTGGAAGCTCGTGACCTCAGGGATCAAAGAATCATCGTCCGAGTTGGACACTTTTCGCACGATCGACGATAGGCATATCTTGAAGAAGTCCTGAAAATCCGACCTTGGCATCGACCAGACGTGCTTCTTGATTCTTGCGAGTTGTGTGAGAACACTCTCCCTGAACCAGTGTTCGCGGTTGGGGATCTCGGGAATCCAATCCTCGTTCGATGATTCATCCTGTCTAACAGATTGAATCAATCCCTTGGCTGCCAAATCCAACCTTTGAGGATCCAGAGGCGTCGTCTTGACCTTCGCAATCAGTCTGGCGAGCGGGTGGATGTCGATGCCGTAGCTCGTCCTGCCCGCTATGTAGGACTCGAGGAGAGTAGTGCCCGAGCCCATGAACGGGTCAAGTACTACATCCCCTATCCTTGAGTGCGATTCGATGCAGAACCGAGGTATCTGAGGTATGAACTTGGCAGGATATCTGTGAATGCCATGAGTGGCGTAGCTGACCTGCTTGCCAATGTACTTCCTGAACTCGCCGGACAGATCACGCGCGGGAGGAATCCCTTTGCCCTGGGTGTCAGTTCCATTCGGTGATGACGACATGGTCGTCGGTCTTCTCCTCAGTGCATCTCCGCGAGGGACTTCAACGACGCTCCAGAGAGAAGCATCTCGATTCCCTTGGGCACCTTCTCCTTCTTGATTCTCAACTGTTCGGTCGAGTCACGGTCTCTTACCGTGACCGAGCCGTCAGCCTTTGTATCATAGTCGACAGTGACACAAAACGGAGTCCCGATTTCGTCCATCCTCGCGTAGCGCCTGCCAATCGAGCCGGAGTCATCGTAGTAGGAGACGAATCCGGCAGAAGACAGCGCCTCGTGAATCTCCAGCGCAATCGCATCGAGGGCGTCTTTAGCCATCAAGGGAAACACGCCGACCTTCACCGGGGCAACAAGACCGTTGAGGTGAAGCGTGACATAGTCCTCTTTCTTCGAGTAGCAGTGGTCGAGCAACGAATAGAGTATTCTGTCGACGCCGTATGAGGGTTCTATGACGTGGGGAACCAGTTTCCTCCCAGATACCTTCTCCTTGCGCACAGATACGTCAAGACAAGAAGATGGCACAACCACTTTCGTTCCTCCGACTTCTACGGACACCTCTTTCTTTCCCTTCACCGCATTTGGAGGAAGCTTGCTGACGGCGTCGCCAACCAGCTTTGCCTTGCCCTTGAACAATGGACCGAGAGCGTCGTATCTGACCTTCACAATCTCCTGCTCGATCTCTTTTGGCTCGTCGTATCTCTCGAACGCGGTCAGGTCGGCCGCAGAATGGTTGATATGTGCCTGGACGTCGTAACATCCTCTGTCCGCGACTCCGACCAGCTCCGTCCACCCGTAGCCGATTTCGGCCTCGAGGTCCCAGCAGTCGGACGCGTAGTGTGCCATCTCCGTCTTCTCGTGCTGTCTGAACCGAAGTCGGGACGGGTCGAGCCCGATGTCCATCGCGAACTTGTAGGTGAGCCACACGAAGTATGCGAGCGCTTCGTTGACTATCACCCCTTTCTCGACGGCCTCGCCGAGAGACATCATCCGCGGCTTGCCCGTGTTCGGCACGAGGGGCAGCCTCTCGTCCTTTACCTTCTTGAACTTGGGCCAGGTCTTGTCCTCCGGATGTATGAAGAGCTCGGCCTCCATCTGGTTGAACTCCCGAAGCCTGATCAGGCCCTGGCGAGGAGATATCTCGTTCCTGAAGGCGCGTCCGATCTGCACAGCGCCGACCGGCAGCTTCTCCCTTGCGTGCCTGTAGATCTGGGAGAAGTTTACGAACATGCCCTGCGCGGTCTCGGGCCTGAGATATGCGACCTTTCCCTTGCCCGGGCCCACTGAGGTCTTGAACATAAGGTTGAATCTCTTCGGAGATGTGAGCTCACCCTTGCAGTTCTCGCACCTGACGTCGTTCTTCTTGAGCAGCTTGCCCAGCTGCTCCTCGTTGAGGGTTGCTGGGTTGTCGGTGAGTCCTTTCGCGAGGTGATCAGCCCTGTATGTCTCCCCGCAGCTCAGGCACTCGACATACACGTCCGAGAAAGCGTCGAGATGCCCGGAAGCCTTGAACACGGGCTCGGGAGCGACGATCGGGCACGATATCTCCTGGAAGCCCTCGCCGAGTACGTAGAGCTTCCGCCAGTAGTTCTCTACGTTGGACTTGAGCAACGCGCCCAGCGGGCCGTAGTCGTATAGGCCTCCGACACCACCATAGATGTCATAGGCGGGCCATAAGAACCCCCGCCGTTTGCAGAGTGAGAGCAGCTCCTGCGGGTCCATTTCACATCACTTGGTGAGCGTGGATACCACATCGATATCATAAATCATCGCAACGAGGTTGTCCTTCGAGTCCCTCACTGGAAGCTGCCCGAAGTCGTGCTTCCTCATGATCCTCGCGGCGTCCGCCACGAGGGTCTTCCTGAACACGGTCATCGGGTTCTTGATCATGATGTCCTTCACGCCGAGCTTCGGCAAATCCACTCTCGAGACCTCGTACCAGAGCTTCATGACGTTCCTCAGGCCTTCCCAGGTCCAGTTGTCCTCGTCGTCGCTTATCCCCAGGTCGCTCATCACGACCGAGCTGTCGACGATCGTCTGGTTGAACATGTCCCTGTCCGTGATGATCCCGACGAGCTTCGCGTCTTCGTCCAGCACGGGCAACGCGTTGACCTTCGCAGCCCTGAACGTGGCGAGCGCGACCGACAGCGGCGCTCCCTGGTAGATCGGTATGCAAGGTGATCGGACGATTTCCTCCACGGTTATCTGGGGATTGTCCTTCTCAACGACTATGAGCAGATCGGTGGGCGTGAGTATCCCAACGAGCTTGTTCTTCTCCACAACAGGCAGATGGCTCAGCTGCTTGTCGACCATGACCCGCGCAGCGTCCTTCACGCTGGCGTTCGGACCTATGGTCGATATGTCCCTTCTGATCACGAGCGCGAGCTGCTCCTCCTCCGGCTTCGAGAATATGTCCTGTCGGGTCACGAACCCTACGAGAGTGCCGTCATCGGCCTTCACGACCGGCAAGCCCGTCACGTTGTTCTTGACGAGTTTCTTCAGAACCTCGGTCCTCGTGCCAGGAAGCTCAGCGACGATTGGGTTCTCAGTCATGACCTCCTTGACCTTCATCCGGATGTCACCTCTTCCTGCTCCTCACGACGAGCACGGGACACGGAGCGTATCTCGTGACCCTCTCGGCCACGCTCCCGATGAACAGCTTGCCAAGCGCCGACCTGCCCAGCGTTCCAAGCACCACGAGGTCGAAGTCCGCCGCCATCTCCACGATCTTCCTGGTCGGTGACCCTTCAGCGACGACAGGCGTGACCTTGACTCCCATCGCCTCGCCTTCCTTCCTGACCTCTTCGACCGCCCTCTTGCCCTCGTTCTCGAGCTGGGGATACACACTGACAATGGACGAATCCACTGGGAACGTCACGAATGATGTCTGATCGATCACGTACAACGCCGTGACCTCGGCCCCGAGCACCTTGGCCAGCTTGAGCCCGGTGGTCACGGCCTCTTTCGTGTAGTCGGATCCGTCAGTGGCGATGAGTATCTTCTTCATGTCGTCCAAGCGCGCGTCCTCCCGACCTTTCCTCCTCGAATCATCGCAAGGATGTCCTCCGACCCGGCCCTCGTGACCAAGTCGCCAACCGGGTCGTCGCCCGCCGTGCGGATGACCACGAGATCAGTGTTCTCGCTGATTTCCGTAGTTATCTTAGCGTCCACATTTAATACTTTGCGCCCGCCAAACGTCGCCAGTCTGACGATTTCTAGAGGCGATATCCTGGCCCTGGCATTGCTGAGAGCGAAGGCCGCTTTTATCTCCCCCAAGATGTCCGGACGCACGATCATTCCGTTGTCGGTCCCGAGAGCGACCGTGACGCCCGCTGTGATAAGGCGAGGGATGTCAGGATCAAGGCCGAAGAATCGATTTGAACTCGGACAGACAACGACGGGTACATTCGCGGCCCTGCACGCGAAAAGATCGTCCTGGGTTGCCTTGCACATGTGGACCAGGAAATCCGGCTTGAGATCCAGGATGGAATCGATATCCTCTCTTGCCGCCTCGCTGGCGTGTAGCGCGAAGAGCTTTCCCGATGCCTTCGCCTGTCTTGACATGCTCTCCAAGACTCCGGCTGGCCAATCGCTGATCGCGCTGAAGCCAAGGCCGTCGCAGGCTCTCAGCAGCGTGGCGACCTCCTTGCTCGATGGCTCGGTCCCCATCGGCCTCCCGAGAACGACGGCGCGCGGCCATCCTTTCCCTACCGCGGACCTGAAGGATTTGAGGCCCTCGATCCCCTCCTCCCGGAAATCGCCGAACAACGCCGTGCCGCAGGAATTGATTATCTCAACTGCGGAGCGCATGGCTGCCGTCTTCTCGTCGACGGATTTCGAGCGCAGCATCTTGTGTTTGTATCCGTCCGGCGGGCCTACGATCTCCTTGACGCTTCCTTTCGGAGCGGGATACGCGACTGTGTCCCCGATGTGAGTGTGCGCATTGACGAAAGCTGGAAGGACGAGGCCTTTGGCGGACCCGCTCGGCGCATCGCCCCAACAGACCTCGATAAGCGACTCGCCTTCGATCCTCAGGTAGCCCTTCTTGGCGCCTTCCGAGGTGAGTATCCAACGGCCAACGGTCCGATCCCTCATCTGCTCGAAAGGAACCATAGGGGATTCGTTTCTAATAATTTGCCGAGGTCCCGGGCAAATGAACACTCTTCTCTGATTCTCGGGTGGAACTCGCCCGTTCCAGATTATTATTATTGAGTCTGTCTAAAAATAGCGCAGAACTCTGTTCGGTCGCTAACATTTATATGAGAGGAGGCTTTCACGAAAACCAAGGAGTATCGGAGGTCCAAGGATGCCAGCGAAGATCACCAAGGAAGAATGCGTTGCCTGCGGAGCATGCGTTGACGTTTGCCCCGAGCAAGCTATCACAGTGGACGACGTTGCTGTTGTCGACGAGAAGAAGTGCCTTGATTGCGGGGCCTGTGTGGACGAGTGCCCGAACAACGCGATCAAGCTAGAGGAGAAGAAGTAGACACCTCCTGAAAATACTTTCTCTTTTGCGAAGCCATCGCATGGCCCTCCCCAGGGCTATCATCGTTTCCGTTTGTTTCTCATCCCAGCTGCCAAACTTGATATACGCTGTAGCCTCTGCTTCGTCCTGGTGGGAAGTCGGGCCTGCAAGTGGCGGACTTCATAGTCATACTTGTCGCTGCCTTCGCGCCGTCCCTCATATACCTTGTCTGGATGCGCAACACCGAGAGGTTCCAGAGGGAACCGTATGGAAGGCTGCTGAGGGTCTTCTTCATCGGCGGCGCCATGATCTCAGTCGTCGTAGCAATCGTCCTGGAAAGCCTGCTACTTGACCTGATGAACCAGAATGTCGAACGCGTCTACCAACTGTTCGGCGAGAACCCGAACATGACCACCCTCGTGCTGGCATGCGTGATCGCACCGTTGGTCGAAGAGCTCGCCAAATCGTACGGTGTTTTCAGAGTTCGGAGGTTCATGCAGGAGGTCGAGGATGGGATCGTCTATGGCGCTGCTGCTGGTCTCGGTTTTGCCGCAACCGAGAACCTGTTCTACGAGAGCGATGCGTTCCTCACCAATGGCGCGGAAGCGTTCATAGCGACTGCAATTGTGAGGACGCTGTCTTCGGCACTGCTCCACGCAAGCGCCTCGTCCGTGATGGGACTGGGTATCGCGAGAGGCGCGCTGGAAGGTAGGAGCTGGCTCCCATATTACTTCGGAGCAGTCGTGATGCACTCCCTGTTCAACCTCGCGGCATCTTTGGGCCCGCTCTTCGAAGCCGACTTTGGTGAATCGGCTTACTTGTTCGGTCTCGCAGCCGCCTTCATGATCGCCATCGGAGGCATCAAAACCGTCAGAGCCAAGGTTCGGATGCTCGAACGACGCGGGTGAGCTGGTGAGAGTCAAGATCCGTGGCTTGACGATAGAGGTCTCGAAGGGCGACATATCCGAAGCGAAGGCCGATGCGATAGTCAATGCCGCCAACAGCGAACTCTGGATGGGGTCGGGAGTGGCGGGAGCGCTGAAGCGGCGAGGCGGACAGGAGATCGAACGAGAGGCGATGGGCAAGGGACCAATCAAGGTCGGAGGAGCGGTCGCGACCTCCGCCGGAAGACTGCAGGCGAAGTGGGTCATACACGCGGCTGCGATTGGCCCAGACCTCGCCACCGACGAAGACAAGATCCGGGCGGCGACGAGCAGCTCTCTGCTGAGGGCCAGCGAGCTCGGGGCGAGATCGATCGCGATGCCCTCTCTGGGTACCGGGGTCGGAGGGTTCTCCCCGGACCGCGCGGCCGATATCATGATGGACGCCGTCATGAAGCACGCGGAAAGAGAGGCTCTCCCGGAGTTGGTCCAATTCGTCCTTTTTTCGGACGATATCGAGCGGGCTTACCTCGCGGCACTTGACAGAGCGATGAAAAGAATATGATGTCGGTATGCCGATTAGGAATCGTTGAGCTTCAGGGCATTCATCTCCGCGGACATCGTCCCGAGCGACGCGCTGGCATCAGTTCTGAGAGAGCTTGCCAACTCACGGGCCGACCTGAAGATCGTCAGGCCAGAGCTCATGCACGTGACCCTGAAGTTCCTCGGGGATACTGACGAGAGCCTAACGGAGCAGATCACCTCCAGAATGCGTGATGCGGTCAAGGGCGTCCCGCCCTTCACAATCCGCCTCACCGGCATGGGAGCGTTCCCGTCGATGTCCAACATACGCGTGGTCTGGGTAGGGATGGAGGACGGCAGGTCCCTGGGGGAGATCGCCAGGAGACTCGACATCTCTATAGGCGAACTTGGGTTCGAGCGTGACAAGAAGGGGTTCGTCCCGCATATGACCTTGGCCAGGACGAAGAGCGGAAGGAACATCGCCAATGTGCAGGAGATACTCATGAGGAACGCTACTACGGACTACGGACAGTATTTCGTTGACAGGATACTTCTGAAGAAGAGCGTCCTCAGCCCCAAAGGACCGACCTATTCGACGGTGATGGAAGCATTCCTCGGGAATGCCAAATGAGCGCCCGGATTATTCGAACGGATCACTTCGCCCCTGAGCGGCCGAGCGACATGTCCAGCAGGTCAACCAGGTCCATGACTTCGATAGAGGACTTCTCGCCCTGGCACTCCCTCAGGTTCTGGACGCACCACGGACACGACGTGATTATCAGATCCGCGCCTTTCGCTTTGGCCATCGCGACCCGGTCCTCCCCGATCGCTGCCGCCAACTCGGAGTACGCGCTCTTCACGCCGGAACCAGAACCGCAGCACGAGCTGCTGTTCCTCGCGCGTTCCATCTCGACGAGCGGTGTCCCAATCGCCGCGCTTGCCAGCCTCCTGGGTTCATCGTAGACTCCAAGCTCCCTGCCGAGGTCACAGGGGTCATGGAAGGTCGCCTTGACCTTCGGTCTGATTCTTGACAGGCGCGATTTGTCCAGGCGTTCGTCCATGAACTGAGAGATGTGCTGGACCTTCACGCCGTATTTCTTGGTAAGCTCCGGATAATGGTTCAGGGCCGACGCGCACCCCGGGCATGAGGTGACCACGAGTCTCGCCCCGGCACGCTCGAAGTCCTTGAAAGAATCCTCGACCTTGCTCCTGGCCAGGCCCGCTTCTCCCAGCTTCCGGACCGTCGAGCCGCAGCACTTCTCATTCTGCCCGAGATATGCTGGCTCCGCCCCAGTCGCCCTCAAGAGGCGGATTGCATGCTTGGCGGTGTCCGGGAAAAGCAGCGATGTGGAGCAACCTGCGAAGTACAGCACTTCGCCCTTGTCCTTCAACTTCAGCCCGTCCGCCCACTTCGGCTTCTGCCTCCTCGGCACCTGCCACGGATTGTCGTAGTTCCTCACGCTAGCGATCACCGTGGCGTGTTCGGATGTACCGCCCTTTTTAGATTTCCTCGCAGCCTCTCTTGCCGTTATGAGCCCTTTTTTGGTCTCTATCTTCGCAGGGCATGCTTCGACGCAGCCGCCGCAAGATGTGCAGAGGTACATGCCTGACTCAAGGGCCTCATCGATACGCCCTCTAGAACCGGACAGGTAGACGCCGATGCCTCCCATGTGCCCGGAGCTTCCGAACACAGGCCCGACCACGTTGTATGTCGGGCAATGCAGCAGGCACATCCCGCAGCCTATGCAGTACTGCGCCTCCTTGTCCTCCGCGTCCAGTCGTCCATCGTCGACGAAGAGGATGAGCACCTCCTTCGGGCCGTGCATCCCCCTGTAGACCTTCTTCTCGATGTCCGCCGTGTAGCTCGGGCCCGTTATTATGTTGACGTATGAGCTGATGATCTTGCCTGTTGACAGATAGGTCTGGAGCTTCGTGACATTGATCGCGTCGTCCAGCGTCGGAACGATCTTCTCGGGCGTGGTGACGATTATGTGCTTGTCAGGGAGCATCGCGCACTTCGCCGCGTTACCCTCGTTGTGCACGATCACTACCGCCCCTTCGTTCGCAGCAATCGCGTTCGCGCCCGTTATGCCCATCCTCGCCTTCGAGATGTAGTCGGCTATCTCCTCGCGCATCACCTTCGTGAGCTCCATCGGATCGTCGCTGACCTTCTTCTTGAAATGGTCTGAGAAGAGGTTCGAGATCTCCCTGCGAGTCAGGTGGCACGCAGGCCCGGTCGGATGGGCTGGCTGGCATCCCGCGAGCTGCACGATCCTGTCTCCGAGATCCGTCTCGATGATCTCTATGCCCTCTTCCGCGAGCTTCTCAGCAAGGTGGAGTTCCTTCGTCACGTTGGACTTGGACTTCACGACGACCTTCTGTCCTCTAAGCTCCTCCTTGATCATCTTGAACGCGGCTTCCGGGGTCTTCGCGATCGCGACCCTGAACCCGTTCTCGCGCAGGACGGAAATGGCCTCGCGGAAAAGCTGGTCGTTGCCGACTGATGCTTCCTTGGTCTTCCGGAGCTTCTCCTTCCTCGCTTCAAGGTCCGGGATCCTCGAGGCGTTCTCCTGTTGCCTGTCCAGAATCGTCCTGAATGACTTGCGCATCCCTTCGAGCGAGGCGCGGTCCTCGACGGCTTTCCTCACACGAGCTCTGTGGTCGGCATCTATCATGGTAACTCAGCGTGAAACCAATAATGAGCGAAATGTCTACTGCTGGATCGTCAGGAGCTTGTCCCACTCGACCGTGTGCGGCAAGCCTGCCTTCTTCAATATCTTGCTGAGCCGCTCCGTGATCCTGACAGTCTCGGCGGTCTTCGAATCGGCCCGGATGTAGAACTGCTTCTTGCCCTTCGTGAGCGGGAACACCATCCTCATCCTGCCGCGCCTGTTGTATCCTTCAGGCTTCCTGTTCTTCTCGATGTCCATCATGTTGATCTTCATGAACATCTGGAGTATCTCGTCCTCGTCGGGCATCTGGTCAGTCTCCTCGAGGAACACCTTCATCATCTCCTCGAAACAGCTCTGGAGATCTTTGTACTTGAACTTGTCCTTGAAAATGACATGCCCCGACTCAGCTTTCATGGTGGCTTTTCCGATTGAGAACCGCGTATATAATTGTAGTGCCAAGCGAGGGGCTGGACGCGTGGTTGGCACAAGTCATTTATCGGAAGTAGTCCATGAAGAGCCCGATGGCCAACGCACTGACGGTTGCGGGTTCTGATTCAGTAGGCGGAGCTGGACTCCAGGCAGATCTCAAGGCTTTCGAGGCGGTCGGTGTCCACGGATGCTCGGTGGTCACATGCGTGACATCGCAGAACACGAAAGGGGTCTCATCTATATTCCCGATACCTACGGCCGAGGTGGCATCCCAGCTCAAATCCGTCCTCGAGGACGTCCATCTCGACGCGATCAAGACGGGCATGCTCTACAGCGCGGAGATCGTCAAGACCGTAAGCGCGCTCCTGAAGAGCCTCGATGTCCCGATCGTGGTCGACCCAGTGATGGCCGCCACGACCGGCAGCAGCCTGCACAGGAGCGGGTTCGTGGAGGCAATGATTATCAAGATGCTTCCGCTGTGCACGCTGGTCACCCCGAACCTCGCGGAGGCGGCCAAGCTCTCGGGAATCGAGGTCAGGGACGAGAGAAGTGCGCGAAAGGCTGGTTTCGAGATACTCGAGCTTGGCCCGAAGGCGGTGCTGATCAAAGGCGGTCACCTGAAGGGCACCGAGGCGGCTGACTACCTGTTCGCGGACGGGCAGGTACGGAAGATTTCGTCCCCGAGGGTGACAGCGGAGGTCCATGGGACCGGGTGCACGCTGACCTCGCTCATCGCGGCGCACATAGCGTCCGGAATGGAGCTCGAACCCGCGGTCAGGAAATCCAAGGGGATGATATTCAAGGCGATACTGGCGAGGGAGATTGTCGGTCATGGTATCCCCTGCGCGAACCCTCTGGCGGTCCTCAGGATCGATTCGAAGAAGTCAGAGATGCTGGAAGAACTGGATGCCGCCGGGCGGAAGCTCGAGCTATTGATGGACTCCGGCCTCATCCCAGAGGTGGGGACGAATCTCGGATACGCAGTGCTCGGAGCGCAGGAGCAGGAAGAGGTTGCTGCTTTTGACGGCCGGATAGTGAGGGTCGGGGCGGCGGCGAGAAAGGTGGGGTGTGCCAGGTTTGGCGCATCCAAGCACGTTGCGAGGATCGTGCTGGCCGCTTCCTCGCACGACCCTGAGAAGAGAGCGGCGCTCAACATCAAGTTCTCCGACGAGAACCTCGCGGCCTGCAAGAAGGCAAGGCTTTCGATCTCGACCTTCGACCGTGCGGATGAGCCGAAGGGAGTGTCGTCCATGACCTGGGGGGTGCACAAGGCGATCGAAGATTTCGGCGAGGTACCCGATGTCATCTATGACCGGGGCGGGATCGGCAAGGAACCGATGATAAGGCTGCTAGGCGATTCCCCTGAGGACATCCTATCGAAGCTGAGAAGGATGAAGGCGAAGCGGGCCCAGAGGTGAACTTCTGAAGATCGCGATGTTCGCGGATTCGTTCCATCCGACCGTCGACGGCGCAGTGGTCGCCATGGAGATGGCTGCGCGAGGATTGGAGAAAAGAGGGCATGAGGTCGTCATGCTTGCCCCGGACACGAAGGACCGGCCCAACTATCCCCGGAAGGTCCACTATCTCCCCTCGCGGGAGTTCAAGTACTACCCCGGCTACAGGGTGGTGATCTCGCCTTCCGACATGCTAGAGTTCCTCCGCCATGAGAAAGTCGATATCATGCACTCGCATGGGCTGGCATCGATGGCCATCCTCAGTCTCACCGCTTCGAGAGCGCTCAGGGTCCCGCACGTTCTGACGTTCCACACGATGGCGAACGAGGCCATCAGGTACTACTCGCCTTTCCCGGTGCGCGAGGACATCATGGTCGCGCTTGTGTGGACATACCTCAGGAACATGCTGAAGAGGCCGGAGGTGGTGATCGCGCCCTCCGCCCCTGTCAAGCAGGAGCTCGAGGAGCACGGCGTGGTGATGAAAGCCTGCGAAGTGGTTCCCACCGGGGTCGACTGCAAGCGCTTCACCCCTGAGAACTACGACAAGAAGTTCCTCGAGAGGTTCGGGCTCGGCGGCAAGAGGGTCATGCTCCACGTGGGCAGGCTCTCGATGGAGAAGCGCTTGGAGATAGTGCTCGAAGCTATGGCCAGACTCTCCGCAAAAGTGCCTGACCTCAGGCTCCTTGTGGTAGGCGCCGGACCCGCTATGGAATCCTACAAGAATAAGGTCTCGAAGCTCGGCCTATCCGACAAGGTTGTATTCACAGGGTTCCTCCCGGACGAGGAGCTCCCGGTCGCGTACGCCAGCTGCGAAGCGCTCGTCATATCCTCCACGTTCGAGACCCAGGGGCTAGTGGTGCTGGAGGCGCTCGCCTCGGGAACGCCGGTCGTGGGGATCAGGTACAGGGCGATACCCGAGTTCGTGCACGAGGGGAAGAACGGATGCCTGTTCGAGTTGGACAGCTGCGCGGACGCCATAATGAGGTGCCTCGATAGGGGAGACTCGATGATGATGAGCGCTGTCTCCTCCGCGAGGGAGTATTCGATCGACGCGTGCACCGCGAAGCTGGAGAGGACCTACGGACTGGCGGCCGAGATACTCGCCAGGCACAGCTGACCACTCGCTTGTCCTGCCTGGCAGCACGGTTCAGGAAAGTATTTCTATCGTTGGAGTCGATGGCTTCAGCCGATAGAGGATGGCGCTGTCTTACGCAGTGTTCTTCGCCGTTTATTCGATAACGATGCTAGTGGGCATCTTCCTCGGCGTCTTGCTGTCGGTCGGCTGGAAGGACATGAGCTGGAGGAAGGCGCTCCGATCTGCCAAGTACAACGCAGTATACATCATAATCATAGCTGTTTTCCCTCTGTTCATTCAGCTGCAGGATGTCCTCGAGGCGCGTTTCGCCGGCGAGGGCGAATCCTCCAGAGAGGTGATCTACACGCACTGGATCTTCAGCCTCAGCGGAGGAGCAATCAAGATCCTGCAGGACAGGCTGGACTACATAATCCTGGTGGACTTCTTCAGCATAGTGTACGCCTGGCTGTTCACTTTCCTGCTGTACTTCGCGCCCATTCTCCTCATCACGACCGACGATAGGGTCAACCTGAGGAAGTACGCGATTGCCATGATGTTCAACTACCTCATACTCACGCCGTTCTATGCGCTCTTCCCCGTTTCCGTAAGCGGTTCTGACCCCACCCTCGGCATCACCCCTCTGCTATACGTGAACCCTCACTGGGGCAAGATGGTGACGAGCGTCGATCCCCTGAACAACGATTTCCCCAGCGGGCACGTGAGCCTGGCGGTCACCACGCTCCTGATATTCGCGTACGCCGGCCGAGAGTACAGGAAGGTGTACTATTTCCTCATATTCACAACAATCGCGGTCATCTTCGCCGTGCTCTACCTGGGGGTACACTGGCCAGCTGATGTGTTCGCGGGCTTCGTCGTGGCCGTATTCGCGGTAGTAGCGGCGAACAGCGAGAGAATACAGATGACAATAGACAGATACGTAAGAGCACTCAACGACAGACTCTTCAGGGAAAAACCAGACGAGGAGCGTAGCTCTACGCAGGCTCGACCTTGATTATCGTGACCTCGAAGAACAGGGCTCTGCCGGAGATCTCGCCGTTGTATCCTGTTGTAGAATCGCTCCTGTGAAGCTGGAACGTTCCATTGGTCGCGTCGTAGGCGGAGACGACGAACACGCCGCCCCCGGAGTCCTTGCCCTTTACCTGATAGACATCCTCAGGCGACAGCATGTGCTGCACGCTTATCTTCCCCGCGCCCCCGTCCGCTAGGGGATCGTAGGAGACCACGCGCACTTCCCATCCGTTCGGGTCTTCGGTCGCGGTTGGATCTCCGAACGGATAGACGCTGGAGCCTGCCGTCGGCTGGTTAAGGACTGTGACTATATCCCCGGACACGCTTGCCACCAGCACCTCCCACTTCCAGAAGAAGTGACTCAGAGTGGTCAGGGGAATCGGGTCCGTGCTGAAGTAGCTCTTGAAGGAGGCGACGGTGTACAGCTCCTTCACTGGGATGTACTCGGTCAAGTTCACTGTGCTCAACATCATGGGATTGACGGCGTACCCGTTCTCAGGAGGAACCTCGATGATCTTGTAGTCTCCCACATGCAGGCCAACAACGCCGAGCGCGAAACCTTTGATCGTCCCGCCGCTCCCGTAGTTGCCCGCTTCCATTGACAACGCTTTGTAAGTATCGTTCGATCTGTGCGTGAACGTGAGCGACTTCGGATAGAGAGCGTCGTCCTGGGCGACATACCAGATGCTGGTGTCAAAGATGCGGCCGTCCGAGAACCTTCCGATGTAGTCGAGCGTGACCGTGTCCCCGGATGCAATGACGTATGGCGAGCCCCCTGCGATCCTCTGAGAATTGACGTACACGACATAGACTATGGCCCCTGCGGCCACGACGATCCCAGCGACGATCAGAGCGAGCAGGATGCTTCCCGCGTCTCTGGGCTCTTTCACCTCAGGCTCTCCGCCCATCTTAGACTCCTGGGGCGCGGTTATATGGTGAGCCGATATAAACCTTATCCGCGAACCTCAGCCGCCAGAGACCGGGGGGAAGATGGCGATCTCGTCACCCTGGGTCAACTTGACAGGCCCGGCCCGACAACGGCCAAGGTTCTTTCCGTTCAGCAGGATGACAAGCCTTTCAGGGTCTAGTCTCGCTTCATCAAGCAACCTGGAGAGTCTCGGCCCGAAGGATTCTCCGAGCTTTGAGAAGAGATCCTCGGTATCGGAGGCCTCCACCTGAGCGGACGGCACGCCAGCGGCCTCCCTGACTGTCGCGAACATCTTCACATGCACTCTGGCCATTTCGAGAAACGAACCACCTAACTCGGATTAAAAGGTGATGGTTTCCGAACGAACTCGAGTGACCAGTCAATGGCCACCTCTGCCCGTATTCGCTATCCCAAGTGGCCGTGGATGATAGCCCCAGGTGTGTTTGGATGAGAATCCTTGGAAGACCGCGCCGAGAACGCAACAAAGGACATAGGGAGATGCACTTGCCATCTGAGAGGTACTTCGACCCTCGTCAACTGGTCCGCTGAGAGCGCTCTTCGACCCTTCGCATGGGCTTGTGACATATTCTTCTTTTTGATTCAAGCTAGAGTATTGTTTTATTCGAAAATAACTTTTAGGGTACCATGAGCATGTTGCCGGTCGAGAATGGTCTAGTAGGCGGATCCGAGCCCAGATATAAACACGCCGAGGAGCACTGGAAAACGGAAATCATATTGCCCTGTGATTGAGTTGGGAGGGCCGCGGGAACCCGGAGGACGGCACTTGGACGAAGCAGAGAAGCGGAAATCACAGGCGACCCTGAGGATAAAGGGAATGCACTGTGCCACATGCACCGAGACCGTCAAGGAGGCGCTTCTGTCCCTCAATGGAGTCCAAGACGCGAGGGTCAACCTGGCGACCGAGAAGGCGACCTTGGTCTACGATCCACAGCTACTCTCGCTGGACGACATCGAGAAGGCGGTAAAGGAGTCTGGTTACGAGGTGGCCAAGGACGAGATCTCCCTTACGATCGGAGGAATGCACTGTGCCACCTGCGCTCTGACAGTCCAGGATTCCCTGAAGGAGATCCCCGGGGTCTTCGACGCGAGGGTGAATTTCGCCCTCGGAAAGGCCCTCGTGGATTTCGACGCAAGCGTGGCCACACATGCCGACCTCAAGAAGGCCGTGGAGGAGGCCGGGTACAAGGTTCTCGAGGTTCAGGGAGTGATGGCCGAGAAGATCACACGTGAGAAGGAGCGCAAGGAAGGCTTTAACGCGTTGCTCCTGGCCACGATATTCGCCGTTCCGATAGCGGCGATCTCGATGACTTACGAGCTCTGGCCCGAGGGTGCGCTGAGCGAATCGGCGCGCAACTACATTCTCCTGGCTCTTGCATGCCCGGTCCAGTTCTACGCCGGCCTGAGGTACTACAGAGGTACCTACTGGGCCTTGAGGAACCGGAGGGCCAACATGGACACGCTTGTCGTGATCGGGACCACGTCCGCCTGGCTCTACAGCCTGATAGTGACGCTGTTCCCGGACGCGGTCTCCACCCAGCAGGTCTACTTCGACACGTCCGCCGTGATAATCACGCTCGTTCTCGCTGGCAAGTACCTGGAGCTCAGGTCCAGAGGCGCCACCTCCGAGGCGATTGTGAAGCTGATGAACCTGCAGCCTCCGTCCGCGATCGTCTCGAGGGACGGCATTGAGGTCGAGGTCGGTGCGGAGGCCCTCGCGGTCGGGGATGTCGTCATCGTGAAACCAGGTGAGAGAATCCCTGTGGACGGTGAAGTCGTATCGGGCAAATCATCAGTCGATGAATCGCTGGTGACGGGCGAGTCGATCCCCGGCGAGAAAGGCCCGGGCGACCAGGTGACCGGAGGCACTGTCAACATGGGCGGGCTCATCAGGATCAAGGCCACGAGGGTGGGAAGAAACACCACGCTGGCGCAGATAGTGAAGCTCGTCGAGGACGCGCAGAGCACGAAGGCGCCGATAGAGAGACTGGCGGACAGAGTGGCTGGAGTGTTCGTACCTGCCGTGATGATAGTGGCCGTGGGCACTTTCCTGTTCTGGTACTTCATCGGTTCGTCCATCTGGGACGTGGGGGACGTGCTGTCATTCTCGCTCACCACATTCGTCGCGGTTCTTGTCATAGCATGTCCTTGCGCCCTCGGCCTAGCTACGCCGACCGCTATCGTTGTCGGCACCGGGCGCGGAGCGCAGATGGGCGTGCTCATCAAGGACGCCGCTGCCCTGGAGACCGCCCATAGACTTACAACCGTCCTGTTCGACAAGACAGGCACGCTCACTATCGGCGAGCCGCAGGTGGTGCGGGCCGCGACCGCGGAGGGCGTGACGGAGAAGGATCTGTTCTACTACGCTGGAAGCGCGGAGAAAGGGTCGGAGCATGTCCTGTCCCGCGCGGTGATCTCGGCAGCGGAGCAGAGAGGGATCCAGTTGGCCTCCCCCGACACATCGATAGTCACGCCTGGAGAAGGAGTGAGCGCGACTGTGGGTGGAAGGGCCATCGCGGTGGGCAACAGGCGGCTCGCTCAGCGTCTAGGCGTGAGCCTGGGAGCGCTCGACGACGAAATGGCACGGATGGAAGAAGAAGGGATTACGACCATGGTTGTCATCGATGACGGGCGAGCGCTCGGCCTGATGGGGATCGCTGACACGCTGAAGCCGCACGCGAAAGAGGCGATCGCTGCTCTGAGATCCCTGGACCTCAAAGTAGTGATGATAACAGGAGACAACGAGAGGACCGCGAAGGCCATCGCGGCCCAGGCCGGCATCGACGAGTACAGAGCGCAGGTCCTTCCGGCCGAGAAGACGAACGCCGTGAAGGCGTTCCAGGAGAAGGGCGAGATCGTCGCGATGGTCGGGGACGGGATAAACGATGCTCCGGCGCTCGCGCAGGCTGACATCGGGATCGCCCTTGGGACCGGGACGGACATCGCACTCGAATCAGGGAACATAGTCCTCGTCGGCGAGGACCTCAAAGGAGTGGCATCGGCGATCAAGCTCAGCAGGCGGACCTTCAGGAAGATCCGCGAGAACCTGTTCTGGGCGCTGATCTACAACACCGCCTCGATACCGATAGCTGCGGGGGTGCTCTATCCGTTCACGCACACACTCCTGAGCCCCATGATAGCCGCCGGGGCCATGGCGTTCAGCTCCGTGTCGGTCGTCACGAACGCCTCGTTGCTCAAGAGATATAAACCTTGACCATTCCTAAGGGCGCGGATATGCCAGTCGTATGATTTCGGTCAGCCAGTCGTCCGAGCCCGTTGTAGAAAAGGTTATCTTCTGGCTGTCGAATAACCAGATAAGAGTTTGCAGGATTGCGGCAGAGCCAAGGGCTACATTGCGCCCACTCATCCGCATTCAACAGACCCTGACTTCGACGTCCCCCGGTCGGATGTGGTCTCATGATTGGCAAGAAACTCTCAAAAGGATTTCTAGTAGACACCAGCGGTGCCCTAGTCAGGGAATTCGTGTTCAGTGCCAAAGCCGATGTGGACTTCCCGGCCGTCATCGCGACTGTGCAGTCCCAAGGGGGCGTCGCGAACGCGGGGCCTTTTCATATCGGGAAGCTCTCGGGCATGGTGATCAAGGGATCGAAGCTTCATTTCATCACTGTCGGCAAGGACCTTCCCGACGAGGAGGATTCTGCGCTGATAAGTGAACTCCTTGGCTCGACCGAGAGACTGTTCGACGCTGCCCTCGACGCGAAGGTCAAGGCCGTCTCCGAGGCAGATCAGAAGGCCAAACAGGAACAGGACACGGCCAAGAAGGCGAGCGAAGAACTGAACATGAACAGGAACGACCTCGCTTTGGAGGGAGTAGCTCTTGAGGAGCTGAGAATGGAGCTGGACCATCTCAGGCAGGAGACCGAGAAGTGGCAGGAAGAGCTCAAGGAGTTCGAGACACAGGTCGACAACAGGCACGCCCAGATCACCGAGCGAGTAGGCCTGCTCCTGGATAGGGAGCAGCAGCTCGTGAGGAACCAGCAGGCCTTCGAAGTCGCCTCGGGCGCGAGGCGAGAGATGATCAGGAAGATGCAGGTCGCCGTGTCGGAATCAATCGACGAATCCGAAGGCGCGATCATCAGGGCCACCCAGGAGAAGAAGGAACTCGACGAGAAGAAGGCCATTCTGGCCGCAGACACCGCCAAGTTCGCGGAGGACCGGGCGCAGTGGGAGAAAGAGGCCGAGGAGATCAAGCTCAAACATTCAGGTCTGGAGAAAGGGAGAGAGGAACTCGCAAAGAAGAAGATGGAGATGGAGATCTGGGAGCGGGAGCTCGGAGACGAAGAGGAACGGCTGAAGAGCAGGCAGGAAGAGCTCCAGGCGGAGACGGCGAAGCTGGACTCTGAGAAGGAGCTCTTCACCAAAGAGAGCGCAGAGACGAGGGCGAATCTCGATGGGATTGTGAAGACCCTCGACGATCGCGAGCTGAAGATCAAGCCGGCGGAAGAGGAGATCGAGGCTGGCAGGAAGGAGAATGAGAGGATCTCTGGTGAGCTGGCTCAGAAGCAGGAAGGTCTCACGGCGCTGGATGCGGAGCTCGCGGAGCGCGCCAGCCAGGTCGAGGAGAAGGAGCGCTCTCTCGAGAACGACAAGCTCGAGCTGGAGAAACTGCGGACGGAGGTCGAGAGGACCTCAGAGGCTAGGCAGGCTGAGATATCGGCACTTCTCGTGAAGATAGGCAAGGACAACGAGGACCTCGATGAGAGGACGAAGGCCATCGATGCGATGGAGGCCGCATCCATTGAGAGGGAGGCCAAGGTTGCGCAGTCTGAGGAGCGGGTCGAGGATCTGTTGAGGAGCCTCGACAAGAAGCAGAAGGACCTTGAGCGGAGGGCGAGAGCGGTCCAGGAATCCATGATTTCACATCAGAAGACGGTCCAGAGCATGGCGGAGCGACAGGTCGCCCTGGCTGAGAAGGAGAGGGAGATCATGGCCAGGCTCGGGTCCATCGAAGAGAACAAGGTGCAGACCGAGGTTAGCATGGAAGGTGTGGAGGCCGCCAAGCAGGATCTCGAGGTCATCAAGTCCGACCTGGCGCGCAGGGAAGCTGCGCTTGAGGGGCAGGGAAAGACGCTGAACGAGCGCGAGGAGAAGCTGAGGGAAGAAGCCGAGAGCCTGAAGAGGAGACAGGAAGGCCTGGCGGAGTCCGAGGAGAGCTTGGAGGCACGCGTGAAGTCACTCTCCGAAAGAGAGAAGGCACTCGAGAACGAGGTCGGAAAGGCCCGGCAGAAGATCGAGGAGGAGATGGCTCGTCTGGACACCGAGCGCAAGCACGTCGCAGGGAGATTCGCCGAGCTCGAGGCGAAGGAGAAGGCCCTCTCTGATAAGGAGGACGACATCGCAAGCGTGAGGACGGACCTCGAGAAACGCGAGGCCGGGTTCAGAGACAGGATCGAGGACATGGAGAAGCGCCGCGCTGACATGGCCGAGGAGATGGACAAGCTAGCCCAGGAGAAGCAGAAAGTCGAGAAGATGAAGGAAACCCTGGACAAGCGCAAGCAGGTCATCGGAGAGCAGATCGACAGCATCTCCGAGATCACGAAGAAGCTCGAGGAGCTGAGGGCCAGGTCCAAGAAGAGGATGGAGGAGGCGGCGAAGGAGCAGTCCATTCAGCAGACGCCTCCTGGTCCACCTCCAGCACAGTAGGGCAACTGCCGCGATGTGACTTAGGAAAGACAATCATGCGAGGTCGGGCCATCGATTCTCCAAGCTCTTTGCGGCGTTCACAAGCGTCCGCCTGAAGAGAGGTTTCTGATGAACGTCCAGCAGCAGATGTTTCGCGATGTACTTACGTGACGACTCGAATACTTCCGTGCCAGCCACTTGTTCGTAGGCTCGCAGCATCCTTGTGCATAGGTCGAACTTGATTGGGGTGAAGAACGGCTCATTCCCGAGCATGGAAGCGCCCAGCTGCCCCACATCGTCCATAGGATCGCCAATAGCGGAGTCCTCGAGGTCGATTCCGTAGACGACTCCGTCGGTGAACATGAAATTGGACAGGACCGCATCTCTTCTGACCCGCATGCCGAAATCCGTGGAGAGCTTCACATGGAACATGGCCAACCACCTGCCGATGCCTTCTGCGGCTTGCGCGCTGAACATCTTGTTTATCAGGACGTCGCAGCTGTCGCCGGACAGATATTCCATCACTAGATAATCGCCGTGGGCCGCGAGCGGATACGGAACGCTCACGCCCGCGCTTCGCGCTAGCACGAACGACTCGAACTCGTTTCCGCATTTCCCCGATAGGAACCGCTTCAATACTACCGGGTGCACGTCGGTCTCGACGATCCAGACCCTGTTCACCCTGCTCGGAACGAAGCGGACCTTTGTCACCACGACCCTCTGGTTGAGGGCTTTCTTGACCGCCTCCCAGCCGAACGAATCAAGTCGCGTCGGATCGTCGAGCATCATTCCCTGATAGAGACTTGTGGGTGGCGATAAAAACCCTCTCATGCACCGATCAATAACCTAGACCGCGGCTACTTCCAGGAGACCGAATCCTCTCGCAAGGAGTCCATGAGCTCTTTTGTGAGCCTCAACGCCTCGTCCGGCTCCTTGGCATGCAGTGCAGACATGGAGCTCTTTATCCTGAGGACATAGCCGGAGATGTCGAACCCAGCCGCTTTCGCGTCCGTCAGCAGCTCCCTCGCCCGCGCTATCTCAGACCTCACCAGGTCAGGTATGCTCGGTTCCATGATCTCCTCAGTCTGTCTCGCCAAGGCGATTGCGAGGTTCCAGTCACCGTCCCGGCACGCCTCCCAGGCGCTTCCAATCAGTCTCCTCGCCCTCGTTGTGTCAGTCCCCAGAGCGCCGATGTCGCAGATCAGGCGTTCTATCTCTTCCAGAAGCCTGGCAGAACCCGCAAAACCCTTGCGCGCCTCCTGGTACATCAGCTCTCTGGATCTCGATCCCGTCTTCAGCATCGAGAATATGTCGAATCTCTCAGGAACGACGACCTGTTCTCTGTGGCCGGGCCTCTCCATACGGGGCCTTTCGACCACGGGCGCGATTGTATCGTCCATCCTCGCCCTGTCTGCAAGTGGCCCGTCCGCGAAGATCGCTCCACAGAACGGACAGTACGGGTCCGATTCTTTCACAATCATGTCGCACTCGGTGCACTGGAAGAGTGGCTCGTCATCCTGCGGGACGGACGCAGGGTTTATCAGCTTGGGAGACAGAGTGGCCTGCTTCAGCTCCTCGGTCATTCTGCGAGGCTCATACGAAGAGAGGCCGCCCGAAAGGTACTGCTTGTCTAGTTCGGAATTGCGGAGGATCCTCTGGAGCTTCCTGTGGTATTGATCGGCCTGAACGACCGAGACCTCGGACCTGTTCTTCCGTTTGTCGGGCGAAGCGGCATTGGACATCCTAGTTACCACTCTGTCATTCTTTGCTGGTGATAACGTTTTGCACGAGCTAGCTATATGAGAAGTGCTATCTAGGTATCATCCGGCGAAAACTGCCAGCGATGGCAGACGCCGAGAGCTAGCACCGCCTGTCAGCCCTTCTTGACCATCTTGAGGAAGGCGTCCTCGTCGATGATCGCCTTGTTCATGCTCTTGGCCTTCTGAAGCTTCGACCCGGGATTCTCGCCGACCACGACGTAGTCGGTCGCTTTCGAAACTGAGGACGATATCTTGCCGCCGAGTGAGACGACCAAAGCCTCGGCGTCGGGCCTAGGCATGGACTTCAGCTCGCCAGTGAATATGAACGACTTACCGTCCAGGGTGCCTCTCGCCCTCTTCACGGCCTCCGTCCTCAGGCCGGCTTTCTTCAACTCGGCTATCAGCTGTCGGTTCTTAGGGTTATTGAAGAAGTCGCGGACGGACTCGGCAACGATCCGGCCGATGCCCTCGATCCTGGAGAGCTGTTCGACGGAGGCGTCCTGGAGGCGCTCCATGCTCCCCATCGCCTGGGCGAGCGAAGCGGCGGTCGTCCATCCCACGTGCCTGATTCCTAGGGCAAACACGACCCTCTCGAAATCCCTTGCGACGCTGTCCTTGATCGCGTCGAGGATGTTCTGAGACGACTTCTCAGCGACGCCGTCGAGCGTGAGCAGCTCCTCCTTGGTGAGACTGTAGAGATCCGATGCCTTTGCCACCAATCCTTCGCCGACCAGCTGGGACACGAGCGACGGGCCCACTCCCTCGCAGTCCATGGCGTCTCTCGAACAGAAGTGAGTGAGACGCTCCTTTACCTGGGCCGGGCACGAGGCGTTCACGCACCTCCGAACGGCCTCGCCCTCCTCCTTGACCGCGTCCGACCCGCAGACTGGACATGTGGCAGGCATCCGGAACGGCCTCTCCTTGCCCGTCCGCTTCTCGACTATCGGTTTCACGACTTGCGGGATGACCTCTCCCGCCCGTTCTATGAGCACGTAGTCCCCGATTCTGAGGTCCTTGCGTGCGATCTCGTCCTCGTTGTGGAGCGTTGCGTGGGACACCGTGACCCCTCCGATTTGCACGGGCTCGAGGACTGCGACAGGCGTGAGGGCGCCCGTCCTACCCACCTGGACCTGGATGCCGATGAGCCTGGTGGTCATCTGCTTGGGAGGGTACTTGTAGGCGATCGCCCACCTGGGCTCCTTGGCCGTGTACCCCAGCTTCTTCTGCTGAGCCAGCGAGTTGACCTTGATGACGATGCCGTCGATCTCGTACCCGAGTCCGTCCCGCTTCGACTCCCACACCGACAGATGCTGCAGCACCCCGTCTATGGAATCGAACTTCATCGTGTGAGGGCTTGTCCTGAGGCCGCTCTTCCTCATCCCATCCAGGCATTCCTCGTGCGTCCCCGGTATGGGATCCTTGTTGTAGCTGAGGGTGTAGAAGTACGCGTCCAGGGGTCTCGAGGCGGCGATCTTTGGATCGAGCTGCCGGACGGAGCCTGCCGCGGCGTTCCTTGGGTTCGCGAAGAGAGGCTCTCCAGCTTCCTCCCGTTCCTTGTTCAGCTTCCTCAGGCCTTCTGTAGGCATGTAGACCTCCCCCCGCACCTCGACGTTGCGGAGCCCGCCCTCGGGTTTCAGCTTCAGCGGGATGCTTCTGATGGTCCTGATGTTGGAGGTCACGTCTTCGCCTACCCTCCCGTCGCCTCTCGTGGCTCCCCTTACCAGGGAGCCGGCCTCGTACAGCAGCGCTATCCCGAGACCGTCAATCTTCAGCTCGACCACGTACTCGACCCGCTCCTTCTCTCCGAGCCACTTGTGAACTCTCGAGTCGAACTCCCGAAGCTCCTCGGGGGAATAGCAGTTACCCAGGCTCAACATCGAGACCTTGTGCTCGACCTGCGGGAACTCCTCAATTGGAGCCCCGGATACCCTCTGGGTAGGAGAGTCCGGGAGTATCAGGTCCGGATACTTCGACTCCAGCTGCTTCAGCTCGTTGAGGAGCATGTCGTACTCGTAGTCGGATATCTCGGGATTGTCCTCGACGTAGTACTTTATGTCGTGATGGGAGATCTCATCGACCAGCTCCCTGATCCTTGCCTTCGCCCGGTCCCTGTCGCCGGTCATCCTCTCCTCCTCTTCAGATGAGCCATGAGCTCCTTCGCGCTCCGCGTGTTCATGACGTCCGGGTCTGAGAGCCACCCGCGTCGAGTCGTTATGATGCCATACTTGATGAGATCCAGCTGCTCGATCCTGTGCGCATCGGTTCCGATCGCGACCTTCACTTGAGAATCCTTCGCGAGGCGGCAATGTATGTCTCTGAGGTCGAGGCGGTCGGGGAAGCAGTTCACTTCCATGCATACACCGGAAGACTTCGCTGCAGAAAACACCTTCTCAAAGTCGAACTCGTAGGGATCGCGCTGTCCGATGATCCTGCCCGTCGGATGTCCGATGATATCGACCCATTCTGACTCGATCGCGGCCACGATCCGCTTGGTCATCTCGGACTTGTCCATCTTGAACCTTGAATGGACCGACGCTACGACGATATCGAGAGTCTTGAGAATCGATGCCGGATAGTCGAGCGAGCCATCGGCCTTTATGTCGACCTCGCTGCCGGCCAGCAGGCTGATCCGCCGGCCGACGCTCTCCTGCACCTTCCTGACCGCTTCGATCTGCTTCTTGAGACGTTCCTGGGAGAGACCGTTGGCTATCTTCAGGCTTTTCGAATGGTCGGTTATCGCGATGTACTCGTAGCCTCTCTGGATAGCCGATTCCGCCACGCTCTGGATAGAGGGGAGCCCATCGCTCCACTCAGTATGAACATGCAGGTCTCCTCTGATATGTGATGGCTCCAATAGCTCAGGCACGATGCCCTTCCTCGAGAGTTCCACTTCCCCCATATCCTCCCTTATCTCCGGGGGAACCCACTTCATGCCGAGCGCTTTGTACACATCCTGCTCGGTCGCGCCAGCAATCATCTTGCCGGAATTCCGTTCGAACACTCCGTATTCGTTCAGTTTCAGCCCTTGCTCCACCCCGATCTTCCTCATCTTGACATTGTGGTCCTTGGAGCCGGTGAAGTACGCGAGAGCCGCGCCGTAGCTCATGGTATCGACGGCCCTGATGTCGACCTGCAGTCTGTTCTTGAGCAGGACGCTCGACTTCGTCGGGCCCTTCATCAGGACCTCCTTGACGTCTGGATATGAAACGAAAGCCTCCATCACGGCCGATGAATCGTCGTCTCCAACTAGGATATCTATGTCGCCGACGGTCTCCTTCCCTCGCCTCAGACTCCCGGCGACTGTCACCAAGTCTAGGGACCCAGACGACTTCAGGTAGTCCACGTACGCGCTCGCGATCGGATACGCGTCACCCAGCAATGTCCGCCCACCCTTGGATTCGAGCGTCCTGATGCCTGCCAGGATCTTCTCCTCCGATTTCTCGCCAAAGCCCTTCAAAGCGCGGAGCTTATGCTCTTCCGCGGCGTTCTTCAGCTGCTCGAGATTCGATATCCCGAGTTCGTTGTAGAGCATCATGACTGTCTTCGGGCCGACCTCCGGCACCTTGAGTATCTGGAGAAGGCCTTGAGGCACCTGGTCCCTGAGCTTCTTCAGGTAGGACAACTCGCCAGTCTTCAGTATCTCCTGGATCTTCTTGGCGACGGACTCCCCGATGCCCGGGATCTCCTCCAGATTTCCCTCGGCCGCCAGCTTCGAGACGGGCTCGTCCAGTTCCTCTATGCTTCTGGCGGCCCTCCTGTAGGCGTTGGGCTTGAAGGCGACGCCTTGGAGGTCCAGAATGTCGGCGACCTCGTAGAAAACGGCGGCGATCTCGTTGTTGTCCATGCGACCTCCTAGAACCCCTTTGGAATCATCCATGTCTGCGATATACATTTCCACAGGCTGCTTGAAGTTGTCCCGTCGAGAGACACGGCCGCCTAGAACTCCCACGGCAAAGGCACTTATGAATGCCATGGAACCCCATGCTGGCTTGACTTATGTGTCAAGGTTTTATACCATCAAGGATATGTCCATATCACAAGAGGTATGATTCGAATGCTTTCCGCCGAGTTGATCACCATACTGGCCAAGAAAGGGAGGATCGATATCATACGCACTCTGAAGGCGTTTCCCGGCCGGGATTTCACGATCAACGAACTCGCGAAGGTGTCGAAGGTTCCGACGATGACCGCTTGGAGGGCCGTGAAGGACCTCAAGAAGTCCGGATTGGCAAAGACAAGGAGATTCGGCAACGCGATCAGCGTCTCGATAACCGAGGACAGAGAGAAGCTCCGCTCCCTGAGGCTCGTTCCTGATACCGACCCCCAGAGAAGCGCGGCGAGGCTGTTCGCAGCGAAACTCTCTGAGAACCCCTGGACATCGGAGTTCAGGCTGTTCGGGAGCATAGGCAGGGGAGAGCATTCTCCAGGAGAGGAAGTGGATGTCGCCGTCGTATTCGACGAAGGCCGCATCTCAGAGGCCGACGCAAAATCCGAAGCCGGCCGCGCAGCGGACGGCATCAGAGAGGAGACGAACGTGACGATAATACCCTTGTGCATAGCCCAGAAGGATATGTCCCGGAAAGGAGGGCTCGCCGCTGAGCTGAGGGACAGAGAAGTGATCTGGAAGCGCTGAATCGGGACCTATGTCGACCTGACCTTCGAGAAGTAATCGTAGACCAGCCTGGCTATCTTTCCCTCGGCCATCTGGGCCTTCTCAGGATTCTTCTCCTCGAGCCTCTTGAAGAACACGCACAGCACCACGTGCGACTTCGAGGACACGAAGATGATGCCCGCGTTGTTGACCGATCCAGCCGTGATGCCCGCCTTGGCAGCTACGGGCACGTCCTCCGAGAGGAACTGAGGGATCGAAGAAGCGGTGTGCCCCCGCATAAGCATGGAGAGCATCTCCTTGCTTCTGCCCGAAGACACGACCTCCTCCTTGAGGATCTTCTCGAGCATCAGGCCGATCTCGCGAGGTGTGCCTACGTTGTCGAAGACCTGGTCGTACTCCCTCTGCATCTTGAACTTCTTCTCTTCCTTGACGCCGTACAGGTTCTCGTACTGGTTCCTGAAATCGACGATCGTGAGCGAGACATAGTCCCTGTCAATGTCGTTCAGGACCTTCATCCGCTCGATGTCGTTCATGCCCTTCCACTTGCGAGCGGCCTCCACAGATGCCAGGTCCCTGAAAGGTCCCTTGCCCATGGAGAGCAGGAAACCTTCCCTCCAGGGCAGATAGATGGATGTCTTGGCAAGGCCGAGGTCGCGTATGAGCATGTTCACGCTCTGAATGCCAACCCTCTTCCATAGCATCTCGGAGGCGGTGTTGTCGGTCGCGACAATCATGAGGGTGAGGAGGTCACGGACCGTGAGCTCGAGGCCAGGGCTGAGGTACTGGAGTATGCCTGAGCCTATGCACATGTTCCTCGGCTCCAGCCTGATCTTCTCTTCCATCGAGATCAGGCCGGCATCAACCTGCCTGAAGACCTCGACCATAAGGGGGACCTTGAACACGCTGCCGAGAGGGAAGATCTTGTCCGCGTCTATGGCTATCTCCTTACCAGACTCGACGTGCTTCAGATACAATCCGAACTGTCCCTTGACGTCCTTCGAAATCTTGTGGATGTCCGACCGGAGCTTCACGAACTCACCGCTCGAAGCAGCGGCTTGTTTCGACTTGTCAGGATTCAACCGTGGTTCCCCCACACGCCGGCGGCTATCTTGAACGGCTGACGGACTCTCCCCAGCAGTCTTCCCCCCGGTACTGGAAAGGATTGAGATGACAGTATATAGCTACTTCGATTTTGCAGCTGAATGTTGTAGGCCAGATTGCCTAGACGGTCCAAGAAAACGTGGAATGCAATTCAGCCAGAGGATCAGATAGAAGGGGGGTCAGAGATTGAAAGAGAGCGCGAACCCGGTCAGGGGGGAAAGGGGGAGGAGAGTGGCTGACCCAAGTTGCGAGGAAAATCCTTGTTTCCCTCTTCCAATCTCTTGAAGGGGAAATCACCAACCTTCGTTCATATAGGTGTTGCAGTGGAAATCAGCCGTGATAATGATGTTTCCTCCCAATCCAGACGTAAAGGTTTATTCGCTAAAGGGGGATTCCCAGGGGCTCATGAGAAAGGACATCGGCAAGCGCATCAGAGAGGTCAAAGCGGTCGTGTTCGATTTGGACGACACTCTCGTGGAGTCCACGGTCAATTTCCCGAAGTTCAAGGGGCTTGTTATCGACAGGATTGTTAGCCACGGCGAGGACCGAGCAGACTACAGCACGAACGAGACCATTGTCGCCATCATCAACAGATACGAGGCGAGGATGAGAAGGGACGGCGTTCCTAACGCGGAGATCAAACGCCGGCTTGCCGAGCTGGACAAGATCATGGACGATGTGGAGATGGAGCGCGTGTCCGAGACGGCAGCCTACGAAGGCGCGCAAAGGCTGCTAAAACTGCTTCGGGAAAGCGGGATCAAGATAGGCGTGCTTACGAGGGGCTGCGGTGAATACGCCGACGCGGCGCTCTCGAAGACCGGCCTTCTCGACCTCGTGGACGCCCTGGAATGCCGCAACTCGAACACGAAACCAAAGCCGGATCCGGAGGCCTACCTGAAGCTGGTCGCAGATCTCAGCGTAAGCAAAGAACAAACCATCTTTGTGGGCGACCACCCGCTCGACGCCCAGTGTGCGTCGAACGCCGGTGTCCCGTTCATCGCCGTCCGTACCGGAGACGTGCCCGAGGAGATCCTTAGAAGGGCCGGCAGCGTGGAGGTCTTCAAGGATGTCGGGGAGCTTGCGGACTGGCTTGGCCGAACGCTGAGCAAGTGAACTTAAAAAAGGCTCTCAGAACAGATGACTGGCTGTGATTGTTGAATAAACGGCTATCTCGGCCTCACGTCGAGAAGCCTAAGCACACCCTCGTCCTGCGGGTTGAGGAGGGTCTCGTCCTGGGCATCGACCTCGGCCTTCGGAACAATCGGCTCCATCGACCTCTCCAGCATGGCAAGTTCCCTCGGGTTGAGTGTTCTAGGGTCCACTGGCACGAACATCATGCTGTCGTTCGTCACGACGATGTCCCTCAGCTGATGCATGAACTGGAGCATCCTGTCGTAAGTGTTCAGGGAAGCCAGGTATTCGAAGCCGTCAAGCACCACCGCGGTCCTCGGCTGGTTCTCGATGAAGTTCCTGATCTGACCCATCAGGATGCCTATCGCAGTCGGGTTGATCCTTCCTTCCCCGGGCAGATTGGTCAGCCAGAGTATCTTGCACCCCGTGAGTTCTTTCTCGGTCAGTATCTTCTTGGGGAAATCGCGCGTGACAACGAGGCCGGTGTACCCGGATGCGGTCGCCTGGTCGAACAGCTCGAAACATGCCCTGGGCCGGCGCTCCTCGACGAGGTAGACGTTGCCTGGCTTGGGCTCGACTCCTGAAGCGTTGGCTGAGCTATAAGCTGCTGCCACTAATGCATCCCATCCGCGCATAACCGATATGCTGCCCGATTCTATATATTACTGTTGTCCGGTTCAATTCTAGATCGGGTGATGGTGAACGGAACGGAGGGTGACTGGCCATGCACTGCATGTAGTGGAGGAGGCAAAATACCATTGGGACTGTAGTTGTCCAGATGTTGGTCAAGGGAGTCGCGTTTCGCCTCGAGAGCAATCTCCCTATCGAAGCAAGGTTCCTTCTTGAAGAATTCAGACTGGCTGTCAATAGCGCCGTCCAGGCAGGGCTCCGAGCACGAGTAACCTCGAGAAACGCCCTAACGAGACTCGCGTACAAAGACTTCCGCAAAGAATACCCAAAGATGTATGCTCAGCATTTGGTCTCTGCATTTGAAGTGGCTGGGAGCGCCCTCAAGAACCATCGCAGGCGGGTCCGAAAGGGCGACACCGGCCGCACACCCTATGTCAGGCCACTCTTCATGAAGGCAGAGAACCAGGCTTACAAGCTCGATCGCATGGAGGGCGTCATCGACCTGCCAATCAGGGCAGGGTGCCATGTTGTCCTCAAGTAGGTGCTCAGCGACTATCATCGGAGGTATTTGGACGATACCTCTTTCGCACTCGGCTCTTTGACGCTGTTCCCGGACCGAGTCATCATAGCTTTCAGGAAGAATGCTCCCAAACAATACGTGCCCGAGTCCGCCCTCTCACTCGATACCAACGATCGTAGCCTGGATGGCGTGCTCGCGAGGGGCGTTAGTGTCATGGCCGTCAAGGCGGAGTTCCCCGACGTCGCCGTGATCCAGCAGAGGCATCACGACAGGCGCAAGAGGCTCCAGAAGAAGAAGGCTCACGACCGGCGAACCTCAAGAAGGCTGTGCAGGAGGGAAGGAGCGAGGGAGCGCCACCGAATCGAGTACAGGCTTCACCAGGTGGCGAACGCCGTCCTCTCCTTCGCGGAGGATCAGAAATCAGCAGTCGTGCTTGAGGATCTGAAAGGAATCAGACCGAAATGGAGCAAAGAGCTGAATCGGCGTCTCAGTCTGTGGCCGAGGCGGAAGCTCCACCGGATCATCGAGTACAAGGCCCAGTGGAGAGGCATTCCAGTGGTCAAGGTCGACCCTAGATACAGCAGCAGAACGTGCCCGATATGTGGGAGGATACAGGATTCCCGAATGGGCGCGGAATTCGAGTGCGAGTGCGGCTGGCACCTCGACAGGCACATCAACGCCAGCCTCAACCTGCTGCGGACAGCCATCTCGAAGGGGATGGCAGGGGGTTTACGGTTCAACCCCGGCGCGTTCCAGCATGACGTGATGATGATCCTATACGAGCCAGCAATGGCCGCACGGTCGGAGCCGAATGGAACGAGTGGCATGGGGGTGGCGATTTGAGCGGCCACCACCCGACAATGCAACAGAACCCTGTTGTCCAGGCTTCAGTAGAACGGGTGTGAGGAGATTTCGGGGAGTCACAAGTCCGAGCCCTCAGATTCGGGAGCAGTACACCCTGACCCTGTCCTCGCCGACATCCCCGAACCTGCACTCGCCGCATTCCTGGACGGTGGCCGCAGCGCGCATGTCGAAGCCACAGGGAGTCATGAAGAACTTCGTGATGCCGCCACACGTCACCCTGGATCTTGCGTCGATGACGCTGCCATGGGGACAGCGCTCGCAATCGATGGCCGTGACTGAGCGAGGCTCTCCGAGATCGCAAGTGGTCACGAACAACTTGTGCTGCTTGTGGCTATTCATGTAGAC
>Ga0315296_10000430_pt1 | contig 38511 bp, 28 predicted proteins | sample YL17G14_18_MG_FD_203921 | JGI IMG/M metagenome (GOLD analysis project Ga0315296, IMG submission 203921) | Sediment microbial communities from Yellowstone Lake, YNP, Wyoming, USA - YL17G14_18 | ecosystem: Environmental > Aquatic > Freshwater > Lake > Sediment | place: USA: Wyoming | collected... | reverse complement strand
CGCCAGGCCGTTGATCTGCCCGATCTCTCTGCCCTCCGTAGAGATAATGATGACCTTGTCACCGATCGCCTCCTCGACGCGCTCGCGGACCAGGTCCTGCCTGTATTCCGCTTCGCGAACGGCCTTCAAGATGTGGCCTTCGTCAACAAGTGTGCCGTCCTGAGTCATCGCGAAGTGGCTTGCCTCGCGGATTATGTCGGCTATCTCGCCGAGCCGGGCGCTCATCTTGCCGCCCCGACCGCCCAGCAGCGCGCCTCTCTCGGCGAGGCGTGCAACCGCCTTGGCAGTAAGAGGCAGCGTGCCCTCGTTGTTCGTCATTTTGCTGGAGAGAGCGGCATAGTGACCGATCTGCTTCTTGCCGCGAGGCATCAGCCTGTCGAAGTCGGCGCGCACCTTGAAAGTCCTGGCGAATTCATCCTCATAGAGATTGAGCAGGTGGTACAGGTACGCGTCGCCGATCAGGATGACGGTGACGTCGATGTCTATCGGCTGGGGCTTGATGGTCGCCGGGGAGATGGAGAGAAGGGTATCGACTCCCTGTATCTGCAGCATGCGGGTCTTCAGGGTGCGCATGAGCGTGCGCCATGCTAGCGGCTCCATAAGGACATCCATGGCGTTCAGGACCAGATAGCCGCCGTCGGCTCTCAATAGACTGCCCGCGCGAATCTGAGTGAAGTCTGCCGCCCAGACGCCACCGTATCGCCATTCCCGCTCTATCGACCCGAACAGGTTCTGATAGTTGGGATGATGTTCGATTATGACGGGCCTCTTGTCCTCGGCGAGACTGTCCCTGACGACGTTCACCTCGAAAACCTTGAAAGGATCACTGGTCCTCATGTCTTCCATCGGACTGGGGATGCCGGGGGGAGGCGCGTGCATGTTCTGAGGGGGCTGATCGGAGTCCTCGATCTGGAAGATGGCCGGATGCTCCACGATGAAATCGCGGACCTCCCAGAGATACTCATCGACCGATTTCTGCAGGAACCGGTCGCCGAGGTCCTGGCAGTAGTCTTTCACGATTTCATTGAGGATCTCCTTCTCTATCGCCGCGGTTTTCTCGGAAAGCTCCCGCGCCAGGGCCCTCACCTGCTTGAGGGCGGCCCGAAGGTCGGCCTTGTAGCCCTGGTAGCGCTTGTAGAGCGCGTCGATCTCCTCCTTCGGAAACTTCCCCTCCTCCACCAGCCTTCCCACCTGGTTCGGCGGGACAGGATTGCCGTCGATCACGGGGAAGATGTCCGGTCGCGTATACGGACCCATCTGCACCTGCACGAGGGCGAACCCGCCCTTGCCCACCTTCGCCTCCAGGGCCTTGAACAGCTCCGCCTCCTTCTTCGCGTACGATTCCGCCAGCTCACGCTTCTGAGCGAGGACGGTCTCGTCCTCCAGGGCGTGGGGGATGGTCCGCCTGAGAGTCTCAATCAGCCGCGCCATCTCCCGCTTCAGCTCACGCCCTTTGCCCCTGTCGAGGGTGATCAGGCGGGGCTGATCGGGAGACTTGAAGTTGTTCACGTAGCAGTGATCCCTTACGGGAACGCCCCTCAGGCGAAAGCCCTCGAGGATATTCTTGACTGCCGTGGATCTGCCGGTCGCGGACAGGCCGGTGACGAATATGTTGTAGCCCTTGCCGCGTATCTGGGCTCCAAGCTTCAGCGCCGCGGACGCGCGCGGCTGCCCGATTATCGTGGCTAGCGGCTTGACCTCCTTCGTGGTCTTGAACCCGAGCGTCTTGTGATCGACACGCCACCGACATTGCTCCGCCTTCAGCGATTTGTGCGGCCTGGCCTGTGGAAGAGGATAGTGCTCCAGGTCCACGGCCTGCACGCGTTCGGGTGACCTGTCTTTCTTGCCTGCCATTGATTTCTGTCCTTCCTTAAACACCAATAATCCCGCTTTCCTCACAGAAACCGGGCGTGTAGAGTATACACGCGCTCAGTGCCCGTTGTCATCCCGCCCCATCACTAGTGTCGTGCATTCGAGAAGAGGGTGACATCCTGTAGGGGCGAGGCTTGCCTCGCCCTCTGGGCGACCCAAGGGTCGCCCTACGAATGGACGGCGTTCCTGTGCACCTTATTTCCAAATGCGCGGCACTAATCCACGTCCAGGTTTTCCCTTCCAAGAAGCGATTCGTACAGCAGCACCGAAAACGCCGCCTGCGCTGGCAGAAACAGCGCCGCCATGACAACTGCGGCCCAGACAGCAGCGAAACCGATGGCGAAAACAGCCATCCAGCACAGCGAGAGGATCACTCCCGTCAGAAGAAACAACGCCCAGAGTCGGCGAAACATGAGGGAGAGGATGAATCCCTTCCGGCGCACGGAGATATTGCGCTTGTCGAGGTGAATCAGCAGGAGCATCGGCACGAATACCGCAAGACATAGCACGCCGGGCACCACCAGGAGGGCCAGCAGGAGCGCCCCCGACAGCAGGCACGGGAGTCCCCAGCCGATGGACTCCGCATAGAGTGACCTCCCTCTCGGCGGGAGGACCTGGAAGAGCGCGACGGGCACATGGTAGCGGTATCGTCGCAGCAGGCTGAAGAGGTAGTTGGCCCAGACGGGGAAGAAGAGAATCAGCGTGAGCGCGGCTGCGACCGGCGGCACCCACGCCCTCAAGAACTCCACCTCCCCGGGCAGAAGGAGCCTGAGGACGACATAGGCGACGCGGTGGATAATGAGGGTCGCGAGGACCCACAGGATCTGGACTGTAAGCCCGTTGATCCAGATCAGCGCGACGTCATGCAGGAGAAACCGCCAGTAGTGCCGCAGGGGAGCCAGGTCGAGCGGGGTTTCGAGGAAACCTTCGGGTATGCGCGTGGCGCGGAAATCCCAGCCGCACCCGGGACACCTCGCGAGATCTATCTCAAAGTCAACGTCGCACCTTGGGCAGTACGGACTCATGTGGCCGGGGCAGGACCTGAGACCTCGAACGGGAGCCTGAATTCATCCAGTCCAACCGTGGACGGCTTCGACAGGATCTCGGCCACCCGTTCCATGAGGGAATCCCTCGTCATATCGAGGGTCAGCGGTGTGATGGAGATGTACCCTCGCTCAAGCTCGAACGCGTCCGTGCCGGGATCGCGCCCGGAAAGCACTTTCTTGCCGGTGATCCAGTAGTACTTCCTGCCCCTCGGGTCGACCCGCTCATGGATGACATCATCGTACCATCTCAGACCGAGGCGGGTGATCGTCGCGCCCTTGATCTTGTCGCGGGGCAGGTTCGGATAGTTGATGTTGAGAAGGATATCGTTCGGAAAGACGCCGCTGCCGACGATTTTCGCGATTTGCCTGGTGAAGTCGGCGCAGTCGATATAGTTCAGGCTCTCGAAAGCCCCCATGCTGACGGCGATGGACGGCACCCGCGCCACCACGCCCTCCATCGCACCAGCCACCGTCCCCGAATACGTGACATCCGCGCCCAGATTCGGACCGGAGTTGATGCCGGACACAACGATGTCTGGCTTCTCCCTGAAAATCGCGTGAATCCCGAGAAGCACCGAGTCGGTGGGCGTGCCGTTCGTCGAAAAGGCCTCGACACCATCGACGGGGAAATCCCCGAGCGAGACACATCTGAGCGGCTTGTGCAGCGTGATGGAGTGGCTCACCGCCGACTGCTGCGTCGCAGGAGCGACTATCACGACCCTCCCTTCCTCCCGCATGACCTCGGCGAGCGCGAGCAGTCCCGGCGCGGTCACTCCATCGTCGTTTGTCAGGAGTATCTTCATTGACTCTCCGAGCTTCCCGCAAATATATCAACGGCGGACGTCTCTGGCAAACGCCGCCGCGCCCCTACGGGACCTCACCCCTTTTTCGAATGCAAGACACCAGTGCAGCATGCGCTTCCAGCGCATGAGGTCTTCGTTCCACGAGCATCATGCTCGTGGAGACGGGAGTAAGGAGCAGGATGCGGATTCTGTGCGAGGGCACGCGCTTGAAGCGCGTGCTACGAAGAGATCATGCGCTGGAAGCGCATGCTACACTGGAAGCGCATGCTACACTGGAAGCGCATGCTACACTGGAAGCGCATGCTACACTGGAAGCGCATGCTACGCTAGAAGAGCATGCGGCACTAGTGCGCGTAGAGCCTGATATTGTCTACGAACTGCCCCCGACCCCCGTTGTATCTGGAGTCCTTCGTGGCGAAATCGAACCTGAGACGTATCTTGCCGCCCACATAAGCCGACAGATCAAGAGAGTAGTCGCACCACATCACCGAGCGATTGTAGCCGCGCTGACTGAAGACATACTCATGCGTCCCAAGCTCCGCAAACGGGTTAAAAACCGTGACGGGAAACAAGTCTGTCCCCTGAAGGACGTAGAGCCTCATCAGATCGTAGTTCCCCGGCTTGTGAGACTCGATCTCGTACGCCAGGTCGAACTCCAGTCGGGCTGCGCTATAGCCGGCGAGGTCGATCTCCGGGCTGATCGCCCACCCCGTGTGCTCCTTCTCGGAAAGGCCGCCGGTGTACGCCCCCTGGAGCGGATCCCATTCGCCGAGGTAATTCCCGTCGCCGACCACCCCGTACCATAGATAGTGATCCCCGTCTGTCGGTCGAGGCAGAGACCAGGAGATTAACTCGTCAGCGGGGACGACCAGGAATGTGTACTGAGGATCGTAGGAGATATTCCTGACGGCGGGATCGAATACCTGACGATGGTAGTAGCCGTGCAGCTCCCAGCCCGTATCCTGCTCGAAGCTCTCGGACCAGATCGGATCCTCTGCCACCTCGGTCTCGAGGACAATCCGCTCGTACTGCATGGAGTTGGTGACAGCCGAGATCGAATCAAGCTCCGCCTGTCTGAAACCCGGCGCGCGGACGCTGATCGCAAACTCGTGGATTACGTTCCCGCTTCTGTCTCTGACGGGGACGTTCAGCATCGAGAAATACCCGTCCTCGTCGCTCGTCTCGGCCTGGACGAATTCCTGCAGGACGGTGGAGTCGCCCCACGAGTCGGGTGACGTCAACTCGATGGTCGCATTCGCGATCGGGCTTCCCGCCTCGTCCATCACTCTTCCCGCGAATCCCGTTATCGTCGGCCAGTTCAGGTATTTGAACGGGTCGTGAGGATCGATCGCGGACGGATCGTTCAGGCCGAAGTCTATGCTGATGTGCTCGTCGTCGGTGACAATCACGTCCCGGCACACGTGCGGCAGGTGAATCGTATCGTCGGGCACGACCGAGATGTTGTAGGCGCCTGTGGTCACATGGACCAGATACTCGCCGTTGAAAACCGAGACCGGATCCGGCACATAGCCGTCAGGGTCCTGATTGAGCGCCGTCACGATCGAGCCGTCCAGTGCCGCCATGTCGAACGAGTCGCCCACATGCCCGGAGATTGTCTGCACCGCCTTGGGCGCCGATTCGTCCACTTCGATAGTCAGGTAGTTGTACAGACCCAGCGACGGGTCGTCCGAGCTGTACGCCGCGATGAGGCAGAGGTACTCGCCCGCAGGGGCATCCTCGCTGTTGGTGATCGTCGCCTCCCATCTGTTGAGAGCCGGGTTGTACTGGAGCGCCGTGATACCGCCGGTTATCGGGGTAGTGTCGATGGAGACCTCGCAGATATTGAGCTGCCAGTCGCGCACCTCGGCGAACACGACGCCCTCGCCCTGATCGACGCCCGCCGTCTCGGGATCATCCGGGTAGATCATCCCGTCGAAACCGAAGTTGCGGATATCGTACGGCTCCGGGCAGTTGGACGGCCAGCTCGCGTCCACCGCGAAATCGATGCAGAATTTCTTCGGGACAGGGGGGATGTAGAGCTCGAAGTTCTCGGAAAAGCTCAGGTAGCTGCCGAACTGCCTCTGGGGAATCTCCTTCGCGTATGCGCGGAACGGATTTATGTAATCGCCCGTCTCGTACAGCCGGGTGAAATCGTCCGGGTTTCTCAGCTCGTGGCCTTTCTCATCGTAGAAGATGATCACCCTGACATCGAACCCGTTAAACCAGGTAGGGTTCGCGAGCGTGCCCTTGATCGTGTACAGGTGATTCTCCTCGTCGATATTGAGGAACTGGATCCGGATGCAGTTTTTGGCGGGACACCACCATTTGCTTTCAAGTATCGCGCGGACGTTCAGATGCGCCGCCAGCTCGCGATTGTCGATCACCTCGACTGTCCGCGCGAGCTGATCGATCACCATGGTGTAGACGCCCCAGGCAAAATGGTCTCTGGTGTCGATCGGAGACCTTGCGTTGCGCTCATTGATGAGAGAAACGGTTGAGGAATCTGGGCACTCGGAGGTCGGGATTGTGGGAATGTCGTGGCCCGAGCATGAGGATAGGATCAGGATCAAAATCCAGAAAAGCCAACCAAGCCCGGCAAACTGGAATCCAGGGCGCTCCAACAGATTCCTCCGGTGGCCATGCAGGCGGGTCGAGCGAAAGACACGTCGGTCACATACCCAACCTATTCCCGCAGCATGACCCGCACGCAGATTATATCACCCCAGAGCCGGAATCCGAACCGTTTCATGATCGTCGAATGCAGCCGCGCCGTTTGCCGAAAAGCCCCGCAGGGGGTAAAATCCTTGTATGGTCCGCTGCGGACGTCTCCCGGTCCTGATCGCTCTTGCCCTCCTCTGGAGCATGGCGATCCTGTCGCCCCTTTGCGCGCAATCCATGCAGACTGATGAGGAAGCGCCGCCCGCCGTCGAATCCGCCACCGAGAGCGGCGATTCCGTCGCGGGCGAATCGGGCGCAACTCTGCCGCCCGATTTCCCGACCCGCGAGACATACGAGCCGACCGGCCAGGAGACCCCCGCTGTCGGCCCGACAATCGGGGATTACGTCAGGATATTCGTCGGTCTGCTCGTGGTGATCGTCATCATCTGGGGACTCAGCGCCGCGTTCAAGCGATTCGTTCTCGTAAGAGGCCTGGCTACCTCGTCCGACACGCTCAAGGTGCTCTACAGCCTCAGCCTGTCGCCGACCCGCACTCTCTACATGGTCCGACTCGCGGAGCGGGTGCTACTGATCGGCTCGAGCGAGGGAGGGCTGAGGACGCTTGCGGAGATCACCGATCCCGAGGAAGTGTCCATTGTCCTTCGGGATCTCGAATACAAGGGGAATTTCGATCTGAATCCCTTCCGAGCGCGTTTGAGCTCGCTGATGGACGAAAGGGAGCCGCTCGCGGGTCTTGGTGAGGATCTGAACTTGCGTCAGCGCAACCTGAAGAGCGCGCTTGATCGTCTGAAAAGCAGCGGCAGGGACGAGGCGGAGTAGTAGGGCGAACCTGCGTGCGCGCCCTTCGGTCGGGGCGGACACACAGGTCCGCCCCTACGAATGGACTCGAATGCGCGGCACCAGTCTGGCACAGGCAGACTTCCCGCAAGAAGATTTGATATACTCTGTACTCCCGACGGCGCGGACGGGACCGTCCGATGCCGTGGAGGGGCCGTCAACAAGCGACTGGCGGTTGTTTGGCAACGGTAATTAGCGATTTCAATAATTTGCGGACGCCGACCGGGCGTTCCCGTAATGGAAGGTCGATAAGTAATGCCGCGCGTGCGACGGCGCAGAATCCGCAAGCTGCTGGTGGCGAACAGGGGGGAGATAGCGTGCCGGGTGCTCCGTGCAGCCCGGGAGATGGGCATTCGCACGGTCGCGGCCTTCTCGGACCCGGACTCGGGCGGCCTTCCCGTGAGAATGGCGGATGAGGTCGCGCATATCGGCCCTGCGGACCCTCTCAAGAGCTATCTCAACGAGGAAGCGATCATCAGGACGGCCCGCAGGATGGGCTGCAACGCCATCCATCCGGGCTACGGGTTTCTTGCTGAGAACGCCAGATTCGCCGAGAACTGCCTGAAGAACGGACAGATTTTCATCGGGCCGACACCCCGCAACATCCGCGACATGGGCGACAAGACGTTCGCCAAGCGTCTGGCGGTGGAGGCCGGTATCCCCGTCATCCCCGGCCTGCTGTCGCCGATAGAATCTACCGACGACGCACGGACCATAGCTGAGGACATAGGCTACCCCTGCATCCTGAAGGCCGCAGCAGGAGGCGGGGGTCGTGGAATGCGCATTGTCAGGGGGTCGGATGACCTTGAGCGCTCATTCGAGTCGTGTCGAAACGAGGCGATGGCCGCATTCGGCTCCGATGCGGTCTTCATCGAGAAGCTCATCGAGCGTCCGCGGCATGTCGAGATACAGATTCTGGCCGATGGCTACGGCAATGTGGTCCATCTTGGGGAGAGGGACTGCACCATCCAGAGGCGGCATCAGAAGCTGATAGAGGAGGCGCCGTCGCCCGCGCTGGATTCGGAGACCCGCCTGATCATGGGCGAAGCGGCGTGCAGGCTGGCGCGGACGGCCGACTACCTCAATGCCGGCACGGTGGAGTTCCTTCTGGATGAGGACGGGCAGTTCTATTTCATGGAGATGAACACTCGCATCCAGGTGGAGCACCCGGTCACCGAGCTTGTGACCGGGATCGATATTGTCAAGCGCCAGATAACCATCGCCCAGGGCGAAGAGCTGGACTTCGCGCAGGAGGATGTCAGCCTGAAGGGTCACGCGATCGAATGCAGGATAAACGCCGAGGACCCCGCAAGGAATTTCCTGCCGACCCCCGGACGGATCGAGGAGATCGTTTTCCCGCTGGGACCCGGTGTGCGCGTCGAATCTTCCGCATTCTCAGGCTCGCAGATCCCGCGCGAATACGATTCGCTGATCGCAAAGGTCATAGTGCACGCCGACACGCGCGATGAGGCGATCGCCCGCATGAGGCGCGCCCTTCTGGAGCTCAAGATCGGCGGTGTAAGGTCCACCGCGAACTTCCATTTCGCCATCATGAACGACTCAGTCTTCGAGTCCGGTGATTTCGACACGGGATACATCGACAAGAACATCGACAGGCTCAACCGCGGCGGATTCGCGAATCCCGACATCGCCGCCATCGCCGCCGCCATCGAAGCCTACCTGAGGACCCACAGGCGGCTTCCTGAAACCGCATTCAGGCCGGTCCGATCCGAAGGCTCATGGAAGAATTCGGGACGAGGACCGCTTTCGTAGCATAGACGAATGGTTTGAGCGGCCTGCAATCCGGACGGGGTAGGGAATCGGGCACAGACACGCGCGACTTCGTCGCGCTCAGTCTGTGCCCGGCACCCGGCCTGATCGTTCGGCCGCAAAAATGGTGTGAGAGGTTGAAACAAAATGGCTGATCCAAGGGGACGCACGATCTGTTTTGTGGACAACTCCTACATCTTCCGCGGCTCCTACAAGCACCAGTGGCGGGTGGATTTCAGGAAGCTGGTGATGGTGCTGTCGAAGCCGGGCCCGATCTGGCAGACTTATTTCTTCGCCAGCGAGGAGGACCCGCCCAACACGGACCAGACGAACCTGTACAAGTACCTGAAGCTCGCGCTGCATTTCGAGGTACATCTCTATCCGCTCCGCAAGCGCCAGATGCGGTGCAACGCCTGCGGGAACGAGTGGTCGAGCTACTCCGAGAAGGCCGCTGCGATCGGCATGGCCTCGACGCTCGTATCGCTGGCCTATAACAACGCCTTCGACACCGCGATCCTCGTCACGGGCGACAGCGATTTCCTCGATCCGATCCGTACGGTGAAATCGCTCGGCAAGAAGGTCGAGCTGTCCGCCTGGCGCGACTCCATAGCGCAGGACCTGGAGATGGAGGCCAGCGCGGACGTGCTCTATCTTGACGAGCGCCGGGGCGAGCTGGAGCGCCCGTCGGCGGTCGGCGTCGAGGGCCCCGGCGAGGCGATGGCCGGCTTCGGCCATCAAGCCGGGGCGCGCTCCGAAGAGGAATACGAGGAGACCGGCACACAGTTGGGCCCGGAAGCCGGGGGGAATTGAACCGCCGATCATCATGCGAATCACCGTGCACGTAGAGGACAAGCGCTACGATGTCGATATCGAGCAGCTATCCTTCCAGGACACCATAGATCGGGTGGTTGTCAACGGGAAGCCGGTCGATGTCGCCATTTCCGCCGACTGGCTGAAGCAGTTCTCCAAGTGCCTGATCGTGGGGGACCGGTCTTACCAGATCGAGCTGGAGCTCGATCGGCACGGGATTCCGAGCAGGGTATGGGCGGTCGGGCAGGCGGTCGACGTGACGGTCGATTTCCCGGGGAAGGGGAAGCTCAAGCGTCCGCAGATGACCGGCGTATGGGGGGAAGGAGACCAGGTTCGGGCCCCGCTGCCGGGGAAGATCATCGGGGTGAGGGTAAGGCCGGGACAGATGGTGCGGCCCGGCGATCTTCTCTGCCTGCTCGAGGCGATGAAGATGGAGAACGAGCTGCGCAGCCCGAGGAACGGTAGGGTGCGAGAGGTCCTGGTACGAGAGGGCGACAGCGTGGAGCTCGACCAGGTGCTCATCACGCTCGAATAGGGACCATTTCGCCCTCTTCGCGCTCCGTGTGGCATCTGGGGGTGGCAATGCTATACTACACGTGACCGACGGACGCTGGAGGACTGCATGGCTAGCGAACGCATCCTGGTTGTGGACGATGAGGAGCTTGTGCGCTGGAGCTTCGACCAGGCCCTTACCGAGCAGGGCTACAAGGTCGACCTTGCGGCAAACGGCGAAGAGGCGCTCGAGAAGTTCAACCGCAGGCGATTCGACCTCGTCATCCTCGACATCAAGCTGCCAGGGATTGACGGCATCGAGGTGCTGAAGAGAATCCGGGAGGTCGACAAGGACGCGCTGGTGATCATGATCACCGCCCACGGCGGCGTCGAATCGGCCGTCCAGTGCATGAAACTGGGCGCGTTCCATTACGTGCAGAAGCCGTTCGAGTTCGATGAGGTCAAGCTCCTTGTGAAACAGGCGCTCGAGCTCGCCTCACTCAGAATAAGAATCGACGACCATGTCGAGAAGCAGAAGGAGGAGTTCAGCTTCGAGGGAATAGTGGGGAAGAGCCAGGCAATGCAGGCGGTCTTCGATATAGCCAAGAAGGTCGCCGCTCGTCCGACATCCACCCTCCTCATCCTCGGCGAAAGCGGCACCGGCAAGGGAATGCTCGCGAAAGCCATCCACTACGCAAGCCCGATCTCAATGCAGCCGTTCGTCGAGCTCAACTGCGCCGCAATACCCGAGACGCTGCTCGAGAGCGAGCTCTTCGGCTACGAGCCGGGGGCGTTCACCGACGCCAAGAAACGGAAAATCGGGCTGGTCGAGAAGGCCCATAAGGGCGCCATGTTCCTCGACGAGATCGGCGACATGTCACTTCCACTCCAGGCCAAACTCCTGAAGGTGATCGAAGAGAAGCGGTTCAACCGTCTGGGCGGCGATGATGTGATCACGATCGACGCGAGGTTCATGGCGGCAAGCAACAAGAACCTGGACGAAATGGTCGCACAGGGCCTGTTCCGGGAAGACCTCCTGTTTCGACTGAACGTCATCTCCATAACCCTGCCCCCGCTCAGAGATCGCCCGGAGGACATCATCCTCCTGGCCAGGCACTTCATCCGGGAGCTTAATAACGAAATGGGGCGGAACATCGGGTCGATCTGTCCCGACGCCGCGGTGGCCCTCAAGGCCTACCACTGGCCGGGCAATATCAGGGAGCTTCGCAACGTGATCGAGCGCGTGATGATCCTCGAGGAGGGCCCCACAATCGAGCTCGAAAACCTCCCCGCCAACCTACTCGGAATCACTGGGACAGGCGAGGTGCGGGAGGGTCCGCTGACGCTCGACGAGCTGGAGAAAGACCACATCCTGCGCACCCTCGACGCGATGGGCGGCAATATCAGCCAGACCGCCAAGACGCTCGGGATCAGCCGCCACACGATAATGCGAAAACTCGAGAGGTGGGGCAAGAGCACAACAGAAGCCTAGCAGACTCCCCGCCATTCAACCTGGGACAACAATGGAGTATTGGACCCCGTCGGGGGCGGCGGCTGCAAGCCGGCGGTGTGGAGGACGTCCTCGTCCTCCCGTGCCGAGCGCGGGACGCGCTCGCTACGGCCGACGCGGACGTCGCCCCTCCCAACGGCGCTTCTTTACTTCCCTCCAGCGCCATAGTACCATCGAGAATGCGATGGGAGTTCGTTTCACCGAGGAAGCCGACTCAGGCAACGAGAAGCGAAAATCCCTGGAAGATTTTCGCACGCTTTCGATACAGTTCCTCCACTACGCCAACCTTGGGATCTCCCAGTTCGATTTTCTGAGGCACGTCACCGGGCTGTTGCTGGAATCGTGCGGCTGCGATGCGGTCGAGGTGAGGGCCGCGGACGGGAGGCTGCATTACTGCGGTGAATCCACGCGTCGCGCCGAGACGCCCTTCGAATTTGAGATCGTGACTCAGCCCGAGGAAGATGAGGGCGCACGGGACGGGCCGGAAAGCCCTCCGCTGGATTTCGACAGGACATGTCGCGCGGTGATGAGCGGAAAGACTCATGAGTTCTCGCGATACAACACAGATTACGGGAGCCTCTGGGTGAGCGACACCGTCGCTGCACGCGGCCCGCGGCCTGAGGCCGGCGTGATCGCGGCGGTGTTCGCCGGCGCGGGTGCGGAGGGATTCAGATCCATTCTTATTGTCCCGTTCGTGATCGGCGACCGGAACAACGGAGTGTTGGCCCTGAAGAGCGCAAAGCCGAGCTTCTTCACTCGCAGGGAAGTGAGCTTGTACGAGAGCATCGCGCAGAATCTGGGGGCAGCGATAGCCACCAGGCGCATCCGCGCTGAGTATCACGAGCGGGTCAAGGAGCTTACGTGTCTTTACGGGATCGCGCAGGAGGCCAGCCGTCCGGAACTGACCCTTGAGGAAGTGCTCCTGGAGATTGTGGGGCTGATCCCGCCCGGGTGGCAATATCCGGAGATCACGAGGGGCAGGATAGTTCTGGACGGTCGTGTCTTCTCGACGGCGGAATTCAGCGACGAGTGGCAGAAGCAGGAGGCGGATATCGTGATCGCCGGCAACAAGCGCGGGGTAGTCGAGGTCGCCTACACGGAAAAGAGGCCCGAGGTTGCCGAGGGTCCGTTCTTGAAGGAGGAACGGAACCTCATAGACGCGATAGCGCGCCAGTTGTCGCTGATAATCGAGCGTAGAAAGAGCGAGGAGGACAGGATGAAGCTGCAGGACCAGTTAAGGCACGCGGACAGACTGGCGACGATCGGTCAGCTTGCCGCGGGGGTGGCTCACGAGTTCAACGAGCCGCTGGGGAATATTCTTGGCTTCGCCCAACTGGTGCTGAAGAACAAGGATCTGCGCGATGAGGTCAGGGCGGATATCGAGAAGATCGTGGGAGCGTCGATGCACGCGCGCGAGGTGGTCAGGAAGCTCATGCTGTTTGCCCGGCAGGAGCCTGCGAAGCTTGCGCGGGTGGATCTGAACACCGTGATCGAGGAGGGGCTGTATTTCCTGGAGGCGCGGTGCGCGAAGGCCGGGATCGAGTTGGAGTACAGGCTCGAGCCGGAACTGCCGGAGATAACGGCCGACCCTGCGCAGATACACCAGGTGCTCGTCAATCTGGTGGTCAATGCAATCCAAGCCATGCCGGACGGCGGGACGATAACAATCGCCACGAAGTCGGACGACGATCATGTGAGCCTCCTGGTGGAGGACACCGGGATCGGCATGAGCGAGGAGATCAGGAAGCAGTTGTTCATCCCGTTCTTCACAACGAAGGATGTGGACGAGGGCACGGGTCTCGGGCTTCCGGTGGTTCACGGCATAGTCACATCGCATGGCGGATCGATACAGGTGTGGAGCAAGGTCGGGGAAGGCAGCCGATTCGAGATAAGGCTGCCGTTGAAAGGGCCCGGCGGGATTAGGGAGAAGACTTCATGACTTCGGTCGACGAGAAAGAGAGCATTCTGGTCGTAGACGATTCCGCGGCGACGCTGGAGGTTATCAGAAGGAACCTCGAGGCTGAGGGTTATCGGGTGTTCACGGCGCTGGATGTGGGCGAGGCGATCAGGATTCTCGAGAGCACGCCGCTCGATCTGGTGATTACCGATCTGAAGATGCCCAGGGTGAGCGGTCTGGATCTGATCAGGCACCTGAGGGAGAACTACAGGGACACCGAGGTCATGATGATAACCGGCTACGCGACCGTGGGGGGAGCTGTAGAGGCTGTGAAGGCCGGCGCGGAGGAATATCTTGCCAAGCCGTTCACCGATTCCGAGCTTCTGACGGCTGTAAGAAAGGCCCTGGAGAAGCTGCGCATGCGACGTGCGGCACAGGTGCCGTCCTACATCGCGGCGTCCGAATCCTACGGCATTATCGGCAAGTCAGAAGGAATGCAGAAGGTCTACGCGGCGATCGCCAAGGCCGCCCACACACCTGCCACAGTCCTGATCTACGGGGAAAGCGGGACGGGGAAGGAGCTGGTCGCGAGAGCCATTCATTATTCCAGCCCGAGAGCGTCATCGGCATTCGTGCCGGTCAACTGCGGCGGGATCCCCGAGAGTCTCCTTGAAAGCGAGCTCTTCGGGCACGTCAAGGGGGCGTTCACCGGCGCCAACGAGACCCGAGCAGGGTTCTTTCTGACGGCCGACGGCGGGACGATCTTCCTGGACGAGGTCGGCGAGATGAGTCTCGCCATGCAGGTGAAGCTTTTAAGGGTGCTCGAGGACAAGGAGATATGCATGGTCGGGACCACCAAAGCCAGGAAGGTGGATGTCAGAATCCTTGCGGCGACGAACAAGGACCTCCTCAGGCATGTGGAGAAAGGTGGATTCCGGGAGGATTTGTACTACAGGCTGAACGTCATCAACATTGCGATACCGCCGCTGAGGGATCGAGGAGAAGATGCACTGCTTCTGACCAATCACTTCACCAGGAAGCATGCAAAGGAGACGGGCAAGGGCCCTCTTACATACACCGACGAGGCGCTGCAAGCGCTCACCAACTACTCGTGGCCGGGCAATGTACGCGAGCTTGAGAACCTTATCCAGTGTCTCGTCGTCATGACCGATGTTGACAAAATCGATGTCACCGATCTTCCGTCACTCATGCGCTTCTCCGCGGCGAAGGCCCGCAATCTCAACAGGACCCTTGCGGAGGTCGAGGCGGAGCATGTCCGGAACGTTCTTGCGAGCGTCGACAACAACAAGACGCGCGCGGCTGCGATCCTCGGGATCGACCGTAAGACGCTGCGGGAGAAGCTGAAAACATACGGCCTCTACGACAAAGAGTAGCTGCCAATCACTGGAGAGAAACTCCCCACTGATTCAAGTCACCCCGGTTTTGTGCCTCTGATTCGGGTCCACTGCGGACATCCTCGACCTGAGGGCTCCCCTGTTTGCCGTCGCAGATGCCGCTTCCTAAGGGCTTTCCATGGGATGCGGGGGCTTTTCGCCGCATTTTGCGCCTGGTTGCCGGCCTTCCAGTCGGGAATGGCACAGCTTGTGAGAATAAGAACAAGCGTGACGTCGAGATCATGTCGGGAGCGACGTCTTAAGCAGCGCCATGAGGGAGGTCAGACTTGTCCAAGACCAATCTGAACAAGATCAAGGCTGCGAAAACCAAGAAGGAACTTCGTACAAAGCTCGCAAAAGAGCTGGAGAGGAAGCCTCATGTGGAACACAACGACCTGTGCTCCACGTGCTCAGCAACGCCCGAATGCATCAACCGGACCCCGGGAATGCCCGTCCACTACTGCGAAGAATACGACGAACATCCGCCCGTGGCGTCTCCCCGGTCCCCACAGCCCGCCCAGCCTGTTGCGGATCCCCCGGATGTACAGGGCCTGTGCATCAACTGCGAACACCGCCACACATGCACGACCGCCGCAACGCAGGGCGGAATCTGGCACTGCGAAGAGTTTGCCTGAGAGAGGTCTCTTGCGGCGGGATTCAGCGCATCCTCGAGGAGGATCGTATTGCCTATGAATCGGGAAGTAGTACAAAACATACTGGATAAGCACGGCAAGGCTGGGGACGGCTTGATCGCCATCCTCGAAGACATTCAGGCAAGGTTCAGTTACCTTCCCGAAGAGGCCCTGCGGATGGTGGCCAAGGCGAGGAATGTCCCCCTGGTGGAGGTCTACGGCGTCGCGACGTTCTACAAGGCGTTCAGCCTGAAGCCGAGGGGCAAGCACCTGGTCTCCGCGTGCCTGGGCACGGCCTGCCATGTTCGCGGGGCGCCGACCATCGCGAATGAGCTCGAGAACCGGCTCGGCATAAAGCCCGGTGGGACAACCGCCGACAGGGAATTCACATTGGAAACGGTAAACTGCCTGGGGGCCTGTGCGCTGGGACCGGTGGTGGTTGTTGACGGGCGCTACTTCCCGAAGGTGTCCAAATCGAAGGTTAAGCAGATCATCGACAGGGTCCGCGAGGGCCTGGAAGCATCGGACATAAAGCAGGACTATCACATCTTCCCCGTGGAGGTGAGCTGCTCACGATGCAATCATGCTTTGATGGACCCAAGTTACGAGATCGACGGGTATCCGTCGATACGGGTGACGATCTCGTTCGGTCAGAAGCACGGTTGGCTGAGGCTGTCTTCGATGTATGGCAGCTACCAGGTTTTCTCCGAGCACGAGATTCCCCTGGGCACTGTTGCTCACTTTTTCTGTCCGCATTGCCATGCTGAGCTCATCGGGGCTTCCTCCTGCCCGTCATGCAACGCGCCAATGGTGCCGATGATTGTCCGCGGCGGAGGCGTGGTGCAGATCTGCTCCCGCCGCGGCTGCAAGTCTCATATGCTCGACCTGGTGTGACGGACCGAATGCCGCAACCGGAGATATACGGCGAAGTCTGACGGAGATCTTAGATGCCAAAGCTGTGTTCGATCGAAGAACTGAACGGGCTGCGCGAGATAGTGGCGGGCGACTTGGATGCAGCCAAGCCCCGGATTGTTGTTTGCGCCGGCACGGCATGCCAGGCGAGCGGGTCGAATGCCATAGTCCGGGCAGCCAAGAAATACATTCTCCAGAAAAGGCTGCTGGACAAGGTCGCCCTCCGGATCACGGGATGTCACGGTTTCTGCGAGATGGGCCCGTTCATTCTTGCGGAACCGCAGAGAGCTTTCTACCACAAAGTCAAAGCGGATGATGTCCCCCGGATCATCGAAGCTGTTATCGCGGATGAGTACGTTGAAGAGCTTCTCTACACTGACCCGCGGACCGGCGAAAGGTACTACAGGCAGGATGACATTCCTTTTTTCAAGAAGCAGCAGCGCACCATATTCACCAGGAACCAGCGGATAGACCCGATTCGTATTTACGATTACATAGCCAACGGCGGGTACAGAGCAATAGAGAAGGTCCTCTCCGGCATGACGCCACAGGATGTGGTCAACGAGGTCAAGTCATCAGGACTTCGTGGACGCGGCGGAGCCGGCTTCCCCACCGGCTTAAAGTGGGAACTCTTGGCCAAGCAGCCGAGCGACAACGGAAAGTACATTGTCTGCAACGCCGATGAGGGGGACCCGGGAGCATACATGGACAGAAGCCTGCTCGAGGGGAATCCCCATTGCATCATCGAGGGAATGACCGTCGGTGCGTACGCCACCGGGGCTTCGGAAGGTGTGGTCTATGTCCGCAATGAATACCCCCTCGCGATCAAGCACCTGATCATTGCGTTGCAGCAGGCCCGGGATCTGGGCCTTCTTGGGGAGGATATACTCGGCACGGGTCTTTCCTTCGACATCCGCATAGTGAGGGGCGCCGGGGCTTTCGTGTGCGGTGAGGAAACGGCGCTGATGCGGTCAGTCGAGGGAAAGGCCGGCGAGCCTCACCAGCGCCCTCCGTATCCCGTTGAGAAGGGCATCTATGGAAAACCCACAGCTATCAACAACGTGGAAACCTGGGCGAACATCCCTATCATAATCGACCATGGAGCGTCGGAATACGCAAGGATAGGCACACAAGGCAACTCCGGCACCAAGATATTCAGCCTGGTCGGCAAGATAAAGAACACCGGCCTGGTTGAGGTGCCGATGGGGAACACAATCAAACATATCGTCTACGAAATAGGGGGCGGGCCGGTCGGCAAAGCGAAGATAAAGGCGGTCCAGACCGGCGGCCCGTCAGGAGGGTGTATTCCGGCCCACAAGTTTGACCTTCCGATTGACTACGACAGTCTGGCCGAGGCGGGATCGATCATGGGCTCCGGCGGCATGATCGTCATGGACGAGAACACATGCATGGTCGACATCGCCAGGTATTTCATGAACTTCCTCAAGGAGGAGTCGTGCGGGAAGTGCTTTACCTGCCGCAAGGGCACCCAGCGGATGTTTGAGATCCTCGACGACATCTCCAAGGGCAGGGCGACCATGGAGCAGCTTGACCTCCTCGAGGAGCTTGCCGAAGTGGTCAGGGACACGACGATGTGCGGGCTGGGTCAGACTGCTTCGAACCCGGTTCTTTCCACTCTCCGTTATTTCCGGGATGAATACATCGAGCACATCAGAAACAAACGTTGCCCGGCCGGCGTATGCTCCGAGCTGGTGGGAGCCCCCTGCCAGAACGCCTGTCCGGTCGGCACCCAGGCTTGGCGCTATGTTGCCCTGATTGAGAAAGGGGATTGCGAAGGGGCGTACAGGATCATTCGGGAGCCGAATCCCTTCCCCTCGGTTTGCGCGAGAGTCTGCCATCATCCATGCGAGAGAAGATGCCGCCTGGGCACAACCGGTGAGGAACCCGTAGCAATAAGGGCCCTGAAACGCTTCGTCACAGACCACGTAAGTCCTGCCGCCTTCCAGCCCGTACGCTTGGCCGCTGCGGATGAGGACTCGCCCGAGATCGCAGTCGTAGGCGCCGGGCCTGCAGGGCTGACAGCCGCTCACTACCTCTCCCTCTCCGGCTACAGGGTGACAGTCTTCGAAGCCGAGAAGGAGCCGGGCGGGATGCTGGTGAGCTGCATACCTGAATACCGCCTACCCAGGGAAGTTCTGAAGAAAGAGATACAGGCTCTTCTCGATGAAAACGTGACTCTCAAGCTTGGCACCGCCCTGGGACGGGATATGACCATCGATGATTTGTTCAAGGATGGCTTCGCGGCGATTTTTCTGGCGATTGGAGCCCATAAGAGCTGGCGGCTGGACCTCGCTGGTGAAGATGCAGAGGGAGTCTGGCCGTCAATGCGGTTCCTGAAGGACTACAATCTGAGAGGTGAGTCATTAGCCAGGGGGCGTGTCGGGGTCATAGGAGGCGGCAATTCAGCCCTGGATGCGGCGCGAGTGGCCCTTCGTCAGGACGGCGTTGAAAGTGTGACCATCCTCTACCGGCGGACCCGACTGGAAATGCCCGCCTTCGAAGAGGAGGTCGGAGCTGCCATAGAGGAAGGCATCGAGATCATGACCCTGGTAACTCCCGTAAGGCTGATTACCGAGGATGGTCATCTTGGCGGCATCGAGTGCATCAGGAATGCGCTCGGGGAAGTCGACGCAAGCGGCAGACGAAAGCCGATTCCCATTGAAGGAACCGAGCTCATAGTCCCGTTGGACACCCTGGTTGTGGCCATCGGAGAGCGCCCGGACAGCGGCTATTTCAGCCAGATGGGGGTGGATGTCACCAAGAACGGCACAATCGTGGTCGACCCGGACACCCTGGCCACTACGAGGGTGGGCGTGTTTGCCGGCGGCGACCTTGTGTCCGGCCCCAATACAGTCATCGAGGCGATTGCTCATGGTAAGAAAGCCGCGGTGGTGATCGACCGCTACCTGCGAGAAGAAGAGCTCTGGCAGCCTCCTGAGAGCAGGCTTCCCGATGTCTACATCGAACCGGCTGAGGTAGGTGACGAGGAAGCCGAGTTGGAGATCGGCAGGATCGAAGCCCTCATGCTGCCGGTCGAATCACGGATACGCGATTTCGCCGAGGTCGAACAGACAATCTCGCCCGAGCAGGCGGTCAGAGAGTGCAGAAGGTGTTTGCGATGTGACTTGGAGTTCACTGAGAGGAAGGAGGAGGCGGGAGTTACAGCGGTTGAGGGAAAATCGTAATGATTACGCTAAGCATAAACGGGCTTGATGTTCAGGTGCAGGAGGGGATGACGCTGCTGGAGGTCGCGCGCTTCTACGGCTTCCCGGTCCCCACTTTGTGCCACATGGACGGGCTCTCTCCGTATGGCGCGTGCAGGCTGTGCGTTGTTCAGATCGGCGAGGGTTCGAAGGCCAGGCTGGTTTCCTCATGCACCTATCCCGCGCAGGAGGGACTGAAGGTCCGCACCTCGTCGGCGCGCGTGCTCAAAGCTCGCAGAATGGTGATCGAGCTGCTTCTCGCGTCGTGTCCGCAGTCGAAAATCATCCAGGACATCGCCTCAGCTCACAACGTCCGGCAACAGCGCTTCAGGCAGGAGTACGAGGACTGCATCATGTGCGGGCTGTGCGTCCGGATGTGCGAGGAGCAGATGATGGCGAAGGCCATCGGATTTCGCGGGCGCGGAGAGAAGCGGAGCATCGGGACGCCGTTCGACATTCGCTCCGAGGAATGCCGACTGTGCGGGGGCTGCATGTACGTGTGCCCGGCATGCCAGTTGCGGTGCACCTACGCTCAGCCCGAGAAGGCGATATGCGGCGGCTGCGCGAACCTCTCGCCGCCCTGTGTCGAGAAAGATCAGTTCGACGACATGATGTGCTACATGGAGCCATGCGTGGCCTGTGAGATAGAAAAGGACTGACAGAACTCAAGGAGAAAAAGATGTCATTCTCTAAGATCAATGCTTCCGCCGCTACTTTGACGAAGAATCGCACCGAAGGCTCGATCACGCCCTCGTCAGGCATGTGCGTCACGTGCGTGGACGGCTGCATCGGCATGTGCGAGATCGGCAAGTCCGCGTACCGCGGTCACGAGGTGATCTACCCGCAGCCATTCGGTGTGATCACCGCCGCCGCCGAGAAGGAATATCCCGTTGACTATTCACATTTCAACATAATGGGCACCGCCGTCGGCGCGCACGGCATCGAGGCTGACAGCGACAAGGCCATCTTCCCCGTCGTGAGCCTGGAGGTCGCCTTCGGTCACGACAACGGCATCAGGTTCAGGTACCCGTGGATCATCCCCGGCATCGGGTCCACGAACATCGCCAAGAACAACTGGGAGGGATTGGCGATAGGATCGGCGATCGCCGGCACCGGGCTCACAATCGGCGAGAACGTTGTCGGGATGGATCCGCAGGCCGTCATCAAGGACGGTCATGTGTGCGATACCGTGGACCTGAAGCGGCGCGTGAAGCTTTACATGGACAACCAGCGGGACGGGTACGGGGCAATCATCGTCCAGGCCAACGTCGAGGATACCCGTCTCGGCGCACAGGAGTACGCCATCCGGGAGCTGGGTGTCCAGTGCGTTGAGCTTAAATGGGGCCAGGGTGCAAAGGACATCGGCGGCGAGGTGAAAGTCACTGACCTGAAGAAGGCTCAGCTTCTCTACGAGCGCGGCTACATCGTGATGCCGAATCCCACTGATCCGCATATCATTAAAGCGTTCGAGCAGGGCGCGTTCCAGGAGTTCGAGCGACATTCGCGTGTCGGGATGGTCACCGAGGAATCGTTCGCCCGGCGTGTGGACGAGCTCCGGAAAGCGGGCGCCAGGTATGTCTTCCTCAAGACCGGCGCATACCGTCCGGCGGACCTGGCTCGCGCGATCAAGTTCTCATCGAAATACAAGATCGATCTTCTGACAGTGGACGGCGCCGGCGGCGGCACGGGCATGAGCCCGTGGCGAATGATGAACGAATGGGGCATCCCGCCGGTCGAGATCCATTCGCTTCTATACCAGTACGCCAAACGCCTCGATGAGGCCGGAGAATATGTCCCCGCTCTTGCGGTCGCCAGTGGATTCACGTTCGAGGATCAGATATTCAAGGGGCTCGCGCTCGGCGCTCCGTACGTGAAGCTCGTCGGAATGGCCAGAAGTCCGATCGCGGCCGCCATGGTCGGCAAGACCATCGGCAGGACCATCGATGAGAACCAGGTGCCGGTTTATGTCGCGCGGTTCGGCAATACAAGAGACAAGATATTCGTGACAGCAGCGCACCTGCGCCAGGAGCTTGGCAACGAGGAATTCGACAAGCTTCCGACCGGCGCAATCGGGCTCTACACCTACTACGAGCGGCTTGCCCAGGGACTCAGGCAGCTCATGGCGGGTTGCAGGAAGTTCTCGCTCGAGCATGTCTCGCGCGACGATATCGCGGCCCTGACCCTCGAAGCCGCGCGCATCAGTGGTATCAATTACATCATGGACGTCGACAAGGAAGAAGTCGATGACATCCTCGGCGTCAACGGTTCGCCCGCAAAGCCTCAGGCCAAGTCAGGTCGAACCAAGAAGCAGGCGGTAGCCCATCGTTGAGGCAATGACGAGGTTTGAGCCCAAGCATTCTTTGCCATAGACTCTGACATGGTTTTGTGATACGTCGAGCCGGGCCCGGGTTTCTCCAGCCCGGCTTGACCGTTTGCCGCCCCGAGCGCATCCTGCGCTTCGGTCCTCTCATAGCACGCCCAAGCCGATTCGCTCCCTCCTCTCCAGGGCTTCATCTTGACATCCGCGCCGGGATAGCTTAAAATCTTCGCAGTTTCTAAGCTATTATAGTCTCAAACTATCCTATGGACGACTCCTCTGCCGGAATCTTCGAGTGCCAGGCCAACATCTGCTCCGTCTTCTCCAACGACAAGCGCCTGATGATCCTCTGGCTGATCGGCGAGGGTGAGAAATCGGTCGGCGCGATCGCGAAGGAGGCGGGGCTGAGCGATGTCGCCGTGTCGCAACATCTGCGCGTGATGAAGGACCGCGGTGTTGTGGTCTCGAGGAAGGAAGGCCGGTCGGTTCTGTACCGGATCGCGAACCCGAAATTCCTTCGCGGGATCCAGCTCATCAGGGAAGGGCTGGTCGAGGAGTCGGCCAAGCGGAACAGGACACTCCAGGACAATCTGAGATGAGTATTTCGAAGAAGATGCGCGCCGAGCTTGAAGCACTCTTCAGCGACAGGGTCAATTTCCGCCGCTCGGAGCGCAGGTTGTACGGTCACGACATCGCCGCGCTGCCTACTCTCATCCAGCCGCTTGTCGGCAGCACCATCCCCGACGCTGTTGTCCAGCCGAGAAGCGAGGGCGAGCTTGTGGCTCTCGCGCGGTGGGCGTCGCGCCATCGCATTCCTCTCACTCCTCGCGGCAAGGCGTCAAGCGGGTACGGCGGCGCCATACCGATCCGAAAAGGCGTTGTGGTGGATTTCTACCGCATGAACGGGATCATCTCGATCGATTCCGACTCTCTCATCGCCAAAGTACAGGCCGGAGTCATCTGGGAGAAGCTCGACCGGGAGCTTGCGAAGCATGGCTTGACGTTGCGGCTCTATCCCACGAGCTATCCGGCGTCGACGGTCGGCGGATGGCTCGCGCAGGGCGGCGCTGGGATCGGGTCCTACGAGGCCGGATGGTTCAGAGAGAACGTCCTGAGCGCGCGAATCGTTCTGCCTGACGGCTCAGTGAGGGAGCTTGGCGGGGCAGAGCTCGACATGGTCGCGGACGCGGAGGGAATCACCGGCCTGATCAGCGAGGTGGTGGTCCGTGTCCAGCCGCTCGAGGAGCTGGGCCTGGTTGCGATCGGATGCGCCGACCCGTACGAGCTTCAGAAGTTTGTTTCATCCGTTGTCGAGCGCAAGCTTCCGATATGGTCGCTCGTGTTCATAAATCCGAAAATGGCGGAGCTCAAGAACCGGGCGCCGCTGGAGGAGCATTGGGGGCATCCCGCGGAGGAGCGCGTGCTGCTTCCGGCATCCTATATTGCGACCCTCGCGTTCAGGGAGAGGGACAGGGATGCGGTCATGGGTGCGCTTCCCGACCTGCTGAAGCCGTGCCAGGCCGAGATACTGAGCGACCGCATCGCACAGCACGAATGGAAGCATCGGTTCAAGCTCATGGTGGTCAAGCGCCTGGGGCCGTCGCTGGTTCCCGCCGAGGTGGTCATTCCTCTTTCGTCGCTGGGCGACGTGATGAATGAGATCGAGCTCAAGGTGAACCAGCCCATCGTGAAGGAAGGCGTTGTGATACGCGAGGGCGCGAACGGTGTGCCGGAGGTGGTTATACTTGGCTTCATCCCGGCGGACCAGCGGAAATTCTCCTACAACTTCGTCTTCGGACTGGTCATCACCATAATGAAAATCGCCGAGGAGAACGGGGGACGTCCCTACGCCACCGGATTGTATTTCGCCAGGAAGGCGAATCGCATCTTCGGCGGCGAGCGTGCGAAGAGGCTGAGGGAGTTCAAGTCGCAGGTTGATCCTCGACGCATTCTGAATCCCGGCAAGGTACTGGACAGCGGGATTCTCGGGACGGTGCTGGACATCGCGGGAGTATTCGAGCCGATGATCCGGCCGTTCGGCAATCACGTGATCTCGCGAATCGGGGAACGGCCGGACAAGTCCGTTCGCGGAATACCGGCGGACGTGGCCTGGTACGCCTACGGGTGTTCACAGTGCGGATATTGTGTCGAGGAGTGCGATCAATTCTACGGTCGTGGCTGGGAGAGCCAGAGTCCGCGGGGAAAATGGTACTGGCTGAGGGAGTACATGGAGGGCCGCGAGGAGTGGGACCAGTTCATGGTCGACACGATACTGGTGTGCACCACGTGCGAGCTGTGCAACAGGCGCTGCTCCGCTTCCCTGCCGATCGAGCCGGCGTGGATGAAGCTCCGCGGTGAGCTTGTCCATGAGGGCGGCAGAATGACCTTCCCGCCCTTCGAGATGATGAACGCGGCGCTCCGAAAGGAGGGCGATATCTGGGCGGCATATCGCAAGGACCGCGACGCCTGGTTCCCCGAGGATCTTCTCGAAAAACATGGCCCGCAGCACTCCTCCACCAACCTGTATTTTGCCGGCTGCACCGCGTCCTACGTCGAGAAAGACATGGCGCTTGCTGCGGTCAGGCTGCTCGACGAGGCGGGAGTCGATTTCACCTACCTGGGGAAGAAAGAAAGCTGCTGCGGGACTCCGATGCTGGTCGCGGGCAAGTGGGATACATTCGAGGAGGTTATGAGGAGGAACATCGGCGCGGTCAGGGAGGCGGGAGCCGATACTGTCATCACATCCTGTCCCGCCTGCGACATGATGTGGCGGCGCGTGTATCCGACCTGGGCCGAGAAGCTCGGAATCGATTTCCCGATCTCCACAAGGCACTACAGCGAGATAGTCTCGGAGAAAATCAGGTCAGGCGAGTTCAGGTTTCCGGAGAGTGACAGGCGGCCGGTAAGGGTGACGTGGCACGATTCGTGTCACATCGGTCGAGTGTCCGGCGTCTATGAGCCGCCGCGCGAGCTTATCAAGGCGGTTCCCAATACTGATTTTGTGGAGATGAGCTACAACCGCGAAGAGGCGCACTGCTGCGGCAGCGTGCTCACGCTTATCAAGGACCCGCCGGTCGCGGCGGATGTCGGGAAGACCCGCCTTGATGAGGCCGTTGAGGTCGGCGCACAGAAGGTGCTCGCCATGTGCCCGTGCTGCGAGTTCCAGCTCAGGGTTACGGCGGACAAGAAGCAGGTTCCTGTGGAGATCGTCGACCTGGCGAGGTTCGCCGCCGAGGCACTGGGTTACGAGCTTCCTGACCCGAATCCGGAAGTGAAGCGACAGTGGGCCGTGTTCGAAGCCATGATCGGCTTAATGACGCCGCAGGGCTTCGCGGACCTTATGGGCACGATGTGGCCCCAGCTGATCGACGCCATGCCGTTCGGAATGGGCCCGATGATGCGTTTCATGGGGAAAATCCCCGGCGCGCTTGAGTTGATGAAGCCCGTGTTTCCGGTTCTGTTCCCGAGGCTTCTGCCCATGATGATGCCGAAGGTGATGCCGGTCATGCTTGAGAGGGTGGCGGAGAGAATTCCTATGCCCGACTACATGCTCGAGCAGATGCCCGAGCTGATGCCGAAGGTCATGGATAATCTGATGCCGCACATGATCGGGGATGTCGTCCCGCTCGTCACTCAGCCGATGATCGACTACCTGCACGGCAAGCCGCGGCCGTCAATGGTGCGCCGGGGGTGAAATCCCGGTATAATTGGGATGTGAATGGACGATGGGTACGAGCAGGTCCGGTAAGAAGAGGGATGCGGATCGGCCTGTAGAGAGGAGGCCCGGTCGGGAACCTGAGGGGTGCGACATGGAACCGAACGCATGCGACTATTTCAAGACTCTGACTCACGACGAGCAGAATGAGATTCTGCGGATGATCCTCTCGGAAGGCGGCTTGACCCGCCTCATGTCGGTGGTTCTGGACGCGGGCGAGGTCGGCGATTGGGACCTGTGGCTCGATCGAGTCAGCTACTACCACTTCCTGCCCTCGGTGAAGGAGAAGGTCGAGTGAGAACTCAGGCCGATCGACGGGTCGGACCGGACGGGTGGTTTGCATCATATGATCCGTGACGATTTGCCGGACAAGGACAAGGTGGATGCGATCCACAAGCTGTACGACAGCCTGTCCGATACGGGCAAGGCTGAGTTCGCGGCTTTTCTTATCGAGGATGAGGAGCTGATGGCCCGCCTGCTGGACCTCCTGCTTCAAAAGAACAGAGAGGCGGAGGCGACTTTCGACGCGGAGCCCAGCTTTATCGACTTCCTGAGAAAGGTCAGGGGAGAGTAGGGGACGGCTCGAAGAGGAGAGCTTTCACTCGATACGGTTTCTGCAAGACCACACCCAATGTACTTTCGTCGCCTGATCAGATGGCTGGCAGGTCTGCCCCCGCCCTACGCGCTCGGTATCCTCTGGTGGGGGGAGTCGACTGTTCTTCTGTGCTCCCTTGCCGGCGGATTCCTGCTGTCGGCGTACCTGTTCAACAACCTCAAGCCCTCCTGGCAATCCTGGCTCTTCCCGCTGGCGCTTCTTACATGGCTTATCGTCTTCTACGTTCTCCACACCGCGTTCGCATGGAATTCGCTCCTCATGGAGGGCCTGGTCAACATCCATCGCCTTGGTGGAATTCGCAGAGTCGACCTTCTCCTCGCGCGGGAGCGAGACGAGAGGCGGGAAGGGGATGAAGGGGAGGAGCTGGTGGACCCGTTCGCGCCCCCGGACAGAATCCGCGCCAGCTCGGAGTCGTTCAAGCTCCGCTATTTTGTGGTCATGCCCAGTGCCCTCGTCTTGTATTTACTGGGCTTCGCTAGTACAATCTACAGGATTTTCGCGCGGCAGGTACATGCCTGGGAGCCGGGTATGCTAATTTTGCCTGCGCTGGCGGCTACTCTTGTCGCCTGTATGTGTTTCTGGTTTCTTATGCCCATGCTTCCAGGCTATATAAGCGTGCGCAGGCTCTTCTGGCGCAGGAAGAGCGAAGGAGAGTGACTGATGGACTTCTCGCTGACACCGGAGCAGATTCAGATTCGCGATACAGTGCGCAAGATCGCCGAGGAAGTGATCAAGCCGCACGTCGAGCGGTACGATCGCGAGCGCGCGATACCCTGGGAGGCCATCAAGGCCCTTGGAGAGCTCGGGATGATGACCCCGATCATCCCGGAGGAGTACGGCGGGCCCGGCCTCGGTTATATTGAATACAGTCTCATCGGCGAGCAGATATCCAGGATCGACTCCGGTACCGGGACAGTGCTGGGCGTAACCTGCTCGCTCTGCGCCGCACCGATCCTCATGTACGGCACGGAAGAGCAGAAGAGGAAGTACCTGCCCAAGCTTGCGACGGCCGAATGGATCGGCGCTTTTGGCCTGACCGAACCGAACGCGGGGAGCGACGCGAGCAACATCGTGACTCGCGCCGAGGACAAGGGCGACCACTGGCTGATCCAGGGCGAGAAGCAGTGGACGACCAACGGCGACATCGCCAAAGTGATCATCCTCTTCGCGACGGTTGATCCGTCCAAGGGGCTGATGGGCATCACCCCGTTCATTATCGAGACCGACTGGGAGGGATTCTCGGTAGGCGCGATTGAGAAGACGATGGGCATTCATGCGTCGCACCAGGTCGTGACCCGCTACGACAACATCAAGGTGCCCAAGGAGAATGTCCTGGGGGGCCCGGCGGGCGTCGGGCGCGGCTTCCAGATGGCCATGGGCACGCTGGATGTGGGGAGGATCGGAGTCGCGGCGAGCGCGACCGGGATCGCCACCCGTGCGCTCGAGGAAGCAGTCAAGTACACCCAGGAGCGCGTCCAGTTCGGCCAGCCCATATCGAAATTCCAGGCGATTCAGTTCAAGATCGCCGACATGGCGATGAAGGTCAATGCGGCCAGGCTGATGGCCTACTACGCGGCCTGGTGCAAGGACGCGGGGCTGAGGGTCACGCGCGAGGCCGCGATGGCCAAGTGTTTCTGCTCCGACATAGCATTCGAGGTGGCGAACGAGGCCATCCAGTGTCACGGTGGGTACGGCTACTCGATGGAATACCCGGTCGAGAAGCTGCTGCGCGACGCGAAGATCCACCAGATATATGAGGGAACGAACGAGATCCAGCGCTCGGTAATCGCGCGTGAGATCTACAAGAGAGGCATTTTCCAGCCGTTGGAGGCTTTTGAGAAGGCTGTAAGCTGAACGCGATGAGCACCGCCATTCCTGCTGCCGATCGGCAAAGCCTGCTGGACTACCTCGCCGGGCGACGCGAGGCTGTGCTCGCGTTCATCCAGGGCTTCGGCCTTGTGCACCTGGTCGCTGAGCCCCACCTGAGGGATTTCCTGCTCTCTTATCCCCTTCGGGGCGGCAAGAGCCTGCGACCCGCACTCGTGGCGCTCGCCGCCGGAGCTGCGTCGGCCGTATCGCAGGAGGATCTGGAGGAGCGCACGCTTCCCCTCCAGGCGGCGGTCGAGCTTTACCACAACTGGACACTTATCCATGACGACATAATCGACGAGGACGATTTCAGGCGCGGAAAGCCGAGTCTTCATAGAGAAATAGAGGCGGAGGTCCGGAGGCAGGGACGTGAGGAGGGCGCGGAGAAGTACGGTCGGGACATCGCGATACTCGTCGGCGACCTCATGCATGGCTGCGTCAACCTGCTCGTCTTGAGGCTTGCGGACAAGGGCGTTTCACCCGACGTGGTCCTGAGCATTCTCAGGCTGATGCATGCGGAGCTGACCCCGTCGCTGGTCGACGGCGAGGCAAGGGATGTGCGGTTCACCCATGAGGCCGTGGGCGACATAACTGAAGATCAGGTCCTGGAGATGCTCGAGGGCAAGACCGCCGCGCTTTTCGATTTCTGCGGCACCGCCGGCGCGATGGTCGGACTGGATTCCGCAGATCCCGCCGATTCAAGATCGCTTGCGCTCGCGGGTTTCAGCAGGGCCGCGGGGCTCGCCTTCCAGATACAGGACGATATCCTCGGGCTGGTCGGCGATGAGGAGAAGCTCGGGAAGCCGCGCGGCAGCGATCTGAGGGAGGGCAAGCATACGCTGTTATTGCTCCATGCATTCAGGCACGGCAGCCCGGAGCAAGTAGAGAAAGTCAGACCCCTCGTGGGCAAACGCGATATAGCGCCGGAGGAAGTCGACCTGGTCGAGGAGACTCTCAGAGATATCGGGACAATCGAGTATGTCAGCGGGGTCGCCAGGGAGTACATCGAGACCGCTCTTCCTTTCCTGGAGGAACTGGAGCCGTCCCCCGCTCGCAACCTCCTGGCAGGGCTGGCGGGTTTCATGATCGAACGGGAGTTTTGAGGATCGAGGATGACGCAAGAGGCGGAAAACAAGGGTCCGGAGAACGCGGACGACACGCAGAACGGCTTCATCGTGATAGTCTCCGGTGCGTCGGGAGCCGGTAAGGGCACGGTCATCGAGCGGTTGAAGACCGTGCGGGATGATTTCGTCCTCTCGGTCTCGACCACCACTCGTCCCCGTCGCGAGGAAGGGACGCCGGGGGAGCATTACCAGCATGTGAGCGACGACGAATTCAACCAGCTGGTTTCCGAGGGCGCTTTTCTCGAATGGGCCGAGGTGCACGGGCATTACTACGGAACCAGAAAGGCATGGGTGGAGGAGAAGCTCGGTGAGGGATGGATCGTGATGCTGGAGATCGACGTCCAGGGCGCCCTGCAGGTGATGCAGCGGAAGATCGACCAGACATCGGTCTTCGTGACGCCGTCGGACCGGGAAGTGGCGCACGAGAGGCTAAGGGCGAGGGGGACCGAGACGGTGGAGGACATCGAGAGGCGCATACGGAACTCGGAGTGGGAATACGCGCAGTTGAACCACTTTGACTATATCGTGGTCAATGATTCTGGGAAACTGGATGAGGCGGTGGAGAACCTCTCTGCAATACTTACCGCGGAGCGGGCCCGGATGCGCAGAAGCAGGGTCCGCCCGTAAAATGCACAACGAAAAAGACGCGCACTAAAGCGGAGGTGGCTTGAAGCAACATGCGGAAACCAACCATTGACGAACTCCTTGAGCAGGTGGGGAGCATATACGAGTTGACCATGCTCGCCGCGAAGGAAGCCACGCGCATCCGTCTCAAGGACCGTGATATCAAGGAACCCCTGCAGATCGCGCTCGAGCGCATCGCGGAAGGGAAGGTCAAGGGCAGCTTCCTGTCGCCTGACGAAATGGAGGAATACAAGAGAGGCGAGCAGGACCGTCGCGACGCCGCTGCTGTGCGCGACAGGATGATCGTGCCCCCCCCGCCGCCGCGGAAAGTCTAGCGGAGCTCCTTACACATTGCGTTCTGCCAAGCCAATGCCTACAGTCCTTTTCGGAATCTCAGGCAGCATCGCGGCCTTCAAGGCCCTCGAGGTCATCCGCCTCCTGGTGGCCGACGGCATCGATGTGTATCCCGTAATCTCCGCCGGAGGCGCCAGATTCGTCACCCGCACCTCGGTCGAGGCCCTCGCGGGTCGACCGGCGGTGACCGAAATCTTCCCCGAGGCCGCCCGCCGGGAGATCGAGCACATCGCGCTCGCCCGAAAGGCGGACCTCCTCGTCACATGCCCCGCTTCAGCCGACATCATCGCCAAGTACGCGGCGGGACTGGCGGACGATCCGCTCGCCCTCGTCGCGCTCGCCTTCGGCACCCCCCACATAATCGCTCCCGGAATGAACCATCGCATGTGGGAGCATCCCGCGACCAGGGCCAATGTCGCCCTCCTGACCGAAAGAGGATGTGTCTTTGTCGGCCCTGAGAAGGGCCTGATGGCCTGCGGCGAGGAAGGCTGGGGAAGGCTCGCGGACACTGACGTGATCTACGGACACATCCGTGCCGAGCTTGGCAGGAGCGGTCCTCTGGCCGGAAGCAAGGTGGTTGTCACCGGGGGAGCGACGAGGGAGCGGATCGACGATGTCAGGCACATCACGAACCGCTCGACCGGCAGGATGGGGCATGCCCTCGCTGCGGCTGCGCGCGATCTGGGCGCCTCGGTTGTTCTTGTCACCTCTTCCGATCTCAAGCCGCCCGGCGCGGTGGTGGCGCTGAATGTGGAAAGCGCCGCCGACATGCGCGATGCGGTCCTGCGCGAATCTGCGGACGCCGACATCGTCGTGATGGCTGCGGCGGTCGCCGATTTCGCTCCCGCCGAGAGGGTCGAGGGGAAAATCAAGAAGAAAGACGCCGGCGATACCAGCCGACTCGAGCTGATACGGACGCCCGATATTCTTGTGGAGCTTGCCGGGATGAAGCGCAAGGGCCGGGTGGTAGTCGGTTTCGCTGCTGAATACGGAGCCGGCGGGGAAGAGGAAGCGGTCAGGAAGTGCAGGGAGAAAGCATGCGACATGGTTTGTCTCAACGACATATCTCGCGAGGATATCGGGTTCGGATCCGAGATGAACGAGATAGTCTTGATTTTTCCGGACGGCTCGAGGAAGCCGGTGGCGAAGGGCGCCAAGGCGGAAGTGGCCAGGGCGGTCATGGCTGAAGGCGCGGATTTGCTCAAGAAGTTGATTCAGGCCGCCAACGCCCTGGCGACGCAGATTCTGTAAGGAGAAAGACAATGAGAGTTTTCCGATTCCGGCTGGCAACACCGATCATCGCAGTTGCGATGGTGATAGGTCTGACGCTGGTTGCTCCCGGCGCGGGCAATGCCCAGATGGGAGGAGGCGACTTCATCAGCAGGGATGTCGCTGTTGTGAACGGTGATATTCTCACCGAAAAGGAGCTGCTGTTCACTCTGATAAGGCTGTTTGGCAAGGACACGATCTCCGATCTGATCGAGGACGAAGTGATTGTCAGTCAGGCCGGCGTTTTGGGGGTGTCGCTCGAGCCCAACCAGGTTGCGCAGTACCTGGCCGGCGCCTACGCGCCGGAGAAGCTCGCGGCGCTCATAGACGCGTTTGGCGAGAATCTCCTGAGCCGGACTGTCGGAAACCAACTGCTGGCGCTGGAGACGGTCACCTCCAAGATAGACCGGATTGTCGCCGAGAACGGCCTGGAAATCACCGACGAGCAGGTCGAGGATGTCTACCGGCAGGGCCTGCCGCTGTGGACCACCCCGGCCTCTGTTCGTTTCAGCCTGATAGAGGTCGCGACCCAGGCGGAAGCCGAAGCCGCGAGACAGAGAATACTCGGCGGAGAGAGTTTCGACGATGTGTGTCGCGAGGTCAGCACGCATGCCGCCACGAGGGAGTATGGCGGCGATATCGGAGGTCTGGTCCCCAAGGGTTACTCCACCGGCGAGCGCGCCGTTCTCGAAACCACTGCCTTCGACCTCGGAATCGGCCAGGTGTCCACCCCACTGCAGGTTGAGGGGAAATGGTATCTGGTCATGCCGACCGAGAAGACCGAGTATCGGGAGCCGACGCTGGAGGAGATGCACGATTACCTCCATGCGTCCCTGCTCGATGAGCTCGTGCAGCCCTATCTCGAGGCCTGGATGTCCGATCTCTTTGACCGCGCCCAGGTCGAAGTGTCTTACCCTATCCTCCTCGAAAATCCGCCGTCCCAGTTCATTCCCGGTGCGAATGGCAGCTTCATCGCGCCCACAGTAGCGGTCGTGAACGGCAGAGACATCCCCGAGGGCGCGCTCTTCTTCCATCTTCTCCGTCAGTACGGAAGTGACGGGATCGAATCGATGATCGAGGAGATGCTGTACGTGCAGGAGGGCTCCGGGATGGGAGTCTCCGTGACAACCGACGAAGCGCGCCAGGAGCTCGCGCGGATCTATGAGCCGGCGGTTCTGCGGATACTCGACTCGGCATTCGGTGCCGAGACACTGAACAGCACGGTTATCCGGCACATGGTGGCCCTGGAGGTCGAGGGGACCAGGTGGCAGGAGATCATCGACCAGCAGGATATCGAGGTCACCGACGCGCAGGTCACGCAGTATTACCTGGAGAACCTGGAGAAGTGGGTAAGGCCGGAGATGGTTCGGTTCAGCATGATTGTCGTCCAGACGCAGGCGGAGGCTGACGCGGCGCGGCTGAGGATCACAAACGGCGAGAGCTTTGAGACCGTATGCAGCGCTGTCAGCATCGACGACAAGACCCGCCAGCATGGCGGCGACATCGGAGCGTCTCTGCCTCGCGGCTTCGCCGGCTCGAACTCCTCCATCGAGCAGGCCGCTTTCACGGTTCCCATCAGCGGTGTGAGCCAGCCTGTTCAGGTTGGGTCCAACTGGTTCCTCATCAAGGTCACCGACAAAACGGACGCCGTCGAGCCGACCCTCGGCGAGAAGCGCGAGGAAATCTACGCCACCCTCCTCAGGGAACGCGTCGCGCCGTTCCTGAACGGCTGGAGAAGCTCTCTCTGGGAAGCCGCGGATATCCGGGTCGTCTATCCCATCTACGCTGAGAACCCGACCCCGGACTTCTCCTCGACTCCCAGCTTTCTTCCCGAAGGCTGACCGGCAGGCGGGATGCATGCGCTCCGGTTGTCTCGGGTGGCGCCCTTAAGAACCGATCGGGTGGCACCCTTAAGAACCGTCCTCGGTTCTTAGGGGTGCTTTTTCTGTATCGACTGCCCCCTTTCCTGGATTTCCGGGTTTTCACAGAGCACCCTTAAGAGGCTGGGAAGCCTCTTAAGGGTGCCACCCAACGGTTCATCCTTCCCCCGTAGGCGCGCACGGCAGTGCGTCGCCATTGTAATCACGATCACCGTAAGCGCGCACGGCAGTGCGTCGCCGCGACACAATCCTCCGGTTCCCTCTTGACAGATTCTGCGCATGTTATAGAATTATCTTAGAACTTTGCGGGGAGGTCGGCGATGAAACACGTAGGGTCTTTGGTAGTCTTGTGGGCGCTTGTGTTCCTCATTGGATGCGGTACGTCTCATGACCCGATAGCTGGGGGGATCGATGATGGCGCTGCGCCAGCGGTGCAGCAAGCGGCGGATTCGCATTCCGCGGCCGGGAATCGGGTTCTGTGGGGACTCTGGAAAATCAGCATATCGGCGGATAGGAAGACGATCACGGTCGTACCCGACCGCGTCGGGGCGTTGCATTTCAACGTCGTCCGGCTGCTCGAGGTCATGCCTTGCACCGACTGCCTGCGAATCAGCAATCTGCAGGTGATTCCGGACGGCCTGAGCGCGGATGTCATGCTGATTCACCCGTTTCCGGAGCTTCTGCGGTATACGGGGTTCGACGTGCGCGGGATTTTCATCTCAGGCGCAGACTACACGTTTCCGGTAGGCGGGCGGAAGATCGCTTGGGGCGACGATGTCGCGCGAATGCTGAATCCGGACGGGTACACGCACCTTTTCAATCCGACAGATTTTCCTCCGACCGTTCCGCCAATCCTCGGCTACACACCGGGCCACAAAGCACCCGGCGGCGATCTCTCGGCGACGCTGAATCCGTATGTCGCGTATGAGCAAGACAAGCCGAGATGCGTGTTCATGCCGGGCACTGTGAGCACTCGGACGGTCGAGCTGCACTTTCCGCCGGGTCCGCTCGAATTTGGCTACGCGGTCGATGCCTCCTGGTTCCCGGCCGGTGTGGAAGTGACCGATCCGGTCAAAGATTTTCCGCCGGAAGCGAACTGCGTGGAGGCGTATCGAGTTGAGTTGCGGTCGGGCTTGGGGCTGAATCCAACGTCCGGGAGTACGGCGCTTGTGCAGGTAGAAGTTTTCGATCATCAAGGGCTCGAAACGATCGACTCAGTGACGGTTGAAGCGCCCGACCTGTTTTCGGGCGAGCGTGAGCTCAGTTTCTCGACCGCGACCGGTGAGGAGAGCTTCCTGTTCAAGGGATTCGTGACGAACGACCTCGGTCCGGATTGCGGTCGCTATCCGGTTCAAGTCAGGATAGTCGATACGGAAACGGATCAGAATCTGGGCGCGGTTGATGCCTGGCAAGTCGCCAGCATCAGCATCGATGAGGGCTCGGCGCAAACCTGGGGTGGGTCATCAGCATTGGATGAGGGCTACGGAGTTGCCGTTGATAGCAGCGGGAACATCTATGTTACGGGCGATTTCTGCGACACAGTCGATTTCAATCCTGAGGGCGGCGACCCGCACACCTCGAAGGGTAGCTGGGATGCCTTTCTGAGCAAGTTCGATTCTGCGGGGGCCTTCTTGTGGACCCGAACCTGGGGCGGGCCATCAGAGGACTGGGGCAGTGCAGTTGCGGTCGACGGCTTTGGGAATGTCTACGTGACGGGCAACTTCCGCGAGACTGCTGATTTCGATCCCGACGGGGGTGATCCGCATACGTCCAACGGTAGTCGGGATTTCTTCGTGAGCAAGTTCGATTCGTCGGGCGACTTCAAGTGGGCTCGCACATGGGGCGCGGACAACTGCCACGAGGAGTATAGCTACGGGATTGCGGCAGACGGCTTGGGGAACGTGTATATCACCGGCTATTTCAGCGGCGATGCCGACTTCGATCCCGATGGCGGCGACCCGCATTCCTTTCACGGTGGGCACGATGCTTTCCTGAGCAAGTTCGACTCGTCAGGCGACTTCCAGTGGGCACGGACGTGGGGTGGCAATAATGACGATTCCGGTCAAGGAGTTGCGGCTGACAGCTCCGGGTACGTGTATGTCACCGGGGGTTTCTATCTCATAGTCTATCTCGATCCCGGGGGCAGCGATATGTACACCTCGAATGGCTCCAAGGATGCCTACCTGAGCAAATTCGATTCATCAGGTGAATTTGTCTGGGGACGGACGTGGGGTGGGTCAGGCTATGAGCAGGGTTCCGGAGTTGCCACGGACGGCTCCGGAAATGTCTATGTTGCGGGCTACTTCCGGGAAACAGTGGATTTCAATCCCAGCGGCGGGGATCCGCACACCTCGAATGGGGAGAGGGATATCTTTTTGAGCAAATTCGATTCGTCAGGCGACTTCCAATGGGCACAGACGTGGGGCGGGTCATCTTCTGATCGGGGTTGGGGGATTGCGGCTGATGACTCCGGGAACGTCTGTGTGACGGGCGACTTCAGCAAGACAGTCGACTTCGACCCCGGCGGCGGTGATCCGCACACCTCGAACGGTTCCTTCGATGTCTTCCTGAGCAAGTTCGACTCATACGGCAACTTCGAGTGGGCGCGCAGCTGGGGTGGTCCGGACTATGATTTTGGCTGGGGTGTTGCCGCTGATGACTACGGGTGTATCTACACCACGGGTTATTTCGCTGAGACGATCGATTTCGCTCCAACCGACCCGCCCTGCAACGAGGAGCCGGATGAGCACACTTCGAACGGGGGCGGTGACGCATTCCTGACGAAGCACCTTGCTGACGGCTGCTGGTGAGGCGGCGCGGGTTGCGGGCAAGCGGTTGCGGATGGCGTGTGGGTTGCGAAAGTGGCGGACCCGCTTGCTTACGCGCGCGGCTCGGAATAAACGGGGTCCGTGCGACCGCTCCCTTACGGTCGCGGTTCCGATACAGTCGTGAATACGGTCGTGAATTGAGGCGATGTTTCCGAGCCGCGCGCGTAAGCAAGCGGGTCCGCGACTCCTGCCACCATGCGGATAAACTGCGGGAGTCACGTACGCGCTCCAGAAGATGCGATCTCGCGTTCGGGCAGGCGGGACGCATGCGCTCCTTGGGATGCCGACTGGAAAGTCGGCGCACCCGGATGCGAGCTGGGAGCTCGCGCTCCTGCAGGCGGGACGCATGCGCTCCTGATGTCGACTGGAAAGTCCGCGCTCCTGAAGATGCAGGCGAGACGCATGCGCTCCTGATGCCGACTGGAAAGTCGGCGCACCCGGATGCCGACTGGAGAGTCCGCGATCCACTACTTCTTTCCTATTTGCTCGTAGGCTGCGAAGGTCGCGAGAGTCGTCTCCAGCATGCTGGCAAGGTCGATGGGAGGGCTGGACTCGCCGCGGAGCCAGTTCGAGAACTCGACAAGCTCCTCCCTGAGGCCCTTCTCCGATTTGCGGTAGTCGATCGTCTCTGATTTCGGGCCGTCGATCGTCAGGCGCCGATAATCGTCGATGACGTAGGTCCATCCGCCTGCGTGCACGACGACGCGCTCTTTCGGATGCTCCGGCGCGCCGAGCGCGGTGTAGGTGATCTGGGCGATGGAGCCGTCCTCGTAGGCGAGCGAGAGTTGCACGTTGTCGTGGGCGAAATACTGATGCGTTCCGGGCCTGATCGCGGTCGCCTTCAGGTCGGCGAGCGTCGAGCCGGTGAGGTACGTGCACATATCGATGAAATGGCATCCCTCGCCGACGATTCTTCCGCCGCCGGTGGGCCCGTGGGTCCAGTGATCCCCCGGCAGGAACCCGGCGTTGATCGTGTAGACGATAACAACCGGGTGATTCCTGTCGGCGATGCGCTCGCGCACCGTGCTCGCCGCCGGGCTGAATCGGCGGTTGAATCCGACGAGGTAGGGCGTCTCCGTCTCCATGAGAAGCTTCGCGAGCGCCAGAGTCTCGTCGCGACTGATGCCCATCGGCTTCTCGCAGAAGACCGCCTTGCGGTTCCTGGCGGCGATCGTGGCGATGGACGCGTGCTGGTCGTGCCGCGTCGTGATGAACACGACGTTGATCTCGGGATCCTCGCAGACCGACCGGGCGTCGGACGAGTGCCTGATCGCCTTGAACCGGGTCGCAGCCTGGAGGGCTACGGGCGAGTCGATGTCGCAGATGGTGTGGATGCGGTAGCGGTCCTCCATGCCGAGGAGATTGGGGAGGTGCACCGCGGTCGCGAAATTCCCCGCACCGATGATCCCGACATTCAGCACCCCCTCCTTTTTCGGGGCGGGATCGGATATCAGAGTGATCGTGCGGCCGAGCACATCCTCGTCGGGCGTCTCGGGATACGTTAGCAGGACCAGCAGCGGGCGGTACTCCTCCTGCTGGAGCGCCTCGTACGCTTCCGCCGCATTCTCGAGCGGGTATTTTGCGCTGATCAGCGGCTCCACCTGGACCTTTCGCTCCGCGACAAGGCCGAGAAACTCCTGCATGTTGCGGTTCTCGGTCCACCGGACATAGCCCAGGGGGTAGTCGCGCCCTTCCTCCTCGTATTCCACGTCGTAGCGGCCGGGCCCGTATGATGTGGATATCAGGACATCAAGCTCCTTCGGATAAAGCTTGTTGCGATCGATGGAGAGGCCCACATCGCCGACGATCACGACCCGTCCCTTCCTGCGGCACATATCCAGAGCCTGATTCAGAGGCGCATTCGCCCGAGTTGCGGCTGCGATGATCACGAAATCCACTCCCGCGCCGCCGGAGAACGCGATTGCTTCCGCCACGGGGTCGGTCATGTCGGCATGGGCGACCCGATCGCAGCCAAGGTCCTTCGCCTGGGTGACCCTGACGGGATCGAGATCGAACCCGATCGCCCTCACTCCGGCC
>Ga0315296_10000429_pt1 | contig 38521 bp, 34 predicted proteins | sample YL17G14_18_MG_FD_203921 | JGI IMG/M metagenome (GOLD analysis project Ga0315296, IMG submission 203921) | Sediment microbial communities from Yellowstone Lake, YNP, Wyoming, USA - YL17G14_18 | ecosystem: Environmental > Aquatic > Freshwater > Lake > Sediment | place: USA: Wyoming | collected... | reverse complement strand
CAGGTCAACCTGGGCTGTCTCATCCCTTGCGCTGGCTCCACTGCGGCCCGGCACCCACGAACTTCCACGTTCGGCGGCGCCAGAGGACGAGGCGGCCGGCCACAGGACGCCCGCAACCATCGCCCCAAGAAGTGCAAGGACAGCGGCAAGAACCACCACACTCCGGCGGTTCAAACCAAACCTTCTGTCTCCCAGGGGCGTTCTACGATGAAATGCGCTCATCATCTAGAAAGCGCCAGCGCGCTGCTCTTGTCCGGCCCGTCCTAGGTCTAGCACGCTTGAGCACGCTTGTCAACAGTCCGAATCGGGCTACGCAGGGATGCGGCGTGTTTCTTTCGGGGTTTAGGTCCTACGGCGGCCCGCTGCACTCCAGCAGCTAGTGGGGGACAGTGGGGGCTGGCTGGCCCATGCTGGCCGGCCACTCGAAGCCATAGATCTCGTGAAGTATGTTAAGGAAGGCGCCCGTAGTCCGGGAGGGACGACGGTTACGGCGATAGATGAGCGCGATGCGCCGTCGGGGGTTCTCCGCATCGCGCAGCTTGATCTCGGCCAGCACGCCCAACTTGACCTCACGCTCCACCGATACCCGAGGTAGCATGGCGATCCCGAGCCCCTCCTCCACCATCTTCTTCGTGGCCTCCATGCTATCGAGCTCCATGGCCGTCCAGGGTACAACCCCGGCCTGACGGAAGAGCCCCTGCACCAGGTCGTGATAGCTGGACCCCTTGTCGAACAGGATCAGGGGCTGCCGGCCCACATCCTCCAAACGCGCCTCGCCGCTGGCAGCGAAGGGATGCTGGGAGTTGGTAACCAGCACTACCTCGTCCTCGTAGAGCTGGACCGTCTCGACATCGGGGTGAACGACGGCGCGGACCAGGCCTGCCTGCACCTCGTCGGCGAGCACCAGATGCAGGACTTCCTCGGAACGGCCGGTCTTAACCGAGATCTCCACAGCGGGGAAGCGCTCATGGTAGGCCTTCAGGATCTTGGGGAGGACGTAGGTGCTAACTGTAAAGGCGGAACCCAGGCGCAGGACGCCGATCTGCAAGCTACGCAGCCCCTCCAGGGCATCGCGGCCCTCCTGGAGGTCTTTCAGTACCCGCTGGGCGTAGGGTAGAAAGGAGCTGCCGACATCGGTGAGGCGGACGCCACGCCCGTCGCGCTCGAAGAGCGGCTCCCCCAGCTCGCGCTCCAGCGATTGGATGCGCGCCGTGACGGAGGGCTGCGTCAGGAAGAGCGCCTCTGCCGCCTTGCTGAAGCTCTGGTGTTGCGCCACCTCGACGAAGGCCTCTAGCTGTCCCAGGTCCACGCTTCACCTCCGGCTATCGGCGCTGTCTATGGCTCTGCCCTGCGACTACGAGGCGATTATATCACGACCGTAGCTGGCCGGAGCGATGCTGGAGTCTTCTCCCCTTTCTCACGGGCTATTGGTTCCCTGGCTGGGCCCGCGCAGCTCGGGGCTTCAGCCCCAGGGCGTGCCAGTCGCGGCGCACGCCGGGCTTGAGCACCTCGATGTCTCCGAGGACGTGGGCCTGGCAGGCCAAACGCATGCCCCGCGCCAGGGCTGCGGAGCCCAGCTCGGCTTCGATGGCCTGGCGCTCCGAGCGCCCCACCTCAGAGAGGTTCTCCTGTCCACGGACGACGGTGAGGACACAGGTGATGCAGCGCCCGTGGCCGCCGCAGGTGGTGGGCCAGTAGTAGCCGTGGGCCTGGGCGGCCGCCATGATCGTGTCCTGCGGCCGCGCCTCGACGACAACACCCAGCGGCTGGATGGTGATCTTGGGCACCCTGCTCCTCTGAACGCTCTTTGGGCCATTTTAGCACGGGCCACCCGCTTGCCCAGTCGCGTATACTGGGTTCGACCGGCGGAAGGCACCGGAGGGCGCCCCGGCGAGGGGGATCAGCCATGAAGATCAACCTGGTGGCGGTGCAGGCCAAGCCAATCCTGGAGGACTACCGCAGCGCCCACGCCTTCCACGCCAAGATGTCGGACCTGACGCAGCGGGCCGTCTCCCAGGTGGACACCGCCCTGCCTACGCTGGTGGCCTTCCCCGAGGCGATCGGCCTCTTCCTCTCCTTCGTGCCCTTCTACTACGAGCAGGTGAAGGACTGCCGGACGGTGGCCCAGGTCATCAGGCGCGTCGTGCCTCGGAACCTTCTGCCCTCCCTGGGTACGGCCCTCCGCCACCGGACCTTCGGGCTGAAGACGGCTTTCGTCCACACTGCCCTCAAGGCGGAGAAGATCTACCGCGACACCTTCTCGGACCTGGCCCGCGAGCACGGCGTGTACCTGCTGGGAGGCAGCCTCTACACGCCGCCCATCGAGTACGAGGTGAGCCGCGGGCGGCACATCGTCGCCACCGGCGTCCAGAACACAGCCTACCTCTTCTCGCCCAAGGGCCTCTGCCTGCGCCGCGTCCCTAAGCTGAACTTCTCGCCGCCCCTGGAGACGCGCATCGGCCTCCGGCGCGGCGCCCGCAGCGACCTGGTGCCCGTCGATACCGCCCTGGGGCGCATCGGCATCCTCGTCTGCTACGACGCCTTCTTCGAGACGCTCATCGAGCACTACGACGGCCTGGGCACCCAGATCATCGTCCAGCCGTCGTACAACACGGACCGCTGGGACGGTCCCTGGGCCTTCGACCGCCGCCTGACGGAGGGCGAGGCCTGGTTCCGCTACGGCCTGCCGGCCATCATTCAGGGGCGGGAGAACGTCCTCTACGGCGTCAACCCCATGCTGGTGGGCAAGATCCTGGATTTGGAGGCAGAGGGGCTCTCCAGCGTCTCCTGGAACACCGCCGACCCATCGACGCCGGGGGAGAAGGCGCTGCTGGCCGTGGCCGCCCGCCCGGACGAGGAGGCCATCGTGGCCGCCACCGTCGAGATGCCCGAGCGCCGCCCGGCCACCGTCATCGAGCGCCCGTAGAGGGGGCCGTAGGGGCGCCCGCCGTGGCGGGCTGCGCGCCTGCGGGTTTCGCCCTTATCCCTGCCCGGTTGTGTAGCGGAAGGCTTCAGCCTTCCACGGTGGAGGGCTAAAGCCCTCCGCTACGTCTCCTCGCGGCTAGTCAGGTGCCACAGCGACAGAGAGCCGTCTATTGTGCTTTCCACAGGCTCGCGCGCGTAGTTCCGCCTTGGCCCAAGGCAGTCCCTACCGCATCAGGCGCAGGAGGAAGGGCGCAAGGAGAACAACCACCAGTATCAGGGAGACGATGACGACCAGCGTGCGCGAGGGGAACTGCCGGCTGGAGTCGTAGCCGGCGTAGCCCGACCCCTCCGATAGATCGAAGTCGGGGTCCTCGGGACGATTGGGGTCCCACTCCTCCTCGTCCCAGCCCTCCTCAGGCTCCTCTTCCCAGCTCTCTCGTTCCATCGGTCAACTCCGGCCGCCGCACGCCCCGCCCCCAGGGCGGAGCTTCCGCCAGAGGCGGACCCGCCTTCGGCGGGAAAGCTCCGCCCCTACAACTAGATCGCCACAGATCAACACAGACAAACACAGATTTGCAGACCGCCGGGCCCTGTCAACGCCAATCTGTGCCAATCTGTGTCCGTCTGTGGCCTATTCCATACTACATGAACTCGTAGCCGCCGCGGACGCCGGGCGGTTCCGGGTCGGTGATGACGTTGACGCAGGCCGGCTTGCCGGAGGCAAACGCCCTCTCGATGGCGGGCTTTATCTCAGCCGGCTCCGTCACGAACTCGCCGTGGCCGCCCAGGGCCTCCACCACCCGGTCGTAGCGGGCGTTGTCGCCCAGGATGGAGGCCACCGCCCGCTCGCGGCCGTACATCTGCACCTGGCCCACCGTGATCTGCCCCCACTGGCGGTCGTTGCCCACCACCGACACCACGGGCAGGTTGTGGCGCACGAAGGTGTCGAACTCAAAGCCGTTGAGTCCGAAGGTGCCGTCGCCGTTCACCATCAGGACCTTCTTCTCCGGGCGGGCGATCTTGGCCGCCATCGAGAAGCCGGTGCCGACGCCCAGGGTGCCCATGGGCCCCGGGTCAAACCACTGGCCGGGGTGGTTGATGGGCAGGACCTGAGCCGCCAGGTTGACGATGTCGCCGCCGTCGCCCACCACCAGGGTCTCGTCGTCCACGAAGGCGGCCATCTCCTGGCAGAGGCGCAGCGGGTGGATGGGGACGGCGTCGGAGTGGAGCCACTGCTGGCGCATCTCCCAGACCTGGTCCTCTTTCTCGCGCAGGCCCTTCACCCAGGCGCCGCCATCGCGGTCCGCCTTAGGCGGACGATCGCCCAGTTCGGCCAGCATCTGCTCCAGGACAGCACCGGCGTCGCCCTCGATGCCAACGTCGAAGGGGCGGTTGCGGCCGATCTCCGTGGGGTCCACGTCGACCTGGATGATCTTGGACTGGTCGCTGAAGGCGCGACCGAAGCGCAGGCGGAAGTCCAGGGGCGTGCCAATGACCAGCACCACGTCGGCCTCGCTGAGGGCGGCGCGGCGGGTGCGCGAGAAGAACAGCGGGTGGTCCTGGCGGATGGAGCCCCGGCCCATGGCGTTCAGGTACACGGGCGCCCCCAGCCGCTCGATGAGCCGGCGCAGCGCGTCCGCCGCGCCGGACCAGTAGACCTGGCTGCCGGCCATGACCACCGGTCGCTCCGCCTTGTCGAGCAGGGCGGCGGCCTGGGCCACCAGGCGCTGGTCGCCCTGGACGCGGCCTTCGGTTCGATAGCTCTGGGAGATGAGCGCGTCTCCCTCCTCGACGCGGCCGAAGAGGATGTCGGCGGGCATCTCCAGAAAGCAGGGCCCGTAGCGACCGGTCATGGCGATGCGGAAGCACATCTGGAGGTACTCGGGGATGCGCTGGGTGTGGTAGACGGTGCCCGCCCACTTGGTGATGGGCTTCATCAGGTCCACCTGCTCCATCTCCTGGAGGCCCCCCATCTGGGACTGGGCCAGGGGCGCCGCCCCGCCGATGAGCACCAGGGGGCTGCGGTTCTGGTAGGCGTTGGCGACGGCCGTCACAACGTCGGTGACGCCCGGGCCGGCGGTGACGACGGCGACGCCGGGCCGTCGGGTGATGCGCGACCAGCCCTCGGCGGCGTGGCCGGCGGCCTGCTCGTGGCGGACGTCCACCACGCGAATGCCCTGGTCCAGGCAGCCGTTATAGATATTCATCACGTGGCCGCCGCAGAGGGTGAAGATGCACTCGATGCCCTCCTGCTTGAGCGTGCGGGCCACCAAGTCTCCGCCGTCGATCTGGGCCATGCCGGTCTCCTCTCTAGAGAAGGTGGGAGACCAGAATATCACAGGGGGAGGAATGCTAGCACCTGCTCCAAGGTCATGTCCCGTATGTGCAGGCGCGCGTCAGGGGCGGCCAGGAGACGATGGGCCAGGTCTGCGTCAGCCTGCGACACGCGGAGAGCCGCTGAAGCCCTGCCTACGAGGGCCTCACGGAGCGAATCACGGCCTAGCGGTCTCCATCGAGAAAGGAGACGCAGATGCTTGGCTGGCGCTAGGTGCGCCGCAGCGTGGTCACGGCAGCAGACATGCTGAACATCCAGAAGGACAATGGCAGGAGAATCAGGGTCAACCCAGCCAGCCATGCAACCTCAAGCCATATGAGGCTGAACCACCATCCCACCAAGACAAAGTAGACGGTTCTGACCCAGAAGTCCCTTTGTGGTACTTCCACGGCTGACACTACAGCGACATCTGGGTTGACCTGCTGGACCTGCCACTGCACGGAAGATGGGCGCAGCGTGAAGATCTGGGGTAGCCGGTTCAGGATATACATGCCGAGGGGCAGTGTCAGAATGAGCAAGTTCAGAAACCAGGCGGAAAGAACCGCCAATTGGCCCAGCCACCATCCCACGAAGACGAACCACAGGGCCCTGACGAGACAGCCGGGGCCCTGCTGGCCCACTTGGACCACGACTTGTGGCTGCCGTGAAGCGGCAGGCTGAGCTGGCTCTGGTTGTGGCTGGCCCTGCTCCTCCATCGCCATGGTGACTCCTCCTTGCCTGTGAGAGCCCCTTTGAGCAACGCATTGAGCGGCGACTCGCAGGCCCATAACACACAAGCGTGGGACTTTCAGCGCGTCGGCGCGAGCATACATCGGCTGCAAAGCATTGGCAAGCATGAGACCGATCCGAGTAATGATCTGTTAAGTGTGTAAGGTGAGGCGAAAACGGGCGGGGCGCTGCGATAATGCTACCGCAGCACCTCATCGATGACTAGCTGGGCGATCTCTCCCTGCTCTGTCACTCTGAGTCCGCCGTAGGCGGACGAAGAGTCCGGATTCTTCGTCCGCCAGAGGCGGACTCAGAATGACAATCGCTCATGAGGGGCGCACTTCGCCAAGCCCCTACCGCAGCACCTCGTCGATGACGAGCTGGGCGATCTCTTCGTCGGAGAGCTTGAGGATCTCCTTGCAGACGTACTCGGTGTGCTCGCCCAGGCAGGGGGCCGGCGAGCGGTAGGCGCCCGGCGTCTTGCTGAGGCGGAAGCCGGCGCTGTCGTAGGCGGTGCGGCCCGCCTCCGGGTGGTCCAGGTAAACGTAGTACCCGCGCTCCTTCAGGTGGGGGTCGCTGTCCAGCACGTCGCGGGCGTTCTGGACGATGGCGCCGGGCACGCCGGCGGCCTGGAGGCTCTCCATCACTTCCTCGGGCGTCTTCGTGCTCGTCCAGGCCTCGATGAGCCTCTCCAACTCGTCCTCGTTCTCCTTGCGCGCCCGGAAGGTGGCGAAGCGCTCGTCGCGGGTCCACTCCGGGTCGCCCATGACACGGCAGAGGGCGCGCCACTCCTCATCGGTGTACACGGCGATAACGCACCAGCGCTCCTCGTCGGTGCCCAGGAAGCCGGCGCCGATGAGGGTCTGGCAGCGGAAGGCGCCGTGCGGCGCCGCATAGGGCGACCGGTTGCCGGCCCGCTCCTGTACGCGACCGTTGACGGTGTAGTCCATGAGGGCGGGGCCCAGGGCGCAGGCCGCCGACTCGACCTGGGCCAGCTCGATGCGCTGCCCCTTGCCGGTCTTTCGACGGTAGCGCAGGGCGGCGAGAATGGCGGCCAGGGTGTGGATGGGGTTGATGACGTAGTCCGGGTAGTTCGTCCCCGTGCCGATGGGCGGGCTGTGGGGGAACCCGGTTAGATGGCTGAAGCCCGCCGTCGGGGTGAGGACGGCGCCGAAGCCGAGGAAGTCACGATGGGGACCATCGAAGCCCTGCATGGGCTGGTAGGCAGCGATGATGCCCGGCTTCACCTTCACCAGGTCCTCATAGGTGAGGGTCCAGCGCTCGATGACGCTGGGCGTGAAGTTGGTGAGGAAGACGTCGGACCAGCGCACCAGCTCATGGGCCAGCTCGCGTCCCCGGGCCGTGTTGAGATTGAGGGTGAGGGACCACTTGCCAGCGTTGTAGTTGTTGAACCAGCCGCTGACGTTGTAGCCGGTCTTGCCCGTGGCGAAGGGTATGAGGGTGCGCAGGCCGTCCACCCGCGTCTCCGATTCCACTCGCACCACCTCGGCGCCGTAGTAGGCCATAACGGCGGCGCAGATGGGCCCGGCCCCGAACCAGGAGAAGTCGGCTACCTTGACGCCGGTGAGGGGCAGGCGGTTCTCGGCCATGCTACACCGCTCCTAGTCGCTGTTGCACCAAACGCAATTGGACCCACCCGCCCACCCATCAGTCTCTCCAGAGGGGGCTCTGCCCCCTCTGGACACCCCCAATGGGCGAATTCAATACTCTATCCGTCTATCCGTTCCATATCCGTTGTCAGATGGCTCCCCGGGCATAGAGCAGGGCCACTTCCTCCGGCCGCAGCCCCAGCTCACCGCAGTAGACCTCTTCATTGTGCTCGCCGACGAGGGGCGGCCGGCGGCGCATGCGCCAGGGCGTCTCCGCCAGGCGCACCGGCGGCCCCGGGTAGCGCAGAGTATCGTTCAGCTCCGGGTGGTCCACGCCCTGGAAGAACTCTCGAAAAGCAAGCTGGCGGTTCTCCGCCAGGTCTTTGGGCGTGCTGACGATCCCGATGAGCAGCCGGCGTCTCTGGCCCTCCTCGTAGACGTACCACTTGTTCCTGGCGGCGAAGAAGCGCCTCAGCACCTCATCGACGTGCTGGAGGTTCAGCAGTTTCTCTACGGCGGAGCTCAGGTCGAGCATGAGGCCGGTGATGAAGCGCATGTTGATGTTCTCCGCCAGCGAGCGGTGCGGTTCCTCTACGAGGTCTTCGGCGGCCCCCTCCTCGATCATCCAGTCCAGGAGTTCGCTCCAGGTAGCTCCGCCCGGCGTGCCGATGTAGGAGAAGACCCAGCCGTCCTTGCACTGGTAGGGGCCGATGCCGGGGACAATGAGCCCCAGGCGACTTGCCCCCTCGCGGCAGCGCACGGCCTGGTTCATGTCCCAGGTCTGCATGGCCGTCTCCTGGGCGATGGACAGGGCCTCCTGCATGGAGACGTCCACCTGCTGGCCCTCGCCCGTGACGTCGCGGTGGTAGAGGGCCATGAGCGTGCCGGCCGCGGCCTGGATGGACGCGGAGAGGTAGCCCTGGTTGCCATAGGGCAGGTTCGGCGGGTCATCGACGTAGCCAGCCAGCCACAGGACGCCGCTCATGGCCACCCCGACGATGTCGGGCGCCTTGTAGTGGGCATGGGGACCCCACTGCCCGAAGCCGGTGACGGAGGTGAGAATGATGTCGGGCCTGATCTGGCAGAGGCCCTGGTAGCCGAGGCCCAGACCGTCCAGGTAGCCAGGGGGAAAGCTCTCCACCACCACGTCGGCCGTGCTCACCAGCCGTCGGAACAGCTCCCTGCTGTCGCTGAGTTGCAGGTTCAACGTGATGCCACGCTTGCTAGTGTTGAGGTAGAAGAAGGCGAGGCTCTTCTCAACGTCGGGCTCATCATGGTAGAAGGGGCCTACGCGCCGGGCCGGGTCGCCCCCGGGCGGCTCGATCTTGATGACGTCGGCCCCCAGGTCGGCGAGGAGCTTGCCGCAGTACATCCCCATCTCCCCACTGAGGTCCAGGACCCGGATGTCGCCGAGGGCGCTGGGCTCATTCCTGCGCTGAACCATAGGGCTGCCTCTCCCTATCCCTTTCCACGAACGGCGGCGCGTGTGTGCTGCGAGAAGGTCTGGAGCAGGTTGCTGAGCTTGATCCTAACCAAGGAGCGCTAGGTGTCAACTGTAAGGGCTCTGTGTCCAGGGAAGAGAGAGCTTACCGGCCACCTCTGCAGGGGCCGAAAGCCAGGCTGAAGCCTGGCCTTCGGAATCTTGTTGATGGCGGCGGGGTGGCTACTCGAGGTAGTCCTTGAGCTTCTTGCTGCGCGAGGGGTGGCGCAGCTTGCGCAGCGCCTTTGCCTCGATCTGGCGGATGCGCTCGCGGGTGACGTGGAACTCACGCCCCACCTCTTCCAGGGTGCGACTGCGGCCGTCCTCCAGACCGAAGCGCAGCTCCAGCACCTTTCGCTCCCGGGGGGTGAGGCTGCCGAGCACGTCCATCACCTGCTCCTTCAGGAGCTGATGAGAGGCGGCATCGGCTGGCGCCAGGGCGCCGTGGTCCTCGATGAAGTCGCCCAGGTGACTGTCCTCCTCTTCGCCGATGGGCGTCTCCAGGGAGACCGGTTCCTGGGAAACCTTGATGATCTCCCTCACCTTGTCGGACGTGATCTCCATCCCACGCCCGATCTCCTCGCTGGTCGGCTCGCGGCCATACTCCTGGACCAGGCGGCGGCTGACGCGCACCAGCTTGTTGATGGTCTCCACCATGTGCACCGGGATGCGGATGGTGCGGGCCTGGTCGGCGATGGCACGGGTAATGGCCTGCCGGATCCACCAGGTGGCGTAGGTGCTGAACTTGTAGCCCTTACGGTAGTCGAACTTCTCCACGGCCCGGATGAGGCCGATGTTCCCTTCCTGGATGAGATCGAGCAGCGACATGCCCCGCCCGATGTACTTCTTGGCCACGCTCACTACCAGGCGCAGGTTAGCCTCCGTCAGCCGTTTCTCCGCCTTGTGTCCCTCCTCCTTGAGGCGGGAGAAGTGGTCCCGGAAGAAGGGCTCGTGCCGCGCCAGCCGGTCCAGGACATGCCAGGGCGGAGGCAACAGCTTCTTGTCGCCGCCCCCCTCTCGCGCCACCGGCGCCAGCAGCTCAGGACTCAGAATGTGGGTGATGATGGAGAGGCGGACCAGCGCCTGCTCGGCCTGAATGGGTTCAAGGCGCAGGCTCTGCGCCACGTGCTGCGCCAGGTCCAGGTCCATCTCACCGTCCACGGCCCGACGGAATGTAGGGTCGGCGATGTGCTGGGGAAGGGAGCCTTTGCCCAGCTTCAGGTGCTTGACCACGCTCTCGAAAACGCGCCTGAACTGCAAGAGCTCCTGGAGAATGGCGAGTGTGATTTCGGCGCCCGCAGGAGGTCGGCCGTGTTCCTCCGCCCACCGCTTCTCGATGCGCTCGACATGCTTGGTCTCCTCCATCTGGCGGGCCAGGCGCTTCTCATCCTCGGCGGAAAGGAGGTACACCTTGCCGATCTCGCGGAGGTACATGCGGACGGGATCATCGATGCCCTCCTGGTCCTCCAGGGCTACCGCTTCTAGTTCTCGCTCCGGCTCTTCCTCCTCCTCAACCTTGACCGCGGGCTCAGCGAAGAGTTCAGCGGCCTCACCGGGTGTCCGGTGCCCTGTTCGTGCCAGGGGAGGGACGATCTCCTCCTCATGCGTGTCGGCTTCGGAGAAATGCGGGAGAACCTCCACTACGGGCTCCTCTTCGTCGGAGTCCGCTGCGTCAACGAACTCGTCATCGACCCCCTGGCGTGACGGCTTGCCCCGAATGAAGACACGTTCCGGGTCTTCTCCGTTCTGGGATCTACCGATCATCCTCCCTGTCACCCCTCCTGGGCTGGTTGCTCCCTCGTCTTGTTACGATCCCTCTCCAGGGGACGGCGGTGAACCCTGATACCGGCCTCTGTGTCCTCGACGAGGGCGGTGGCGGCCTCGAGGGTGGAATCGGCCTCCTGACTGGAGGGGAGCGTACCTTCCTGGATAGACATGGCGAGCTCGGCCAGACGGGCCGGACCCACCTCCTGCTCGGACTCAGCCAGGGCCAGGCTGCTAGCCAGCTTCTCTAATTCTAGTTTACGCTGTTCCATACGCCAGATACAATCTTCCAACGCCCTCTCCGCCTCTCCGGCCTGGAACGGCGGTATCCTGCGCGCCAGCACGTTCTCCAGGTGCCCGTGTAGCTCCTCCGGGAGCAAGCGACGGAACTCCTCCATTACGTCTTCTGCTTCTTGCCCGGCGGCGACCCGCCAGGCCTCAAAGAGCTGGCGGTTCTCACTCAGCGACAAGAGGTCCGGCGAGATGGCCTGTCCCTGTCCACGCAGGACCGGGTGGAGGAGGAGGAGCGCCAGCAGGTACTCCTCTCGAGGCTCGCGGGGTGCCGGCCGTAGCGCTGGCTGGCTGCCGGGTTCCTCGGCCGCTGCTGGCGCACGGCGGCCTCGCCGGCGGAGGGCGCGCAGCACCGTCTCCTCACCTGCCGTGTCCAGTTCCAGGACGCGCGCCAGCCGCTGCACGTAGGTGGCTTGGACCACCGGGTCCGTCAGGCCCTCCAGCACGGGCACCAGCTCCATAGCCGCCCGCGAGCGCTCCAGGGGGCTGGACACACCCTTGAGTCGCACCGCCATGGCCTCGAAGAGGTGGTCGGCCACGGGCTTCGCCCTCTCGACGAGCCGCCGCCATTCATCGGGGTCGCGGCGGATGACCTCGTCGGGATCGGTGCCGGGGGGCAGCGTGATGACGCGTATCTCTGTGGCCAGGACTTCCTGGTGCCGTATGAGCCCGCGCCAGGTGGGCACGGCGATGACCGTCCTGTCATCGGCATCGACGGGAACCTGTAACACCTGCACGCCACGGAGGGTGGCCTCGCTGCCCGCCAGGTCGGCGTCCAGGGCCAGGATCAGGTTCCTCGTATGGCGCTTGAGAAGGCCTACCTGCCTCTCGGTGATGGCGGTGCCCATGGAAGCCACCACATTGCCCAGATCGTGCTGGTGGGCGGCGATGGCGTCCATGTAGCCCTCCACGATTACGGCCTGACCGCTGCTCCGGATGTGTTCCCTGGCCCTGTCCAGGGCGTACAGAATCCCTCCCTTGTCAAATATCGGACTCTGCGGTGTATTCAGGTACTTGGGAACGCTGTCATCCAGGGCCCGCGCGCCGAAGCCCACCACGCGGCCGCGCTCGTCCCGGATAGGGAACATGAGCCTCCCGCGGAAGCGGTCATAGGGGCCGCGTTCGCCTTCCACCAGGAGGCCGGCCACCAGCAGGTCCCCCTCCTCGAAGCCCAGGCCTGACAGGTGCCCCTTCAGTCCGTCCCAGGAGTCGGGGGCGTAGCCCATCTGAAAGGAGGCGATGGTCTCCTGGTCCAGGCCGCGGTCCCTCACATACTGAAGAGCGGAGACTGCATCGGGGCTGTTGAGGAGCTGGTGGTGGAAGAAGTGAGCCGCTGCCTCGTTAGCGCGGCGCAAGATCTCCCGACGGGGGTCCTCCTGCTCGGCCGAAGGGGCACGGAGTGCGACGCCAGCGCGCTGGGCCAGGAGCTCCAGGGCGGCCCGGAACTCCAGCCCCTCCTTTTTCATCACGAAGCTGATGATGTCGCCACCCGTGCCGCAGGCGCCGAAGCAGTGCCACGTCTGGCGGTCCGGGAAGACGTAGAAAGAGGGCGTGCGCTCGCTGTGGAAGGGGCAGAGGGCGCGAAAGTTGCGCCCCGCCTTCTGGAGGGCAACGTGCTGGCTCACCACGTCCACTATGTCTAGACGCTGCTTGACTTCATCGACAGTGCTCATGGAGGGTTGCCCATCCCTGTAAACGCACTACGGCCGGAAAGCTTACACTGGGGGGCTGACAGCGCCGGGCCCGTCTTCCCGACAGGCAGGCCCGCCTGCCGGACGGGCAGGCCCAGCTCCTCTCGCAGTTGCTGGATCCGGACCACCTGCTCCTCCTCGTACCCGGCGACGGCATCTAGGATGGACGCCACCGTCAGGTCACCCTCCTCTTGGTGATGCCCACGCCGGTCGAGCTCCCGCGCGGTGAGCCCCTCCAGGAAGGTCAGCGTCTCGTAGCGGGCCGCCACCAGATCGTGGACGATACCAGGCGGGGGCAACCGGCGGCCCCGGCCGGCCGCTTCCTCGCGCTCGGCCTGGAGGGGGAAGACGACGGGCAGGCCGGCCACCTGCCGCAGCGAATCAGCCTGACGCAGCACCTGCCTCTCCCAGACCGGCAAATGGGCCATGACCTCGGCCACGGACCAGCAACCGGGGCCGGGTCGGCGCCGCATCTGCTCCTCGGTCAGGCCGCCAATGGCCTCGAAGAGTCCTGTGCGGGCCTTCTCCAGCCTGCGACGAATCTCCTCTTTCCTGTCGTCGGCCCGGGTTCCGGCCACTCTTCTTCTCCGGCGACGCCTCACCGCGGCGCTCGTCAGTGTATCAGTGGGTCCCACGGCCCTGCTAGGCGACCGCTACCCTCTCTTGGAGAACTCGCCTGCCTACCTGCCGGCGGGCAGGCGGGCCTGTCGATGGGCGGGCAAGGTTCCCCTAGCCTCCGCCCTCTGGCGTGCCCTGGGCCGTCGGGACGAGCGTGGGCACGGGCTTGGTCGGGGTTTTCGTGGGTGTACGGGTAGGTATCGTTGGTGTTGGCGTGAACACTGGGTACCCGAGCCTCGGTGTCGCAGTGGCGGTGGGCGAGCGGTGCGGCGCCGTCGGCGACGGCGAGGCCGGGAGCCCGGAGACGCCGAAAACAACATCGTTGTTGTCCTCACTCATCTCCTGCACGCGGTTGGCCGGATCGACGCGGATGAGCAGCCGCTGCGGGCCTCCGGCGGGCTCGTACTGGGTGGCAAGATCGACGCTGGCGCCGGCGGGCAGGGACTCGCCGACGCGGGCCAGCCGGAGGAGGGTAGAGCCGTCGCCGCTGTATACGGCAACGTCGATGGGCGCGGCGGCGTCGGCGGTGCCCTGGTTCGTGATCGTGACCACCAGCTCCCCCCCCGAGAGGCGAGCATCACTGATGATGAGGTCGGGCAGCGCAGAAGCCTCCGGCGTGGGCGTCAGGTCCGGCTCTTCTTCCACGTAGACACCCCCGGCGTAGGTGGGCACGGCGGGCAACACCAGCGACTCCGGCGTAGCCACGGGTAGGCTCGCCAAGCTCCCCTCCAGCTCGACGCCGTCTGTCGCCACCCATCCCGTGAGCCGGGAACGTGGAGGGTAAGATATCGCCAGCCAGGTTTCCTCCTCGTTCTTGCCCACTACTTCCAGTTCTGCATCGCGGCGCGCGATGCCCAGGCTGATGTAGCCGCTGCCGGGACCGGCACGCACGGTGAGGGTAGAGAGGGCGCGTGCTCTCATCCCTTCCAGCGGCACGGGAGTCCGTGTGGGCGCGCTGCCGGGCGTGGAGGTCTCTGCGGGGGGTGTCGCGATGACTGTCTCCTCTTCGCCCTCGCTGAAGAGGACAGCGACGACAATGGCGGCGACGACGGCCAGCACGATGGCCAAGCCGCCGAGAACGAGGGGGTTGCGTAGAAGCCTAGGCACGGGACTCTCAGACCCTGGCCTGCCCGGCGAACGGGCGTCCGGTACTCACGACGGCATTGTAGCAGAGGGTTGGAGTGCGCACAGCACTCTATCCGCCTGGCTGTCCACTGGTCAGGAGCGGAACCCCAACTCAGCAGCCGTCTTTTCGGCGAAGAGGTCCGTCATACCGGCGATATAGTCAGCGGCCCGGCGCTCCGGCGGGTCGTCCGGCCGCACGAAGTCGGAAACGATTTCGCCAGGATGCGCCAGGTAGTAGTCGAACAGAAAGTATACCACGCCACGAGCGCGAGAGGCCTCGGGGCGCGCGCCCTCCCAGAGGTAGACGTTCTCGAACATGAAGTCGCGCAGCTCGTTGGCGGCAGCGGCCATCTCCGCGCTCATGCCGATCTGGGGTTGGGCGTCACTGTCAGCAAGGCCGGAGGCGTCCCACGAGTAATCAACAATGTCGCACACCAGGCTGTTGATACGCTGAGAGTGGCTGCTGCCCAGCGTCTCGCGGACGGAGTGGGGCAGGTCCTCCTCCCGCAGGAGGCCGGCGCGGATGGCGTCGGCGATGTCGTGGTTCAGGTAGGCGACGGAATCAGCCAGGCGAACGACTTGCCCCTCCAGGGTCTCCGGGAGGCCGCTGCCCTCGGCCAGGATGTCCTCCCGGGGCTTGGAGTGCTTGAGGATGCCGTCGCGGACCTCCCAGGTGAGGTTGAGCCCCTGGCCGCTCTTCTCCAAGTGGGTCACCACTCGCAGGCTCTGCTCGTTGTGGTGGAAGCCGCCGGGCAGGAGCTCGGCCAGGGCGTCTTCGCCGGTGTGGCCGAAGGGCGTGTGGCCCAGGTCGTGGCCGAGGGCGATGGCCTCGGTCAGGTCCTCGTTCAGGTTCAGGGCGCGGGCGACTGTGCGGGCGATCTGCGCCACCTCCAGGGTGTGGGTGAGGCGGGTGACGAAGTGGTCGCCGGCGGGGGCGATGAAGACCTGCGTCTTGTGCTTGAGACGGCGGAAGGCCTTGCTGTGGATGATGCGGTCGCGGTCACGCTGGAACTCCGTGCGGACGGGGGAAGGCTCCTCCGGGTGCTCGCGGCCCCGGCTCTCGAAGCTCCGGGCAGCGAAGGGCGAGAGGCGCCGCTCCGCCTCCTCCAGCCGGGCCCGGACCGAATCGTGGGGCTGCATCGAGGGCATTGTACCCCCGCCCCCACGCCGCGAGAAGGGGGTCATCCTCCGTCCGGCCGTAAGGGCAAACGGCACCGTGGTCTGGACGCGGCGCGCGGGAGCAGGCTGCCCTCGTTCCGACGGGCCGCCGGCACCCTGGAAAAGTGGCGCGACGAGGTACTGAACTACCGGCGCTTCCCCCCACGAACGCCTTCGTGGAGGGGAAACACGACCGGGTGAAGGTGATCAAGCGGCAAGCGTACGGCTGCGGGAACGCCGAGGTGTTTCGGCTAAGGATCCTGAACCTAATCCACACTTATTGATGCTGAGCCAGGTAACTGCAATACTGTAACCGCGATCCAGCGTGATCGCGTAGGAGTGGACCTCGAGGAGATGCAATGCCGCCCAAGATCGACCAGAGCGAACGTCGACGTGAGGTGACGGAGGCTGCAATTCGTATCTTGTGCAAGGCCGGTCCTCGAGGACTGACACTACGCGCACTTGCAGAGGAACTCGGTGGTTCGGTCAGGCTGGTTACGCACTTCTTTCCGAATCGCCATGCGCTCCTAGACGCCATCACGCGCCAGATGATTGAGGACCAAACAGCCGAAGTCGCGGCAATGGACGCCACACCGGGCTTGACCGACTTGGAACGACTCCGACGCTTTATGCTCTGGCTCTTGCCGACGAGTGCTCTCGAGATGATGCTCGAGCGGAGCCGAGTGATGATGTCGGCCGAAACGGAGGCGCACTTCGACGTCCACAAGCTCTTCGACGCCTGGGAGGCGAGCATGCGTGCTCTTATCGAGGAGCACGTCGCTCCGCTGGTGCCGAAGCCACAGCTACCGGTCTACGTCGATCTGATGAGGGTCCTCCAGAACGGCGTCGTCCTCTCGTCGGTCGAACACCCCAACGACTGGCCACCGAAGCGGCAGGCCGCGCTGCTCGACCTGGTTCTCACCAATCTGTCTCGCGCTGTTTCGCACAGCGACACACGAGCGCGCAAGCGCCACTGAGCCAGTTGTGCGGATCAAGCGTCGATCACCGGCTCCTTTCGGCTCGCGGTGGCCCTAGCCACCTGTTAGGATAGGGTGACGTCCGGGGCACCGACATCGGCGCTCCCCCTATCGTCCTACTGCCCGCTGATCTCGTCGGCGCTCATGGTGTCGAGACGATCGACGATCTGGACGAAGGTTTTCGCGACCTTTTCCAACTGGTCAATGGGGACCATGTCGCTTGTGTCGACGGGGTCGTAGATGTAGACGGGGCCGCTGATTAGGCTGATCACCGGCACCCCGGCGCAGTCCATGAATGAGGCGTCAGTCGGCAGCCCGCATTCGCCTTCTACATAGAAAAGCGAGGCCGGCAGGACGACCGTGCGCTCGAGGTCACTGTCAGTGATCGCCTGCTGGATGGCCTGCTTGGCCACTGGCCCGACGCTCTCGAAGATGGCGCGTGGTTCGACCAGACCGGTCAGCGTCAGGCGGCCGTCGACTATCTCGACCTGCTTGGCGATGTGCTCGATCGACACGTTCGCGATGATCCGTCGGTTTTCCACGGGATTGTCAATGTACTTCTTGATGAACGCTTTGTGGGACTCGTAGCCGGTGAAGTGGGAGTCGAAGGTCACAAACATGAGGGACTTATTGCGCTCAGAGATGGGCTGGGCGGCAAAGTACTTGGCTAAGGCCAGGACCTCGGCGGTACCGCTCGCGTCCTCGACACCTCCGTCCCACACCGAGTCGTGGTGGGACGAAATGAGGATGGTCTCCGGCGACTGCCCCGGCAGGAAACCGACAACCGTCATCGCCGTAGCCGGCTCATATGACCCCTTGAGGATGATCGTTGCCTGGGATCCTGTTCCAGTCTTTGCCAAAGCGTCCCGTATGGCTTGGCCATCCGATTTCGTCACCCAGAGCCCAGGGATCGTGATCGATGTCTCGTAGGCCTCGTTGTAGTACTTATTGGAGTCCCAATAGTCCGCGAGCACGCCCACGAACCCGACAGCACCATTGTCCAGCGCTGACTGAACCACGCTTGTGAAGTTCGAGAGGTAGGGCTGGGTGATGCTGTCATTCGGGTCGAAGGTCTGGCCGGGGTCATAGGTGAATTCGCTGGCATCCAGGAGAAGGCTGAATGGCAGAGGGGTGAAGCGCAGGTTGAACAGGACGATCTTGCCTCTCACGTCCATGTCGCCGACGGGCCCATCGCCGATGTCGACGACCTCAGCGGTGAGACCGCTGTCGCCGGTCGAGAAGGGGCCAGTCCCCGTGGAGGGTATGAAGCTATTGGCGACTGCGAAGCTCGGAATGGACTGTCCCGCCACGCTGAGGTCCCATTGGTCGGCATTCCACGAGAACGACTCCGCCTGCTCGATCGCAGTCTCAGAGACGCCAAACTCGGTCAACCTATCCCTGACATATTCTGCGGCCTTTTTGCCTGCCGGAGTGCCCGTTCTCCTGTAGCCGATGGAAGTGAGGTCTTGAACATAGCGGAATATTTCTTCATTGCCCGGTACGGGAGCCTCCACGGGGCCGGCCGCTGTGGTGGCGCCAGGGATTTTGGTGGGCGCGATGCTCTCTTCGCCATTTCCGCAGGCCCCCAGGGTCATGGAGAGGAGCAGAATAACAGCTAGAGAGAAAAGCAGCTTTCGCACATCGACCTCCTTGCTGGCCTCTCCTTGCCAGCTTGATTCACTTCAACAACAATTCCCGAAGGTGCCTGGTGTGTAAGGACTGTAACACATGGCACTGGGAGCCGCAAGGAGCCGATCTGCCTAAGAAAATGTTACCCAAAGGGGCATTGATGCCTCATAGATCCTGTTACCGAAAACATGCGAGGCATCATGACGCTTCTGACCGTGCACGAGTACGCTACTGGGCTGCGGCCCCGCTACCGGACGGCCACCAAAGGGGTGAAGAAGAGGATCCTGGATGAGTTCTGCCAGAGCACGGGCATGCACCGCAAGGCGGCGATTCGCCTCCTCAGCAGGACTGCTGGACCTAGACCCCCCACGGGGCGAGAAGGGGGCTCATCATCAGTCCAGACATAGCATAAAGGACGCCCACCTGTTGAGGCGGGCGTCCTTGGGTGGTCAGGCCGATCTTCGCGCGGTCCAGATCAGGCACGGCTCGGTCGCGCCGACGCGCCCTGGCGCGCCTTATGTTGCCGGCGCCACCACCTTCTGCTCGAGGTCGTGGATGAGCTGCCGCGTCTTGTCGATGACGTCCGGGTTCACAGAGAGGGACGTGATGCCCCACTCCACCAGCTTCTGAGCAAGCTCCGGGTAGTCGGAGGGCGCCTGGCCACAGATGGAGGACGTGATGCCCCGGCGCCGAGCGGTGGTGATCAGCTTCTCCAGGCCTATCATCACCGCCTCATTCCGCTCGTCGAACAGCTTGGCCAGCCGCTCGCTGTCCCGGTCGATGCCCAGGATGAGCTGGGTGAGGTCGTTGGAGCCGATAGAGATGCCGTCGATGCCCACGTCGATGAACCGGTCGAGGATGAAGACGTTGGAAGGCACCTCGGCCATCATCCAGAGCTTGAAGTCCTCCGACTGGGTGAGCCCGTTCTGAGCCATGAGGTCGCGCACGCCCGCCAGCTCCGCAGGGGTGCGCACGAAGGGGATCATGACCCACAGGTTCTTGTACTCGCGGCGCACCCGCTTGATGGCCTCTACCTCCAGCTTGAAGACGTCCACGTCGTCGACGTAGCGGGAGGCGCCCCGGTAGCCGATCATGGGGTTCTCTTCCGGCAACTCGTAGCGCTCGCCGCCACGGAGGTTGGCGTACTCGTTAGTCTTGAAGTCGGTCATGCGGTAGACGACAGGCCTGGGATTAAAGGCGCTGGCGAACTTGCGCAGGCCGTCGGCCAGCTTCTCGATGTACTCCTCTGAGCGGCCCTCGTCGATGGCCAGGCGGGGGTGCTCCCCGATCTGAGCGACGATGAACTCGGCCCGGAGGAGGCCGACACCGTCCACGTTGCGGGCAGCGATGACCTCGGCCAGTTCGGGCTCGGCCAGGTTCACGTAGACCCTGGTCCTGGTCTTGAGGCTGGCGGCCGCCGCATAGCGTTCCTTCTCGTCGGTGGCCCAGGCCAGGCTGGCCTCGGCGCGGCCGTCATAGACCCGGCCCCGGGCGCCGTCCACGGTCACGATCTGCCCATTGCGCAGGGTCTTGGTGGCGTTCCCCGTGCCCACCACGCAGGGGATGCCCAACTCGCGGCTGACGATGGCGGCGTGGGCGGTGCGCCCGCCGCGGTCGGTGATGATGGCCGCCGCTCGCTTCATGGCCGGCACGAAGTCGGGCGTGGTCATCTCAGCGACAAGGATGTCGCCCTTCTCCACCTTCCCGATCTCTGACGCGTCCACGATGATCTTGACCGGACCGGCTTCGACGCCGGGGCTGGCCGGGGAGCCCTCCAGGAGGACGGGCGCTGTCTCCTCCACGGCCTCCCTTTCCTCCACCTTGCGGATGGTGGTCACAGGGCGGGTCTGGACTATGTAGAAATGGGCATCCTGTCTGGCCCACTCAATGTCCTGGGGTACGCCGTAGTGCTGCTCTAGGCGACGGGCGATCTCCGCCAGCTTCACGACCTCGTCGTCGGTGAGCTTCCGGCTCCCGCGCAGGGCGGCGGGCACCTCCACCCAGACGTTGGTGTCCAGCTCTTCCCGCTCACCGCTCTTGCGACGAACCAGCTGCCGTTCCTGGGTGGCGACTTTGCTGCTCAAGATCTTGAGGCTCTTTTTTTCGACTGTGTACTCATCCGGGGTGACCTCGCCAGAGACGATGGCCTCGCCCAGCCCGCAGACGGCTTCAATGTAGATCTTCGTCGCATCGCTGGTGTCGGGTTCGACGGTGAACATGACGCCGGAGCGCTCCGACTGGATCATGTGCTGGACAGGTACCGCGATACCCACCTTCATGTGCTCGAAGCCGTTCTCGACGCGATAGAAGATAGCTCTGGCCTCGAACAACGAGGCCCAGCATGCTCTGACCGCTTCAACGACGTTGTCCTCACCCTCTATGTTGAGGAAGGTGCTCTGCTGGCCGGCGAAGGAGGCGCTGGGGAGGTCCTCAGCCGTGGCCGAGCTGCGCACCGCCACGGCGCCGCCCAGCTTGCGGTAGGCATCCCGGATCTGGCGGGCCAGCTCCTCCGGCATGGGCGCATCGATGATGGCCTGCTTGATCTGCCGGGAGGCCTTCTGCAGCGCGTCGTTGTTGCGGTGATCCAGGCCAGCCAGCATCCTCTCGATCTTGGGGCGGAGGCCGGAGGACTCCAGGAAACGGAAGTAGGCCCCGGCGGTGACGATAAACCCAGGTGGCACGGGAACCTGGGCCTGTGTCATCTCGCCCAGGTTGGCCCCTTTGCCCCCCACGAGGCCTACGTCATCCTTGCCGACATCCTGGAACCAGACGATGGCCTTATTATTCTGCATCGAAGCGGACCTCCACGTATAATCTCAGGGCTTCGGGAATGCGGCCGAAGCGCCAGCCAACTGACGTTCTTGGGCCGAGCGGGCACGCCAAAGGACCCCCCCTATTATTTCACGGAGGGGATAGCCTATTCAACATAGGGGTAAGCCCTACTCTTTCCCAAAGCAGACAGAAGGTCTTCGTTCCGGCTCTTCGACCACGCCGGCTCGCTACTCCACCGTGACGGTCTTAGCCAGGTTGCGCGGCTGATCCACGTCGCAGCCCCGTCGCAGCGCGATGTGGTAGGCGAGGAGCTGGAGAGGCACCGCCGCCAGAATGGGCATCAGCAGCGGTGATGTCTGAGGCAAGTAGATGACATGGTCCGCCTTGCCCGCTATCTCTGTGTCGCCCTCCGTGGCCAGCGCGATGACCACACCGTCGCGGGCCTTCACCTGTTCGATGTTGGCAAGCATCTTGTCGTATAGCCCGTCGCGCACGGCGATGGCCACCACCGGCATGCTCTGATCAATAAGCGCAATGGGGCCGTGCTTCATCTCGCCAGCGGGGTAGCCCTCGGCGTGGATGTAGCTGACCTCCTTGAGCTTGAGAGCCCCCTCCATAGCGATGGGATACTGGATCCCCCGGGCCAGGAAGAGGAAGTTCTGCTGTCGGAAGAAGAGATGGGCCAGCCGTTCGAACTCTGCGTCCTGCTTAAGGACCTCCCCCACCAGGTGGGGGATCCTCGCCAGAGGGTCCAGCAGACCCGCCAACTGCAGGTCGTCCAGGTGGTCGCGGCGGCGACCCAGGTGGCAGGCCAGGAGGTAGAGGGCCGCAATGGCCGAGGTGAAGGTCTTGGTACTGGCGACGGCGATCTCCAGGCCGCAGCGTGTGAGGACGGCCCCCTCGGCCACGCGGGTGGCCTGGCTGCCCACCACATTGCAGATGGTCACCTGGCGCGCCCCCTTGCTCCCGGCCTCGGACATGGCCGCCAGCGTATCCACTGTCTCCCCCGACTGGCCGATGGAGACCACCAGGGTGTCAGGCCCAACGAGGGGGTCCCGGTAGCGGAACTCCGAGGAGTTGTCTACCTCGGCTGAGAGGCCCGCGATATGCTCGAAGTAGTGGCGACCAACCATGGCGGCGTGAAGGCTGGTTCCCATCCCCACCAAAACGGCCCGCTCCAGCGAGCGGAGCTCCTGGTCCGAGAAGGCTACCTCTTCCAGCTCCACGGCCGGCAGCTCGAACTGGGCACGGCCACGGATGGTGTCGAGGATGGCCTCCGGCTGCTCCATGATCTCCTTGAGCATGAAGTGCTTGTAGACGCCCTTGGCGGCGGTCACCGGGTCATAGGGAAGGGTCTGAGGCTCCAGCGCAAGCACCTCGCCCGCGGCCGACCAGTAGTCGGCGCCGGAGCGGCGGACAAGGGCTACCTCCCGGTCGGCCAGGAAAACGACGCGACGGGTATGAGGCAGCAGGGCAGGTAGGTCGCTGGCCACAAACATCTCGTCCTGGCCGTAGCCCACTGTTACGCCGCCGGCGTTGCCCACCCGCGCTGCCACCAGCGCCCCCGGCTCGCGACGGCTCATGACGACGATGGCGTGGGCGCCCTCAATCTGGGCGATGGTGCGGCGGACGGCGGCTACCAGGTCCTCGCCCTCCGCCAGGTGGCTCTCGATCAGGTGGGGGATGACCTCCGTGTCCGTCTCCGAGGTAAAGCGGTGCCCCGCCCCCTGAAGCTCACGCTTGAGGGTCAGGTAGTTCTCGACGATGCCGTTGTGGATGACGACGATGTCGCCCGCGCAGTCCTGCTGGGGGTGGGCGTTGTCCTGGCTGGGCCGGCCGTGAGTAGCCCAGCGGGTGTGCCCGATGCCCAGGTGACCGGACGGGGCTTGCCCCTCTAAGGAGAGAACCAGCTCGTTGAGCTTGCCGATGCGCTTGCTGACGCGGAGATCGCCTGTGTCGTCGAGGACGGCAATGCCGGCGCTATCGTAGCCCCGGTACTCCAGGCGGCCGAGGCCCTCCAGAAGGAGGGGTGCCGCCGGTCTCAGGCCTACATAGCCCATGATGCCGCACACGGGGGCTTTCCTCTCCTCCCACCACGCAAGTCTGCCCGGAGGCGCCGCTTGGCGCGTCCTGACGCATTGTAGCCCACGGCCCGCCACGTGCAAGCCCCCTGGGGTGAGGTCAGGGCACAAAGCCAGGGGTCTCTCGGATGGGGCCAACATTCCGGTGGGGCAGTAGCTCGTCCCCTTGACAGGGGCGCAAGGCCTGTGCTATCTAGCACCCATCGGTGAACCGGCGGAAACAGCCAGCAGAAGGGAGGCTCATGCCATGCACGCGGTATTGATTACGTTCTCATCCGCGGTCGGTCTCGATGACTTGAAGGGGCCGTTCACTGACTACGCGAACGCGCTCAAGCGCGTAACGGGCCTCGTGGCAAAGACCTGGATTCAGGATGGACCAACGCTTGGAGGATTCCACGTCTTCGCGAGCCGGCAGGCCGCCGAGGACTATCTGAACAGCCAGATGGTCGCTGACCTCACCTCGAATCCGGCCTTCTCGGATTTCCAGATCCGGCACTTCAATGTGCTGGACGAACTCAGCGCCATCACCGGCAGCCCGCAGGCCGTACGCGCCTAGGCATACGTCCGCTGACACAGACCGAGGTGGGATCGTCCGAGCCCTGCGGCTTCGGACGCAACAACAGAGGCTCGCACCTGACAGGGTGGTGTTGTTAGCGCGCCCGGTAGCACCCGCGCCGGATGGCTGGCCAATGACTGGCGCTTCCTGCAGAGCCGCCTGCTCATGGCCAGGGGGAAAGTGCATCTCGTCCCCGGCCGGTCTCAGCTTCGGCGCGCCGCCTCCAGACGGGCCGCCATCTCCTCCAGGCGCGCTATCACCTCGTCCACGGCGAAGTCAGGGGTGGAAGCGCCGGCCGTGACGCCGACCCGCCCGCGGCCAGCCAACCACTGGGGCTCGATCTCGTCCGCCGTCTCGATGTGGTGGGTCTCCACGCCCTCCTCGCGGCACACCTCAGCCAGGTGGCGAGTGTTGGCGCTTTCGCGCCCGCCGATGACGATCATCAGGTCCACTCGCCGGGCCAGCTCCTGGGCGGCCGCCTGCTGGCTGGTGGTGGCATTGCAGAGGGTGTTGATGACCCGCAGCTCGCTGATGCGCTCCATGCGCGTCTCGAACAGGTGCCGGACGAAGGCAGCGAAGCGGGCCTCGGTATGGGTGGTCTGGGAGAGGACGGCGATGCGCGAAGGCAGGTGGTCTGGCAGGCGGTCCAGGTCCGCCTCGTCGGCGATGGCGATGCCCCGGCCGTCGGCCCAACCCAGGACGCCCCGCACCTCCTTGTGGTCGGGGTCACCGAAGACGATGACGGCAAAGCCCTCCTTCGCCAGGCGCTTCGCCCACTGCTGGGAACGGGTGACGATGGGACAGGTGGTGTCGATGACGGGCACGCCCAGCCGATCCAGGGCCTCCTTCACCTGGGGGCCCACGCCGTGGGCGGTGATAGCCACAGGCCGGCCGTTGATCTCGTCGAGATCGGCCACCACCTCGATGCCCTGCTGGTGCAGCCTCTCCACGACCTGACGGTTGTGCACGGTGGAACCGAGGGTGGTCAGAGCGCCGGTCTGCCGGGCTGCCTCTTCCATCATCTCGACGGCCCGCCGGACCCCGAAGCAGAAGCCCATGTCGCGGGCTGTGATGATCTCCATGTCTCTCTCCGCCTAGATCGCTTTCGCCTGCTGCACGGGGACTCCGGTGGGCAGTGGCACCTTGTCCTGGTAGTAGCCGCGGTACTGCGGCGGCAGCATGGCAGCGATGCGGCTCATGATGATGTCGGTGCAGCGATCAAAGTCCTCAGCCCTGGGACGGCCAGCCGCGGGCAGGAAGAAGGGTTGGCCCACCACCAACCGAACCTTGGTGCGGCGGAAGGGGCGCAGGAAGGCGCTGGGGAGCCGCACTACCTCGGTGCCCGTGACGGCCACGGGCAAGATGGGAGCGCCGGTTCGGAGGGCCACCATGGCTGTGCCAGGGTGGCCCCGGGTCATCGACCCTGTCTTGCTGCGCGTGCCTTCCGGGAACATGACCAGGGCGTGGCCGCGGCGCACGACGTGCACCGCCCGTCGCAGGGCCCTCAGGTCGGCCTCGAAGCGGCGCACGGGGAAAGCGCCGATCGAACGAACGTAGAGACCCCAGATAGGCCAGTGGAACATCTCATCCTTGGCCATGAACACGACCCGCCGCCTCATGAAAGCCCCCACCAGCCCGGGGTCGGCGTTGTTCAGGTGGTTAGAGACGATGATGACCCCACCCCGGCGGGGCACGTTCTCGGCACCGACTACCTCCACCCGTGCATAGACGGCGAGGATGAGGCGGATGAGGAGCCAGCTCGGCCAGTAGAAGAAGGGGACGATCAAGCTCGCGCCTCCACCAAGGATAGTACCCTCTCCACGACCTCCTCCAGGCTAAGGCCGTCGGTCTTGATGATGACAGCGTCCGCCGCCGGGCGCAGAGGCGACACCGACCGGCTGCTGTCTATAGCGTCGCGCTTCTCCAGGTCTGCCAGTACGCTCTCAAAGGAGGGCGCCGCCCCCGCCAGGGCCAACTGCTGCCGGCGCCGGCGGGCTCGCTCCTCGCGGGAGGCGTCCAGATAGACCTTCAGATCGGCGTCAGGGAGGACAGTGGTGCCGATGTCGCGACCGGCCATGACGGTGGGCCCTCTTTGTGCCAGCCGGCGCTGCATGCGCACCATCTCCCGCCGCACTGCCGGCACGCGGGAAACCAGGGAAACGCTGGCCTCGACCTCGGGCGCCGTCAGATGCGGCGTGGCGTCCTCACCGTCAACGCGGACGCGGCAGTGCTCGCTGCCCTGCGGGTCTCTGCTTCCCGGCGGCGGGGGGCTGACCTCCATCACGGTCTCGGCGGCCAGTCGGCCCACGGCTTCTTCGTCCTCGGGGTCCAGCCCGCGCCGGAGGGCCAACCAGGTCAGGGCCCGGTACATGGCCCCGGTGTCGAAGAAGAGATAGCCAAGCCTGCGGGCCACGAGATTCCCGACATCGCTCTTGCCGGACGCCCCTGGCCCGTCGATGGCGATGGTCTTCGGCAGCCGCCTGCGGTCTTTACCGGCCTGGTTTCCCTGGACCGCCGCTCTCCTTCGCCCGTGTTTGAATCGATCATAGTATAGGGAACCCTCTCCAGGGCGGCAAGGCGATGGCTCAGGAAGGCCGCCCGCGGGCGAGCCAGAAGAGGACGCCCGCAGCGCCTGCCCCAGTACCACCGACAAAGACAAGGCCCGCGGCCAGCAGGAACCAGGGCCAGGAGGGGTCGCCTCCGCCTCCGATCGCGGACAGAGCTTGACCCCGCACCTGCGAAATGGGTGATGCGGCGACTGTGGGTGTGATTCCTGCCGTTGAGCCTGCCCCCGGCGAAGGGTAAGCGTTGTCGCGGAAGTCGGCGGCGGTATCCGTGTCGCGGTCCGAGGGAAAGCGCTCCAGGCTGTGGCCGGGCGGCACTGCCGGCGCCGGCGGCTCGAAGAATTCATGGTCCACGCCGTAGGAGAGGGCGTCCACAGGCCGGCCCTCTTCATCGAGGAGGAGGAGACGGTCGCTTTCGTTGGCCAGGCCGTTGCCGATCCTGCCATCAGCCAGGATGAGGAGTGCGCCTTGGAAGGCGGGGTACTGACGCCGGAAGTCGGATGAGGCCGCCACGACGGCGTACGCCCCTGACGGAAGCGCCACCGGCGGCACGGTGTCGGCGGCGACGTTGTCGGCCAGGCTCCAGCCGCCCAATTCGACGCTTTCCAGCCCGGCGTTGTACAACTCGACCCACTCGCGAACGGCGTCGTCGCTGCCGGCCCCGGCGTTGGCCAGCACCTCGCTTATCTTGACTGCATAGGGCGAATCCTCGTACGCGCGCCGCCCCCGGGCCTGCGGCGTCGGCGTGGCAGAGGCCCGACCCGATGACCGGATTCCCCCGCCAGAGTCGGAACCGTTTCCCGGAGAGTGCCCAGATGGAGGCTCCGACTCATCTGCGGCGGCTTGCCCTCCCAGCGGCGTACCCTCTCCCGATTCACCGCCGCTGGCCGGCGTAGGAGAGGCCGTCGCCTCAAGGGCAAAGTCGTCCAGGTAGATGGTCTCAGGAGCAGCCGAAACGGGAGCGAGAACGATGCGGGCGCGGGCGGAATGGGCCTCCTGCGGGGCCGTCACAGAGCCGCTGGAAAGGTAGCGGAAAGACGGATCACTGCCAGACAGAAACTCCGGCGAGTCCGAACTGGCGAAGCTGGAGCCGGAGGCGTCTGAGGAGGAGTACCAGGAGATGCGGAGGAGGACGGTAGAATCTGGTGGGCCGTTCTTCAGAACGAAGCCGTGGAAGGCGTAGGAGCGGCCGGGATCGACCGAGAGGGGCTGATAGACCCACTTGGTAGAGTCGGTGAAGGAGGAGAAGGCGCCGGCGAAGGAGCCGGAGCGGGGGAAGTCGGCGGAGCGGTAAAGGAAGCCGCCGAACTTCTGCCAGCCGGCGGGTATGTCCTCCGCCCCTTCCTCGAAGCCCCCGTTCAGGATCGAGGCCCACGGCATGGGAACCTCCGTGGCCGTGGCAGTAGGGCTCACGGTCGGAGTCGGAGGAGACGTGGGCGTCCGGGAGGGCGCCGGAGAAGTGGGCGTGGGCGTCTCAGTGGGCGAGGGCCGTGGCCCTGCAAGGCTCAGGTCGTCCACACAGGCCGCGGCCGGTCCTGATGCCGACAGATCAACGCGCAGGCGGGCCGAGTGGGCCCGCTGGGGGGCGGTGATGGAGCCGATCATTGGAGTGTAGGCGATGGTGTTGGCGGCGAGGAAGGCCAATGGCATCCCCGGCAAGGAGTCGCCTGTGCCGTCCGCCGACTCGTAGAAGTCCAGGGCGAGAAGCAGTTCGGGCGCCGGATCGCCGCCAGCGACGAAGTGGGCGTAGCCGCTCGCCTCATAGGTTCCCCCCGGCTCGATGGGGACGGCGCTGGACTCAATCCAGCCGTCCCCACCATCGTTCAGGTACAGCCTCGCGGCGGGATCAGCCGTATGCCCCGCGCAGTCGATCTCGAAGCCGAGGTTGGGGTCGGCCCACCAGCCCGCCTTGCCCTGGCTGAAGTCGCCGTTGAAGAGGAGTTCTTCGGCCGTTGCCTGACGCCCCGCCGCGACGAGGACCGCAAGCAGCAGCGCGGGCAGCATGAGAGCAAATGACAGCCTTGCCCGCATGAGGCAGAACCCTCGGAGAAGGTGGCCTCAGGCCGGCGTCGCCGGTCCAGGCTTGTGCAGGCAGGAGCCCCGCCCCGCCGGCCGTCCGTAGCCCGGAGGAGATGCGACAGTGGCGGACGGAATTATCCGGCTGCGCCCTGAGCGGTGTCAAGGGGTATCAACCACTTTGCTCGCGGGGGCAGAACCCTACAGGACGCGCACCAGCCGCGGGTTGGGCGTGATGCCGGGGATGCGAGCTCACCAATTGTGAAGCGGACCGCTGCCCACTTTTCACACGCAAGTCACACCTGTTTGCTCAAGTAGCTCCCGGAACAGTGCTGCCTGGCCTGCGGAACCTGGCCTATACCTTTCCGCGTTGAAGTCGCCGTCCTCGATGCGAGCCCTGGACAGCACGCCGTGAAACGCGTCTTCGCCCACGCTCCGGGCTGGCAGTCCGAGGTCGGAGTAGATGCAGGCGAGCAGCCTCATGAACGCGACGAATCCAGTTGTTCGGCTGAGGATCACACCTCTTTCAGTCGAGTCCCACGCCTGCGGCCACCTTCTTCGCACTGCCAAGAAGTAGTCCCAAAGGCACAGAGCGATGTCCGCGTCCCGCCTGTCCAGGAAGATGTCTCTCAATATGAGTCTCCTAGCCTGTTCGGGAGTGGCTGGCTTCGGACTCTTGCCCCGTTTGAGCAAGTCGCGATCTGCGTCTGGGTCGTCTGAGATCAACTTCAGCACCTGCTCAACGAAGGCAGCCTGAGTCAAGGTCTCGCCCAGCTTCCCGGCCGTCGCCCTTCCGAGGATCTTGATTTTGTCTTGGAAGGGGCTGCCTTCTCTCTTGTTTAGGAGCTTGGCTATGTCGTGACAGGTCTTCTGGGGGCTGGGAGACGTGGCGTACTCGTAGAGGTTGTATGCTAGTGACTTGCTGACCCTGGTTTGTTTCATGTTAATCGTCGCAAAGACCATCGCCTGATCCTCTAGATCCATGTCGACGAAGACAGTCACGTTTACCTGGAAGGCACCGTTCGCATAGCCAGTCAACCCCGCTATGCGGTGCTGACCGTCAATGATCTTGGCGACCTTGTCGGCCTTAGCGATGGTCATTGTGCCTGAATCCTGGTCGTAATCCGCATCTTCGGAGGACACGGCAATTATGATGCCCGTTGGGAATGTCGCGTCGACAGTTCGCACGTACTTTTGCAGCTCGGCAACTCGGTCCTTGGACAGCGGCCGTTCGATTCCCAAGAACTCCTCCACCTCCCGGCGCTCAATCCTCTGGACATCGGCCCACGAGATGTCCACCAGATCCTTGGCGTCGAGCACACCTACGTAGAAGGTGCCGATAGGCTGGGTGACCTCGATGCACTTGAAAGCAATGCGCTCGTCTGCCATCACACCCCACCCCCCAACCTTTCGTTGAAACCGCGTTCCAGTCGCTGCATGTCTTCAGCACGGATGTCCTCGACGTTTACCTTGTCGAGGGCTTCCTTCGCTACGGCCAACACGAACGCCAAGACTACCGTGAGGCCGTAGAGGGCGATACTCAACACGCGCAGCACTCCCCGGTTGAGATTGGGTGCCAGATCCGGCGCCGCATCTGCCGCAAACGCCGCGGTGAATATGAACGCTGCGATTAGTAGCAGCACCATGATGACCAGCCCCCACAGAGGACGACCAGGGAAGCCGCCCTTGTACTCTTGCATTATCACCAGCAACGCGCCAGCCAACAGGCCAGCGGCGTAGATCGCAAACTCGCCACGATCCAGAAACCGGGCCCAGGAAACATCGGAGAACAACAACAGCAAGAAGATGGCCCCGCCATAGACCGGCAAGAGCCCACCCACGAGCGTGTATGCGAGCCACACGCCTCCCTCTTGCCAGTCCCTTGGCGTCGCCCTTTCGAGCGAGCCGAGAAGCCTCATGACGCCCTCCTTGATAACACGGGGCGTGCGGGTCGATCTCTCAACTCCGATGCGCGCCCCGAGTGATGACGGCCGTCCGGCCGGGCTGTTACAGGATGCGGCTCAGCCGCGGATTTGGCGTGATGCCGGGGATGCGGCCCCTCTTGGCGATGGGCTTGCCCTCTATCTCGTGCAGGTCGGCGGTGAAGTCGATAGGGCGGGCGCTGGTGATGTGGCTGCCTACGCCGAAGCCGTCCACGGGCGCCCCGACATCCCGCATCTCGCGGATGCGGTCGGGGGTGACGCCGCCGCTGACGAAGATCCGCACCCAGGGGAACCCGGCCAGGTCCAGGTGGGCGCGCACCTCCTTCACCAGGTCCGAGGTGACGCCGCCACGCTCGCCGGGGGTGTCCAGGCGGACGCCGTTCAGCCGTTCCCGCAGGGCCTGGGCCACCGCCACCGACTCCTCGGGCTCGTCGCGGAAGGTGTCCACCAGCACGACGCGGGGCACGTCGGGCGGCATGTGGCGGTCGAAGGCGATGGCCGCCCGCACCGTGTCGCCGAAGCAGATGATCATGGCGTGGGGCATGGTGCCAGAGGGTGCGACGCCAGCCAGGCGGGCCCCCTCCGGCGTCGAGGCGCTGGCGCAGCCCCCCACGATGGCCGCGTAGTCCATGTAGGGCGCGACCGCGGGATGCACGTGCCGGGCGCCAAAGCTCACCACGGGGATGTCGCCGGCGGCCTCCACGCACTGGCGGGCAGCCGTCGCCCAGCCGCTCTCGTGGGCCAGGAAGCCCAGGATGGCCGTCTCATAGATGCCGTAGGAGAGATAGGGGGCGGTGATGCGCAGCACCACCTCCTTGCGGCTGAAGGGCTGCCCCTCCTCCAGGGCCCAGACCTCGGCGTCAGGGGGGAGCACCCGACGCAGGAGGGCCAGCGCCTCCTTCATCCCACAGAGGACACCGTCGCGGCTGGGGAAGACCTCCATAGTGGCGCGCGGGTTCACGCCCTCGCGCTCCAGCGCCTCGCAGGCGCGCAGGAAATAGACGTCGGCCGTATCGCCCTTGAGGACGGTGTCTGCTATGGGGAAGACGAGGTCGTTCACCGCCTCTCCTGAGCCGGGGCCACCACTTGGACCCCCAGGATCTTTTCCATGTGCCGAAGGGCGAATCGATGTGCCTCCTCGTCGAAGCTGGCGACGCAGTCGGCCCGCACCTCGACCGGGTAGTCGCGGTTGCGGGCGTCCGCCGTGGTGTGGAGGACACAGATGTCGGTGCAGACGCCGCAGATGATGATCTTCTCCGGTGACAGCTCACGCAGCCTCTGGTCCAGTGCTGTGTGAGCGAAGGCGCTGTAGCGAGTCTTGGGCAGGACGTCCTCCACCAGGTCGGCTAGCTCCGGTATCACCTCCGTCTCCACACTGCCGCGGACGCAGTGGGGCGGGAACAGCTCGAACTCCTTGTCATCGGGGGCGTGGTTGTCGCAGACGAAAATCAAGTGGGAGCCGCGCGCCTTCTCTTCCTCTAGGAGTCGGCGAACGTGGGGGATGATGCGCCGTGCCGACTCGCCGCAGTAGAGGGGGTAGCCCTCCTCCAGGAACCCCCGCACCATGTCCGCGACCAGCACTACGTTGGCCATGATCAGCTCCCTCTAGGGCAGGAAGGGCGCAGCCCCTGGCCACGCCCCTCTATATGTCACTCGAAGTGCGGACGGTACGCCCCGCTATTCGCCGGGCCAGTCGCGATGCCGCAGTCGCACCCGCCGGAAGAGGAAAGTCTCGCTAACCACGTGATCGTCGTCGCCGACGGGCTCGGGGCGCTCCACCACCTCCGCCTTCTCAGGCTGCCGACGCGCCGGCAGACGGGATCGCCGGCTGTCGGAGCGGGGGAGGCGCAGGGCGCGAGCGATGAGCCGGCGCAGGACGGCCTCGGCCAGGGTGCCGGCAGCCACCACGGCCGCCCCGCGTACCACCACGGGCATCGTCTCGCGCCAGGGCACAGGCGCGTAGGACCGCTCGTCGCGGACCATGGGAACGCGACTGGCGCGAAGGGCGGCGCCGCAACGGCGGCAGAAGTTGTCCTCGCGGTCGTGGGAGCTGCCACACCTGGGACAGCGTAACAACGCCTCACTCTGGGAGCGGCCGTCCTCGTTCATTGCAGGGTCATTATAGACCGCCTCTCGAGGCGCGGCAAACCTGATCGCGTGCGAAGCCGTCACGCACCGCAAGACCATCCCGAAGGCCAGGCTTAAGCCTGGCCTTCGGAGGTTATGCTGGCTGCTGGCTTCACCGCCCGCACGTACAGGAACAGCGTGGCGTGATCTCGCCACCGTTGCAGCCAGGGATGCTCCTTGCATGCATCCTCAGATGGCCGTGGCTCTGCAATCTCCTCTAGCACGAACCCTGCCCTGATCAAGGTGTTGACGTACTCCGAGAGCGTCCTCGGGAAAAAAGGCACGGCAAACGGCCTGGCGTCCTTGGGGGCAGGCCCCCCTTTGAATCTCCAACGCTCCACGTAAGGCTGGTCGCCAAAGTAGTCCGAGACCGTCAGCTTAGTGGCATTGCCGTTCTCGTCCTCCATCCAGCCGTAACCCCTCGTCATGAAACACGGGTGAGTGATGCTGAAGATCAACTCGCCGCCTGACCGAAGCACCCTGAGAATCTCCCTTGACGCGCTCCCAAAGTCTGGGCCATCCATGAGCGCCATGAACGAAACCACCGTGTCGAACCATGCATCGTCAAAGAGGGAGAGGTCGGAGAAGGACGCCGCCTCATAGCGAATCCCAAGGGGCTCCCTTTCCTCCTCCTGTCGAGCGAGGTCGATCATCTTCTGGGAAATGTCCACGCCGGTCACCCTCGCCCCACGTCTGGCTAGCAGCCGCGTGTTGTAGCCCTCTCCACAGCCGGCATCGAGGACCGTCTTCCCCCTCAGGTCACCAATGAACCGCAAGAAGGCGGGGTTGTTGAAGTGCTCGCGGTAGTAATCCCAACCCTTGCGGACCTGCTTCGCCCACAAGTCCGCGTTCTGGTCCCAATAACGAGCGTCCTCCTCTTCGGAGAGCTCCGAGGGCTGCATTCTACCCCCCGTCGCGCACTGCCAACGCCGCCCCTTCCTGCCTTATAGGGCAGATGGTCGGCTGGACTGTCGTCAGCGGGTCTACCGGCGAGCAATCAAGAGGTCGAAGGGCTGCGACCGCACTCACACGACAACCGGGACGCGGAGCGCCTTGCCGGCCAGAGTGAGCGCCAGCCGCAAGGCCTCGCGTCTGGGCCCGTAGGGGGCCAGCCACCACTGCTCGAACAGCACTTTACCTAGGTGCCATATTCTCCCGATCTTGCGCAGTTCGACCTGCGGAGACGGTTCGGCGAAGAAGTCACCGAAGGCGAAGCCAGCCAGGTCTCCCCCTGCTTCCAGCATGCAGTAGCCATCTCCGCAGAACGTGTCCCTCACGCCAACACCGGTGATCTCGCCTGCAATGCGGCGCGCCACCACCTGGCCCTGCGCATGCGCGAACACGCCGGCCTTGGGCAGCATCAGCGGCACGTCGGGCTTCCAGCGACCAGGGACGGGGATAGCCGTAACGTCGCCGAGCGCGTAGACGTTCTCGTGCTGGGTCATCAGCGTGGCATGATCCACCGGCACCCAGCCCGCTTCGTTGGCCAGACCGGCCTCGCGGACGAGGCGCGGACCCCGATGGGGAGGGATCGCCACCAGCATGTCATACCTGACAGGCTCCCGTCCCTCGAAGACGAGCTCGCGGGCTTGGGGGTTGACCGCCGTCAGTTTGTGCAGCGGGTGAAAGGCGATCCCCTTGGACTCGAGCATTTGCGTGACGGCGTCACCGAGCATCGGCCCGGCGACCGGCATGGGCTGCGGCTCCGGCGTGAACAGGTGCACCCCCACTCTGCCCCGGAGCCCGCGTTTGCGGACGGAGTCGGCGATGAGCATGGCGCCCTCGTGCGGGGCGCCGGGGCACTTGTAGGGCAGCGCGCTGACGACCACGGCCACGGTCCCCCCATCGAACGCATGAAGGGCGTCCCGCAGCTTCGTCGCGCCGTCGAAGGTGTAGAAGGTGTGCGAGGTGTCGGCCAGGCCGGGGATGGTTTCAGGCGCCAGTTCTGCGCCTAGGGCGACGATCAGGTAGTCGTAGTCCAACGCCTGCTCGCTCGTCTCGACGCGGCGGGCTGCCAGGTCAATGCCGCGTGCCTGGGCCTCAAGGATCTCAACGCCTGGCCGTACCAGTTGTCGCACCGGGCGGGCGATCTGCCCCGGCTGCCGGTCGCCTGTCATCACCCAGAGGAACGACGGGGCAAAGGCGTGCTGGCCGTTCTTCTCCACCAGCACGATGCGGTGCTCGCGCGACAGGTGCTGGCGCAGCTCGTTGGCGCAGACCAACCCGCCGACGCCCCCGCCGAGGATAACGATAGTCCTGCCAGCCACGATTCTCCCTCCTTCGCTGAACCCCTAGCGGAACGCTGCCAGCAACGTAGCGCGCAATGCGGAAGTTGCCGCGCACATGTCAGGCGAGCCACGTCGCGCTGGACTAGAAGACGATCACCTTGTCCGCCCAGCGCGTCCAGGAAGCCAGTTGGTCCAGTGTGCTCCGATGAATGCCTTCGGTAAGGGCCGTCTCCTCCAGCCCGCGAGCATCCATGCAGGTGCCGCAGGTGCCTACCTCACCACCATGGTTGGTCACCAGCCGGACCATGCGCTCCAGGTTGTAGTAGCCCTTGGGGGTATCCTGGCCGGCCCGTGCGCAGGCCACTGCGTCCCCCATGAGGAAAACCTTCACGTCGGTAAGTTCGTTTCTGGCCAGCGCCCCCGCCAGCCGAAGCCCGTTGTATGAACGCTCGCTGCCATACGGGGGGTCGTTGAGGATAATGAGCGTTTTCTGGGGGTTATCTTCATTCATCGTCCAGGGCCTCTCTCAGGATGACGACTTTTGTCTTGCCTGCTCGAAACGGGACAGCTCCCCCGCGCTTTCCAGTTGTTCCAAGAGAACCTCGCGCATGAGCCGACAGGCCATGACGATCTTGGGGCTGGAGAGCCAGTAGTAAACGTGACCCCCGTCCCGGCGGTACTGCACCACACCCTTCTCCCGCATGATGCCAAGATGCTGCGACACGTTGCTCTTGGCGATGCCAAGAGCCTCTACAAGCTGCGAAACGGTGAGCTCCCTGTCCCCCAGGGCCTCCACGATGCGAAGTCGCCATGGATTGGCGAAGGTCTTGCAGATGGCGGCCTGGGACTCGAAAAGGCGGTCTTGTTGGTCACTCTGTCTCATGGCTCTGTTAATTAGTTCAGAATATTGTGAACTCATTATCTCCCCCCTTGTGGCTCGAGTCAATAGCTGAGCGCACAGATCGCCGTTCGCGCGGCCCGCAGCACCCCCAGCACCTCCTCGATGGTGGCGCGGCTTGACCCCTCAGACGAGGCGACCCTAGAATGGCTTGGGAGGAGTTGGGAAGCCGCGATGCCGCTCTACGAGTACTTTTGCCCCACCTGCAACCAGAAGTTCGAGCTGCTACGCTCGATGAGCCGCGCCGAGGAGACTGCCACCTGCCCCAGCGGACACCCAGGGGCCAACCGCGTCCTCTCCCTCTTCGCCTCCTTCTCCAAGGGAGAGGACGGCTCGATGCTGCCTGTGGGCGGCAGCCCTTGCGCCTCCTGCGCCACCGGCGCCTGTAGCACCTGCGGCATCGCCAACTAGCGCCCACGCCCGGCACCGGCAGACGAGGGGAGCGAGAGGCTCCCCTCTTCTCATGTTATGGCCGGGCTGGCCCCTCAGGCATGCTGCTGGCTGGGTGTCAGGACCACTGTCAGCCGCCGGCGCGTCAGTCCCAGGTAGAGGCCGGAGGCGAGGGCCAGGACGGCTGCCTCGGCCAGGGTGAGCAAGCCCACCAGCATGCTGACATCGAACCAGAAGTCCTCAGGAAACATCTGGATGAGGTGGTCTGTCCGAGGGTCCAGCCGCCAGAGATCGTTGCTGAAGGCGATGAAGTGGAACTGCTCGAAGGCGCGGTCGAAGCCAAGCAGCGCCACGCCGCCCAGGGCCAGGATGACAGCGATGGCCACCAGCGAGCCGGCCAGAACCTGGGTGGCCAGGCGTCGCAGGGAACCCTCCCGGGCCCAGATGAACACGCCCACCACGTAGGTGAAGACGTAAACGATACTCAGCTCCTGAACCCGAAAGGTGATCTGGAAAAGGTCCTTCACGTCGCGGAGGTGGGCCGTCTCACGAGCGTTGAAGAAGGAAACCTCCTGGCCTCCCTCCTCCACCAGGACGCTGATCGTCTCCTCGTTGTTGTTGAAGTAGCGACGCAGCTCCTGCCCGACGCGTGAGATCTCCTCTCTCGGAAAGCCGGTCCGAGCCTCCACGTCGTACTTGCCGAAGCCGTACTCGTAGATGCGACCCTCGTCGGCCGCGAAGCGGACGTTGGTGGCGACGAGGGTCACGGGGAGGGCGACCACAAAGAGGAACAGCGCGAGGCTACGCAGGTAACGCACGCCGCACCTACCTGCACCCAACCTTCCTGCTTGAGCCCCGCCACCTGGCTTGAGGCCATGCTAGTGAGAGCGCCTCCACCCTGTCAAGGTGCTCCGCCGAGAACTCGTCGCCAGGCCTCGACCCGTCGTGCGCAGGGGCGACTGGTGCATTCCTGGCGGGCTCGGCAGCCGCCGGATTCAGACAGGACCTCAGCCTGATGGTCACGAGCAAGATAACTCGACACAAGGAACCCCCGCCCGCAAGGTTCCCGAAGGCCAGCCTTTAGGCTGGCACAGGAGCCAGGCTCAAGCCTGGCCTTCGGAGATTAACCCCCTCGATATGTCGCCTTACTACCTCAATGACCATGAAGCTGGGGCATCAGAGGCCAACCAATGCCCCTGCCTGATGGTCTTCAACAAGATAGATTCACATCCCACACGTAGGGGTGAAGCTCCGGCTCCGCCCAGGGCCGACCTGAAGGTCGGCCCCTACGAGGTTTCTTTCCCCGCCTGGCCCGATGGAGTGAGGTGAGCAACCTATTTCGCTCAACGCCATAAGGCTGGGATCGAGAACTCCACGCAGTCATGAACCAGTCACGCGCAGCCGCCAAAGTTGACAGGGCCCCCAGACACGGTATGATCTTCTCAGCGTCGGTGCAGCAGGACGAGGTGTCACGGTGCAGATCGACTGGAGCAAGACTATCAATGACATCTTCGCGAATAAGATCTCTTGCCCGCGCTGCGGCACCCTGAACACGTCCGTCGTAGCTGGCTACTCGCGCGCCCCCTCTGCCGCTGACTACGCCCCTCGCTGCCAGGACTGCACCCGCAAGGAGGACTGCGACGCCCGCAAGCTGGTCGTCGTTTGTGAGTCCTGCGCCAGGGAGCTGCGCCTTCGCGCCCGCCACATCGACCAGGAGGGCATGATGACCCTCCTCATGGGCGATTGCCGCAAGGACCTGGAGGACTGCCTGGAGTACCTGGCCGACTACTGGCAGGAAGACCTGGACATCGACCCTGAGGACATGGAGCGGCGCCTGGAAGAGGTGGCGCCGGAGGTCTTCGCCGAGGAGGACGCCTGGCGGCGGCGCCTGGAAGAAGAGTACCTCAACTATCAGCGCTGGTTCCGCGAGCAGGGCCTGCGCATCCCCAACGCTGGGTGGCGCTCCGAGTACGTGGAGGAAGTCCTAGGCCTAGGCTACACCACCCTCCTGGGGGAGTGAACGCCGCCCGCCCAACCGCCAATCGTGCGAAGGCCAGGCTTAAGCCTGGCCTTCGGTTGATGTCCTCCGCACGCGGCCCGTCCAGGGCGCCGCCCCCCTACCCGACGCGGCCCGCCGCCGGCCGCTCCCGACCCGCCGCCGATACCTCCTGCTCGAAGAGGAGCCCCTCGATGCGGGCCGTCACCTCTTCCAACCCCCAGCCTCGCAGGGCAGAGATGAGGTAGGCGTCGGGCCGGTGGACGCTCAACGACAGCTCGTACTCCGCCAGGTCGGCCAGGCCCCGCAGCGGCGAGCCGTCGCGACGGGTCAGGCGGTCCACCTTGTTGAGGACGGTGAGCCGGGGCTTGTCGGCCACCTCCAGCTCGGCCAGGGTGCGCTCCACGGCCTCGGACTGCTCGGCGGCGTTGGGATGCGTTATGTCGACCACGTGCAGGAGCAGGTCCGCCTCCGATAGCTCCTCGAGGGTGGCCCGGAAGGCCGCCACGAGCTGGGTGGGCAGCTTCTGGATGAAGCCGACGGTGTCCGTCAGCAGCACCCGGTGTCCGCCCGGCAGGACGATGCGCCGCGTCAGGGGGTCAAGCGTGGCGAACAGCAGGTCCTCCACGAAGACGTCCG
>Ga0315296_10000428_pt1 | contig 38548 bp, 41 predicted proteins | sample YL17G14_18_MG_FD_203921 | JGI IMG/M metagenome (GOLD analysis project Ga0315296, IMG submission 203921) | Sediment microbial communities from Yellowstone Lake, YNP, Wyoming, USA - YL17G14_18 | ecosystem: Environmental > Aquatic > Freshwater > Lake > Sediment | place: USA: Wyoming | collected... | reverse complement strand
CCCCCCCCACCTCTCTCTCACAAAAAACACAACAAAAGAAAAAAGGAGAAAGATATATTACACGCGAGTTTTAATTAGCCTCTTGTTCCAAAGTGATGTTACGATCGCTTTCGATCGACGCGAGATGTGAATTCCATGACGTTTCCTGATGGTTCTATCGACCCCTTCGCCAATTTTCCTAGAGAGATTATGTTTGGGGACATCTTTGTGGTAGCTTTCAAGAAGCGTCTGATAGTCCTTAAGGACCTTCGTAAAGACCAATACACACACTACACTTTTGTGATTAGTGACAATTTTTTCGACTTCCATAAAACTATCGAGGAAGAAAAGAAACACATTCCTATCCTGCATATTGAATTTGACTGGGAGTTGTTAATATCGTATGTTTTGAAGGAGCTGAAGGATAGATGGCAGGAAGTGATTCAGTTGGTTAGAGTTCGATCGATCGCGCTCTAGTATATCGCCAAACCGGTGTCAAATGTTAAAAGAATTAAGTCAATACAGAAATATACCTTCCAATGAAGAAACTATATTAGTGGTTGCGTACGAGCAAAGGTGAAAATTTTGGATTCTCCACAAGAGATTAAAAAGAGTAGATTAGCAAATGGTGCGCTAGTGATAACAGAGCAGTTTCCTAGTGTGAAGTCTGTCGCCTTGGGCTTCTGGGTTGATGTTGGGTCAAGAGATGAACGCGAAGAGTTCCAAGGATGTTCCCACTTCATTGAGCATCTCCTGTTCAAGGGAACCGAGAAAAGAACCGCTCAAGAAATATCTACAGTTCTAGAATCTAGAGGCGGCTTTCTAGACGCAGAGACTGACAGAGATATGACTTGCTATATGGCTTGGATTTTGAAAGAGGATATGGGGTTAGCCGTCGAAGTCATATCAGATATGATTCAAAATCCTTTATTCGAAGAAGAAAATATTGAGAACGAGAGACAGGTCATTTTAGAAGAATTCAGTGGGAGGAATGACGATCCCGAGGAGCTTATCGAAGACCTATATGTTGAGACTGTTTGGAAAGGCAGTCAAGCAGCTCATCCTATCATAGGAAACAGAGAAATCATCGAGAACATGAGAAGAGATCAAATCCTTCGATTTTTTCAAGAGCACTATATCCCCAGCCGAACGATTGTCCTTGCGGCAGGGAATCTTGAGCATGAGAAACTGATTGAAAAAGTTGAGTTTCATTTCGAAAAAGATCTGCTTGGACAGCAACAAAAACGAGACCAGCCGAAATATATTCGAAATCATAGATCTATCGAGAGAGAATTGAATCAGGTACATATTTGCATCGCTACTGAAGGGGTAGCTTATGGAGACTATGATAAGGCTGCTTTAGAGCTAATCAAAGCATACCTCGGTGTAGGGACTAGCTCAAGACTTTTCCAAGAGGTTAGGGAGAAGAGGGGGTTGGCTTACAGCATAGAGGCAGAAAATTACTACATGAAAGATGCAGGCTTATTGGCTATTTTTGCTAGTACTAGAAAAGACAATGCCAAACGTGTCGTTGAAATCTGCCTTGATGAACTTGAGAACATAAGATCAGGAATAGAAGTTGATAGACTTAAGGAAACAAGGTATAAGTTGGTCGGTTCTCTAACTTATTTGTCTGAAAGTACGATGGAAGTGTGTAACCAGCTTGGAATCTCTACATTAAGGTCAGGGAGACCTAAGACAATTCAAGAAGATATTAAAGATTTAGAAACTGTTACACCAGAGCATTTAGCCCGAGTTGCTGACAAGATCTTCAACGGAAACACACTATCGCTCATAACCGTTGGTCTTAACCGAAAGGAAGCGGGAACCTTGGAGGCAATTATAGCCTAATGATGGTTCGATCGATCATTCGAGGCAGTGGGAACATAACCTGAGTTGAACTGCGCCACAAAGGCAAGGAACTGAATAGAGAACACTAAGCCGCCCCATGCATTATATAGCCCCAATATCTCTCCAATGAATCCCCTCATAGTTTTGCCTCAATCAATGAGTCACTTGAATCGTCGATAAAGGTTTTGCTGAGAGATAAATAGACGACCCACATGTGAATCATCGAAGCTTCGTCAATTCAAATTCTGAAACCCACTGAAAGCTTTTAGTGTTAGAGAATTAGTACAAGATGTTTCGAGGGATTTGAGAACAGTGTCAGACACATCCAGGACCTGCTTCACATAGTTCTGCCGATCATAGTAACAAACGATTCTTGCGAATAGAGATACATTTTGAGGCCTCCCTCACCAAACACGTAATATATGCCTCAGGGAAATAGTCTACAGGTGCCAAGGAAGAACTTCGACCCCAACTTAATCCTCCTGAAGTTTCGCCTTCGTCTAACCTTTCCGAAGATCCTGTCGGAGCTTAGAATGTTCAGAAGGGAAAGCTCCTTCATGTATTTCTTTATCAAAAGACTGTCCTCGTAAAGCATTTTGTAGGGTAGTGGATCGATTTCATGATCCATCATCATCTTAACCATACGCATGAAAATCGGAGAAGTGCTTTGCTTAAGCTAGCAATAATTCTATAAGAGGACAAAGACATGTAACATTGAGTGTTCCCCCAGATACTGAACGCCCATGCGGGATAGCTATGAGCCTCAGAGACGACTTACTGAGCGAATCAGTGGCTCTTCTCAAAGGAAGCCTAAACCATGTTGATGGTGAGGTTTCACTTAGAGCCTTCGACCCGTCTCTGGATAAGTTCATGAATGATGAGGAATCCATTAAAGGCGAGGATCTTGTCAAGGAGACAACCCTAACCCTAGGCCAAACCCAGCTCCCAGAACCCATCGACCTACCCGAGGCTCTCTGAAGCCTGTCTACGCCATCGACACCAGTAGCATCGTCCTAGGCGAATGCAGGAAAGGCTTAATCTTCGCTGTCAGGGGCACAATCGTCCACTAGGACCCATCGCCAAGAAAACACTATTTAGTCTCTATAACCCCTGGTTGTGTAGGGTGGATGACTCGATGCGTTGGAAGATGTTGCTGTGTAAAATCGGACTCCACGACTGGAGCAAGCCCAGAGCCACCTACCTCAGCGGCTCCAATGTGAAGGACTTCACAAAGTATTGTAGAAGATGCAAGAAAGAGAAGAGATGGATCGAAACCACGTGATTCTCGGTGTCGGCGGTCCAGAACATGAGGAGAATGGCAAAGAAGGCTGTTGAGGATCTATCTTGTGCCTCAAATCTGGAACTCCTCCAGTTTCGGCATCTCAACATTGTGATGCGATCGATCGAAAGAAGACCATATAAGGCTATTCAGTCATTAAATGGTCAGTGATGTAAATGCTGGTTAAGGAGGTCATGAGCAGCCCTGTTGTTACTGTAAGTCCGGAGGAATCAGTGAGGAAGGCTGTTCAGGTTATGAATGAGGCCGTGGTTGGCTCTGTCATTGTCCTAGCTGATGAAAGAGCAGTTGGAATAGTAACGGAACGCGACATCCTAAAGTTCATTGGAGCAGGAGGAGATGCCGAGAAGACTAGGGTGAGCGATATTATGTCAAAACCCCTAATCGTGGTAAGCCCCGAGACCGACTTGGAGGAAGCGGTCCGGTTAATGATAACAAAGAACGTCAAGAAACTGCCTGTTGTGGACCGAGGAAAGCTTGTGGGGATAGTCACCCTAACAGATGTGGCGAGAATAGAGCCGATTCTCATGGAAGCCATAAAGGGTCTCATTGAAAAGGGCGTGGCAAAGCGCTTTGAGAAGTACATAAAACCATCCTACATAGCGTGAAACACAGACGAACATCGCGCAACGGCTTGTCCCTAAATCCGCTCGTCTATCGAGGCTATGTCCCTTTTTGTGAGGGTGGAACGCGTATTCATCTTCTCCCAGTAATAGATCCGCCTTCTATCCCTGGACTAGATCTGCAGAATACGAGACCTCAACATAATTATCCTCATCGCCTTCCCACTCTACCTTCTTCTCACCGGATCACTGGCAATCTATATCCACCAAAAAAGAGAAGAGGAATAGGCGTCAATTCTCGCTTCTCTTCTCCTTCAGACCTCTCAGAGTCTTAACAAAGGCTTCGTAGACCTCACAAATCAAATTCAAAGTAATCTCCTAACCCGTTGACACGTCTCGGCTGGAGGAAACCAGTGAAATACTCAACGCCAAAACTGAAACTCATGCCAAAGTCTAGAAAAATCTTCGTATCCTTATCTTCAAGAAGTATCATGTTCCCACCAATCTCATTAACTCCACCATAAAAAGTCAACTTGACTATTGTCTTTTCCCCCAAGTCTTCTATTAGATAGGATAATCTATCAAGATTGTGGTGGATGATGAAATCTATCCAGCATCTCGGGCAGAGGCGGCGCGTCTGCACAAATAACCCACCTGAAAAGATTTAAGATGAGTTTCAAAGGGACTTTACATCTCAGATTAGTGAGGAGGAACTCCCGTTTGCCGACATTTCTAGAGAAATAAGCTATGAATTGGCTTAAAGAGCCTCAGGCCAAGAGAGATCGATCCGTCCTATGCACCTGATATAGGTCGACGTAATCTGTTCCAAGCCTCTTGAGGCTGGTCTCGAAGTTTCGCATTATGTACTTTTTTAAAAATTTATCTAATCAGCTATAACTTTTTCTATCCCTCCGCTGTTAATAGGTCTTTCAGTGAATTGATATACTAGGGTTACTCACTATTAAGGATTGAGGGGTTGATATGACGTATTACTCGGCTCCAGGAAGAGAGAATGTGGATAAGACCTTGGCTTTAGCCAAGAAATTGACTGAAGAACTGAGAATAGACGATGTTGTGATAGCGTCCACGACAGGCTTCACTGCTAAAAAGGCAGTGGAAACGCTTAGCGGCACAGGCGTAAAGTTGACATTCGTCGGCACTGCGAGAGAAAGGTTTCCAAGCGAACTCATAGCGGAGTTGAAGAAGAAGGGCTGTAATGTCTCTTTCAGCAACGAGGTCAAATATGATTATCCTGAACCAGTGAAGATGGCCTATAGAAGATTCTGTCAAGGAGTAAAAGTGGCTGTCGAAATCGCGATGATAGCCGCTCAGGAGGGCTACGTCTCTACCGATAAAGACATAATCTCGGTGGGAAAGTGGGACACGGCCCTCATAATAAAGCCGTCAATAAGCACCAAGTTCGAAGATCTAATGATCAGAGAACTGATATGCAAACCAAGGTAAGAAGAAAAGGACATATGGGTGGTTTAACTACTCATTGTCTCTTTTTATGTTTGAAGTAGACAACGAATAGTTCTGACCTCATTATGGCTATGAACTTGCCTACAAGTAGAAGTTTTTATGAAATCTTTGACTATTATTGCTCCCTGAATATTATGAATGCGGCCATCCAACAGGCGACACTCAATCCATCCGATCTCCGAGACCCCAAGCCGTGTTTTTCCTAATTCTCGGTATTCCATACAACCTAGCACGCACTAGTTCATACGTCGTATATTCTGGATATGAAACAAAACATATAAGATTGAAATGCTAATTTAAAGTTGATTGAAAATGGAGAAGAGAATCCTTGGAAGGACTGGGCACAAAAGCACATTGATAACTTTGGGTGGTGCAAGCGCACGCCCAACTACCGTCAGAGAATCGGACACATTCATTAAACTGGCTCTGGATCACGGAGTGAACCATATCGATGTAGCACCCACATATGGCGATGGTATGGCAGAAACTATACTGGGCAAATGGGTCAAGGAATACCGTAAGAATCTATTCCTTGCGTGTAAGACACAGAAGAGGACGAAAAAAGAGGCTAATGAAGAGCTAAGTAGAAGTTTGAAAAATCTTCAGACCGACTACTTAGACCTCTATCAACTGCACGGACTGGACGATCCAGAAGAACTTAGAACCGCGTTAAGTGAGGAAGGTGCGATAAGAGCTATACAAGATGCTAAAGACCAGGGACTGATTAAGCACATTGGCATAACAAGCCACAATCCAGAAAACATTATGAAAGCACTTGAAAACTTTGACTTCGACACAGTCCTCCTTCCAGTCAACTATGTCCTACGCGCCCATCCAGAACCTAAGAATAATTACGAGCCTGTACTCTCCCTAGCCAAGAAGAGAAATCTTGGGGTAATAGCCATGAAGTCGGTTGCAAAGGGACCTTGGCCCACTGATGAAAGAACCTACAACTGCTGGTATCAACCCTTTGACACTCAGAAAGAGGTCGATGAAGCCCTACGGTTCACCTTATCACAGTACGTGACTACAGCAGCCAGTTCCTCAGACATAAAAATAGCCAAGATGATGATCGATGCAGCTGAACGCTACACCCCAATGGAAGAGAAAGAACAGCAAGAGCTACTGCTAAAAGCTTCCACGTATACACCCCTCTTTCCTCGTGCCAAAATAGGCTAGAAAGTGATAAATTTGAATTGAAATGATTCTTTGTGGAGGGAAATGGAATTGTCTGTTTTAGGAATAGTTGGAAGCCCTCGCAAGAATGGGTTGACAGCCAAAGTTGTTCAGAAGACCCTAGAAGGTGTGGCTCAGACTGGATTGAAGACTGAGATACTCTATTTATCGGATTTCCACATCCAGCCATGTCGAGATTGCCATCCAACTCTCAAATGCCGTAGAAACGATAGATGTTATCATAAGGATGATTTCGCGACGATAAGTAGAAAGATAGATGAGGCCTGCGGATTGATTCTCGGCTCAGCGGTCTACTATGGGGATGTAACTAGGAGTGTTGACAATCTCATGAATAAAAAGGTGCGACATAGGAAGGAGAGGCCGAGGGAGGGTCTCCCAGGCATAGGTATAGCTGTAGCAGGGGGAGGAGGTGGGGGCTACGCCTCAGCGCTCAGGCAGATCTATCACTATTTCAGGATCATAGGTGTTCGGGGACTGAAGCCAATTCCTGTCACACGCTTCAATCTGCCTTCGGCTCTAGACGAAGCTTTTCAGGCTGGGATTAGTATGGCGTCTCTAATCGCAAAAGAAGAGTACCTCACCGGCTCCCAGAGAACGGCAGCATTTCTAGACCTCCCCATCCTAGAGTTCGACTACCTACAAGAGAGATCCTACCTAGTAGAGCAGTTAATCGAAGGCGCGCAGAGGGAGAAGCCAGAGGAGTCTATGGAGAAAGTCACAGCCATATACAGGAAGGCTGAGGAGTTAAGAGCTAAAAGAGATAAGGTTGAAGCCTTTGCAGCCCTCGACGAGGCTTATAAACTTGGGACAGCTGTCTGGAATCCAGAGAGGCGATGAAAGTCTTAGCGGATTTTGGAATAAGATGATGGAAAAGACAGTAGTCATCTGCGACGCGAAATCGATCGATCGAGCTCTATGGAACAATATGCTGAAATGCAGGAGGACTGGAGAACTGGTTCTTTCGCATAAGGAGTATCTAGCTTGGGAAAAAATATCGGATTCAATGACTCTTAAGATGAAGAGAATTCAGAAATGGCAAAAAGCTGAAGCATCTGCTGCTGCCCCTTTATTGTTATCTTATGCGTTTTTCTAAGGCTATAGAGTTCTCCCTTTGGACATCCGGTATACCATAGTAATTCCTTAGCGTCGCATCATGATTTAAGAGGGGATCATATCCATGTTTTCGATAAAAGTTTACAGCCCAATAAGCATTCGTATATGTTCCAATGATAAGTCTACTCGTCCTATTCTCACTCTCAATGAGAACTTCTAAATAATGTAGTAGGCGACTTCCAATTCCTCTCCTTTGATATTCCGGCTTAATATACGCATGGCGTATCAAGGCCACATCCTTGACATACTCGTATCCCATTACACCAATTATGTTTCCCTTCTCCTCCACTAGATAAAATCTTATTCTTCTAGCCTCCTCAAGGAATTCTTGAAGGGTCATCTGAGGCTCCCTATAAACGTGTGGGGGCAAAACCTTCTTGTAGGCTCTTGCAGCCTCATTGATTACGCAAAGGACACCAGAAACATCCCCATCCCTAAGCCTTCGAATCTTCAAAGACTCATCCACACCAGATCCATCCTAAAGAAGAGAAACATCACCTTCATCTATTCGATCGATCGAAAAAATAACAAATACATAATGGATAAAAATTTTTGGTGGATACCTCTGGATTAACTTTCGTTCCAGTTCTGGGATAATCGTTGACGCGCCTTTGAGTCCGGCTCAAAACTCTTAATGCCTAAAACATAAAAAGAGGGGAGATGAGACCTGCTGAAAAGGGTTTCCGATGTCGGATGTCACTTCACTGGGAAACGTGACCCTGCGACGGTAAACAGGATTTATTTTCGCTTTCGGATGACTTTTCCACGGAAACTCCAAGGACTCCCATTCAAAGAAATTCTTGATTGTGATTGGACCTGGAGCTATGTAGAATAAATTAACAAATACAAAACGGACAAAAATTTGGTTGGATACCTCTGTATCCTCTATGAAGTCATCTCTGCCCTTTAGCAGGGCATCGTGGATCCCTGGTCCTCTCCTGCATCTGGCACAGGACGTAGCGGCGGCACATCCCATCCCTATCAGTCTGATAACTGGGAAGTACAGGACACCTCTGACTCACTCAGCCACCCCCAATCAACCTACTGACACACGACCTCAATAGATCCACTTCACAGGATATGAATCCTTAGCTAGGGGAGACTTGAGCTCTAGCATCGGACTCTTGAATGCGTGTGAGCGAATCAGGCTTGCTCGCGCACGTTGAAAATCTGGAGCCTATAGCAAGAAGACTTAATTGACTCTAGCCTCACACTACTCCTCATTCGTCATCATATTGAGGCTTCATATGCGAAATCTAGCCAAAACCCTTAATGCCTACAACATAAAAAAGAGGGATGATGGGACCTGCTGAAGGTGTTTCCGACGTCGGAAAAGTGAAATAGGTGGAACAAGGTACTGAATCCTGAGGTGCGATGAGGTTGAACGAACGGCCCTCTGAGATCATTAAGAAGGCTTATGCTGAAGGGAGGAGCTTCCTCTTCGAGCACGAGGCGAAGGAGCTCTGTGGATTATACGGCCTCCCAGTGACCAAGGGCAAGGTGGCTACCTCCGAGAACGAGGGGGTTGAGGAGGCGAAGAAGATGGGCTTCCCAGTGGTTCTGAAGATCGTCTCACCCCAGATCCTGCACAAGTCGGATGTGGGCGGCGTAGTCCTCAACGTGAAGGATGAGTCGGAGGTGAGGGAAGCCTACGGGAGGATCATGAGCAACGTCAAGGCGAAGCAGCCCGACGCCCATATCGAGGGGATCTTCGTCCAGGAGATGGCGCCGAGCTCCACAGAGGTCATAGTCGGGGCGAACAAGGACCCCGCTTTCGGATACACCATCATGTTTGGGCTGGGAGGAATCTTCGTCGAGGTACTCAAGGACGTCTCCTTCAGGCTGGTCCCCATAACGAAGCTCGACGCCGAGGAGATGATCCACGAGATAAAGTCCTACAGGATTCTCGAAGGCGCCAGGGGGATGCCGAAGGCAGACGAGTCAGCCCTCGTGGACATTCTGCTCAGCACCTCGAAGATGCTCATGGACTGCCCTCAGATCAGCGAACTCGACATGAACCCGATCTTGATCTACGAAAAGGGCGCAAAAGTCGTAGACGCCAGAATAATTCTCGAAGAGAAAAAATAAAAAACCCTTTTTATCTCCCTAAGATCCTCTCCTCTTATCGATGCTTCTACGAGCCTGAAGACGGGGTCGCAGAAGGTATCCCAGGGTGAAAGTCAGGAATAGGGCGAGAAGCACCGCAACTAGTTTAAGCACCGCCAAGCTCCTCCTTTAATAACTGTTAAACAATTGAGCCGAAACTCGTATCATCCTCCCAGCGGTAAAACTTTAAACCAAAAGTAGAAGTCTAAGAGCTGAGATGAAGAGGAATGTTAAGCATCAATAGGGAAGCCCTCAGGATAACGAAGATGCTCCTTGACAACCCCGAACTCTACGGCGTTACCATCGAACGCCTACCCTCAGGAGCCACAGTCATAGACACGGGGCTGAAGACACGAGGAGGATATCTCACAGGCCTCAGGATAACCGAGATCGCCATGGGCGGCCTGGGAACAGCCCACCTAACCTTCATGAACTACGGAGCCCTCCGCCTCTCCTCCATCGTGGTTGAGACCTCCCACCCAACGGCAGCCCTCTTCGCATCCCAGCTCGCGGGCTGGAGGATCAAGGTCGGGGAATACAGCGCCGACGGCTCAGGCCCAGCGAGGGCTCTTGCCTGCAAGCCAAGCAAGCTCTTCCAGAGGATCGGCTATCGAGACTCCTCGGATGAGGCTGTTCTCATCCTAGAGACGAGTGCTGAGCCCCCTGACGAGGCAGCGGTTCTCATAGCCAAAGCCTGTAACGTTGAGCCCAAGAATCTATATCTTATTCTAACCTCAACGAGCTCCCTAGCAGGCTCCATCCAGATATCGGGCAGGATCGTCGAAACAGCGTTTTTCCGCCTCGACTACCTCGGCCTCGATCCGAAGAGAGCCCTCTACGCAGTGGGATGCGCTCCAATAATGCCACCACATCCTGATTGGAGGAGAGCTATGGGAAGATACGAGGATGCCTTAACCTACGGTGGAGCCGCGAACTTCTTAGTAGACCTTGAGGAAGACGAGGAACTGAGAAGATACGCCGAGCAGACGCCTTCCTCCAACTCCAAGGACTATGGGAAACCGTCCTACGAGATCTACAGCTCCGTTGAATTCGACTTCACGAAGATCGATCCAGCCCTCTTCGCGCCGGCCTACATTACCCTGACAAACCTGAGGACAGGGACCACGTACAGCCGTGGACAGATCAACATCGAGCTCCTTAGAAAGGCCCTCGAATGATTGTTGTAGGTCCACAGCCTAATTCTCCCTTAAAGCCCCAGGACCTCCCTCAAGTAGGCCTTGTGGGGTCCGAGCCTGCCACCGAAGTTGAACGACGTGATTTGTTGGACTCCAGGCACCTCGACGGCGGCTCTTATTCCCTCAGCCATTCCCTGCTTCACGACATCTGCATCCAGCCCGTTTATGACTATCTCATAGACCGAGTTGACCCCTTCAGGCACCTTGGATTCGGGCACGAGGCTCCTCAAGCTCGGGCAGAAGTACTGGTTTGTGGAGGCCCCCAGCTTGTATTTCGCCGAGCCAACCTTGGACCCTGAGCGACACACCCCGCCTGGGAAGGGGAGGACCACGTACTTCACCTTCTGAGAGATCGCCTCGACGGCAGCCTCAGAGGCTCTGAGCCCGGCCTCACCGCTCTCCGCTAGGATCAGGAAGAGGCCGCCTGCCACGGCTCGCATCGTCCCGAATCGGTCCTCAACGGTGAATTCCCCATCCATGACTGGTATCCTCCAGACCTTACGGTCGCCGAGGGCGCCCCTCTCCTGGAAGCCGTCTCCGAAGAGGCTGAGGGCTCTCCCGACCTTCATCTTCCTTCTAGTCTTCGGTAGTCCGTCGAAGGCGGCGCTGGTGGGGCAGGTCATCACGCACTGGCCTATGCGGTAGATCATCTGCATCCTCAGGCTTCCCCTGTCCCGCTGGTACATCTGGATCAGGATGCCTGGACGACCATCCGGCGTCTCATCCTTTGGGGCTGGTCCCTCGATGCCGGCTTCGGCGGGCGACATGATGATGGAGGAGGCGAAGCCCGTTGCCGTACGCGCCGCGGTCAGCGCCCACTTCTCGTTCTCGGCGGTTATGAGAGCCCTCCCCACCCACATATTGAACATCTCGGCGAAGGTGTCCTCGATCTCCACACCGTTCTCCAGAACATATCCTACGGTGGACTTCTGCACAACCTTCAAGTTGCCCACTCTGCCTAACTCGGGTTCCATGCAACTTTCTCTCCCTAATCAATTTACTTCAAACTATCTGTTTGTTTGTTAAACATTTTTTGCGTGCGTGTTACATTTCTGCTAGTGATTTTTCATAGTTGGCGACGATGTATTTTTTATTTTTTTGAATCACCTTATGTCCTTCTTTCTCCAGGAGTTCCCTTTGTGCTTCAACTCCGCCTGGATATTTCTCGTTTATCGCTCCTCCTGTTTTCAGGGTGCGCCAGTAGGGGGTGATCTCTTGCTCGCCCTTCTGTCTTTCTTCTTCTGCGGCATTAGCTGCGATCCAGGCGAAGATGCCTGTGGTTATGGGGCAGCCGATGGTTGCTCCATGCCTTTTTGCGAGGGCGGCGCGGATCTCGTTGATGGTGGTGATCTTTCCTTCGGGCACTCTCTTCATCAACTCGTTGACCTCCATAGGCGCCGGAATAACCACCGTGCCAGTGCCCCATCTCTTGATCAGCTTACCCTCAATTTTCTCCACCCTTGGTAGGTCCTTGCTGTCTTCCAACTTCTCAGACCAGCTTTTCTTCTTCACCATACCTTTACCCTAAAATGAGTTCCTAGTTTTCTTAATAAAACTTTAGTACTTGCTATATAAACCGAAGCTACACCCAAAACAAAGTGTTAATGCTCAAAGGACTGCTCTAGCAACTACCGTAGGAAGCCCAGCCTGATACAGAGCTGGGCAGCGAAAGTGGACTTGCCTGCAGGACGTTATAGTTACTGGATGAGCCTATTTCCGCACTCGCCGCAGAACCGTGTCCCTGCCGGATTTTGTGCCCCGCATCTCGGGCATTTTACCATTGTGAGCGGTGCGCCACAGTTTGTGCAGAACTTGCCTTCGCCAGCCGGTTTGCCGCACTGAGGGCAGATGGTTTGTTTGCTCTCGATCCTGCCAGTGAAAACCTCAGTTGAAGAAGCCTTTGTCCATATCTGCTCCTTGGCAGTTTGAGCCTTGGCGGCGGCTACCTCAACATTAACGCGTGGCGCATCTTCGGTGCAAAGTCCCTCCTGCTCGTTCCAGTCGTTCTCACAGACCCATTTCATGCACCTGGGGCATCGATGGAAGTGTCCCATAGCCTCGTTTTGTGCCAATGCGAAGGCTGCTTCATGTTCCTTGTGCCACTCGGGGGACATGCCTTCGAAACGCTCGCTGATTACATCTGTTCCCCTTTCAGTCGCGTCTCCTATATGCCCTATCCCGGCAAGGTCTGAGCCGATGCTCACAGCTCTTCCCAAGCCGCGCAGCAATCCCCTTTTCTTATAGGTTTTTGAGGGGATGAATTGCGTCTTGTAACCGCTCTCGCAGAGATCGCAGTAGAAGGTGAACTGGAAACCAGCTTCGGTGCTGTTGTCCGCGAAGTTATTAGTAAAAGGTTGCAATTTTGCCATGAAGACTTCAACCTCATTTTGTCTTGAGGCTCTTACCACATTTTAAGCATTTCTCTCCTATGGGTGGTTGCTCCGTTCCGCATTTCGGACATACGACCACCAATCGAGCATCGCAAAACTGACAGTAGTCCCCAAAGAAAGTTGTCTTACCACAGGTTGGGCAGGCAACTTCTAGAGATAGCCCACAGTTGCCACATCTCTTCCAGCCTGTCTCGATTGGGCTACGACATTTAGGGCATCTCAATGGTCCTAGTGGATTCACCTTCCCGCAAAACGGACAGACATTAGATTCTGCGGCGATCAGTTTATTGCAGTAGCGGCACGGATGTTTATAGCCTAACATGATTTAACCGCCTTCTCTCCGAAGGAAGCCCAACTCTATTACTACGTTCTGCATCAGCCCGATTAATGACTTTCGACGATTCCCCATCTCGAGCGGTCACTTCTGATATTTCCTTCGCAGCATCTTTGCCCCTTTGAACTGCTACTCTTCATTCTGGCTCACCTTCATTCACTCCTTTCTTCCATTTCACGGAATCATCAGGTGTGCTCACATTGAACCTCAGCAAGTCTTCCACATCTTCTCTCCACTGCTCCGGCGAGGAGTGAATTACCCTTCCTATGAAGAAACTGCGGAGAGTCCGAAGTGAAGACAACTTCAGCACTGCGAATCTGTACTTCAAGTACTGGGGCTCATCTAATCGTTCATCAGGTAAATATAATGGTTCTCGTCTGAAGTTGATGTCGATCATGCATCTGTTCATTCTGTTGACAAGAATGCCAAACTCCTTGTCTAAGTCTTCTATGCTCCTATAATTGGGATAGTCTCTTCTGCTCACTATTCTGAAGAAGTAGGTTGCCTTTCCGCCGCCCTCCTCGGAGGAGGCTTCCATCGCTACCGCATTCCCAGGCCTATCTGGGTTTACGCTGTAGATGGGAATGAAAAACCAGATATATTCTCCTGTCTGATCACCAAGAAGCCCCCGCTTAAGACCCATGCAGATCTTCCCTTGCTGAGACAGCGACTTGAGGAAATCATACTCTTCTTTTAGACCTATGACTCCTAACTTCTTCTCTAGTTCGGTCCATAGTTCCGGGGAAACCGACTCTATGTCGCTTCTTCTCGCCAATCTACCTTCTTTCATAAATCTGGCGACTCTTCTGATGATCAATGGATCTTCTTGAGGCAGAAGCTCCTTGAGGGAAGACTGCACCTTGAGCTGAAGTTCGCTGCTTGCTTCGGATAGCGCCTTCGAAAAGGGATCAAACTCTCGCGCCATCTTTGAAAGAACCAGCCTTTCTCCAAATTCTGTATTCAGAACCAGTGTGTACTCTTGCCTAGAAATTCCCGAAATATCGCTTAAACGAATTCTTATGAGATCCCCCTTCTCAGGCATCACAACCACGGATGTTTCGTATAGGCGAAGATCACATTTGCCTTCTTGCCTCCTTTCGTTGCTCTGGTCGGTGTAGAGGAAGTCCGCTTCTACATCAGATTTTTTGAGATTTTCCTGAATCAACATGTCCTTTAATAAGAGATTATTGCGTGTTTTGGTCAGAGCTCTTAGAAAATCCTCATAAACGTACCCAAGGTTAAAAAGAGTAAGTTTTTCGTTCGAACTTAAGGCAAGTTCGATCTTATAGTCTTCCTCTGAAATCTCAAGAATATCCCGAAGCGAGATCAAGAGCCCCTCGCCAAACTCTGGTAGAATAGAAAGACTCTCTTCCTCAAGTCTCGCTTGACCTTCTCCATTGCTCACTTCTTTGCCACTTGGATCAATCAGAGAATAGCTCAAAGAACAGCTCAACATGTGGTCACTGACCTCATCATAATCTTGAAAGAACATTATAATAAATTTTTGAGATGGCTAATTAGGGGCTACTCTAGGAACTTCTCGTAGAACTGGAGGTGAGGGTTCGCCTCCGCAGAGATGAAGAGTCGCCCGGCACCATCCTCATTGATGTCTCCTCTGAACATATAGAACTTTCCTCTGAACTCCTTGTTTCCTGCGGTAGCCCTGTTCCTTATCTCCTCGAAGGTGAAGCTCGGCAGCACGCTGGAAACTTTCCCCAGGAGAACGATCTTACCACCTTTCATCTCCGCTCCGAGGCGTCCTTCGGAGCTGCCCTCGACGAGGATCTCGCCCTCCTTCATGTGAGTCCCAGAGAACTGCCCTACGTTGCCCATGACATGGATGAAGCCGCCCTGCATCCACGAGCCGACCTCGTATCCCGCGTTGCCGTGCACCAGAATCGTTCCCCCGCTCACGCCTCTGCCCCTTCCCCTGTATGACGCCCCAACCTGGTTCCCCGCATCTCCATGAACCTCGATTAGACCGCCTGCCATAGAGGAGCCCAGCCAAGCCTCCGCCCCTCCCTTGACCATGATCGTTCCGCCTCGCATCTCCTCGCCGACATTGAAGCCCGCGTCGCCCTCAAATAGGATTAGACCGCCCGTCATGCCCTTCCCGATCTCTCTGAAGCTCCTTACGTTCGCCTCTATCCTGATGGCTTGATCCGAGGGAGCGTCAGCGGTCTCCCCTGAGACCTCGAAGAGGTCGCGCAGCTGCCTTTCCTTGTTACCCAAGAGAAGAGATAAGGCCTCGATCTCTCCCAGAGCTTTTCCAGCGAAGACATCGGGGGAGATCAAGCCACCGTCAGCTGGGAACGGCATGTCAGACTTTGCCTTCAGCAGGATCTCCTTCAACTCTTGGGCCCTCGATCATCTTCGCTTTAATCTTATATATCTCGTTTGTGACAGTTAATAGGATTTTCACATAAAGTGGGAAAGGGCATGAGGGCAATCCTCGTCACGGGGAGGAGTCTCGGCCAGGGACTGGGCCTTGAACTCGGGAAATTCTCGGACACCTACTTCAGAAGTGCCACAACCTGCGAGATGAACCCCGAGGACATGGGTAAACTGAAGGTGGAAGCAGGGGAGCTCGTCCGCATCTCGACGAACCATGGCAGCGTCACCGTGAGGGCGATCAAAGCCCTTGAGGAATTACCCCAGGGGATTGTCTTCATCCCCTACGGTCCCTGGATCAACCTCGTTGTGAGACCTGAGACTCACGGAACGGGCATGCCCTCCTTCAAGGGGATAGAGGTGGAGGTAGAAGCCGAAAAGACCCGCGAAGCCCTGAGAGTGAAGGATGTCGTGGGGCAAGGTTAGAAGGTAGGAGCTTGGATACTGTTACCGGCGTGGTCTGCCCCTTCTGCGGGTGCCTGTGCGACGACCTAGAGGTCACCGCTGAAAAGGGGAAGATCATAGGCGTAAAGAATGGCTGCGCCTACAGCCTAACCAAGTACCTGAACTACCAGAAGGAACGCCTCCCGGCGCCGATGATGCGGAAAGGAAAGGAACAGGTCCAAGTAGGGCTGGAAGAGGCGGTGGAACGGGCTGCCCAGATCCTTGCAGACGCCACCTACCCAGTTCTCTACGGCTGGAGCTCCACGAGCTGCGAAGCCCAACACCTGGGAATCGAGTTGGCTGAGGAGGTCGGCGGGGCGATTGATAACACCTCCACGGTCTGCCATGGACCCACGGTTGAGGCCTTCCAGGAACTGGGCCACCCGAGTTGCACTCTTGGGCAGGTGAAGAACAGGGCTGACCTCATCATCTACTGGGGCTCGAACCCTCTTCAGTCTCATCTCCGCCACATGGCTAGGTACACTGTGGGTGCGGAAGGCAAGTGGCGCAAGGGGAGAGATGATCGGACGCTGGTTGTCGTCGATGTGAGGAAGACCTACACCGCCAGGGTCGCAGACTATTTCATCCAGGTCGAGCCGAACGGCGACTTCGAGCTCATGTCTGCGCTTAGGATGGCCCTGAGGCACGAGGAGATTGAGCAGGACGCTGTCGCAGGGGTTCCCGTTGAGTACATCGAGGAGCTGGCGGAGGTCCTGCGGGGATGCTATTTCGGGGCGCTCTTCTACGGCCTAGGCCTCACCATGAGCTCCGGGAAGAACCGCAACCTCGACGCAGCCATATCCCTGGTCACGGACCTGAACAGGTGGACCAAGTTCGTCATGATGCCGATGAGGGGACACTTCAACGTCAACGGGGCGAACATGGTCTTCCTGTGGCAGACGGGCTACCCCTTCGCCATCGACTTCTCCCACGGCTACCCGAAGTACAACCCCGGCGTCACCTCCGCCGTAGACATCCTCAACAGAAATGAGAGCGACGCAACCCTTGTGGTCGCCTCCGATCCCGCTGCCAACTTCCCGAGAAAAGCCCTGGATAGTCTCCTAGGCAACCCCCTGATCGTGGTGGACCCCCACAGAAGCGCAACAGCGGAAAAAGCTGATGTGGTTATTCCAACCTCCTTTGTGGGCATAGAATGCGAGGGAACAGCCTACAGAATGGACGGCGTCCCACTGAAGCTGAAAAAGGTGGTTGAACCTCCACCCGGCTGTCCCTCGGACGAGGAGATTCTCCGAAGAATCTTGAAGGAGGTCAAGAGGCTGAAGGAGGGCGACTGACCTTGGAGTTGCTCATCAAGAACGCAGTCGTCTATGATCCCTCCAACGGAATCGACGGGGAGAAGATGGACCTAGCCGTCAGAAACGGCAAGATCGTTGAACCCGTGGAGCTAAACAGAGCTGAGGTTTTAGACGCCTCTGGTATGATTGCGATGCCTGGGGGCGTTGACATACACTCTCATATAGCTGGACCCAAAGTGAATAAGGGCAGAGAGCTCCGCCCCGAGGACCATCTGAAACATGTTGAGAGGAAGACTCGGTTAAAGAGGTCTGGGGTAGGCTACTCCGTTCCCACGACCTTTACGACAGGTTACTGGTACGCAGGTCTGGGGTACACCACTGTGATGGAGCCCGCTACGGCGCCTCTTGAGACGAGACACACCCATGAGGAGCTCAACGACACGCCGATCTTGGATAAGGCCTGCTTCCCGCTCATGGGGGACAACTGGTTCATCATGGAGTACCTGAAGAACGGCGAGATCGAGAAGTGCGCAGCCTATGTCGCCTGGCTCCTCAGGGCGGTGAAGGGCTACGCTGTGAAGCTCGTCTCCCCCGGCAGCGTCGAGGCCTGGGGATGGGGAGGCGGTCTGAAAAACATTGACGAGGTGGTTCCCTACTTCGAGATCACGCCCAGGGAGATCATCAGGGGGCTGTGCAAGGTGAACGATCTACTGGGCCTCCCGTCACCTATCCATGTCCACTGCAACGACCTCGGCTCACCAGGCAACTATAAAACCACCCTTGAAACTATGAGGTGCGTCGAGGACCTAGCTAAGAAGGGTCGGCCCTCCATTCACATTGTCCACGTTCAATTTAACGCCTACGCGGGCTCCGGCTGGGGTGACCTCTCCTCAGGTGCGACGAAGCTGGCTAGGTACGTTAACAGACATAGCCATGTGACCGCTGACCTAGGGCAGGTGATCTTCGGGGACACGACGACGATGACGGCGGACGGACCGTGGCAGTATATCCTCCACAACCTCTCAGGCAACAAGTGGGTCAACCACGACGTGGAGGCGGAGACAGGGGGAGGAATCGTCCCCTATCAGTATAGGAGGAGGAACTACGTGAACGCCGTGCAGTGGACCATTGGGCTTGAGTTCGCGTTGCAGGTGAAGGACCCCTGGAAGATCTGCTTGACCACGGACCACCCCAACGGCGGACCCTTCATAGAGTACCCGAGGATTATGGCGTGGCTCCTCAGCCACGAGGCGAGGGACGCCGCCCTGAAGAGGATAAACAAGACGGCTCGGCGCAGGAGCCTCCTCGACTCCCTGGACAGGGAGTACTCCCTCAGCGAACTCACAGTCATAACGAGAGCGGCTCCTGCAAGGATACTCGGACTAAGAGATAAGGGGCACCTCAGTGTTGGGGCAGACGCGGACATCGCTCTCTATCGGATAGATCCCTCGACAATAGACCTCTCCAAGGATTATAGGCGGGTGAGGAGAGCGCTGAGGAGGGCTGCCTACACTATAAAAGAGGGGGAGATCGTGGTTAAGGACGGGGAGGTCGTCAGGGTTCCCGAGGGAAAGACCTTCTGGGCTGATGCTGAAGCCCCAGAGGAGGCTCAGAAGGATGTGGGGCAAGACCTCAGGGAAAGGTTTGAGAAGTACTACACGATACGTTTAGAGAACTACCCCATCGGAGAGGAGTACCTGAGGAGACCCGCTCCGATGGAGGTTAAGATGGAGGCAGGTCAAGCATGAGACGAATTGAGAAGAGACGCGGGGAGATCGTGAAGAGGGATGAGGAGAACCGCACGATCATGGAGAGGAGGCTCCTCCTACGCTGGTACGAGCTGGCGTTGGACAGAGCCACGTGTTTTGGCTGCGGCCTCTGTGCGGATAACTGCCCGAGGGAGGCGATAAAGTATCTTCCCGCGGAGTTCAAGGGGATAAAGGCGGTTTCACGTCCCTCCATAGACTTCGAGCCTGAGAAATGCGTCCTCTGCGGCGAGTGCGTGTCGATCTGTCCCATGGACGCCCTGAAGATGAGGATAGAGCAGGCGGAGAGGGTTCCTGTCATAGAGGCGAACGTCTTCGCCGTCTCAACCAAGAAGAGGTGGTGATGATCGAGATGAGTGAAGAGCCTAGAATAGGGGTCTACGTCTGCCACTGCGGCCTCAACATTGCGGCTGTGGTGAACTGCGAGAAGGTGGCTGGGGAGGCAGCTAAGCTGCCGAACGTCGTGGTCTCAAAGGACTACAGGTATATGTGTGCCGACCCTGGGCAGGAGATGATCAAGCAGGACATCAAGGAGCAGAAGCTGAACAGGGTCATCGTGGCCTCCTGCTCACCCCGCATGCACGAGCCCACCTTCAGGAAGTGCGTCGAGTCCGCGGGGCTGAACCCCTTCCTCTTCGAGATGGCGAACATCAGGGAGCTCTGCAGCTGGTGCCACCCCCACTACGCCGAGAAGGCAACTGAGAAGGCCCTAGATCTCATCAAGATGGCTGCGGCCAAGGCGAGGTACCTCAGCCCCCTAGAGGTCGTAAAGGTGCCTGTGACACGCGCGGCGTTGGTGATCGGGGGAGGAGTCGCAGGCATACATTCAGCCCTCGACCTGGCGGACATGGGCTTCAAGGTCTACCTGGTGGAGCGCACCCCAAGCATCGGGGGCAAGATGGCTCAGCTCGACAAGACCTTCCCGACGCTGGACTGCTCCATCTGCATTCTGGGTCCGAAGATGGTGGATGTGGCGCATCACCCGAACATTGAACTCCTCTCCTACGCCGAGGTCAAGCGCGTTGAGGGCTACATCGGGAACTTCAGGGTAACAGTGGCGAAGAAGCCGAGGTACGTGATAGAGAAGGAGTGCAACGGCTGCGGCGAGTGCGCCAACGTCTGCCCCGTTGAGGTTCCCAACGAGTTCGACGAGAACCTCGGCTTCCGCAAGGCCATCTACGTGCCCTTCCCCCAGGCGGTGCCCATGAAGTACACTATAGACCTAGAGGCCTGCATAGAGTGCTACAAGTGTGTCGAAGCCTGCAAGGAACAGGGCCGCGAAGCTCTGAACTTCGACATGAAGGAGCAGGAGATTCAGCTTGACGTGGGAACCATTGTGGTGGCAGCGGGCTACGACCTCTACGACCCCAGCAAGGTGAAGGCCTACGGCTACGGTCTCTACGATAACGTCTTCACAGCCCTCGAGCTGGAGAGGATGATAAATGCATCTGGACCCACCCAGGGCAGCGTCATCAGGTTCTCCGACCGAAAGACACCGAGGAGTGTCGCCTTCATCACCTGCGTCGGGTCGAGGGATGAGAAGACGAATATCTACTGCTCAGGCTTCTGCTGCATGTACACCCTGAAGAATGCGCTTCTCCTCAGGGAGCACTATCCCGACATGGAGATCCGCATCCTCTTCATGGACCTCAGGGCACCCTTCAAGGGATACGAGGAGTTCTACCGACGAGCGAGGGAAGAAGGAATACAGTTCCTTCGCGGACGCCCAACGGAGATCTACGAGGACCCCAAGACCAGTAACCTCGTCATCTCTATGGAGAACCTCTCCACAGGGGAGCCCATGGACCTCGAGGCTGAGACGGTGATACTCTCACCAGCAGCCGTTCCCAGCGCAGGCTCCGAGGAGCTAGCCCGAGCCCTAACGGTCTCCAGGGATGCGAGCGGTTTCTTCATGGAGGCTCACCCGAAGCTCAAGCCCATCGACTCCGCGACTGACGGGATATTCTTCTGTGGAGCCGTGCAGGGACCTAAGGATATTCCTTACAGCGTCTCCCAGGGGAGCGCTGCTGCCAGTCGAGCTGCCAGGATCATGATAAGAGGTGAATGGGAGATCGAGCCCATTGTAGCCTTCGTGGACGCTGAGAAGTGTAGGAACACGAAGGTGAAGTGCGGGGTGTGCACGACAAAGTGCCCCTACGGGGCGATCGCCGCGGATGAGGGAAAAGCAGCCCTGGTGAATACGGCGAAGTGCCACGGATGCGGTACCTGTGCGGCTGACTGTCCGTCCAACGCCATCACCCAGAGGCACTTCACTGACGCCCAGGTTCTAGCCCAGATTCACGCTGCCTTGGAGGAGAAGCCCGAGGAGAAGATCATCGGCTTCCTCTGCAACTGGTGCAGCTACGGCGCCGCCGACCTCGCCGGAACAAGCCGCTTCGAGTATCCTCCGGACATCAGGGTCATCCGGGTGATGTGCTCGGGGAGGATCGACAGGGACTTCGTTTTGGAGGCCTTCCGAAAGGGCGCTGGAATGGTCATGGTGTCGGGGTGCCGCTTCGGCGACTGCCACTACATCTCGGGGAACTACAACGCTGAGAAGAGGATCAAGCCGCTCTTCACGGTGTTGCCCCGCTTCGGCATCAGCGCCGAACGGCTCAGGCTTGAATGGTTCTCAGCCGCCGAGGCTGGCTTCTACGTGAACCTCAACAAGGAGATGAGCGAGACTCTGAGGAAGCTGGGCATCGAACGAATCAGGGTGGAGAACGAGAAGGCTAGACCCTTCCTAGACAAGATGCTGCAGCAGTCAGGAGACTAAAGAATGACCGAGGAGATGCCAGAGGGTCTGAGGGAGCTCGTCAAGGAGAAGGTTCTCTTCTGCTACCAGTGCGGCTCCTGCGTCGGGAGCTGCCCCACAGCCAGGGCAATCCCCGAGTACAACCCGCGGAAGATGATGGAGAAGCTGATCCTGGGCGGGTGGGAGGAGGTGCTCTCCAGCAAGCTGATCTGGCTCTGCACCCTCTGCCACACCTGCTACGAGGTCTGCCCCCAGGGCGTCGGCATCTCCCACATAATCATAGAGCTGAGGAACCTCGCCGCCGAGAGGGGAATGGCTCCCGCGGGATTCCTAGAGAGCGCCAAGCAGATGGCCGCCACGGGCTGGACGACGACGCTGACAGGGGCTATTCAACGGACTAGGGCGGAGCTCGGGCTGCCAGAGATCAAGGCCACTGACACGGAGGAGATCAAGAAACTCATGAAGGCGACGGGCTTCAGGCCCGCTCTGGAGGCTGAGAAGGGATGAGCTACGCCTTCTTCCCTGGATGCATGATCCCGCTGAGGCTTCCCTACATGGAGAACGCCGCGAGGAAGGCTCTTGGAGCCTTGGAGGTGGAGCTCCTGGAGATGCCCAACGCCTCTTGCTGCGGTGACCCCATCGCCTTCCAGTCCCTGAGTAAGGAGACGTGGACGGCTGTCGCCGCGAGGAATCTCTGCATCGCGGAGGAGATGGGCAGGGACCTGCTGACGCTCTGCAGCGGGTGCTACGAGACTCTGAAGACGGCTAATGTGAAGCTGAAGGGCGACCAGCGCCTGAGGGAGCACGTCAACAAGGCTTTGGCTGAGGTTGGGAGGGAGTTCAAGGGAACCATCGAGGTCAGGAACCTGCTAGAGGTCCTGCAGGAAGTAGGAGCAGACAAGATTAAGACACGCATAGTTAAGCCGCTGAAGGACCTCGGGGTTGCTGCACACTATGGCTGCCACTTGGTGCGTCCCAGCGACGTCCTGAGTTTCGACGACCCCATGAAGCCGACGACCCTCGACCAGTTCATAGAGCTGACGGGAGCTGAGAGTGTCTCCTATTTGAAGAAGATGCTCTGCTGCGGCGCGGGGCTCAGGATGGTGGACGCCGAGAAGAGTTTGAAGCTCGTGGAGATGAAGCTCGGCTACGTCGAGGCGGCGGGGGCGGACTGCATGGCGGTGCTCTGCCCCTACTGCATGGTCCAGTACGACCTGACGCAGAGGACGATCAAACGCGAAGGCGGTGCGAACCCTCAGATGCCTGTCCTCTACTACGCCGAGATGCTCTGCCTAGCCATGGGCATGTCGCCAAAGGAACTGGGGCTTAGGCTCCACAGAACCAGCCTAGAGCCCGTCCTGAAGAAGCTGGGACTGAACGCTTGAATACGCTTACTTCTTTACCATTGTGACTATGTGCCTGATGATCTCGTCTGCGATGTTGAGGCTGGTGACCGTTTGGAGGCCCATCCATCCAGGCTGGCTGTTCACCTCGATGACCTTGGGACCCTCCTCGCTCTCCAGGATGTCGACGCCTGAGACTATGCAGCCAACGGTCTCCGAGGCTTTAACGGCGAGCTCCCTGAGTTCCCTATCGAGCTCCATCGGCGTAGGCTTGGCTCCCCTGCTCACGTTGGTCTTCCATCCCTCGGCGACCCTCCTCATGGAGGCGAGGACCCTTTCGCCGAGGACGAAGGCCCTTATGTCAGAGAGGCCGTGTCGGATAAACTCCTGCAGGTAGAGGACGCCGTGGTAGAAGGAGACCGCTCGGAAGATCCTGTCAGCCACGTCTGGGTCCGAGACCCTGGTTGAGCCTATGCCTCTGGAGCCGAAGATGGGCTTCACAACCACGTCTCCGCCCAGCTCATGGAAGGCCTTCAGCGCCTCCCTCGGACTCTCCGTGACGGCGGTGCGTGGAACAGGTAGACCCCTCTCCTCCAGAAGGGTGAGGGCATAATACTTGTCGATAGCCCTCTCAATAGAATGGGAGGGATTGACGACCAGCAGACCGAGGCGTTCAAGCCTGTAGAGAAGGTCCATCCTGAAGAGGATCTCCTCCAAGGACCCCCTGCCGACGGGGCGAATGATCAGAGCGCTCAGATCCTTAAGGATATCAACGTCTCCAGCGGACGCCGCCGTGGCGTACCCGACCTTGGCGACGAGGCGGGGAAAACTGATGCACAGGGGTTCAACGTCAGCCCTTTTCATCGCCTCCAATAACTGCGCCGAGCACCAGCTAATCGGGTTCCTCGTCACGAGTCCGAACTTCAACCCTCTCTTCACCACGTTTAAGCTTTAAGAAGCCACTATTTGAAGGTAGGGGGCCTCTGGAGTTCCACTATTTCTCATGGCTGGGGACTTCTGCCGTCCAGGAGATCCTTCCGGAGCATCTCCTTGAGGCTGTCTGCCAGGGCCTTCACCTGTTCCTCCTCGCGGCTGGCTGGCGCCACGATGACGCGGTGCGGTTCTGTGAGGGCTCCCTTCACTAGGATGCGTTCGGGATCCAGTCCCCAGGCTCGGATGATCTCCTTCAGCATGTCCAGGCGGCTGACCTGGGTCTTGGGCTTGATGCCTAGGCCTGACGCTGCGTAGACGTTCCTCAGGAACTCAGGGCCCTTCATCTGGATGTCGTGGTAGGTGCTGATCTTGTGGCCCATCATATAATCGATGTAGTCTCGAGGCACTCCCAGGGCTGCCAGCTGGGTTCTGAAGTACTTGCGTATGCTGTGGGTCCTGAGCATATATAGCCTGCCCCTCTTCTCGCTTGATAGCCCAGCCCTGACGTAGGTCGTATGCACGATGGTGTGGAGCTGCTTCTGTGAAAGGGATCTGACCTCCCGGGTGTGGTCGCTCCTGAGGAGCGGTGAGTCGTCCTGGATCGTCTCAGGAGGGATCTTGCCGCTTGGGGAGCCCCGTCGCCTCTGCTCCAGGTACAGCCGCAGCACGGCGACGGCCTCGGCGCCGATGAAGGTGTCATAGGAGCCGTACTTGCCCTTGGTGATGTCGGCTTCAACGTGGACATGGACGGGCGTCCGGCCTGTCTCCAGGTCCTCCTTGACGTGCCTGTACCTGAGCCTCCTCAGGGTGCCGATCCTGAATCCTCCGAGGGCCAGCATCGAGACGATGACCCGGGCTCGTAGGTCGGCTACCTCCATCATGCGGGCTAGCTCCTCGGGCCTGGGAGAGCGGTCCTCGTAGACAACTCTTCCCTGGGGAAGGAGGATCCTCGGAACCTCGACATCGTTCACTATCAGCATAGCGCGGACGGCGGTGACGGCTGCCTTAATCATGTTTGGAGCCCGGCCCCTGGCCTGGAGTTCGCCCACGTACTCCTCTTCAGCCTGACGAATCCTCTTGATGCCTCCTGGGTCTGGAGAACCGTCTTCATGTAGAGCCTCTGCCACCAGTTCGTCGGGCGTCCTGCCCAGCCATTCGCAGAATCGTCTCATCTGGCTCGTGTAGGCGTAGAGGGTTGACGGGCTTGAGGTCCGGTATCTGCGCAGGTGTGTGGCGACCCTCATCATCGCTGGGCTGTCCAGGACCCACGGGATCAGGCTCGTCATGCGATCTGAGAGGGAGGAGACGACGTAGTTGACGATGTCGAAGGTCCTGAGGCTGGTTCCTGGCTTGACGGGGACGAGGATCGGCTTCCGAAGGCGGTAGCCGCTGGGCCCTGCCTCCAGGTGGAGCGTGCAGCCCTCAGCCAGGTAGGGCTTCAAAGCCTCGTAGCTGAGAGGAAGAGTGTCGACGGCTATCACGCGTCCCGCCGGGGCTTTGACCGACAGGGGTTCGCCCTTACTCTTCTCGACGGGCTTAGCCATCTCCTCGCTTCGCCTCCTCCTCGGGCGCTGGCTCCAGCAGCACCAGCAGGCAGCCCCTCTCGGCGCTGTACCGGGCTTCGCCCTTGAGGCCTACCTTGCCGAGCTTCTCCAGGGCTACGCCGAGGGCGATGTGTACAGGTATGAAGGCTCTGAAGATAGCCTTCTTGGCGTCGGCTTCCAGCTCCGGCCTCAGGTCTAGGATGAGGTGTAGTGCGCGTCTCCTCAGCCCGGGGAACTCGGTGAGCATCGATGCCAGGATCTGCCACCTATCCTCATCGACGCCGCTCATGGCTCAGCCTCCCTATAGATCAGGACCATGCTCACGACGAAGACGGCCCACGCCAGCAAGTTCACGATCAGCCCAGCCAGGCTCTGCCGCAGAGGCATACAGGACATCAAGGCGAAGCCTCCTCCCTTCCAGCCTGGATCTTTCGCAGGTGCCTCTGACCGCTTCTCTGCATTGCCTCGTGCCACAGCTGCCGAGCTGCCTGCCGCTGGCAGGCCTCCGCCTCAAGAGTGCGGCCGTCCTCGTCGAGCCACAGGCTCCGCAGGATCATGGCCAGGTACGTGTCCACCATTACGGCTTCACCTCCCCTGAGACTTTCCTCCTCTTCACCGCGACAGCTGCAGCCGCGGCGACTAGGGCCAGCACAAGGACTATGACTCCGCCGACGGCCATGGGGTTAGTGACGTATCCTGAGCCGCCGCACTTCGGGCACGTCGATAGCACGGATACGGCTCCGGTTCCATGGCAGCCCGGGCAGTCGATGTCATCCGCCTCAGCCAGGTAGATGGTGTACGTCCAGTCCTCCCCGAACGTGATCTCCTCGATGATGAGGGTTATGGGCACGTCCTCGTGGGGCGGGAAGAAGGTCCTCGGAGACGTCTCGTAATGCGTTGCGGTGAGGGTCGTCACCTTCGCGGTGGCGGATCCGTAGACGCCGACATCCTCCTCGTTGTGGAACACTCCCTTCACAAAGGCCGCCCAGTCAAGTCCTGAGAGGCCTCCCCAGCCGCTCATGCTCTTAAGGGTGACAGTGGGATCTACCTTCCCTGTTCCGTGGCAGTTCTGGCACGTCTGGGTCACCGTTATCTTGCCGCTGCCCTGGCAGGTTGGACACGGCATGTCGAAGGGTCCTTGAGCCAGGGCGGGCATCACGTTGAAGGCTGAGAGAAGCAGGACCGCCATCAACGAGACTCCTAGCAATTTACTCGTTTTCTCACCTCTTGTACTCTCCTTCTCAATCATACTCAGTCGTATGATAATCACATTCTATATACTTAAGTATTACGCCATCATACATCTGTACATAAGGGATAAGAACATGAGTGAGAGTATGTTGCCATCCGAGGAGATAACCATCGTTAAGAGTCGGATCAGCATAACCCTTCCCAGGGAAGTCGTGGACTGGCTTGACCGTAAGGTGGATGAGAGGGTCTACGCCAACAGGAGCCACGCCATAGAGGTCCTCATCCTGGAGAAGATGAAGGAGACCCGCCGGGAACACTAGTACTTCAGCCTCCTCATCTCGACGATGTCAGCCCTGAGAATCACCAGGCCCGACGTCACGGCCTCACTCCTCTCATGGGGAAGCCTCTCCACGCTCCTGTCCCAGAGGATGAGAACGGCGTCGGGATCCTCCTTCACGAGCCAGCCCACGGTCTCGCGTAGAGCCGGCTTCAGCCCATCGGGGTTCACGTTCCTGAAGAGCACGTGGTCATGGTACCGGACCAGCACCAGATCCATCGTCAGCTCACACCTAAGAGGCCGCCTGGAACGCGATAGAGGACCTTGTCCCCCAGGGCTATCTCTAGGATCCTGGAGAAGCGGTCCTCCTCCCAAGCCAGGATCTCCCTGAGCTCCTCACCCGTGAAGGGGCCCTGGTTCTCCTCCTTGAGCTCCTGGGCCTTACGTAGAAGCGTATTCAAGTCCTCCTGGAGGTTGGGAGGCCTCTCCTGAGGAGCCTCGGGGATCTCCTTCTCTAGGCCGCCTGCTGTGAGGCCTCGGGTCTCGGCCTTAGCCTTGACCCTGACCGGGTCAAACTGATAGGTCTTCCCCTGACGCGTGGAATATCTCCTCTTGACGATGCCCAGGTTCGTGATTGCGCTCCTCACAGGGTGATAGCTCTTCACCCAGTCAAGGACACCCTGAACCTCCTTCGTGAGGTCCTTGAGTAGCCATGTCGGACTCTTATCGATGGTGGGGTGGAGGACCGATAGGACGGCTTCCTCGACCTCGCTCTGGCGGTCCCCGGGCTCAGCCTGCAGGGCATCCCACTCAGCCAGGCTCAGCAGCTCCTCGAAGCGGTCGGGCGCATAGACCCGGCAGACGGCGAGAAGCGGCTGCCACAGCTGGAAGCGGCGTCCCCTAAGCCTCTCGGTCTGCCTCAGGCTCCAGTACTCCTCCTGAACCTTGGGCCACGATGTCAAAGCGCTGCGGATGAGGACTCCGACGATGTCGGCCATCTTCGGGTCATCGAGGATGTAGATGCTCTTCTCCGTGAACGCTGGGTCCGGCGCCTTCTCGGTGACGATGCGGATATCCTTGGCCTCGAAGGGGAGCTCCTCGCGGGTCGCGATGGCCTTCGGGGAGTAGACCTCATACTTCCTGGGCTCCTGGGTGTCAGGGTCACATCGGCTGATGGCTGCTCCTCGCTGGTACCCTGCCTCGAAGACGTCGACGACGTCCCTCATCTCGGGGTCGGAGCCGCTCAACCTCGTGACGTCGACCAAGTAGGTGACGCGGCTTCCCTCTATGGTGCGGAAGAGGTTGGCTTCACGGAGCGCTGCCTCAGGGCTGGTCGGGTTCCAGGCCAGCCTCGAGAGCAGCATCAGCAGCGTGGTCTTCCCGCTCTCGCGCTCACCCTGAAGATGCAGCGTCGGGTAGACGTTGAAGACGGGGAACATGTAGGTTCCGATGGTCCAGCAGGCTATGGCCAGGTGCCACCTCTCATCCGAGTGATACCAATACAGTCGGGCTTCTGGGAACACCATCTGGAAAACCTCTTTTTCAGGCTTAGGGCTTAATCCCTGTCCAGAATCTAGGTCTCGTGCTCCATGGAGAATTTGCTCCCAATGGGTACGTCGTAGAGCGCACCCAGTTGGGCGTCTAACCTGATAAGAAATAGCATTTTCCTCTCGAACCACGAGTCCCTTGGAATCTGACACAGCAGCCCATTTCTCCGAAATAATAAGGTTTCTAGATGGTGGTCCCAGGAGCCCGCCCATGGTTAAGCCCGTGACAGGGTGATAGTCTATGAGTGGATGGATCTCGACGGCCCCCATCTTCTCCAGCTGCTTCTCTAGGAGTTCCTCCAAGTCGGGCGGAGGCTGAGCGGCTTCTTCCCTAGGCCATTCATCAGGGTTGTCCTGGATGACGCCGATGACCTTCTCAAGGATCTCTCCCAAGACCTCAGGGTACTCCCGCGTCACCGCGTCCCTGATCGGCTTAGCGTCCGCGTGTCTCCTCAGCTGCTCCGGGCCGTCGAGGCTGACCCAGGCTGTGAGGCTGCTGCCGCCCTTGACGGGCTCCACGACCCTGAACCTCCACCTGTCGCCCGGATGTTCTACGTACAGGAATAGCCTGGCTTCGCCGATGCCTACGCCCCATGCGCCCTTGATGGAGCTGCGCCTCACCTCGGGGATATCAGACATGTCTAGCCCTCCGCTGACTCAATTCCTGGAAGTAGGGGCATCTCCACCACATGCAGGCGCCGACCTCCTCCAGGCGATAGAGGCAGGTGACACCTCCGATGAGGTCCTCAGTCATCAGGGGGCAGAGACGGCCTTCAGCCCTCCCGATGTTGCCTTCGATGACGCAATTATCCCCGACATTCTGGGGCGAAGTTAATATATCTCTGTCAACAACATCCATTTTGGAGCGCCTCGAAAGTTGGAGGTCGATGAATCGCCGCCAAGCGATTCAGTCACCGACCTCCCCTTGTTTTTCTCAGGAGCACCTCCTATTCCGCTGCTCTGCCGATGCTGACTTCCCAGTGGCTCTCTTTGGCCGCAGAGATCCACTTGAACCCCATTCCTGCGAGGGCTTGGTCGTACTTCCTCCAAGAGTCGCCCAGGTACTGAAGCGGCTTCACCATCATCTTCCCCGAGTCCGGATAGATCGTCAGGGCCGTCGTATCCAGCCCCGCCTTCTCTAGGACGCCGATGACGCCTTCCTGAGTGACGAAGGACGGGGCTGCTTCAGGCTGAGCCTCTGAAGGGCCTGCCTCAACTTCCTCAGCTGAGACGGCTCCTCCTGCCACCATGTCGCTGATAGCCCTGCTCTTGGCCCTGGTGTGGGCTGTACCGTAGACGTCGTGCTCCACGTGGGCGAAGCTCCTCTCCCTCGAGTCACAGATCCCGACGCCGGCGCAGATCCTTCCATTCGGGGCCTGAACCTCGACGACGATGCGCCAGGTGAAGGAGCGGTCGTCCCTGTCCGTCCTCTGCTGTTCCAGGATGCGGTCGCTGAGCCCAAAATAGACGGCTATCTTCCTGAACCCTGACCGCTTGATGTACCTCTTCCCCGCGATGGATTGATAGTCGTCGTCGACGAGCAGCTTCTGCTTTAGGGCCTCGAACCTGGCCCACTCCGCCGCAGCCTGCTCAGGGCTAACCAGAGCCTTCACCGGTGCGGCTACGATCTCGCCTCGAAGAGGCTCTTCTCCGGACGAGGTCATGGAGTCACCGTCTCCCTGAAGAGGCTCTTATATAGCTCGGGCGCATCCCTCTGGATCTTCTCCCTCACAGCATCGCGGATAAGGTCGGAGATGTTTAGGTGGGCGTCCATCTCGATGAACTTCTCCATAAGCTCTCTGAGCCTGGCGGGAACCTTCGAGCCGACGTAGACAGCCCTCTGTTCCAAATCCTCAACCATTCTCGTTATACCTCCATAAACTCTAAATAGACCTTCCATAATAAAGGATATTGGAATAGTAGGGAGCTACTGGAAATGAGGGGAAGAAGCCCATTTAATAAGCCCGACGTGAGGAAGAGAGAGGTCTTCAGCCTACTATCGGGTCTAGGCGGCCGAAGCCGCTGGAGGGACCTTGAGGTCGGGGCCCGCAAATCCCAGATGGGGCCTACCACCCTGAAGCGTACCCTAGACGATATGGAGGAGGAAGGTACCATCTACAGGGAGGCCAGGCTCGGACCGAAGGGCCCAGAGGCCTGGTACATCCTCCAGCTCACCAAGGACGAGGTGTGGCAGAGGCTCCAGGAGAAGCCCATAGGAAAAAGGGTAGCGGAGACCCATGGGGCCCTGAGTCGGGCCCAGGGTGACGACGCCAGGCAGAGGGAGATCCTCTCCAGGGAGCTCCCAAGCCTCATCTCAGCCTACCAGATGATGCACCTCTACGCCCTGCAGAGAGCCGTGAGAGAGGAGAACATAGAGGACGTCCTGAGGCTGTACGGCTACATCTACACCACCTTCCTCATCGACGAGGCAGCGGCCATCCTCGGCCTATGCCTCAACTGGCCCGAGGTAGCCCACATAGCCCTAGAACACACCCAAACCCTTCTCGAGGACGCCCTCCACCCAATCACCTTCCCGGAAGAGGCTGAGCCCAGAGAGCCCACCTGAACCAACCTCCCACCCGCCACGCAGCAGGCCAAGGAAGCCTACCCCATGGCGACGGGGAGCCCCTTAACCTTCAATTGAAGGATGTGAGCACCTTGTGGGACGCGTGGGCATGAGACAAAACGACCATCCGTGAGACAATCTCATTCCTCGAGCGGACCATGTGACAGGTCAGGACATCTAGGGGAATTGCCCTCACTTTCAGAGAACCAACATTCTAGGGTCTTCCAGCCAGCCCTCCCCTTTCAAAGGTGCTACCTCTCCCTGAATCGTAGCGATCGAAGGGGGTTCAACCAGAACTGACGAAGATACTACGTCATTCTCAGTTGAAAGGCAATTGGGTCTGGACCCAACACCTCAAAAAGCCCCGCCTCAAAGAAAAGCAGCGCAGTTCTGAAATGTTTAGATCCGAGCCGATTTTTTTTGAGGCGGCGGGGAATTGCCCCGCGGGGCAATGACCTAGGTCATCAGATTACTTCATTCTGATGGTAAAAGGGCGGGAGGGGGTTTGCCTTCCAATAGCGGGAGCCGAGATTTAGGGTTCTCTGGGGGAAAGGGGTTAGATTAGGCGTTTCCTCGGGGAGGGGTCTTCAGCCGGTTCCAGGGTTGGGGTGCTGCTGAGGGGTCGGCTTCGGCGCCGGGGCTTGACCCTGACCTCCTCATCTAGCTTGCGGAGGATGTCCACCTGCAGCTGGTGGACGGGCTGTAGGGCCCTGAGGGCTTCCCTGGTGGGGAGGTCGGGGCCGAGTGCTGCTCCTGGGAGAGACATCCCGTCGGCTTTTCCGGCGGGGAAGTAGGCCCTGAGCCGGTGGGGTTCTCCTCGGGGACCATGCCAGGTGTAGAGGCGAGAGTAGATGAAGCCCCGCTTCTCGAGGCGGCTCAGGATCGTCTTGGTCTCCCAGGTGCGTTGCTTGAGCTCCCGGGCTAGGCGTGTGACCCATGTGGGGCATCGGCGCACCGCCTCGAGCACCTGCCTGGTGAGTCCCTTCCCCATCTCTTCATCACTAGGTCCTGGGTGTCTCTTCTATAAGGTGTTAAGGAGGGTAGAAGGGTTTAGGATACACTTCACCTTAAAGGATAAATAGTGGAAGTCTGGAGCACCGCTACTTGAAGATGATAGGAGCGTAGAAGACCAAGGACTTCCCCATAGAAACCCTTTTCATCCTTTTTAGGCTATTATTATTCGATCACCTTGTCTACAAAGTATGACTTCAGGAGCTTCATAAACATCAGAGCCGCCTCATCTCCCTCCTTCAGCCACGATGGAAGATACGTCGTCTTTCTCACGAACATCACTGGGACGCCTCAGGTTTGGAGGGTCTCCGTGAAGGGCGGCTGGCCTGAGCAGCTCACCTACTACGACGAAAGAATAACAAGCGTCCTCTGCTCTCCCACCGAGGAGACGCTTGCCTTCGCAACCGACACGGGTGGGAACGAGAGGAACCAGATTTATCTTCTCTCCCCCGGCACCGGGCTTGTCTCTCCGCTTGCCGTTGAGCAGGATGTTATTCATGTTCTCGGACCATGGTCCTACAACGGAGGAAGACTGAGCTTTGGGTCTAATTCGAGGCACAGGGCCTTCTTCGATGTCTACGTGACTGAAATCCCCTCAGGGAAGCCTCAGAGGGTCCTAGAGCACGATGGAACGAACTCCCCTGAGGCATGGTCGCATGACGGTGGTCGGCTGGTTGTCAGGAGGCAGAACACGAACCTCGACTCAGATCTATACGTTGTCGACCTGAAGACTGGAGAGGTGAGGTGCCTGACCCCGCACAGTGGAGAGGCGTCCTACGCTGACCCCGTCTTCGCCCCCGACGACAGTTCGATTCTCTGCCTCACGAATCGGGATAGGGAGTTCGGAGCCCTCGTCTCCATCGACGTCAAGACCAACAAAGAGGAGTTGATAGCGGAGGAGCATTGGGACCTAGGGAGTCTGGCATTAAGCCCCGAGGGGAGCAGGGTCGCCTACGCTGTGAATGAGGAGGGATACTCGAAATTGAGAATAATGGACCTCGCCGATGGGAAGGTGGGAGAAGTAAAGGGGCTTCCACCGGGCGTTGTAGGTCAAACTACTTGGACTCCAGATGGGAAACTGCTCGCCTTTGCCTTCAACGGCTCAAGGTTCACCTCAGACATCTGGCTCTACGACACAGAGAGAAAAGAGGTGCTCCAGTTGACGAAGAGCGATACAGGAGGGATTCCGCAGGAGGCTTTCGTGGAGCCTGAGCTGGTTCACTTCAAGACCTCCGATGGGCTCGATGTCCCGTCCTTCCTCTACATGCCGAAGAGCTGGGAGGGGGAGAAGCCGCCTGTTGTGATGAACGTCCACGGGGGACCGGAAGGACAGTCTAGGCCGAGCTTCAACGCCGTCACCCAGTACCTAGTTAACCACGGGTTCGCGGTGCTCCTGCCGAACGTTAGGGGTAGCACGGGCTACGGGAAGACATATGTCCACCTCGACGACATCCGCAAACGCATGGACTCGATTAACGACCTTAAGTATGCTCACAAGTGGCTCGCCGAGTCCGGCAGAGTCGACCCGAAACGCATCGCAATCTACGGTGGCAGCTACGGAGGCTTCATGGTCCTCGCCGCATTGACCAATTACCCCGACCTCTGGGCGGCTGGCATAGACCTCTACGGCATAGCGAACTTCTTGACCTTCCTGAGGAATACTGGACCCTGGCGCCGAGACCTCAGAGCCTCTGAGTACGGCGACCCTGTTAAGGATGAGGCGTTCCTCAGGGAGATTTCGCCGGTGCATAAGGCTGATAGGATTACTGCGCCGCTTATGGTTGTGCAGGGTGTCAACGACCCCAGGGTGCCCAAGTCGGAGACTGATCAGATTGTGGAGGCTTTGAAGAGGCGGGGCGTATCTGTCAAGTATGTCCTCTTCGACGACGAGGGCCACGGCGTCGTCAAACTCAAGAACCGTCTCATCGCCTACGGCGCCATCGTCGAATTCCTAGGAGAACACCTCGCACCGAAGAACTAATTTTTTCTATATTCTCTTCGATATTTTGTGTGTCGCAGCCAAACGCGTTAGATCAGTTCCAAGAGTTGCGTGAGATCTGTTATCCTCATGCAGGCGATTTCTTGGTATCTGTTCTCTCTGTCCACCAAGATAGGGGTTAATCCAGCCCTCTCAGCCCCAGCGACATCCATCTCAAGCTCGTCTCCGACGTGGACCGCCTCCTCCCTCTTCACGCCGATCCTCTGCAGGGCGAACTCCCACAGCTTTGGGTCGAGCTTTCCCAGGGGAGCTTCAGCCTCAAGAGGGGAGACGATGCAGGAGAAGAGTTCAAGGATGCTATGCCTTCTGAGGCTATTTTCTGTCTGGATAAGAAGTCTGTGCGAGATTACGCCTAACTTCAAATTCTTCTCCTTCAGCCTTTTTAAGACATCCTTAACTTCTGGATAGAGTTTATCAGGGGGATTCTCCCGTCTCCGTTGGGTTTCCTCGGCGAGCTTGTCCAATCCCTCGTGTATATCCAGGTGTTCCAGCAGCAGACGGTTGTACTCGAGGAGGACCTCCCTCCTCCTATCCAGATATGTCTTCACCCGTCCCTTAAACCACTCTTCAGCGAAGCTATATGCCTCCTCCACCTTCTTCTCATCAAAAGACAAGTTCAACTCCTTCAAGATTCCCATCACTCGCCCCACTTCCCATTGAGTACGCAGAACAAGAGTCCCATCCATATCGAAGAACACCGCCTTGACGCCATCTACCCCAGACAGCTTAACGTTCAAGGTCATTAACCTCCGATCCCGCCAACATCCTTCAGGCGTGTATCTCAATGATGACACCATCCTTGAGGATATAGCCTAAGCCGACTCGCCCGCCCTGGAACTTGGCGTTTGGTCCCCAGATCCGAGCGTACTTGAAGTTCTTCAGGAAGTCGCTGTGGATCATCTTGGCCAGGTCCTCCACGGTTGCGCCCTCCCTGGCGACGAAGGGAACCTTCGACGGCTCCTTCCCCAGGTCCTTCGTGTAGATTCTGATGATGTCCAGCAGCCTGAAGAGGGCTCCGCCGAGGAGGTCGCCCAAGCCCTCGGGCTCGGCGCAGGAGACCGCTAGGACCTCTAGGTCGGGGACGACATCCCTCAGCCTCTGGTACTCCTCCTCTGCCCCAGGCAGATCCGCCTTGTTCGCCAGAACCAGGATCGGCTTGTAGACGGCGCTCCCGTAGAGGGCGTCCTCAACCATGTCCAGAGTCACCTTTCCCCGCACCCTCACCAGCGCCGATGCGATCCTGTATTCCCTCAGCAGGTCCGCGACCTGGTTGGCTGTGGAGCCCACCAGGGAGCCCTCCCAGATGAACTGGATACCGGCGCCGTAGATCCGCTTCTCGACCTCCGCCTCGCCCTCAGGCCTCTGCCTAAGGATCTGCGCCCTCTCCAGCTCCAAGGAGACAAGCTCATACTGCTCAACAGGGTCCTGCGATAGGTCGACCATGATGATGAGGCCGTCAGCGTTCCTGGCCAGTCCGAGGATCTGGCTGCCGCCAGCCTTTCCATCAGCGGCTCCGGGAACGATGGCTGGAGCTTCGATGACCTGGAACTGTATGTCTTGATAGGGAAGCATGCCTGGCGTCGGCTCTTGGGTTATGTAGGGATGCTCCCCTATTGGCGGTCTCGCCTTTGTGACAGCTCCCAGCAGGCTGCTTCTGCCGACCTTGGTTGGCCCCAGCAGCACGACCTGGGCGGCTCCGGACTTCTCTATGAAGAAGCCTCTCCTCGACCCTTTCCGCCTACTCTCTCTCTGCTCCAACTCCTCCTTGAGCTGGGAGATGCGCCGCTTCACGTGGGAGAGGAGCTTCTCGGTTCCCTTGTGCTTTGGGCAGAGGGAGAGGAACTCCTGCATCAGCCTGATCTTCTCCTTTGGGTCCCTCGCCTCCACGACCTGGGCCCACTTCAGCTTAGCCTTCAGAGGAAGGTTTGTAACCACCTGCGGAGCACCCTCTAATCCTAATACTCAAACATCCAAAAAACGGTTTCTATAAAAAAAGGGGAAGAGACCTCTCGGCTACACCACCTTCTTAGAAATCCGCACAGCCTCTGCGAACCACTTGTCCACGACCTTTTGGGATACCTTCAGCCTGCCGCTCAGCTCCGCGGGATCGGTATTCAGCAGGTCTGGAACCTTCTCCAGGCCCATCTTCTTGAGTTTCTCGATGTTCTTAGGCCCAATGCCCTTGACATCCCTCAGATCCGGGGCAAGTGCGTGCTCCAGCCTCGCCTCCGCCACCTTCAGCCGGTCGCCCAGCTTGTCCCGCTCCCTGGCAAGAACGTGAACCTGGGCTCCGAGTTCCTCATTCGAGCCCTTCGCCTTACTCAGGGTCGATTCCAGATTCTCCGCGGTCTCGAAGAGATATTTGTGCACCTCTGAGAGCGTCTTCTCCATAGCGTCGAATTGAGGAACCTGCGAGGTAGATCTTGTCTCTAGGTATTTTTCCAGGGCTGCTATTGCACATCCCAATATGAGGATGCCGGAGAAAAGAATCAGTACGAGAGGGATGGAGCCGATCTTCACCTCGAAGAGGGGGTTAATGGCGCGGCCCAAGGTATTCCAGTACACGATGTCTCCTAGCCAGGCGATAAAGCCTACTATCCCCCCTAGGAGGCATAGCCACTTCAGAAACTCAAGGCCGAGTAAGTCCCCTCTTCTCGCCTGAACAGGCTTAGTTTTCTTTTCCATTAGGACACCCCGCTTTTTTGCAGACACCACCTAATGCAATTATTACTTTTAACATAAAATTTCTAAACTTAAGAAATTTATGGAACGCTATTCAGTTCTTAAAGAAAGGCTTAAGGAGCCTCCTATCCAGCTTCATATCTACAGGCATGGAGAAGGTTTCCAGTTTCATGAGGGACGCACCGTGAGGAAGCCTAAGGACAGGGACCTCGTTGAGACCGTGGAGGGCATCCTCTTCTGCCTCGTCGGATACCTCCATCCCCCGACCGGCTACACGGCTTACCTGAAGTACGTGCCCGCTGCTAGGGGAAAGTGGTCGAGAGGCGAGATCGGATACCGGCGCGTCCTGTCCTACTACCACGTGACGGAGGTTGAGAAAACCCTTGAGTTCCTCAGGGAGCACTACCCTCAGTTCCTCTTCAGCTGCCCAGTTCGGAACATAAAAATCTCGACCGTGCCAAGGGAACGTGTGAAACACTATTATGTGCCCGAAGAGCGGCTCCAAGAGATCATGACTGGTGGTGGCGACAAGCTTGAAGAGGAGGTACATCGGTTCGTCGAGTTCCTCTCAGACCTCTCGGGGATCAAGCCTGAAAGCTTCGGTGTAACAGGCTCCGTCCTCTTGGGAACCCATAATCCCCTCGTCTCGGATATAGACCTCACCGTCCTGGGGGCAGGACCCTCCCAAAGGATTATCAACGCCTCTTTGGAGACGAGAGGAAGAGGCGGCTCCCCCATCAGGGGGCTGACGCGGGAGAAGGCGGAGGAGTGGATAAGGGAGAAGACTGAGAGGTTTCCCCTGACACGGGGGGAGGCGGATCTCTTCCTCCAGCGGCGATGGAACTACGGCTACTACGGCGACAGGTACTTCTCCATCCACCCAGTCAGGCTGGACGAGGAGATCGATGAGGAGTACGGCGACAGACGACATGCTCCCATCGGTGTCGCTGAGGGCACAGGCGTCGTCACATCCTCACATGAGTCCATCTTCCTCCCAGCCATCTACAGGGTCGAGGATGTGAAGGCTCAAGGCTGGGGAAACTTGGACATAAGGGAGATCGTCTCTTACGAAGGCCTGTACTCGGATGTGGTGAGAGAGGGGAGACAGCTAGCTTCAGGGGCTCAGTCGAGCAGGTTGAGACAAGGGAAAAGGAGACCTATCACCGAATCCTCATAGGAAGCACCACGCTTCAGGGAAGAGATTACATCAAACCCTTGATAGACCGACGAAGAAGAACTACGCTGTAGGAGGCCGAATTCCTAAGACTTCCTTGTTGACAAGGTTAGGCGGCTCCTTCCCCTTGAGGATAGCTATGAGGTTCTCCGCAGCCATGA
>Ga0315296_10000427_pt1 | contig 38589 bp, 19 predicted proteins | sample YL17G14_18_MG_FD_203921 | JGI IMG/M metagenome (GOLD analysis project Ga0315296, IMG submission 203921) | Sediment microbial communities from Yellowstone Lake, YNP, Wyoming, USA - YL17G14_18 | ecosystem: Environmental > Aquatic > Freshwater > Lake > Sediment | place: USA: Wyoming | collected... | reverse complement strand
GAGCTCCTCCTCCTGGAAAGCGATCGAGTGGCGCAGCACGTCGAAGGGACGCAGCCATCTGTCCTCCTCGGCATCGGCGAAGGTGTAGGTGGCGACTGTTTGCTGCTGGAAGAAGGTTGCCAGCATGCGACCACCTACCGCCTGAGTGTGGCTGAGCGGATGGCGGGTGAAACCGACAAACTGGTCGCGGCCAAACAGAAGCGTGGCGATCCAGACCGGGTCGAGCAGGTCGCAGCCATCTACGATGACCGTGATGCGCCGGCCGGCTCCCGCAAAACGGGCCGCATGGTGGCCAAATCGGCTCTCGATCTGAGGATGGCGATAGATCACGACGCGGGTGCCGTGCACGCGCAGGATACCCTGCTCACCGAAGACGAGCACAGCGTCAGGTGACAACTGGCATCGCCGGCGCAACTCGCCCGCCCAGTACTCGGCTGCAGCACGGTCCTCGACGAACAGAAAGACGACACGGTTGCTGTGCTGTGCCAGGGAGTGGACGATGTGCGCGGTGAGCGCCAGGCGTACTTCCAGTGGAGCGACGGACAGGATAGCCCGATGGTGCGCTGCGCGCAGCCGGCCATAAAGGCCGCGCACGACTTGCTCGAGCCGCGCCTGACGGTCAACAGATGGCCTGGGTACCGCCCGGGCAGGCTTGACCCGCTGGGGTTGCTCTGCCACCACCCCTGCGCGATGAGACAACTGCCACCAGTGCAGCTTGCGCGTCAATTGTCGTTGAATGGCTGCACCCATAGCACTGCTGCCCGGGGCGATGACCGGTACGGCCGGAGAAGTCGAAGTGGCGATGTCGGCCATCTCCTGGTCGTTCGTGACGATGGCGCAGAAGCCTCTGAGGGATGCTTTCAGGTGTGTCTGGGCCAGCGCGATCTGCTGGTGGTCTACGCTGGCGGGATCGAGCGGAGGGGCGATATCTGAGGGAGGTTGGGCGAAAACGAGGTAGCCGGCATTTTTCACGAGTGGGATGCCCTCGGGCGCTGCACGTTTTTGGAGGCCATCCAGGACCGCAAGTGCACGCCGGGCTGCTGTGGCTTTGACGTCGTCCTGTCTATCGCGTGCCAGGCCGCGCAGTTCGTCTAGCACCGTGTCGAGGACGTAGACGGTGATCGGCTGCACGCCCCAGTCAAAGCTGTGTATAGCCGGGATGTCCATCAGGATGTTGGTGTCTACGATGACGGCTGGATGAGAGTAGTCAGATTGCATCTTCTTGGACATGGCTTATGCCTTTGAGCTCAATGAAGACGATCCCTGCCCCACTCCTGCACAATCAACCGAATTGTATGACCCAGAAAGCCAGCAATGCCTAGAGGAGCAATACAACTGAAACTGCACAGGACCGTATTCAACCACCAGAGAGGTGATGGTTCACTTAGACGACTGAGGTCAGAAAGCCACATTTCGGCCAGGTTCCCCTGAAAGCGCCAGCCAAACACCAACCCCCAAATCAACGTCACCAATCCCCAGCCTACCAGACTCAGACCGGCATCACGGTACCAGACCAGGATAGCCGTCGCAATGCCCACAGACCAACCACTGACAACGAGAAGCAGTGAGAAGAGCAAGGAAACATTGGGGTGTCTGACAGATAGGACGCCGTAGAAGACCATGCTGCTGAGGAGTAGCATAATAAGCGGAACCGCCCAGCCTGGCCAGGTGCGGAAGAACGCCCTATAGCGTATTATGAGCCACGTTGAGGCAGCGATCAAGGACAGAATGAGCCAAAGCGCATAGGCGATGAGCAGCACCAGGCTGTCGAAAGCCATGTCGGCCGGCACAACGAAAATGAGCAGCAGGTCAAGGATGAAAAGCCCCCAGGCCAGCCTGGTGAGCCACACTGCTAGACCAGTTCTCTTCGTCACAACTCATACTCCGCTATCATCCAGGGATGCAGTAATTCATCGCAGTCGTCACAGCGTTTGCCTAGCCAGTATGGTCCAGGCACGTGCGCACCACAACCCGGGCAACGCCCAGCATATCTTCGATCAGCATAGATGAATAACCCGAGGCCCACAACAGCTACTATGAGACCAACCAGGCCCATAGCAATAGTAGTGGGACCGAATAGCTCTTCAGATCTAAGTAAGGCTGTCGTGACTGGAACCAGGATGGCGAGGCCGAACGACGTAGTTGTCACAGCTATGGTCCCATAGGCCACTCTGAGTAACCGCTGTTCCGCCCGGGGTAGACTGTACCAAGTGAGCAGGCGTCGCAACAGTAGCACGTTGGCCCCAATCAGTGAGACGAGAGAGGCTGGAATAATAAACACCTGAGCCATATTGAGCCAGCTTGCCTGAAGGACAAAAGCGCTCAGGTCGTCAACTATTGGTCCAGGGAGCCGGCCGGCATAGCGGGCAATGCCCTTAATGGCAGAGTCCAATACAACAGAAAGAAGCCGTGGGGCAAGTACCAACAGGAGAAGCATCAAACCGATGGTCAGAGATAGCCAGACAAAACGCAAAGCGCCAATCACCCCCACAGTCTTGAGTATCCGTTTCCAAGCAGATTCCCCCAAGACGAGAGGTGTCATCAGGGTCAAGGTAACGACCACTGAAATCACCAAAACGGAAAAGTGCATTGGCCACAGGCCGTGATAAGGAAGCATCAACGGTGTTGACAACAAGATATCCAGGATCAGGGCCAGCCCACCCAGTGACAGAGCCGTCACTGACCAACGGTCGTAGGCCAGGGCAGGATTCTCTAAAGCATCAACACGCCGCTTGAACTCAGGGTGTGTGCTGAACAGCCTGCGGATGAATGTGGGGGGAGTTAAAGCCGATCTAACTCGCACGAGGGTTTTTCTAATCCGCAGCTTTGCCTTACTCAGCAAAGGCATTTTGGATGGCCCTGCACGATCCGCCGTGAAGCGTGAGCCTAATAGTAGAGCGGGGAACCAATGCTCAATGCCCTTTTGAGTGTGTGCCACGCCAGCATCTGCATAGAGCTCACGGATACGCAGGAGCTTGCGCCAGTAGAACAGCCACAGGATGCTACCTGTGACAATGAACGGCAGTGTAGCGTTACCAATAAAGTACAGGACAGATCCTAGATCAACCTCTGCAGCCTTCGTCTGCACCTCAGCCCACGCCTCCGGTGAGGGCAACAGTGAGAGATAGAGTTCCCGCATCTCTGGAGTGAGTCCTTCCATTTGACCGATCAGTCGTCCAAAATCCATCTGAAGAATGTCAGGTTGGACTACCAGAAGAAAGAATCCATAGCCCATCAGGAAGGCAATTGCCCACGTCATAAAGGTGGCCGTAATGCGCAGAAACTCCCGCGCGTATCCCATTTGCCAGTAGTCTCCATTCTTGAAGTGGTAGAGTTCGTGGATAAACATGGCATGCACAGCAAGGGTACGTCTATTGTCCTCAAAGTCTGCTCTCAAGCGTAGGGCCTCGTTACGTGAAATCGCAATGTACCAGTGTCTCAGCGAACCCATGGTGTGAAGGACAACGTCACCCCTGCTTATGACAAGTTCAGGCGTCCGCGGGAGACCTATCGCTTTAGCCTCTTCTTCTATCACTTTGACCAGGCTGGTGAACTCGTCGCCTGCTGGAATCAGTTTGTACTTCTTGAACTCGCGCTCAGGCCAGGCAAGAAAAGCGCGTAGCGGTAAGAGCAGCAAACCCAAAGCCAGAGGCCACATGAAAGGTGGGCTGCCCACACTGCCTGCAAGGATGGTTCCTAGAAGAACTACCACAATCAGACCGAAGAGAATGGTGGTTTGATTGGGCAAGGCGAGTATATTGAGCTTATAGGGGGTCTTGAGTCTATCTTTCATTGCTTTGCCAGATACTCCACCAACGCTGTTTTGATGGCACTTGTGAGTGCATGGATCCTTCTCTTGTCCCTGGTAAATCGGATACCACCCACAAGACCTTCAATACCCTGGAGTGTGATTTTGATCTGCACAGGTGCAGTGCTATCGGGCGCAGACAGGTCCTCTCTGACCGCTCCAGGCTTGCCTTCCTCGGAAACGTGTGGGCGCAGTCGTTTAACCAGGTCTGCAAGTTCGCAAGTGCGCCCACGGCGTTCAAAATAGGCGACCAATTCCCTGGCCTTGTCTCCCTTCCCCTCACCTGGCAGGCTTTCATAATCTACATCTAAATCAAAACAGAGGTCACGCAGTTCGCTTTCATTGAAGTGATCGGTGAGGTCTTGGCGCAATTTGACCAGATCCACCTGCTCTGCGGCTTTCTTCTCCGAAGGTGCATCAACTACCTGAATGCTTATCCAAGCCTCAGTTCTCTTCTCTCTACTTCTTGTTTTGACAGCTTCGATGCTTTCCTCTCCTAGCCTGGTGAGGAGCTGGGTTAGCACTTGAACGACTGTCGGGACTACAACCAGCAGAGCCAACTCGGCCCCACCCAGGCCCATCGCTACATCACTGGCCTCAGGAGTCAGGGATTCGCCCCTGGCGACCATATCCAAGACCGGCTCGACAAATCGCCCACTCACACTGGCCTCTGAAGGGGCAAGTAAAGCAATTGCTTGTTGGCTGATAGATCGAGCGGCTGTTCGGTTCTCTGGCACTGATAAGAACTCGCCGGTACGCATCTAGTCCCTCCAGATTAGTGTCCCCGCAACTCTCGGATCAGCAACCAGGCCAGGTGGGGCAGGAAAGTGACCGGGCCCAGCGCCCCCATGCAAGACAGGCTCATGACCAACGGCTCGGCGAGGGAGAAACGAGCGAACGAATCCTCGGCCGCCTGGCCGGAGAGAAAGTTCAACACACCTCCTGCTTCTGTCACCAGTGCTCGTATCACGGGCGCACCAAGAACAAGAAAAATCACAATATAGGCCAGACTGACATCTCGCCGTATGGCGAGGACAAGGAGGGCAAACCATCCACTGAGCATTGCTTCGGTCGCCAGCAGCATGGCAAACACAGCCAAGTTGTCCCGCAGAAAGGAAATTCCGCCAGTGTAGAGCCACGCGCTGGACAGACGCAGCGTACAATAGACGAACCAGATTATGCCTGCAGTTCGCCACTGCGCCAGCCCCCGGTTGTAGCGGATCAGGAGGCAGAACAAGGCAATGAACGCAAGGCCTATAAGCAGAACTTGGAGCCAGACGGGCAGTATTGGCGTGCCAAAGAGCAAGGCTACGTTCATCAGTGCCAGCAGTCCCCACGCTATGCCAGTGACAACCCTCACTACGATGGCCATCCGTCCTCCCAAGGTTTCGCTTCGTTCTGTCCGGTATAGGAATGCTCAATAGTTTGCAATCAGCCAGGGATGCAGGTACCGCTTGCATCGCTGACACTTCTTGCCGAGGTGGTACGTGCCGGGAACCGCTGTATCACAGTCGGGGCACCGCTTGCCCAGCTTTCGGTCATAGTGCCAGAAAACGAGGCCTCCGGCAAGTGCAGCGACGAACGCAATCGCCATCCCTGCCAGCGTTGCCACCGACCAGCCCTGATAGACGTGCGGGAAGACTAGCCGGTTGTAGATTGGGATGACCACCAACGCCAGTGCCAGTGCCATAAGGCCGCTTGTCCCCCAGAAGACGCGGCGCACCTGTTCTCCTAACCGATACCAGGTGAGCGCCCGCCACTTCAGGAAGGTGTCGGCGAGCAAGAACACGATCAGCGTCGGTGGCATCAGCAGCGCAAAGTAGGTGATAGGGCGCACCACGTGCCATTCGATGAACTGGGGCCAACTGACTTCCACGCCTACGATGCGCGGTAGCTCTGTCACAAACCCGCTGCCCATCGAGTAGGCCCACAGGTCCATCATTACCCCCCACGTTTCCTGATCTCCCCGCAGTATCAGCAGGCCGGCGACGGCATCCGCCAGATGAGGCAAGAGCTTGATCGCGGTAAAGAGTAAGACGATCAGCACAATCTGTCGAGCAAGACCCGGGTGCAGGCTCTCCCCCTGAGCCACGCGGGGCAGCAACCAGATGGCAAACACGAGGAACGCGGCCAGGAACGGCAAGTGAGGGCCCGGTTCGTAGATGTAGGAGGCGGTCAGCGTGCCACGCAGCAGGAAGTCGAGGAGCACCACCGCCAGCCCGGCAGATACGGCGATCCACTGCCACGAGCCCAAGGCCTGCACAGGGTCTGCCAGACACTCTTTCCGTTCCCTGGGCGGTGGATGCAATGCAAACGGCTTACCCAGAATTGGAATCCGCGTCGGCAAGTTGGCAAGCCATTTCCGCAGCCGTTCCCACCGCGAAGGGGCAGCAGCGGCAAGATCCACGAGGACGCTGTAACGTGTTTGAGCTTCGCGCACGATAGCTGCCTCACCCATCAGCGAGGCGGCCCGGGCATCCGCGTACAACTCCCGCACTCGTAGCAGCCGTCGCCAGTAGACCAGGAACAGCACCAGGCCGCTGGCGGCGAAGGGCCAGTGGGCAGAGACAAAGTAGAGGAAAAAAGGCCGCCAGTTTTCCAGCCGTTGGGCTGGATCGGCCAGTCGTTCGACCAGGAGAGGATTTTGCCGGTAAAGTGCGTCGTAGACCGGACGTAGATCGAAACCTGGCGCATCGGGAAGCATGCGCTGAGACAGCGCCGTCCAGAATTCCGGCCGCAGCACTTCTGGGCCGTTTCCGATGGCAAAGAGCGCCAGGCTCACGCCGATCCACAGGTTGAGGGCCATCACGACTACCATCATCTTCAGCAAGCCATAGGAGAGCCACATGAGCCAGACGTCCCGGTTGAGGAAATGGCTTAGCTCGTGGGCCAGCATGGCCCGGAAGCAGTCACGGCGCCTGCCGCCCGGCGCTTTGAGCTCCGACGACAAGGTTTGGGCCAGACGGCGTCCTATGCCCAGATAGGCCCGCCGGAAGCTGCCGAAGGCGTGAATCCCCAGGGGACGGTCGGTGGTGACCACTGCGGGCAATCCTGTGGCCCCTAACGACGCCATCTCACTTTCGATCGTGGCCGTGGCCTCGTCCTGGCGATGGGCCATCCTCCAGCGGGCGATCGTACGGTCGGGTCGGCGCAGAAAGTCGCGCAGTGGCAGGAGCGTCAAGCCCAGGACGATAGGGGGCCAGCAGAGCTGCGACCCGGGCAACAGGCTGGCAAATGCCGCCCCCAGCACGACGAGGGCGATGAGGGCGAATAAGATGAACGTGTGGCTGGGGAGGCGCAGGATATTCAACCTGTAGGTCTCGTTTGTCTGCGCAGAAATGTTACCCATCGTTTCTCTTCAACGGCTCACCGCCGGCCGACAGCAGCTCTGAGATCACGTTGGAGAAGATGCGGGCCAATTGCTCAACCTGCTTGGGATTCAGGCCACTGGCCTGGGCTTCTCGCTTGATCAGGGGCCGGATCCTATCAGGCCTGAGTGAATCAGGGGGGAGGGACGTCCCCGGCTTCTCTGCCCCCTGCTGCTGTGCCCTCTTTGATCTGAGTTCCTTGAATGTCTCAACACACAGACCTGCCAGCAAGTTGCCTACAAAGCCGGTCGCCACGGGCAGAATGACCAGGGTCACAAGCTCGACTGTTCCAAGTTCCAGTGGCTGGCCACGGGCTTTGGCCGGATACAGGATGTGGCCCGCCTCTTGCACCTGGTGAAAGTACTCATCGGCCGCCACATCCGCCATGTCTACTTCGTCTGGAGCCCAGTGCTTGGCGGCTTCGCTCGTTAAGCGCACAATAGTACTGCGGCATTCACTGTCATTCAAGAAATTTACTTGTCCCATGGTTGGTTTCTCCTTGCCAAGATCCGCCCTGCCCGCCGACCGGCGGCCAGAAAAGCGACCAGGCCAGCGATCAGGTTGAGCAGGCTCGCCAAGGCGGTGACTGCCACAGCCGAGATAGCGAGTGGATGCAGATGTGGCATGGCGATGAACAGCATGTAGCCTGGCAGCGACACCATCCACTGTAGCAGCCAGGAAATGATGCGCAGTGGAATGAGATCAATCAGCCCGACCAGGACCTCGAGGGCCGTGGACAGGGCATTCAGGAGGGAAGGGGGCATAACGTCGTGCAAGAGTGAAAAGCGGATCCACGGCAGCAGCAGGCTGAACAACCCAGCGCTGGCGCCGCATAGCGTAGGGAGCCGGCGGCGGAGCGACTCTGCAGATGTTGATGGGGAACGCAAACTCCAGGTGGTGGCCGTAACGATGAATCCGGCCATCAGGATGGCGATGAGTGTCAACACGAGAATCTCCCCTTGTCCTTCGGGACCATCTCACCCACCCGTGTTTCTGCAGGCTTTCGCAGCGTACTATTGGCTTCGATGGACGTTGACTGCATCCAGCACCAGGGCACCATCGGGCAGTGCCGGGATGCCTTGGCGATTTTCAAACAGCAGAGCACCCTGAGCGTCAACCAGGACGGCGTAGACAACGAAATCGCCGATGCCGCCGAAACTAATGCTCCCATGGTTCCAGGTTCCATCGGGCAGGAGAACGGCGGGGCCATTCTGCGGGAAGTAGTTGGCGCCCACAAACACGACCATCCAAAGCTCGCGATCGGTCGGGATGTTCCTATACGTGCCGCTTACCAGGCTGACGTTTTCGGGCACTTCCTGGCCATCCGCCAGGCTTGTGATTTCGACCATGATCTCCGAGCGGGTAATGGTAAAGCGGCGATCCGGGCGATCCTCTGGAGGCTCGATTTCAGTATCATCCGCCAGGCCCAGGGGGGTACGCAGCGACGTTGACAGCCGCACAGCGCACGTTGACAGGCTGGCATCTACGTCAATGGTAATGTTGTCAACGCGACCTCCCGTGTCAAGCACTACCACATTTACGACAGAACCGGCGGGCAGGCCCAGTGTGTTGAACTCAGCCTGTCTCAGATAGACCTTATTCCGGTCCTGACCTATGCGGATTTCACAGACTCTGCCTTCAAATGGCGCCAGTGGAGAGACCGGAGGCGCAGTTGGTGTAGAGGTCAGGATGGGTGTTGGGGTTAGCGTCCCAGGTGCTACCTTCACGGTAATCGAGTCAATGACTTCGACACCCGGCCGATCACAGCGGATCCCCTCCCGGCCCACTGCACTGCGCAGTTCCACAGCCGCTTCCGCGCTGACCAAAGCCGCCCGCAGTTGTTGTTCGCCGTCGCCAGGAAATTCCACAGGGGCGTGCTCCCATCTGCCAGCACGTAGCAGTTCGGCGGGGCCGTCCTGTGGATAACACAGGTTATTCGCCATCACGATGAGCCAGACCTGCCGGTTCTCTGGGATGCGGTCGTACGTTCCGTTGACACCTTCCAGGCGATGCTGGAAGGACTGCCCTTCTTGCACGCTCACAATCTTGAGTTCAGGGGGCAACGCCGTAGCTTGGGTAACGGTAGGCATTGCCGTTGACTCTCCTTGGGCAAAAGGAAACCAGTTATTGATAAGGGCAACAATGATGTAACCAGCGGTTGTAATGGCAGCGGCTGCAATGGGTACTACGTACTTCCAGTTGATCCCTTTCTTTGGTGAGGGCCATTTTCTCGAATAGTACGATTGCCTCATCTCGGTACCGTCCCCTTCCACTACCGAAGTATCACCGCGCTCGCGCGCGAGAGAACGGGTCCTGTAGACTCGCCCCGACCTATAATGTGCGCAGCAGAAGGCCGCCACACCATTGCACCTGTTATCGAGTTTGGTCAGCGATTCTGGCTGTTTGCGGACTCTTGCTCTGGTCCAGCAATAGTGATCGAAGCAGAGCCTTTGCCCACACAGCGTACTGTCGCTTCGCTATAGTCGCCCTCCCGAAGAAACCAGGCTAGAATGCTTACAACCCACGCCCCAGACTTCTTCCAACCTCCGACTTCGACTTTACTTTGTCCCTGGCGTTTCACGAGGGCCCTTATGGCAGGATAATAGACTATTGTGACAAACACAGGGATCGACCCATTGGATCCTGGTGGCAGGAGCAACTCTCGGATGATCCAGAGCGACAGCGTGTGAAAACAGCTGAACTTGGGGTCAACTACGTAACCAAGAGGCAATGGTTTGTCGTTTAGACGGAATCGCAGTCGAAGTTGCTTTCCGTATTGCCCGCCTGACACTCGAACGCGAAATTCTGAGACAACCTTCGAGTGGGGTTGAATATCGCGAAACGTAAGGGTATTCTGCTGTCTGCCATCCACATCGTAGATATACGCACGACCAACACCCGGCTCTGCGTCTAACGTCACGACAGCCAATTTTGGCTCATCCGTGGTATTCTCGATACTGACCTCAACTTCCCGCTCAATGAAATCGGCCACCCATTTGGGGGCACGGACTAGGACCTTCAGGCCGTCCACCAAGGGCACATCTTGTGGATCCCGCGAACTGGACCAGCGCGCGTTCTCGTAGGCAACATCACAGCAAGAATAGGGCCATAGAAGGTAGTAGAACAGGTATGCAGTGATCAACAGTATAAACCAGAATCCCCAGGCCCGGGCAGTTCTTGGGAGCAAGTCTTTCAAGAAATCCATGATAGTTGACCCTCCTTGGGAGTATTATCAGCTCCGCTTAGCAAAAAGCATCACTGCCACCACTATGAGTACTGACAGACAGAGCAGCACCAGAATAACCTTGAACCAAGCGGGCATTAGTGGTGATATAGTCTTATCTGGAGAAGGAATGAGGCGGGGCGGTGAATCCGAGATGTCGTACCTGGAACTGGTTCCTGTCCAGCCCACATCGACGTAGCGATATTTGCATTCCTCCTCCCAGTGGTTAGTGAATGAAACCACCACCGAGTAAACTAGCACACCTTCTTCAGTTCCAAGTGCGGGATCATCATATTGGAGAGAAAAACCTTGAGGACCTGAGTCCTTACAACCTGATGGTAGGGCTCTTCCATCTTCTACTATTTCGGAAGTTAGCGAGAAAACAGGTGAGAACCCTGGTACGTACTCTGGGCTTCCGTAGCGGATAGGAAAAGAGATTGTCACTGTATCTCCTGGCCCCATCGTGGAGGGGCTTCCACTGCTGAACCAACTCGAGACCTCCTCTGCTACCAGCTCTGCTTCGTATTCTGCCCAAACTGACATCTCTTGCTCTACCAGAACCTTCTCCGGATCATCCGAGAGCTGAACATGGGCTCGTAATGTCAATGTCTGTGGAGACATTGGCTCGAAGACAAGTCTTTGTGAGATATGCTCGGCTACTGGCTGTATTGTCGAGGTGATTTCCTTCTCTTCGGCTAAGAGGGCTAGCTCCATCTGGTGACAATAGTTGAAGTCATCATGAGTTGCACCCCCAACGTTGACTTCGACCGTAATCTCTGGAGAATTCATTATGATCGGTGGTTCAGGCACTGTCTTAAGGTCGGTGATTCTGAAGGGAGGAAGGTCTTGTCTGGACCAATAATACATCTCATTCCCATTAGTATCCAGCGTCCATGTGTCAACACCACACGAGTCAATTGGTCGCACGATCTGAGTTATATACCACCGAAAGACATTCTCGGTAGCACGCGGCTCCGGGCTAGCGGGGACAACAATGTTTCCTTTGGCGTCAAGTAGTTGAACGTCATGATTACCGACGGAGTGCACGGCTACAGCCATCACCGCCGCAGAACAGATGTACCTGGGAATGTATAACCTCCCGTCACTCTGGCTCACCCAGTTTGCTGTTTCAGCAGGTGGCAAGAGCTGTTCGAACTCTAGAGCCAGGTCTTGGAAAGGGTTCTCCTCTATCAGAGTCTCTACCAGCCTGTTACCTTCAGGGAGCCAGGTGTTCTCCCAGGCGCGCCAGGCTTCGATATCACCCTGTCGAAGGAGCCAGTTATCTTCTGCCAGGCCGCAATCCCGCTCCTCAAAACAGCGATCGGTACCAAGCAAGACGACGTATGTCTTCACGTGATACTCGGTGGCTATATCCTCGAGTACCTCTCTCGTGCTTTGATGTGCAGCTGCATGCTGGACCTGAGTGAATTTTCCGGTCTCCAATCCCCGGAAGGAGCCATCGCTGATCAAGACCAAGATCCGGTTCTGTGCCCCTGATTCTCTTAACTCATCCGCGGCCTGCCGTAGCGCGTGAGCGAAGTTGGTATGGCATGCGTTCAAAGATGCCAGATCAAACGCCCCCTGTGAAAGCTTGTTATACAGACTATCCCAATCTCCTGCCTCGAACAGATGCGATGTGTCAGTCAGGGGGAAGAGGAGCCTATACGTCCGAGCGAACTCAGCAAGGCCGATTCTCAGATCAGGCCCTGCTGCCCCCTGGCTGTGATAGCTTCCCATCAGTGTGAAAAAGAAGCGCACAATGTTATAGCGGATTCGTTCTTTCTCGTCTACGACCAATACTTCTCCAGGCTTCATGCCGATACATCCTCCGCTCACACCGCCCGACTCATCAATCAAGAAGAGTATGGCTGTGCTATCGTTAGCCGATTGTTGTAGGCTTCGGTGTGCGTTTGTGGAAACGCGAGAGGTTACCCGTCTTGCCAACGTCGAGTAGGTGCCAATCCTGTTCGTAACAGTTTGGCCACTTGCCCATCTTTGCATAAAGACCATTGTGACCAAGAATAAAACACCTGCTATGGTGATAGATGAAATTACAATGAAGGATCGGGAACGATGTATCATTATCCAGCCTCCGTAATGGTCCGTCTGATGGCTTTGGGTATCTGTCTTACGGATAGGTTCTCTCTATTAAGACATACCAGGTTTCTTTCGCTTCAGATGTCGCATCTTCGGATGCTGCGAGATATCCCGCTACATATCCCGCATGCACCCTTTTCTTCTGGCCGTAGCCGATAGTTTCCGATTCCTTTACCCATGGTCGCCTGACGACGACAGCCTGACCTGCCGGGTCAGAGGGCCTCTGCGGTACGACAATATGCCATTCTTGGTTTTTCCTCTGCAAAGCAAAGTACGGCTGCTCAGCTTGCTCAGTAGATGGCGGGGATTCACTTGGCCTTGCAGCCCAGTTCCGTATTGCACCAAAGAGTCTACAAGCCGACTGCCCCAGACGCCGGCCCTGAAGAAAGTCCACCCTGCCATCGGCGTAAAAGCGTGCTCCGCGAACCAATAAATGGGAGGCTTCGCGGTTCGCGTGCGGCCACTTCTGTTTGATGGTCAGCCACAGGTCTCGGACCTGCAGTGGCTCGGTCAGCATTCTTAGAACGGATGCTATGTTGCAGATCGTCAGAGAGAGACCAAGCACGGCAAACCACAAAGGGAGCACCAGAGCAGTGGCAGGTTGTGCGCTGGTAAAATACAAACCCCTACTTGCACCATAGCCGTCCAACACCAGAAGAGACAACACATATGCAATGCTTAACAGTGAGCAGGCAATCGCAAGTCCGATCCAGGATGTAGGAGGCATAAGAACGAAGCGCCTACATAATGAGCGGACAGACCGACGCTGCCTTTGAAGGGAAAGAAGAAGACCAAAGGACAAAGGCCCAACAATCAACGGACAGGTAGCGCTGACCAATGTGACTCCGAGCCCGCCAAACCATATCTCAAGCACTCCACCCAACATTTGATCCCGTCTCCTCTGCCTCATTCGGCCTAGCCTTGTTCAGTTTTGGTACACACTTACATCAAGCCAAGAGGCTAGACAATCACGAATCGGAACTGACCTTCTCATTGGACCACTGCTCTACTTGCCTTCGAAGAATCATCGGCTTCAACGAGAGCGTGGTTTGGGAACAGCCTACCGTTGTGTTAGCCTCACTATAACTTTCCACACTGGCATCCGGAAGGGATAAGGAGTATTGTCTAGCCCCAGGCATCCCTCCGGCCAGTGGGCTAGGCCCTCGTCCACAACCAGCCAAAAGAGTCCACCTGGACCTATGCCGTCAGGTGAGTAAATTGCCGCTTGTACCCACTCGTCACCTTCCGCGTCGTTCCGGCACTGCACGACGTTCGTGATCATGCCTCCGGGTACCTCGATTCCCGGCTGACCGCTCTCGTCATAGCGGAGCGTGTAACTGACGACGGCTGAACTGCGCTGGCCCGGGATGGCTACCCAGATCTCATACGCATTCCCACCGGGCAAGTACACAGGCCAGCGTGCCCATGCACCTTGCGGGACGTCCGGTTCTTCGCGGGCGGCGAACGGATACGTCACTTCCTCGGGTACAGATTCATCCCGCCACATGCCAGGATTACTCGGGTCATAGGCCGGATCGAAGTCAGCCGTTCTGTAGGTCAGCGTGACCGGCAACGGCCCGGCGAAGACGATCCCCGCCACCTCCGTCTTCCGTCCCAGGCTCACTGCCACAGCCGAGCCTTCAACCTGACCTATATCTAGCGGTGCACCTGCGGCCCAATCCTGGACTCCAGTCCCTGGCGGGGAGGCAATAGAGACCTGGTACTTCAGATCTTCCAGGATGCTGATGTGCTCCAGTGTAAACGGGATACCCACAATGGGCTCTTGACTCTCAGGCGGCCTCTCCACTACTGTTTCTGCAACGACATCAGACCATTGCCCCGACTGGTCCTGGTAGCGCAGTTGCACCGTCGCCGAATCCGGCGTATCCTCGCCCTCGAAATACACTGTGCCTGCAAAAGTGCGCCGGATGGCCATCTCAAACGTCACCGCCTCGACTACCTCGCCGCTACCGAAACTCCCCTCAAGAACATTAGGGTTCGTGTTGGACCAGTCCCAGCCCCTGCCCTGTGTGCTGACGACGTAGTTCCAGCCTGGAGGCAGTTCTACCCTCAACTGGCACTCCATCTTTCCATCGAACCCGCTGGGCAGTTCATACGGCAACGCGAACGAGCCATCCTGGTCGCTGGTATCAGAAGCCACTCCTGCCTGCCATCCGCCAGCGGATAGAACGTCCAGGTAGACTATAGCGCCCGCCAGGCCTTCCTGTGTGCCAACCCGATATACGTGCCCGCTGAAGACCCATGGTACGGTTGTAGATGTTGGCTCGGTCCGTCCCATGTCATCTCTTGGGGAAGGCCTGTTAGACTTCGTCAGTGCGTAGCCACTGCTCAGCGCCAAAACTCCAACCGCGAACAGTATGACTGGGGCGACTATCACTGCGGCGTATGAGAATCCATCCTGATCCTCTGACTCTTCCGGATCGTTGTCCAGAATCCGCCATCGGTCTCGCAAACCCAGCAGAAGAACCGTGTTAATCAGCACCATCTCAACGGCAACGATAATCAGACCAATGAGGACTTGCTCAACTGGTTCCATAGAATCTTCCTGCTTTTGTCAGTCAATCACGATCAGCCGAGTCAGTTCATCAATCAGAGATGCCTCACTAGCTTCGTCTCACCTCGGCCTTCCACACCGGCATGCGGAATTGGTAAGGGGTGCCGCCAGGAGCGGAGCACTCCTCTGGCAGATATGCTCCGCGTTCGTCCACGATCAGCCAGAACCAGCCACCTCCGCCCGCTGCCTCAGGTGGGTATGCCGTCGCCTGCACCCACTCGTCACCTTTCACATCGTTCCGGCACTGCACGATGTTGGTGATCATGCCTCCGGGCACCTCGACTCCCGGCTGACCGTTCTCGTCATAACGGAGCGTGTAACTGACGACGGCTGAACTGCGCAAGCCTGGGATGGCTACCCAGATCTCATACGCATTCCCACCGGGCAAGTACACAGGCCAGCGTGCCCGTGCACCTCGTGGAACATTCTGTTCTCCGCGGGTAGCGAACGGATACGTCACTTCCCGGGGCACGGATTCATCCCGCCAGATGCCAGGATTATTCGGGTCATAGGCCGGATCGAAGTCAGCCGTTTTGTAGGTCAGCGTGATCGGCAGCGGCCCGGCAAAGACGATCCCTGCCACCTCCGTCTCTAGCCCCGGGCCCACTACCACAGCCGAGCCTTCAACCTGGCCCACGTCTGGCGGTGCACCTGCGGCCCAATCCTGGACTCCAGTCCCTGGCGGGGAGGCAATAGAGACCTGGTACTTCAGATCTTCCAGGATGCTGATGTGCTCCAGTGTAAACGAAGCCTCTACAATGTGCTGTTGAGGTTCAGGCGGCTTCTTCTCTACCGTCTCTGCGCCGGCATCCAGCCATTGCCCCGACTCGTCCTGATAGCGCAGTTGCACCGTCGCCGAATCCGGCGCACCCTCGCCCTCGAAATACACTGTGCCTGCAAAAGTGCGCCGGATGGCTGCCTCAAACGTCACGGCCTCGATTGCCTCGCCACTACTGAAACTTCCTGTAACAAGGTAAGGAGTCGCGTTGGCCCAGTTCCAGCCCTTGCCCTGTGTGCTGACGACGTAGTTCCAGCCTGGAGGCAGTTCTACCCTCAACTGGCACTCCACCTTTCCATCGAACCCATTGGGCAGTTCATACGGCAACGCGAACGAGCCATCCTGGCCGCTGGTATCAGAAGCCACTCCTGCCTGCCACCCACCATTGGGTCGAACGTCCAGATAGACTTTAGCACCCGCCAGGCCTTCCTGCGTGCCAAGCCGGTATACGTGCCCACTGAAGACCCACGACGCTTCCCTGGGAATGGGAGTGGGCGCCTCGGTTGGCGGTGCTTTTGTGAGCGTCGGCGTTGCCTGCGGAGTGAGGATGGGCCCTTGTACCCACGGCCACCTGTACTTCATCACCGCATAACCGCCTCCTGCCAGGACGATTGCTACGAGCAGCACCAGGGCGACAGTTCTGATTACCTGCCACCTCAGATACTGCGCTGCTGCTTTCTCCACCGTCTTTGCCCAATCCCGCGCCCGCAATGCCCTGTCCCAGGTCAATTCTGCCAGGACCCGCTGTGCGTCCTCCCGCCTGGCCTGGAGGTCACGGCGGCGAAGCCGCTGTCCGACGAGAGCGCCTGCGAAACGCCGTGCTGACTTATCAACGGTCGTCATGCCGTTTCCTCCTTAGACTCCTGTTCCAGAACAGGCCTGGCCGCCAACCGTTTCTTCGTCAGGCCGACGAGGGCCAGCGCACCGGCCATCTGCGCCCTGAGTGACCTTTTCCGGGTTCGCAGGCGGGAGTGAGTCTCCCAGAGCAGCGATTCGGCCTGCTCAACGTATTCCAGGAACATCGCTCTCAACTCCTCCGGCAGTTCACCCGGCGTCCCCTCGATCAGATCCGCCACCTGCCCCAATCGCTCCAGCACCTGCGGCAAACCCTGGGCGTCGCCAGCAAGCAAACTTCTCAGTTGTGGGCTCTCCTGACGGATCGCCGCCATGCGTTCCTTCGCGGCGGCCAGCCCCTCAATCGAGACACGCAATGACTGCAGTGCCTGCTGTTGCTCGGGCAGCAGTTCAGCCTCAGGTGGAGCCTTCTCGGCCAGCACAACCAGCGCACCCTCGTACTCGCCAGCCGCCAGCGCCATCTGTGCTCTTCGCTGGGCTTCGTCAACCTGGTGGCTGATGCGGGCTCTCCCAATCGAGGCACGCAGTGCCTGCCGCGCTTCCCGTTGTGCGGGGCGTAGTTCGACGTCGGCCGGGGCTCCATCCAGGACTGCCAAAGCCCGCTCATAGTTCCCGGCATCCAGCGCTGCCTGTGAATGGCGGATGGCCTCGTCGAATCGCCTGTCAATGTCCTCGATCTTTTGCTCCACGCGTTCGATGAACTCGCGCACGCCGGGTCGTTCGGGCCACAATTCAAGCGCCTGCCGGGCCAGGTCCGGGGCGGCCTCCCAATCGTCACGCTGCCCACTTTTGGACAGTTCCTGTGCTTCCTGCCACAGCGAATGGGCCTGTCGCCGGATCTCCCGCCGTCTCTGCTCTTCCTCGTCCACCCCGGCGCGCTGTGTTCCCAGTTCTGCGGCCATGTCGCGCTGTAACTGGGCCAGGTACCTGACCTGTTCGTGCAACGCGTCGAGCTTTCTCTCCTGGGCCTGCCGGGCTTTGAGGTCGAAGACGCCCGGGAAGAAACTGGCCTGCCGCAGGAGCGCGTGGCCGGCCATCCACTCGTCCAGCACCCCCTTCAGTCCGCCCTGCCAGTCTTGCCGCAGTTTGTCCTCCGCCCGAGCAACGTGGCTATTGAACTGCTTCTCCAGGGCGAACGTGGCCCTCAGTTCCCACTCCGGCAGCCGTTGCGCGACCTGCATATCGTCCGGAAAGTACCGCCGGGCCAGGGCGACCAGTTGCGCCGCACTGAGCGCGTCCCCTGGTTCAGGCGCTGCCCGGGCAGATACCAGGTGGTACCCCAAGGCCTCCTCCACTCGCGCGATCAACTTGTCCCGCAACCTCCCGCGCTGCTCCTGGCCCCAGGTGTCCTCGGGAAACTCATCGAGCAGGGCCTGGCAACGCATCAGCGGGGTCTCCAGGTCATCTGTTTCGAGTACCTCCTGCAAGTCCAGGCCTCGTTGCGCCCGGGCCCGCTGCGCTCGCAGTGCGGCCGCTGTGCCTTCGCTGCGCACCTGTGCCCACTTTGGCCAGGTCCCGTCAACTTGGAGCAGGCCAAGCCCCCGCCCGAATTCGGCCAGCGCCCGTTTGAACTCAGGTGGTCTGGCTTCCAGCAGCCCCTTCCCACTCTCCAGGCACTTTTCTGCCTCCTGCAGTGTATTGGCAAGTCGCTCAACCAGTTGCTGGCTCTCGGAAGGCTTTTCCAACCCGGCCTGGTACAACAGGTCGGCATAGGGAATGGCCTCGAACAGCCGCTGGGCCTGCCCGTAGAGGACGGCTGCCTGGTGTAGGTCGCCCGTTCGCGCCTCTACGTGTGCCTCCCGTAACTTCTCCTGCATCAGTGCCTCGTCTGCCAGGAAGAACAGGCCTCCCTGCCTTTCATTCTCTGCGTTGGAATTGCCTAGCCCAACCACGGCACCGAACAGCGTTGCCTGGGAGGACCAGGGTTCGCGCAAGAGGAGATAGGCCTCCTGGAACCACGGCTTGGGGTCATAGCCCTGCCCGTGCTGTCTGCGAGCTTCCTCCACTTTCGTCAGGAAATCTGTGGGAACCTTGCCCCGCCTGCTGGAATCCAGAAAGGCTCCCCTGAGCATGTCCCAGAACTGGTCGGCTACGTGGCGGAAGCGGACGTTTTCGATATGCTCTATGACGCCCGGCGCGCGATCTGCGCCGGCCAGGATTGGGAGGCCATACGTGCGAAATATCGCTTCGACCTTGGCTTCCTTGAGACTGTCCCCAAAGCGAGCAAGGCGAAGCCAGCGTTCTATGCGGAGGGCCTTTTCTGGATCCTGCGAGACGTCTCGCTGCACGATCTCCAGCCTGCTGCGGGCCGAGCCGTACTGCGCCTGCCGAAGCTCGCTCAAGGCATGATCCAGCAACGTTTCGTGCCTGTCCCTCATAGCCTCTCGTGCTCGAAGGGCCAGGTCCTGGAAACCGGGCCAGATGTCCGGATGGCAAACGCGTATGACGTCCAGCGCCATCAGTGCATCGGCCGAGTCAGCCGGTTTCGCCCTGGCAATGAGACCTTCAGCGCCCAGGTCAAAAAGGGAAGCCAATGCCTCCAGGTCTTTCACCAGTTCCTCTGCCTGCTGGTAGCGCCGGGCTGCCACGCGATGCAGCGCCCTGGTCAGCATGCGCTGCGCACCAAAGGTCAGGTCGCCCCACTGCGGGTGGTCATCCAGCCTGACTATCGCCCGGTCATGTTCCGGGGGGGGCGGCGTGCCGAGCAGCAGCTCGTACCAGAACAGGCCGAACTGGTACAGGTCGCGCTGCGGGCCAATCTCTCGGTCCACCGCCGTCACGTTCCAGTCGAGCACGACCAGGCGCGGGCGTCCCGGATCGGTCTTGTCGTCCCAGATGACGTCGTCCAACTTGCGGTCGGTGGAGGCATAGCCAGCAGCGTGGAGCGCCTGTAACATGCGAGCATACTGCAGAGCCGCTGCGATGCCCAGCCGCTCATCCAGTCGATGTTCCGGGCTGCCCCGAGCGATGCGGGCGAGTTCGCTGTCTCTGGGGATCAACTCCATCACCAGGAAGGCGCGGTCGTCTTCCCGGATCACTCCGTATCCCTCCATGCGGGTAAAGCCTGGTTCTCCGCCCATTTTTTCCAGGACTTGACGCTCGCTCTCCAGGCGGTCATTTTGGCTTGGGCTGGCGGCCAATTTGATCGCCACCTGGTGCCGTTCTTTCTCAGGGGGCCAGGTCTGCTCTGCCAGAAAGACCTGGGCGATGCGTCCGCCACCCAGACGCACCTTCAGTTCATATTCACCTACCTCGTACCTTGCGGTGCGCTGGCTGGTCAGCCTTGTGCCGATGTCTATCATGAACTTCCTCCTAAGTCCGTTCGGCCTTGCGGCGATAGGCCTGGTACTCGTCCCTGGCGACCAGGCGCAGGAAGGCGATCAACTCTCGACCGCCAGGCCGGTTGGCTTCGTCGCGCAGCTCGGGGGGTAACGCCTGGGCCAGTGCCTGGCGCCGCTCGTCCAGCCGGGCGATGAAACGGGCTCTCTCCAGAGCCTCCACCCGCTGCCACAACTGCTCCTGGTCGCGCTGCAGTTCACGTCGCACTTGCTCGGCCAACCTGGCCACCTCGTAAGGCCCGGGGAGTGTCTCGCCAGCCAGGCTCGGTACTGTCAGCCCGACTTCTTTCGGCTCCTCGCGCTTCTCGGCTGGCTGGCCCAGTATGAAGGTGCGCATGGCGACGACCAATTGGGCCTCGGGCTTGGCCACGTCTTCGGGCCAACCCAGGGCCACATCCACCCCCTCGCCCGGCAAGTGCAGCCGGTAGCGATAGCGGGTGCCACCTTCACGTCGCACGTAGCCATTCAGCAACGCCAGGGCAAAGGTGCGTGCCCGGTCCAGGTCCTCCAGGGCAGGGACGAAGAGCGGATGGAAGGGCCACGGGACTTCCTCGATCTCGGGCAGGCGTTGCTCGATCAGCAGCGCGTTGCGCTCTGCCGGAAAGACGTGCGGTGGCTCACGCCAGCCCAGTTCTGGTGCCCGGCGGCCACGCTCGGCGATGCCGTGCGTCGTCCGATATGCGCCCTCACTCTGGCCGTAGAAATCAAAAGCGGACAGGGGCACTACCTCCCGCGCCTGGAGCAGGCCACAGGTGAATGGGTCGGTGGCAGGCAGAGTCTCGACCGGCACTCCCCCCAGCCGGCGTCGCAGGTCCTCCGCCAGATCATCCCGGCGGGCAACAATCCGGTTGACGTACAGGAAGGTCTGGGCCTGATAGAGTTGCGCGCTGACGTCCACCGCGCCCGGCGGTGGGACGGCAGCCTGCTGTGGGTCGTGGCTCGCCAGGGGAACCGAGCGCTCGTGCAGCGTCTGGGCGGTGGCAGGCAGGTTGGAGTCGGTCAACTGATCGCCGGCCATGACCTCGGCCAGGGCTTCCCCTTTGTGCTCCCATAGCTCCTTGAGCAGCCGGCTGCCCAGTTCCTGCAAAGCAACGGCGAAGGGGCCGGGCATGCTTCCATCCAGCGGCAGGTATTCCTCCAGTCGGAAGTGCAACCGCAGGCAGGACCGGCCACCCTCTTCCACGATCCGCCAGTGGAATTGCTCCAGGCTGGGCGCGACCTGATGGGCCAGGTAATCCCGGTAATAGCCGGTCACCAGATTCTCGTCCACCATCTGGCCTTCCCGTTCGGCCCGGCGCGTCCACACGTACCGGCGCACCTGTATGCCGTCCATCTCTTTCTGGTACTCACGCATCTCCCACTGCCGCTTCAGCAGATGGTAGTACACGCCAGGCTCAGATTCACGCCGCCCTGCCAGCGCCTGGGCCTGGGCTTTTAGATCGGCTCTGATCTCATCTACGACCGCAACCAAAGCAGAGGCCACCTGGTAAAAGATCTCCACCTTCTCCTTTTCAGATCCTGTGAATCCTGGACTCAAGAACTGCACCTGGCCAGCGCCGGTGTTGAGCGTGTCCCGCAGGTCGTCCAGGAAAGCCAGCGCATAGCCAAGTTTACCGGTGCGGGCCTCGAGCGTGCCACTTTCCGCCCTGCCGTTGAGGATGTAAGCCACCACCTCGAGCAGGTAACTGCGGAAGGCTGCCTGTCGGGCCTGGACGTATGCCTCCGGCGTATCTGAGACAACGTCGGCCAGATGCGGGCGTATCAACTCGCGGGCCTGGTCGGTCGTGCTCGCGTGGGTGACTGCCGCGACCACCGCTGCCTCGGGCAGGGCACCATCGGGCAGGGCCAGGTAGAGTTCCTGTCCCGCCGGCCGGCGCCGCCTGCGCCCGGCCCAGACCCCGATCGCAGCGCCGATGAGCATGCCCACCAGTGCGCCAAGCCACAGCCACCAGCCGGCCAGAGTCGCCATTGCCGCTATACCGCCCACGAACAGGCCGGCCAGGAAGCCGAACGCGCCCCCCACGACTGCCGGCGGTGGACCGGCTGAGGCCGGGTACCAGTACACTCCCAGTACCCGCATGACCTCGGTATGCAGGTCACCGCCCCAAACTTCCTCACGGTTCTGCTCCTTTCTCAAGACCAGGTCCTCGCCTTTGTAACCCGGGCCGACCAGGTACTGGCGCAGCAGGTCTTCGGCAAAGCGCACCTTGAGCCCTTCTACGATGTCCACAAGGGGCAGGCGGTAGGCCACATGGCCGAAGGTACCCATGATCGCCTCGCCCCGCAGCGCCTGGGCACGGGTGGCGGTGCTGCGCGCCCCGTCGCGGAAGGGCTGGAGGGCATTGTCGCGGGCCCGGCTGGCCCGGTCAAGCATCACCGTCAGCACGTCAGCCGTCGCCGGGAAGATGCCGCGCTCCGGTCGCTCGCCGGAGAGGAACCCGGCCCAGTCCAGCAGATACAGGCTGTCGAACATACCCTGGCTACAATAGTCGTTTTGCACCGAGCCTTCTGGTGCATCGAGGTGGTAGATCATGGGGTATGGCCGGCCCCGGCTCAACTGGAAACGGCTGATCTCCTGCAGGGCGGCAAACGTATTCACCCGCGGTGTCTCGCCCGTCGTGATGGCACGGAAGGCCCCCTCGGCGATCAGGAAGCCTTCGATACTGACAGAACCTTTCACGCCGGCGTCGGCAGCCGCCCGGCGGACCAGGTAGGCGACGTCAAACAGAGCGGCCGAGCCCATACCGCCGGCCAGCGACGCGACGATCACGACGTGGGCCCGCTCGACACCCTCCACCGGCTCCTTGACAGCCTGCAGTCCGTCCACGAGCCGCCGATACAGAGCGGACCGATCACCCTCCTCAGCCACGTGGCGGAACACGCCAGCCCGGCCCAGGGGGCGCCGTTGGTGTGTACCGCGAGCCAGGTCAAGGTCGGCTGCGGCCACGTGCTCCTGATAGTCACGGGCCGGGTACCAGCCGCGCATCTCCGGTTCAGCCGTAGGATCTTCGTACAGGCGGCGGGTCAGTTCACTCAGGTTCCCGGCGATCGCCAGTCTCTCGTCCGGTGCCAGTTCGACACCCGCGAACGTCACCGGCACCTGCCGCCCGCCTGCCAGTTCATCCTCGGTGGTATCGAGCAGTAGCAGGCGCACCTGTTCCGGCCACGCCCCAGATCCAGCGTCCAGCAGACTTTTCTTGAGGTGGGTCAGCACCCAGCGCCCGCTGCCGCCCAGGCCGATGATCAGCGCGGCACCGGGGTCCCAGGTCACAGCCGGGGTCCAGGGCGGGATGGGGCCGGGTTCGCTCCGTGGCTTCTTCTCCCAGGGTCTGAACACCGGTGGCCTGGCGCGCCGGCACAGCAGCCAGATGAGAAGCAGCAGTGGCAGCAGCGGCAACAGCCAGGGCCAAAGCGGCACCCCTGTCATGGGTGTGGGCAAGAGTTGTTGCAGGAAAGGCGGACAGATCACGGGCCCCCCATAGACGCGAGCCTGGCAGTTGAGCGTGGAAGGACGCTGGCCTCCTGCCGGGTCCCACGGCTGAGCAAGTTCCTGTTCCCAGAGTTTTGCCAGGGCAGGATTGTAGATGTCGTCAGTATCCAGACCGTTGTAGATGATGAGGCCATTGCCGTAGAAGGCGTAGGCATGGACAAACCCCTGCTGATTGTTGACGTTGCGAGCCATCGCATCGCCGCACCAGTGGGAGTCCTGAGTAATCATCACGTTGGCATCGCCAATCTCCGTTGTGTCAATGGCCGCAGCGTCTACGTAATATGGGGAGGCTGGATCGTTACTGGCCATTGTATCGTTCACGACGACCGTGAAGTGCCCGCTGCTGGAGCCCCGGCCCCCTGGATTGTCGGTCACAAACGGGTAGGGTAGCCAGGAGTAGTCTACGAGCGGCACCCCGGTAGCGAAGAAACTGTATCCCCCACAGACGTCCGAGTCATAGATAATGACTTTTCCTCCAGCGCCCATCCAATCCACGATAGCCTGCTTTTGAGATGCTGACAGCGCTGTCCCGACGTCGCAGACCTGAGAGAACACCAGGGTATCGAACGATGCGAGCGTCGCAGTGCTGACGTCGCTGGTAAGGATGTCAACCAGGTTATAAGCACGCGGGCGAGGCATAAAGTAATTGGGATCTACAAGCGCGACATTTTGGCTGCTACGTGGTCCTGTGGTCGAGGTAATCGGAGGCAAAGGAGTACCCAGTGCAGAGGACCTGACCGGCGTTGGCAATACGGTGCTCCCAATGCCTGGCACAATACGGGGAGCAGCAGCCGCGGTCTGAAGCTCGCATAGATGACCAGCCAGCACCCTTCCCGCTATAAAAGCGAAGAACAACAGGTAAAATAGCAGAAGCAAGAAAGGCAGGCGACATCTCCACTTTCGCTGTCCCCACTCGTACCGCCAGTCCCTGATCCCGAGCAGGAAGCGCGAAAGCAACCACAGGAGCAACAACAGCAGCAGCGGCAGAAGAAGTGGAATCAGGTAGAGATACCATTGGGCACAGGGCATCCCACCCAGGATCTGGCGTGGCAGGGACGGAGGCGGCATCGGGGTGACCAGAGGCGCTGGTACTGACGTTGGCCCGGGTGGAGGGAGATATACTGGCGTCGGCGTTGGCGTCACCAGCGGAATCTCGACCGGGGTGGGCGAGGGAGCAGGAGCTACTTCCATTTGTCCTTCGGCCAGCGTGCTGTACAGATACCCATTGCAGTCAATATATGCTCCTCTTCCAGCAAGTTGCACCGGCCCCTGAGCCCCGGGGCGCAGACCGACCCTGTAACTCAACTGGACCGTCTCGCCCTTTGCAATGGCCGGGATGTCCCAGATCACCTGGTCGCCCTCCACGCGCCCACCAGGTCCACTTTCAACGGTAAGTTCAACAACACCCGGTGGACTGTACGCCTCCACAATGCGTACGTCTGTAGCGGCACGATCGGGGGTGCCCCCCGCAGCGGCGACAAACAGTCTCCTCAGGTCCTGGGGCTGTGGGTTGGCGAAGAAGTTGCCGGGCTCTACCAGTGCCGCTGCCGCGTCGGGTGTAATTTGCTTGTCTGGAGCAATATTGAGGCTATTGGCAACAAGATAAACGGGGACATTTCGCCCACGCGCTTCGGCCACGGCCGCAATGGTACTCTCGTCAATGGCTACGTTGTCATGCAGGATCAACGTGATGGCCTGGGCACGATCAGGAGGTTGCTGCGCGAGCACCTCCGTCGCCATACGCACACCAGCCGCTATGTCCGTGTCACCACCGGGCACGACGCTTTCAATAGCAGCCCGAGCCAGGGCATAGTCCTGCGTCAGGTCCTGTAGAAGCAATGGTACCGGGCCGGTGACAGCAGTCTGGCTGGTGATCAGCCCCAGGCGTGATTGCTCCGCTGACGCCATACGGTTGCGGTAGACCGGCTGCATTAACTGGTCAATCAGGACCTGGGTGAAGCCTAGCGTCTGCTCCCAGTTGGAGCCAGGCCCGCTGCCAGCGCTGCTGGAGATATCGTAGACGAGCATCACGTCCAGCGGGCGTGCTGGCGCGCCCAGGCACTCGGCCGGGCTGGCGCTGCCCAACTGGATTGCGACCTGTGCTCCCTGACCTGGCACGAGGAAGGGCGGATCCATCACCCTGGTGACAGTCAGTAACCCGGCAACTGCCGGGGGCCAGCCGGCCACTGGGGGAGGAGTACCCTGAGCAGGGAGAGGCTGCGCACCACCTGCTCCCGGCGCCAGCAGATTGATCGTGTCGCTGGCACTCAGGGCAGTGCCGCCGTTACGCAGCTCAACTGTGACCGTGTGCTCGCCCTGGCTTGCCGGGAGGGTCCAGGCTTTGCCACTGGAGAAGGGCTCCCATTCGCTGAATGGGCCCTCGTCGTTGCTGAAGTGCATATCCTGGGCCCACCCCTGGCCGTAGATGTACAGCTTGACCTCCGGACTGTCAGTCGAGAGGGCTTCCTCATTGATGATGAGCGGGTAGATGCCCTCTCGCGCGCCGAAGTTCTGCGTCCAGTAGTGGTAACATGCAAGGTCGCCACAGGCGGCGAACGTGTCGTCGGCTTCGTACACGTAGCCGGCACCGATCTCCCGGAACTCTGGATCCAGGATGTTGGCCCGATGGCCTTCGCTCTGCATCCAGCCAGCGACGGCGGCCTCGGGCGAATCGTATCCCAGGCCAATGTTCTCGGCCACGGCGGTCCAGACGTAGCCGGCGGACGTCACGCGGTCGCCTGGGGTCGAGCCGGTCTGGGGGTCGGTGTGGTCGAAGAAGTCACCATCGGCCATGGTCTGACTGTGAGCCTGGGCCGCCAGGCTCAGGGCATCGTTCTCTTTTAGCGGCGGCAGGCCCGCCACAGCCCGTTCCTGGTTGACCAGCTCAATGACTTGCTGGGAGAAAGTGGGACCAGCAGGAACTTGCAGGAATGCACTAGCATGGGTGGACGCAGGGTCAAAGGCAACTAGCGTGGTAGCCGCTAGTATGAGTCCGGTCAGAGCAAGAATCGAAGATCTGCGCTTCACTGTGTTCCTCCTTGGTCCCGATTGAACTGGTCTTCTACCCTGGCCAGTCATCAAGAGTAACCCGAACATCACCGCTCACCTGGCACTCCCAGAACAGGGCAACGGGCAGGCACGCCGCTTCTCTAGCCCGTTGCCCATCTATAGCTGTATGCTACCGTAGCATCTCCCGTACTGCGATCTCCAGGCTGCGTATCTCGTCGCTGAGGGCCAGGTGCAGGCAGATGGCCAGATCGCGCTCCTGACGATCTCTGGATTGCCGATAGCGTGCCAACAGAGCATCCCGCTGTTCGGCGATGTAGGCTCGCTCGGCCAGCAGTAGCTTGGCCTGCTCCTGTTTCTCTCTCTCTTTGCCCTTGAGCACCTCGGCCACAGCCGGGTCTACCTTCAGCTCCCGTTCCAATCGAGCCTGGGCCTTCTCCTTGCGTACTGCCAGTAATGCCCGGCGCACGCGTCCGTAGTCAATCGGTACTTCCACGCCTGACACCATCTGTGCGCTCTCCGCGCGCTTGTCCTTACGCACGTAGTTGAAGGTATCCACCGCTTCTAGCGGGCTAGGACTGCCCTCCCCCGTGGCTATTGTCAGGTAGATGTCGCGTGCCGGTTGGCGTTCGAACAGTTCCGCGCCAGTGTCTTCCGGCAGGCTCAGCCGCCAGAAGTTCTGTGGCCGCCCGCCAACCTCTGCCTCTGAACCGATGCTAATCAGCCCGAAGGCCATGCAACTGGCAAACAGCTTGAGGCGCTCGATATCCTCCAATTGCAAGACGATCTTGTCATCGAGCAGGAAGGGCGGATACTCCAGCTCAGTCACCGCCCGTTGCTCGTACTTCACGGCGTTGACCTCGGCCGGGAAGAGGTGCAGGATCTCCCGCCCGCTGCCGGCGATGGCCCCCGTGCCTCGCCAGCGCAGATAATCCCCCTCCGCATCCATAAAGGAGCGGGTGCCCTCGATGGGAATCAGGTCCATGGTGTAGATCAGGCTGCACTTGAAGCGGTCGGCAGCCCGGATGATGTTGGCAAACCGCTGGTCGGCGTGCGAGAGATTCGCCACGGAACGGATCACGTCGGTGAGGTAGGCCTCTTCGCCCGGATCCTCCCCGTAGGTGGCCCGCAGATAGTTGGCCGGTACGATCGCCTGTCCTTCTGTCACACGTTCAATGCGCAGCAGTGGACCGCCGCTGTCGAACAGTTCCCGCCCCAACCCTGGCGCTTCGTACTTGCTGCGCAGGTACTTGAGCACCGATTCTCGCTGCCACGCCTCGGCAAAGGCCTCCCGCGCTCGCTCCAGCAAAGCGTCCAGGTTTCTCTTGCGATCGTCAGGGTTGAGCGGCCTGGGAACTGCCTGGTCATCTTCGTGGGTCACCGCTGCCAGGCCCAGGGCAAACTGCTGGCGCACTCCCACCTGTTTCATCTGCGCTTGCCAGACCAGGTCGCGCAGCATCTCGTTGGCACGGTCGGCCCGCCGCCGGGCGTACTCGGTGTACAGGGCATCTTCGTACTCGGGATCGCGGATCAAGCGCCGCACTTTGATCTTCTCCGCCTCCTCCCGGTTGGAGGCCACCTGCTTGCGGCCGTCCAGGAGCCCCGCATACAGGCTGGCTCGTCCGATGCCCAACGCGCTGGCCCAGGCCTGAGCCTGGTCACGGGCTCCCTGGGTGTACTCCCGCATCACCCTCACCGCGTCTATCACCAATTGCTCCAACACCTCGTAACGCAGGATATCTACCAGGTACTGTTCGCCTTCCAGGTACCGCCGCTGCGCACGCACGGCCCGCCCGGGGATGATGCTCGAGGCTTGCTCTTTCATCGCCTGCAACGCTGCCCGGGCCCCCTCGATGGCAGATCCACGCTCGCCCCGCCCCTCCCGCGCCTCGCGGGCTTCCTCCATCAACACCAGGAAGGCATCCAGTTGCTTGGCCAGCCCGTCGAGAAAGTCAACCAGGTAGCCCAGTTTGCCCCCGCGCGCTTCCCGAAAATCTTCAGCCGAGCGCCCACTCAAGACGTTGTTGCAGTGAATGGTCAACGTCTGGCGGAAGGTTTCCAGTTGGATGTCACGGTACTTTTCCAGAGCCCGGCGGAAGTCACCTCCCTCCCGCCGTCCTCCCTCTCGTTCGGCCCCCAGGTGCTGCGATTTGTACGCTTTGACGCCCTCTTCAATACGCCGCAGGCCATCCACCGGCTTCTCACGGAGTTTGTCACTCGTTGGCACTACGTCCTTCACCCAGCGCTGCAAGACGGCCTGGACTTCACGCCGCGTGGCCTCCACCTCAGCATACTGGGGCTCATAGAAGTGCATCCAGGTGTTCAGGTCGCGTCCTGCCAGCTCACCCCGCATCTGGTCCCGCGTATCTGGCCCGGCCTGCCCAGCCACACGGGCCACCTCCTTGGTTAGCGACGTGGCCTGCACCTCCAGGCTGCTGTCCTGGAGGCTCCGTACCGCGTCTCTTTCGATGAAACTCAGCGCATCGTCGCGCCCGGCCCGCCCTTCGCCGGCCTCGACGTTGCGGTCGGGCGGCAATTGTATTGGGACGCCGTCGCGGTCGCGCTCGCCGTGGCCGGCCCGCAGCCCCAGCAGCACGTCCAGCACTTCCAGCACCAGGCGGTGGGCGAAATCCTCGGTGATGTAATACATCGGCAGCGCGAAGGTGTAGGTGCCCAGCGTGCCGTAGAAGGCTGTCTTGCCTATGCTCTGCACCGCGCTGTTCAGGTTGATCCGATGTTGATCGAAGGTCCGCCCGCCCTCCTCGTCGAGTGCAGCGGCGATAACGTCGGCGATGGTCGGGGCCACGCCCAGTTCCAGTTCCACCGTGTCCAGCCGGTTCTTTTCCCGCCGGCCATCAATGTGGTAGAGGAAATCAAAGATCTTGCTTTTGGCGTGTCCCTGCCACACGTCGTCGCCGTCTCCGCGCCGCTCAATGCCGTGGTAGTACATGGGGTAGCCATCTTCCCAGTCGGGCTCCACCATGAAGCGCTTGTTCTCGCGCATGGCGGCGTAGGAACGGGCGCGCATGTCGGGGGTCACGCCGGACGGGATAGTGGAGAAGGCCTCTGCCATGACCAGGAAGCCGCGCAGCGTGACCGGCACTCGCAGTTCCAGGCGCGCGATCTGGCGAATCAGGTAGGCCATGTCCACGAACATGCCAGCCCCGGTGCCGCCGGCCACCGAACTGACCAGCATGACCTCGATAGTCTCGGCCCTTTTCGCCCGCTGCACGCGTTCGATGGCCTGCCTGGTCATGCGGTAGATCTTGGACAGGCCAGCGCCTTTGAGCACGTCGTAGAAGATGGCAAGACGGCCAAACTGGCGCAGCATCCCGGCCCCGGCCTCCAAATAGAACAGTGCATCCGGCAGTGTGTCCAGGTAATAGGCCGCCTGCAGCCAGGAACTGACGTGGGGAAACCTGGCCCGCGCCACGTCGCGCACGTAGTCCCGGATGTCGCCACCGATCCAGACGTATTCTCCCTTTTCCTTCTCCAGTTTGACGAGCGCGGCCGCTCCACCAGCCGTAGCCGCCGCGGCCACTCCGGCCTGCACGTCCGACTCGGCCTCGGTGTCGAAGGCCAACAACTGGACTTCCGGCGGCACGCGGCCGCCGTGGGTGGCCATGAGGTCCTGTTTGACTAGCGTCAAGACCTTGACGCCTGTGCCACCTAAACCAACGATCAAAGCGGGTGTAGCCATCGGTAAATCTCCTTTCGAGCGCGCTGTACTCACGTCCTGCTTCAGTATGGCTCGTAATGCAAGTACAAGTTGTATGTACCTAGCTGCCGCCTGCTCTTGAACAGCATGCGCGAGGCGGCTATCACGCTGTTGTTGTCCAGCGTGCCTGTCACTTCAATCGCCTCCTCCTTTCCTGGCGCACGCATGACCGAGACGCGCTTCAAGCGCGTGGTCACGGGCAGGTCCCTGCCGGAGAAGGTAACCCGGTTGCGTCCCACGGTCAGCGCACGGGTCCACACGACGTGGCCGGCGGTGTCACGGATGTAGAGGACCCCGTTCAACAGTGGCGGCCTGGTGATGGCCTTGTAGCGGACCACCCACGCCATAATCCCTGCGATGATGCCCAGCAATGCCGCACCGTCTACGCCAAAGGCCAGGTAGTGCTCAACGCGGGTGACGGTGAGGCGAGTGGCTTCGCGGTCTACCAGCGCGTAGCCCGGCTTGGGCTCAAAGTCTGGTGCGACCTCGATGGTCCACTTGCCCCGCTCATTGAAGCCACGGCCGACAGCACGCAGTTGCCCCGGTGTGCCTGTCATAGTCCACGTGACTTCGGAAGAACGGTCCCGCCCGGCGGGGTCAGTAATGCCGAGCGTAAAGGCCTGCTCCGGCGCACCCGAGACCACCTGGCTCAGCGCCACCGGTTGACCGCCCTCGTCCCTCACTTCCACGTCAACCACCAGGGGGCGAGTGGGAAACAGCCACCAGGGTCGGATGACGTCGCGCGCACCATCCTGTGGCCGCAGCACGGTGTACTTCAGGCCAATGGTCGGTTTCACCTCAAAGGTGCCGCTGTCCTCCTCAAGGATATCCATCTCACGACCAGCAGTATCCTTGGCTTTGACCACCAGGTGCACCTGGTGGGTGCCCGGGCGCGTGGCGATGTACTCTGTTGCATACACGCCGCTCTCCTCCCGAGCCAGTGTCACCGTTTGAGACTCGCCTTCGCCTGTCACCGTCGCTTCGACCGTGAGGGCGGCCTCTGCAGCGGCGACCTCGTAGATCAGGTTGCCTCGCCCGTCCAGGAAGCGATAGGCCAGGCGCGCCGGCACGTTCTGGTACACCTCCCCCGTCGGGCTCTCCAATTCAGCGACCAACGGCCCGACCACGAATGTGCCGGCATCCTGATCCATGACCGTGAACTCGTTCCCATCTGGGTCGTGGCTCGTGGCTCGCAGGTGGACCGTGTGGGTACCGAGCGTCCGAGGAGCGAACAGCCCAGCGTATACCCCGGGCTGTTCCTGAGCCAGATCGAGAGTGCGCTCCCCCTGGTCGGTACGCATCGTGGCTACCACCTTCAGGGCATAGAGCGGATTGTCGTATCCGGTCACGAACTCACCGTTGCTGTCTACCAGGTTCAGTTCAACGCGGGCGGCAACGCCGCGCGGATATTCGCCCTTCGGGCTGATCAACTCGGGATTGAACAGGATACCCTGGACCTCTACGATCACGTTGGAGTCGGGTGGCTTCTGAATCCGCCATTGGCCAGGTTGGGGCCGCAGTACCTCAATCTGCCCATACATGGTGCTAGGATCGTTGCCGACGACGCTGATGCGGCCATCGCTGCTAGATTCGCTCACGTCCAACAGTGTGCCGACCTCTTCCAGGTTGATCCAGTCCGTGGGGTCGCTCTTGTAGATGCTGAACCTGATGAGTTGGAGGTAGGGAATGACCGGATAGAAACCGCTTTCGGCTTGCTCCGGGATCGGAGGGACGGGAGGAAGCACTGTACTGGGGTGTGGCAGTTGGATCAGCAGTTCGGAAAGGGCCCGGCTGAAGAACGACCCAATTTCGTTCAGACTGGAGACCTTCTCTGCACGGCCGTCGTGCGATTCCGCGATGCCCTCCCAATATTTCCGCGTGTCCGGCCAGTAGCTGTCACTGCTGTCATTGATGGCTGCCACGTATATGTGGTACTCCTCGGCAGGGAAGTGTTCTGGGACCACCGAGTCTCTCAGTTCAGCCAAGTGCGAGACCCAGGGCCGGCAACCACGCGCGCCAGTGTCCGGGTTGACCGTTCCTATGCACGGCCGGCCGTCCGTCAGCACGATGATGACCTTGAGCCGGGGGGAATCGTCCTCCGCCTCCATCTCATCGAAAAGGTCACGAGCCAGGATGAAGGCAGCCTGATGGTTGGTGTTTCCCAGGTTTCTGCCCTGACGCTCTCCCTTGTACTCGTTCAGCCGGGCTACCAGGTCGCTTTCTTGAGGCGTCCAGTCCTCCTGACTGCGGGCCTCGATCGTCGTGATGGGCAAAACCACCTCCGCCCGGTCCCCGAACTCAACGACTGCCATTCGCACTGTGGACTCGGGGTGAGTTAGCCACAGCGCTGGCCCTAGCAGGCGTACAGCCCGGACCAGGCTATCGAAACGCCAGCCGTGGGGATCGTTGGGTTCCGGGTGCTCCCGGCTGCCGGCATCGCGCCCGCCCATGCTGCCCGATTGATCCACAATGAAAACGACGTCCAGCCCAGTGTACTGGGGTGGTTCAGGTTCCTGCGCTGCTGCCGGTCCGGCTTGCCATCGAGCCAGCGACAGGGCGACCAGCCATGCACAGACTATCCATCTAAGTGTATAGCTCTTTATCATCGGCCTGATATTCTCCTCTTGCAAGCACAGTTCGCAGGGTCTCGACGTAGGTTGCCATCGCCGCCGGGTCTGGTCTTCCCTCCGCCGTCTTGGCCAGGCGGGCCAGGGCATATTTGGTACCCTGCACGTCGTAGCCCAAGCGCTTGAACGTCACCTGAGTGCGGTACCTGCCAAAATCCAGGATGGCGTAGGCAGCGGCAGGACAGCCATCGCGCGGTTGGCCTACACTGCCAGGGTTAATGAGCACAGGCTCACCGGGCAAGACGATGCTCTGCCCCCAACGCTTGCGGGCGTGGCAGAGACCATCCTGTCTGCACCTGGGGCATCCTTCCAGCCAGCCCGTGGGTGGGCTGAAATCTGTCTCAGGCAGTGGATAGACCCGCCAGTCACGGCTGCCAAGACGGTGAAGTAACAATTGTTCGTGCGTATGGCCGGCCAGGATAATACCGGGCCGCTGCGTCTCATCCGTGGCCAGGCTGCTCATCACCGCCCAGGACGTCTCTGCTTTCCAGGCATCCTCTTCATAGCAAATATAGCTTTCTTCCGTGGTAACGTTGGCACGCTCATCGATCCCACCCTGCCCATCGCTCTTGACCCGTCCGTGCATCAGCCACACGCCAGCCTGCGGCGATGCGGCGAAGGTGGGGCGTGCAGCCAGAAACGCACACATTTCCTCCAATCTGCGTTGTCCGTCCCTGTCTCTGGATGCCAGCATCTTCGTCTGTCGGAGCGCCCATTGCGCTTCAAAGCGGAACATAGAACTATCCAACGGAATTCGCCCGGCCAGCCCCCAATCGTGGTTGCCCGCTATCCAGGCTGCCAGAGAGACGTGCCACTCTGGATTCCTTAACTCCTCATAACACTCCAGGCTGTACGGACCGTAACCCACCACGTCCCCCAGGCACCAGACCTGGTCCACGCGCTCCTTTCGTAAAGCGTCGTCCAGGACGGTCAATAGCGCCAACCAATTGCCATGGATGTCGGACAGGACGGCGACACGCATCACACTACCACATTGTATTCAGGAGATTCTGCAGATCCTTGAGATCCACACTCTCTCGACAAAGCCGCCCCGCCTCATCCAGTGCTACCTGAGCGGCCTCCAGAAAACGCTTGCGTTCGCCTCTGTTCCACCAACGACGCAGCGTGCCCGCACGGGTTATGTTGTCCCGTGCGCTCTGCAGAAGGTCGCCAAACTCTCGTTCAGTAGCGGGAACGGTGTCGAGTTGGGCCTGCACTTCGGTCACCCAGGCGTCAATCTCGCGCGCCAGTGCCATGCCGCGTGCCACGATCAGACCGGCTCGCCGGCATAGCACACGTCCTCGGTCGCCGGTTTCGAGTGGTGGCTCCTCAAGCCACCGCCGGGCCATGACGAGCGACCACATATCTCGGCTACCATACCCCTGTATAGAGACCAGTCCTCCTTCCTGCTGGTCGCGTACTTCATGCCATCGTTCGACAACCTGGCGCAGGTCGGGCCATTCCCCCTGCAGTACACTGCTTACTGCGGGAGGCAAGCGGCTGCCACACAGGGCCTTCAGACACAACTCCAGCGCCTCCCGGAAGGCTGCCCGTCGGATGGCTTGCTCGACCACTTGACTCAGAGGCTCTGCAGAGCGCGCGCTTCTCTCGATGCCGGTTCCGCTCGTAGGTACAGGTAGTGAGCTATATAGGTGGCCTGCCCCCCGGAGATCCCCACTCTGGACGGCCCTCTGTAGGCCTTCAAGCGTCTCGACCACTTCTGATGCCCCCTGGCCTGCTATTTCGGGGAGCATCTCGTCGCGCCGCAGAGGCAGGGCCCGCCAGGGTATCACTTGCCGGGTGGCCTCTGCCCATCCCTCCAGTGCCCCCAACTGCTCTTCACGTTGAGCCACCAACTCTTCCAATCGATCCAGCTCTAACTCGAGTCTGTCCAGCATCTCAACCCGAACCGGAACGCGGCGGTTTGACAGGCCGTACTTCTGGCCCCCAGGATCCTCTTGGCGGAGTTCCCGGATGAGCCAGCGCACCCGGGCAAAGTCCTCCCGTTCCCAGGCCCTGGGCAGTTCCTCAAGGTAGCTCTCCAACCGCGCTCGCGTTGCCTTCGCGCTCCTGAATTCATCGATCAGCAGCCTGACTGTAGGGTGTGCGGCGAATGTAGCGCTATCAGCCGGACGTACGTGGGGAGATACCGCCGCACCAGGCGCCGAACGATCGAAGGTACCACTGATCTGCTGGATCAACTCCTCTCCCAGTTCCCAGTGACGTTGCTCTCCGGTGCGCATAGCCGTCCTCAAGGTACCACGAGCCTCTTCTGTAAGCTGATTGAGGGTCACCAGGCGATCCCACCAGCCGCGGGTGCGCGCCACTTGCCCATCCAGATCGGTGGGCTGAAGGTCCCCGAGCTGGCCACGGCGTCGCTTGAATACCTCTTCGTAGGCCCTGGCTTCCTCTAGCAAGTGTGCGGCCTCGTCAATCTGGCGGCGCAGGGCGTCTTCAGGTGGCACGCCGGGGGGGCCGGTCGTTCGGTGTAACATCCTCTCTACCCTACTATGTAGACCCAGGCTCTCCCGGGCCACCTCGCGCAGGGCTTCTTGGGCCCGCCCATGCTCCTTCCTCAGCTCCAAGATTTTCAGCATGGGCCCGGCCGCCCGCCACCGTGGTGCTCCTTCCTCCTGCTGTTCTTCCCACTCCGCTTCCAGTTCTTCGATCACGCGGTCTATCAGAGCCTCCCACCAATCGTCCAGGGCCCTCTGGTGTACAGGACCTTCTCCCCTCCTCACGTGATCATACCTTCGCCTGGCCCATTGGAAATCTCCCAGTGGATTTTCCGGCTTCAACCGCGCTTCGATGCGCTTCTGTTCGCGCTGCAGCCGCTCTGCTCTTTCCAGCCGTTCCTGTACCTCGGCCAATTGACCAGACAGCCCGATGGCGGCGTCATCCGCAGCCTGAGCCAAAAGCTGACCGGCGCTCTCCCATTGTATGCGCGCGGCTGCCAGGTTGCCGCCTCGCAGGTAGGCGTCGGCCAGGCGCAGCCGCACCTCCGCATCGTCCGGGTATCGGGCGAGCAGTTTTTCCAATAATCCCCGGGCCTGCTCCGGCGCGCCGAGGAGGGCATCTACTTTCCTGAATTCCACCTGTCTGTCAGCCTGCCGTAGGCCAGCCACAATCGTCGAGTACCACCTCGAGTCCGAGGTCGCGCACTTCCGCGCCTCCTGCCAATGCTTCAGGGCTTCCTCGGCATGCGGGGCTTCCTGCGCCAACTGCATGTAGCAGCGGGCCACCAGTTCGTCCCACTTCCGCGCCCGCTCGGGGTCCAATTCCGCCAATTCATCCACTTTCTCGAAGATGGACCAGGTGTCTAGCCTGCGCCGTCCGCGCTGCTGTAACACCCTCGATTCGCTTTCGATCTCTCCGATCAATCCCTCTTTTGCCTCGCCGAGCAATTTCCACACTCGCCTGTGCTGAGGGACGGGGGGCCTGCGGTCGGCCAAAGGCTGGAGTAACTCGCAGGCCTGACGGTAGCGCTTTTCCTTCAAGTGTCCTTGGGCTGCCGCCAGCGTGCGCTCGACGTCTTCTGTCTCTTCCTCATCCTTTGACATTTGCTCCAGGCGCTGCTCTGCCTCGTCAGCGTCGTCGCCACCCAGTTCAATCACCGAGCGGTACCAGGCCCGCACATCGGTAAAGGACGCTGCCCCATATTCCCGCTCTGCCTGGCGAAACAGCAGCCGCGCTCGCAGGCGCTTCTGCAAGCCCAGGATCTGTGGATGGGCTGTGTGTTCTTCGAGGGCCTCCTCCAGTACATCCGACGCTGCCTGGAGTTCCTCATCGCTGGTCGCCGCATCGTGGACCAGTGCTGCCCTGTCCAGCAGCGCCTGCAGGTCCCGCCGTGCGTCAATGCGGTCCCGCAGCCGGCCAGCCTGAGGGTAAGCGGATACATTCTCGCCCAGTTCGCCCTCCAACGCTGCCAACCGCTCATGGGCTTCCTGGACCCTGCCCCGATCCACCAAGGCCTGAATCTCGGCCATGGTCTTCAGCGTGGATTCCTCATCCCGCGCCCCTTGTTCGCAGTCCTGGGTAAATTCCTCCAGCCGCTGTGTCCACTCTGCCAGGCCTTTGTCCTGCCGGGTGCGGGCCAGGAAAGGCTCCACAACCTGCTGCGCTTCCCGCCACCGGCGCAATCGGCGCAACCGCTGTGCCTCTTCGAGCGCCTCGTTGATACGAAAGATGAGCCGGTCATGCAGACTGGCTCGAGCCTGATCCAGCAGAGGAACATGAGGATCCAGCTCTTGTACCTTGCCTAGTTCGTCCCACGCTTTCAGTACATCGGGCACACCCGGGGCTGCATCCCGCCGTCGCTCGGCCTTCCCTCGGTGTGTCACCGCCGGCTGCACGGCGATGTGGTTGTAGGTCTCAATCTTCTCCAGCCAGGCCAGCCACTGGATGTCCTGCTGCCGCGCCTCCGGCACAAACAGTCGTCGCCCCTCCTCCAACGACGCCTGTGCCCGACGGGGGTCACGAGGCATGGCCTGCTTGGCCAGTTCCAACTTCTCCTCCGCCTTCTGGCAGGCATACTCGGTCGCCAATGTCTCGAGCTCTCTGATCGCTTCGACGGCTGGCACCAACTCCTTCTCCCACCCGGGCTGCAATTCCAGTATCTCCTGCCCTCGCTCATCGGTGGTGAAGCGCAGGCGACCGGCTTCCCGCACCGCCTGGAAGCGGGGCAACCGATCGTGGCCTTTTGACTTGAGGTTCTCGTACTCCTCCAGCAGGTGCTGGAAGTCGGCCGTCTGCACCGCTGTGGCTTGCGGTCCCTTGGCTCTTTCGTTCCACCCCTCGGCTGTCTGCACCAACGCCAGTACCGGCCTGGCTTCAGGATATTCCTGCTGCAGCGCGTGCACCCGGCTTACGGCTCTCCTGGCTGGTTCAGCCGCCGCCACGATCTTACCCTCGGCGATAGCCCTCTCACACTCGGCCCATAGAGGCTCCAGTTCCTGGCGCAAGGTCTCGGCGGCCTGGGCTGCTGCATCCAGGCGCCGCCGGGCTGAGACAGCCGTCAGCCAATCCTCGACCTGGCTCTCCTGGTCCGGCGCCTTGGCCCAGTACTCCTCGATCCAGGTCTCGATTTCCTCCGGCAGTGGCTGCGCCTCGTCGGCCAAGGCCTGCTGGATGCGTTCTGCCCGCTCTTTCTTCCACGCTTCCCGTGCCCGTTCGACCTGGCGGCGGGCTTCGGCGACTATGGCCAGGCGATCTTCCTGCTCGCCGGTGTATTTCTCCGCCTCATCGAGCGCTTCCAGTGCCTGGGCGAACTGCCCGTCATCCGTGAGCCGCCGGGCTTTCTGCAGCCAGCGGCTCAACAGGGGTGCTTCGTCCGCGGTCGTAGGAGGTTCGCCTGCCGGTTCTTCTGTTGCCAGGAGTTCCTGAAGGGCAGACAGCCATTGTTGAAGCTCCGCGTACTCGGCTTCGTAGCCTTCAATGGGCGAACCGCCCACGGTGATGGCCTCTATCTGCTGCTTGACCTTATTGATCTCTTTCTGGATTTCCGCCTTGCTGCGCACCAGACCCCTCCCAGTTCACATTGAAGATCTGCACAACGATCTCAACCAACTGCTGGCTGCTGGGACAGACTTGCCTGTTTTCTGAACCACTCATCTATCAACTCCTTCTTGAACCTCCACGTTCGCCCCACCTTCACCGCCGGGATCTCACCTGCCTGCGCCAGGCGGTAGATCGTTGCCTCAGCCAGCC
>Ga0315296_10000426_pt1 | contig 38606 bp, 44 predicted proteins | sample YL17G14_18_MG_FD_203921 | JGI IMG/M metagenome (GOLD analysis project Ga0315296, IMG submission 203921) | Sediment microbial communities from Yellowstone Lake, YNP, Wyoming, USA - YL17G14_18 | ecosystem: Environmental > Aquatic > Freshwater > Lake > Sediment | place: USA: Wyoming | collected... | reverse complement strand
ATCCACACCGTGGGCAGGGTCCCAGTGCGCTGCAAACGGTTCAACCCCCGCACATCCAGCTTGTCCGTCTAGTTCACATTGCCCACCATCAACTTTGCCTTGCGCGCATGCACCAGCCGCGGCTCCATCCCCGCCTGCTCGATCTCCTCTACTATCCAATACCAATTCCCGATCGTCTCCACTGCCACCGGGGAGCCTGGTGTGAAGCGCTGCAGATACTGCCAGATTGCTCCCCGCTCATGCTCTATGCGTTCCTCTACTACCACCCGACCCTGGGCATCCTCGACCGAGCACAGGGTATACCGCTTGTGCGAATCAAATGCTATGATCTCCATGGTGCGTCTCCTTTCTGTGAGAGATCAGACCGGAAATCTGTCTCTTCTTTACTGTACTTTAGGGGGGCGCACTTTCATATAATCATTGCGAGGAGTCCGTTTCTGGCAGACGACAAAGCAATCTCATATTTTGAAAAGTCAACAATGGGAAGGAACTCGTATGCCTTGACGAGCCTCCTTGTATTTGATATGGATAAGGTATGATAAGAACTCAAAAGGTTGTCCTTCCAGACAAAGACCTGTCGCAATTAATTCAGGCTTACCGAACACTGGAAGACTTTTTGTCGCGATACATTCGGAAAGAAGACCTTTACACAAAAAGTTTCATCAGGGGACTTAAACAATCCCTCAGGGAGGTCAAACGAGGAAAGACCAAAGCAGTAAAATCTTTTGACAAGTTTGCCGCATAGAGCTCTTCATCTCACTACCGACTAATTATGGACTTAAAAAAACTCCAATGCATAGGGCACAGTCCTTTCGCTACACACTGGTATAAGCCACGTCTTAATCCTCCAATTCCTTAGTGATACTGTTAATTAGTATAAATGTCAAAATAGGTTCGCTTGGTGAAGAGGTCTGTTGTATTGTTGTTCGGCGGCTGCCTTGCTTTCGAGGCGTTGCCATATGTCCGGAGTACAGCGGTTCATAAACCGCTTCCAATCTTCCCTCTTATTCAAATTCACGAACTTTTTCGCTGAAGTGATATATACAACAACAGTCTTCTGCTGACGGACAAGGCGGAGCACATTCAATAACGTCCCCACACTTTTGCCATCCCAGATCATGAACCCCACGGAGGCCTCCTCAGCCATAACGCGGTCCTTGGTTGTGTAGAAATTGAAATCCCTACGCTTCCCATTGGAGGGAACAATTCGAACAGGCCATCCACCGAGGTTGTTCCGGCATATATCTTCGGCGCAGAATACCTCGACAAGCTTGTAGCCCTTTCTATACAGGTATTGCTGAACAGCCTTGTCTGCGCCGTTTGCGTCACCAATGAGGACAGGCAGACACTTCTCGATGATACGATTGAGCCTGCTTTGAACCTCAGGGCTCAGCCTGCTGATTCGCCGTGAACCGCCTATGAAGACCTTTGTCATCGATTGATCCGTGTACGTGTGATGGTGAGCGCGAATACCTCTGCTGCGCCGCCCTTATCGTACAGCGTCGCGGTGATCATATTCATGGTTGCGCCCGATCTGTAGAGATCATCAAAGAGCAAGATCTTTCTACCCTCCACGTTAGATCTCTCCACTTTATGAATCCCCTCCAAGAGACGAATCCTTTCGTCGTAGTCGTAAATATTCTTAAGCTCAGGAACATCCCGTATTTTCCTGACCCAATCCGCTGCAAAGGGAAGGCCGAGACGTTTCCCCAATGCTTCGCCGAGAATCATCACGGGCTGAAGAGCCCTTGCCCGCGATGGTGGGACAGGAACGATTGCTTCCACACCTGGTTTCCACGACTCAAAGAAGGAAGCTGTTGTTTCTACCAGTTCCGGTACAACTGATTGGTCGGACAGGGATTTCAACTTGTAGAGGAGGCCACCGACATCAGAGTATTTGTTGAGGAACTGGGGGTGTCCATATTCATCGTCGCCAAGGTAGTCACTACTGATCGTGTGGTAGTCGAGTGTGTAGCCTTCGCGCCATCGTCCGGGAATCTTCATTGGCCGGATGTTTACCATCTATATCCATATGTATCAAGCTTGACCTATTTGTCAAGCACCTACAGTTTCACTCTTATTTCATTAATTCCTCGGAAATTCCGGCGAATTGCTCCAAGGCGGATTCGAGTTTTCCTGAGATTTCCTGAGCGAGCGCTTCAGGGAAGTGACCAGCCCCCATTCTTTGTACCCCTTATTATGTTAGTGTCAAATCCTTTGAACTTGCCTCCTTTTTTGACCCCAGTGTAGGTTATCCTAATTTATCCAATGGATCAGTTTTTGGGGGCAGATCACGATAGCTGATGGTGTTTACTTGAGTAATGCTTCTGTCTTCACCGCCTGTTTCTGTTAAGGAGATATGCTGTTTATGGGTGCCCCGGTATTCGTCCAACTCGAGTTCCAAACGGCCTCTGAAGTAGGATTCGATTCCATTGTGCGCTTTAATCATCTCAATACTCTTTTGACATAAGAAATGATCCTCGGTATATGTGGGTTGTGTCCCGAATTTTGTGGAAATTGGCTCCTCTGGTATTCCTGACCTGAAAATAGCATTCATATTCGAATAATAATCAATTCCTTCTTCATCGGGAATCAGCTTGCGACGGTTCCTTCTGGGTGATGTTCTTCGCCACACGATACGTGTAGTACGCCTGAGCGATCAAAAAGGCTGTTGCAATGATGAGAGGATAAACGACCTGCGGCGCGAGAGAGATCGGGGGAGCCTGGTATGTGACCATGGCTTCATAAGCACCCATGGAGAAAAGGGGAAGAGCGGCCATGGCCTCGGTGAGGAGATATCCGACGATGGGCATAACGATAACCATAATGAAAATGCCGATGAAGATACGACCGCAGTACACGAGGCCCAACCCCGGCCAGATAAGGCTTAAAATCACCGCCACCCTTGGGCTTTTTATCCGTTGAGAGACCATGGCTTCTTCATTATGAAGATTATATCATATTTTCCCTCGCCCCTTTGTGGGAGAGGGTTAGGGTGAGGGGAGTTTTCTCCTTCCCAGGGCCGACATCTTGATCTTTTATTCCGTTATGGTACATTTTCCCTAATAAGAGTGAGACGGGGAGAACATGACAAGGGAGACCTCCAATTTTAGTTATGTTCACTTTTAGGAGAAGAGCCAAATGATTAAATATTGGTTTGTGTGGATAGCGATGTTCCTTACATTGTTCATTTATTCGGGGATAATCTTTACGATGCATCCGGTGAGGCAAGCTCCAGGCCTCGACGAGATGTGACCTGCCCCCCAAAAACCGATCCAGAGGATAAGTTAGGATAATATAGGGTGAACTTGCCCCCTTTTTTATCCAGGCATAATGTCCCTCTAGGAGCCTCTCCCATGCTTCTGGGCGTGAGGACCCAAGGAAGTCTTGAGCAAACCCCCCCATCCCGCCTCATCCTTGCGTGCGGTGGAGCATCTGGGAGGGTAATAAGCACCTTAAAGTTAGGATCTGGCCTCAGAACTTGCCAACTCCTCTAACTCCCCCTCACCCTGCCCTCTCCCTTTCAGGGAGAGGGAGATTCCTTTTACAACTGGAGCCTTTGAGAAAGGCCCTGGAGGAAGGTTGCACCAAGAAGGAGGACGGCCAGGGCAATGATTGAAACAAACAAGACAAAGCCCACGATGACAGGAAGGAACGCTGCAAAGCCTGCACGCACCGGAGAGAGGTTGTGGGCCTTCTGAAAGCCGATTGCCCAGAGCACAACGGAATATATCGCATTGACAAATCCGCCGATATAGGGGAGGACCTGGAAGACGCTGGCAGATGCTGAATACGCAATGACCTTGAGCGTGGTATCAAACCCCCCGCTCCCCCCAACCAGAAGGATACAGAGGTGATACACAACAGCAAGCACTAAGTATAGCAGGACAATAAAGAGCGGCGAAAAGAACACTGCGAATGTATAGCTCCCAAGGAGCAGCGCATAGAAATCCTCTGTGGGAAGGGAGAGGCTCTTCGCAATGGGATACTGTAATAGGAAGAAGGTCGGCGCCGAAAGGATAAGCCCAAGTATTCCGAACAAGACTGCATAGAGGAGAGCGGAGCCAACCTTCCCTTTCTGCGGCATCTTTGAATAGAACTCTGAGGGAGAGAACATTACATCTGTGAATGTCGCCCATAACGAGGCAAAAAATCCCTGCTCATCCCGATCCTCCCAAGGAATGGTCTCTGTCCGTGGAGCTGCGGCAGTCTCTTCATAAGAGGGCGGCTCTTTGACGGGCTTTGCCTGGGGGGCCGGGCTCGCAAGAGGCGCTGGAACAGGGGGCTGGGGGGGCTCAGATTGAGGAGCAGCCTCTTCTGCAGGAGGCGACATTACTACTGATGGCGGCTGAGTCAAAGGAATAATGTCAAGAGAGGCCCCTCTTTCTTCCAGCCGTTCCTTTAGCTTCTGGATGATCACGCCTGAGGCAGAACGGGTGAGAAGGAAGGGAAGAGTCTCCAGAGCCTCTTTTAGCTCCTCCAGGGTCTTCCCCCTCATCACCGTTACAAGGTAGGCGGCCACGGCCTCCCTGGCTGCCTCGTCACGGAACCCGTTGATGTAGATGGAATACCGGCCTGATAGGTCAAAAGACTCTGTGCTCATGGCAGGGCCCTCATTATCCTTTTTTGCTGCTTCTTGATAGCACAGAACTCACCGCACATGGTACAGACATCTTTGTCACGAGGAAGGCTTCCCTCGCGGAGTTTCCTGGCTTTCTTCGGGTCAATGGCCAAAGAATACTGGCCTTCCCAGTCCAGGGATCTCCTTGCCCTGGAAAGCTTCACATCCCATTCCCAGGCCCTGGGGTTTCCGCGGGCGATATCTGCGGCATGGGCTGCAATCCTTGAAGCCATGACCCCTTCCCGGACATCCTCAATGGTCGGAAGGCGAAGGTGCTCAGAGGGTGTCACATAGCATAGAAAATCAGCCCCGGCCATCCCTGCCAATGCCCCGCCAATGGCCGATGTGATGTGGTCGTAGCCAGGGGCCACGTCCGTTACGAGGGGGCCAAGCACATAGAATGGCGCGCCCTTGCAGAGCTTTTTTTCCATCAATACATTGGCAGAAATCTGATCCAGGGGGACATGGCCAGGGCCCTCTATCATGGTCTGGACCCCTTCTTCCCTGGCCCTCTGGGCCAGCTCTCCGAGAACGATCAGCTCATGGATCTGCGCCCGGTCTGAAGCGTCGGCCAGGGCGCCGGGTCTCAGGCCGTCTCCGAGGCTAAGGACAGCATCGTATTTTTTGGCAAGGCCGAGGAGGTCATCAAACCTTTCATAATAGGGGTTCTCCTTGCCCGTGTAATCCATCCACTCCATTATGAGGGTCCCCCCCCTGCTCACTATGTCCATCTCCCTGCCCTGTTTCCTGAGCCGTTCAAGCCCGGCTTGCGTGAGGCCGCAGTGCACGGTGATGAAGTCAACTCCGTCCTTAAGGTGCTTCTCCACGGCCTTAAAAAACTCTGACGGAGAGAGCTCAACCAGGCTCTTGCCTTTACCCCTTGAGTCAAGGGCCGCCTGATAGACGGGCACTGTTCCCACCGGGATGGAGGATGACTTTATAATGGCCCTACGGATGGCATCCGCATTCCCTCCGGTGCTCAGGTCCATGACCGTATCTGCACCAGCCTCCTCTGCGGTCTTTAGCTTTTCAAGCTCCTCTTTTATGCTTGCCCTGTCTCCGGAGGACCCAATATTGGCGTTCACCTTGATCCTGAAAGGCGCTCCGATGGCCACCGGTTCTATTTCCTTTGGCCGGCGACTGTTCTTAGTGAGGACAATCGTGCCCTGGGCGATGCCCGCACGGACGACATCGGGGTCGCAGCCTTCTTTCAGGGCCACCCTCTTCGCCTCGGGAGAGACTTTTCCTTTTCGTGCAAGCTCAATCTGGGTCATTTCCCCTCACCCTCACTCCCTCACCTGCGCCCGGGACGCATCAGCCTCTGGCTGACTGCCCTCTCCCCGCTGGGGAGAGGGGAAAAAGGTCCTGAATGTCTGAAGCGCTTTTTCGTGCTTGGGACAAAACTCATAGGGGCTGGTGAGTTGGGCCTTGATCATTTCCTCCTGCCAGTGGGCATTGAATAGGCGGCAATTTACATCCTCGCAGAACGGCGCCCCTGTTAGATTATAGAACACAGCCTGCATCACATATCCCTTCATGACCTCTGTCAGCCTGGGATCGTTGTGATCCACCATCCTGTCCCTGAACTCCTCTGCTGCCTGGGCCATCGCCGCCCCATCCCAGTGCGGTCCCATGCTTTGCTTTAAAAGGTAGAACTCACGCGGCCTCGCAGGCCCTTCTACAAGGCCTGTGGAGGAAATAACGCTGGGGATGCCAAAGATCCCGCTCCTGATATGATACCTCAAATCTCCTTCATCAAATGTGGCAAGAAGCTGATTTGTTAAAACAATATGGATGCTGCGAAGGGTCAGCTCCTCTTTCGGAATGAAGCTTCCCAGGTGCTCCTGGATGATGAAACCGTCGTAGATGTTCCCGAAGGTCATATTTTTTGTATCACTCAGCCGGTTCTCCTCGTAGCTGACCTCCCCGGGCAACGGGTCCCTGTCCTCAATCTTCTTAATGGGATCAAGGACCTTTGCGCGGGCAAATGCCAGTGCTGCTTCGGGCAGCTTCTGAAGAGACCTTTGCACGATGTCCCTCCTCACCTCCACGCTGGCCTTCCTGAGCTCCTCCCTTGCATACTGCGCAATCTCAGGGACATTGAGCTTAGAACTCCTCGATCCATCGTAGATGTATATCTCCATCCACCTTTTGTTCAGACCTTTGCGCCGATAGCTTTAAGGACAGCCTCTGCTCCCTTCTTGCCGGACAGGAGCATGCCGCCGAATGTCGGCCCCATCCTCGGTAGCCCGTATAGCGTGGCCACAGCCATGCCGGTCACAACAAGACCTGGATGCGCAACGCCGGTGTGCTCTACTACAAGGTCTTCCGAACGATCCACCCACATTGCTCCGAAACCCACGGCCTTGATAAGACCCCGCTCCTCAAGCTTCTTCACCACACAGGCATCGTGTCCCGTGGCATCAATAACCATCTTGCTCTCAAGTGCAATAGGGTCCACGCAGGTTATCTCCCTGGGCATGGCTGACACAGGTGTCCAGTTAATCACAGCCCCTGCCACCCTGTTCCCCTCTCTCAGGACAACATCATCAAAGATGCTCAGGTTGGCAAACTTCACCCCTGCATCACAGGCCGCAGCGATGAGCTTGGAGCAGGCATGTGGGCCGTCGGCCACATAGAGACCTTTGGTGAACTCTTCATATGGAACCCCGAGCTCATCAAGGACCTTCTGGGCCGGCCCCCTGAGGGTAACCTTGTTCATGAGATACCCGCCGATCCAGAAGCCGCCCCCAAGGTAATTGTTCCTCTCAATGATGAGGACCTTGAGGCCACGCCTGGCAAGCTCCCGGCCGGCCATGAGCCCGCTTGGTCCTGCACCGATGATGAGGACATCGCTCTCCACATATTCCTCAAACTGCTTGGCGAAAGCGCCCACGATGGCCCTTGTAACATCCTTCTCACCCACCGAGCTGAAGATCACTTTTTTCGCCTTTTTATCCATACCATTCCCCCTTTTCGTCAAATCCCCATTAAATAAAATAGCCACTTGAGCTATACACCCAAAGTGGCCTATCTCCACCGCTTCCCTTCGCAGGTATCACCCTGATCAGGTTCAAGGGGTATAGCTCTCAGTCCGCCTCGGGCGGACACCCCCAGCGAATACGAAGTTAACTTATCAAATCCTTTGAGCCATTGTCAACTACCAGGATTGCCTACTCCATGTCATTGCGAGCCCGCCAAGGGCGGGCGTGGCAATCTCTTATTGTCAATGATTTATGAGATTGCTTCGTCGTCCGCAAAAGACGGACTCCTCGCAATGACACAAATTTATACAATGACAGTTATGGACGGTGATGTAAAAATCGTTTAATAGCATCATGATCACCAACAAGGATAAATGTGAGAATATCTTTTTCCAACGAAAATAAAACCCTTATTCTCAGGCCAACCCTTATCTCCCAATAATGTTCATGGATTTTCTTGAGCCCGAGGCCATGAGTCTTCTGCCCGGCGTGGAAATATGAGAGAAGGGAATCAACTGCGTGATCCGTGTCATGCTGGTCAGGCTCCTCAAGCTCTCCCTTGGATTCAGCAAAGGAGCGCAGGAATCGGACTTTCACTTCTTCGTCTTTTTGAGATGCGCCCTTGCCCTGGATACAGAAGAATATTCGGTATATTCCCTCGCCTTTACCTGCCGGCGAACAAGCTTGTCCAAGGCATCCCAGTCCTCATCGCTGAAAACGTCCTCCACTTTTTTGTGTTTCAAGACCAATTCCGAACCCCTTGCCTTGACCTCGATATAGTCGCCGTGTTTCAGCCCGACGGACCTTAAAATGCTCACAGGTAGCGTTATCTGATTTCTATCGTTGATCTGTCTGATGTTTCGCATTGTCCCTCCATTTCGGTATTTCCAATATTATGAATATCATATTTTCTGCATACAATCAAATGAAGGAAACGGAGATGATCGTTTAGGGAGGGAGTTGCTTGGCCCAGTTGACCTCGTTCAGAAGCTTCTCCTTCAGGGCCTTATCATATATCTTCACCGGAACGGTTTTCGCCTTCTCCCAGAACCACTCATCGTAATCCCTCTTGGGGACGCTCACTGACTCAATGACTGCCGTGTCTCCCTTTCTCTTGAGCAACCTTATCACCTGATATCCCTCCTGCCACTCAATAACCTCAGGATAAACCTTTCCCTCCTTTACTCCGGCAAGCAGCCCAAGTAGCCGCGCCGCCATCTCCCCTCCGGACCCTGAGGCCTCTCTAAGGGGCAGCTTTGCCTTTCCTTCTTCTACTGGCACAATCCCCTCGCTCCTGGACAACCGGAGACTCCTCACATCCAACCCCCTTTTCTTGGCGAGCCTCGCAAATGACGCAGGCGACCCAAGAGTTGCCCTGAGAAACCCCTCTGCCTTCTGATACTGGTCTTTGTGAATCTCTTTGGATTTTATAAAAACCTCGTTGTAAAGCACCCTCTCTGCATAAACAATCCTGACAAAGGTCTTCAGATATGCTTTCCTGTTTCCTCCATAGATGTCCTTGATCCTGGCCAAAACCTCGGGCGCCTTTGTGTTCTCGTCTATTCTCCTTGCCTCGGCCTCAATCACGGAGCTGTCCACCTTGTGACCAAGGGACTCCAGCACCTCCTCAGCCAGATAACCCTTGAGGAGCTGGGCAAGCCCTACATAGTCCTTGCCGCTGCCGGCGTAATACACCTCTGAGACCCTGGCCCTGAAAGAGATATCTTTTGAAGTGACAGAAATGGCCCCTACATCACATACCTTTGAGGTGCAGCCAATGGAAAACAGGAGAAGGGCCAATATGTAGAATCTATTCATCTCAGATCAAAATAATAATGCCCATACGATTGGTATTCAAGGGGTATCCATCCCAGTGTCATTGCAAGGCTTAAATTTTGTCATTGCGAGGAGTCCGCCTCTGGCGGACGACGAAGCAATCCCTAAAAACGAGATTGCTTCTCCGCCTTGGGCGGATCGCAATGACAACTACTTTTCCTTGGGTTTCAATTGAAAAATGCGGCCTCTGTGATAGGATTTTGTCAATATGAAATTGCTCAGGCAAGCCGAACGCGCCATCGCCCGCGTGGAGACATACATGGCCATTGCTGCGCTCTCAATCATGGTGGCTGTGGCCTTCGGACAGATCATCATGAGGACGCTGTTCTCTCAAGGGTTCCTCTGGGCCGATGTCCTGCTCAGGCAGCTTGTCCTCTGGGTGGGTTTCCTCGGCGCAAGCCTTGCAACACGCAGGAATGCGCACATAGATGTGGATGTATTCACCCGCATGCTCCCCAAAAAGGGAAAGATTATCTCCAAGTTTATCTCCAACCTAATTGGGGCCGCCGTCTGCATATTTCTGGCTGAGGCTGCCCTGGACTTTGTGCGCTACGAATACGAGCTCGGCGAATCCATTAGGTCGCTCCACCTTCCCATCTGGGTGCTTCAGTTAATACTTCCCTTTGCATTCGCCATGATTTCTGTGCGCTTCTTCATCGGAGCCCTGGACAGGGGAGGACAGCTTCTGAGAAAGACAAAGGGCGGGGAAAGACGGCAGTCACGGCATCAAGCCCGTCTGCCGAAGTTTGGAAGGGGCGGCTTGTAGAAAAACATGGGCATGGTCGTCAGCACAGTCCTGCTTTTGCTTGCCTTCTGGGGGGTGCCCCTGTTTGTCGTCATCGGATTGGCAACCCTCTTTTCCCTCCACTTCATAGCCAATGTGGATACCTCTGCAATGATGTCAGAGGTCTATCGCCTGACCTCAACCCCGGCCTTTGTGGCCATTCCACTGTTCATCTACGCCGGGTATGTAATGTCCGCGAGCAAGTGTGCGGACCGCATCATCAAGCTCTCCAAGGCCCTCATCGGGTGGATGCCCGGCGGCCTTGCCATCGTCTGCATCATCGCCTGCGCTGTGATGACCGCCCTGACAGGGGCCTCAGGCATTACGATCATCGCCCTTGGAGGCATCCTTCTGCCGGCACTCATGAAGGAGAAATACCCTGAGATGTTCTCCCTCGGACTCATCACCTCATCCGGAAGCCTTGGGCTTCTCTTTCCACCCAGCCTGCCCCTTATCCTCTACGGCGTTGTGTCAAACACCAATGTTGAGGAGCTTTTCATTGCCGGGATTATCCCGGGCGTGGTCAGGGTCCTCATCGTTGTCCTCTATTCCTTTTGGAAGGGAATGAAATTTAAGGTTAAGAGGGTCCCCTTCTCAAGGAGAGAAGCATGGGCAGCAATAAGGGAGGCAGCCTGGGAGATCCCCCTTCCTATCGTGATATTCGTTGGTATCTACGGCGGATATTTTACGGCAGCCGAGGCAGCTGCTGTTGCGGCATTCTATGTGACAATCGTTGAGGTCTTCATCTACAGGGACATCCCCCTTAAAAAACTTCCTAAAGTCATGCTGGATAGCATCGTGGTAAAGGGAGGGGTCATCGTAATCCTGGGGGTTGCCATGGGCCTAACAAACTACCTTATTGACCAGCAGGTCCCCCTGAAGACCCTGGAGATCCTTCAGACCAGCATCTCAAGCAAGTACGTGTTCCTACTCCTTCTCAATGTATTCCTCATCGTTGTCGGCTTCCTCATGGATATCTTCTCGGCCATCGTAGTGGTAGTCCCCTTGATCGTCCCCATTGCTACGAGTTTCGGAATTGATCCGGTGCACCTGGGGATCATTTTCATCACCAACCTGGAGATCGGTTATATTCATCCGCCGGTCGGGATCAACATCATTCTTGCCTCCTACAGGTTCAAGAAGCCCGTGATGAGGGTCTTCCTTTCCACGCTGCCCTTCCTCGTCCTGATGTTTATCACGCTCCTGATCATCACATATTTCCCCGAAATCATGATCCGCATCCACACCCCGCAGATCGTGCTTTCGTATTGAGGAGATGCCCGTTCTTCGATCCGTCCCTTTTATAATCTCTCTCTTTCTCGTTCAGTTCCAGGCAGATGCCGGCTTCCACGAAAGCAGGACTGCCTTCCGGCAGGAGATAGAGAAGAAGAAATCATTCTCAATAGGGGGCATGGAAAACATCAAGGCGATACTCTACGATTCTGACAAGGGGCGCTTCAGCTTCTCTGTGTCCCAGGAGGAGAAAAGCGCTCTTATTGCCCGCCTGAAAGATATTTTCAAAGTCAAAGAGGAAAGATATTTGGAGAAGATGGTGGCAGGCCTCAGAGAAGGGAAGATCATCGTGGCAAGGGAATACAGAAAGGGAAGCGCCAAATTCACCGGCGCGCAGATGCGAACCTGCCTGCTCATCCCTCCGGTTCCCTGCTTCAACAGGATAGCCACCATTGAGAGGGCCGAGCAGACCTTTGCTGTCTATAATGCATCAATAAGCTTTGACGATGAAAATGACAATACTGACATCGGATTTTTCCAACCCGAGGGAAAATTCTTTGGATTCACAAAGGCCGTCAATGTTCCCATGAAGATAATGAGGAAGCCGGATGAAAGGATTGCCAATTACATAATGCCTACGCAGGAAGAGATGAATACGGCACTTGCCGGGATCAAACCCTTGTCCGCACAGAGGACGGGGCTTGCTGAGATTTTCATTGATACAGCGAGGACGCATCCTTATTTTGAGGAAAGGAATGAGGATGGAAGCTACAGAATTGACGATGAGCAGATCCTGAAGATCCTCAAAATCCTATCCAATATGCCAGAGCTGGCCGAGGTAAAAGACACGCAGGCACGCTGGACGGTTTATGAGGAATTCCAGAATTTTTATCTCGTTGAGTATTACCTCTCCTCCCTTGTCAACATTGACGCCGTTTTCCCGGACATACCCTTTCTAAAGAGCATTGCGGGAAACATTGCCCAGGCTGTATCAGATGAGGTCTCCTGGAAATACCTCTCCCTGTCCATGAAAAACCTGAGGGATGCATTAATGGCTGAAAAACAGAAGGAAAAAGCCCAGCCTTTGCCCTGAGTACTGTCATTGCGAGGCTTAAATTTTGTCATTGCGAGGAATCCGCCTCAGGCGGAGACGAAGCAATCTCATGTTATGAAAAGTCAATATGGTTCGCTGATGTCATTTTTCTTGACAGGTAGGCAGGGAAATTGTAACCTTTATGGACTAAAAACGGAGGTGGAAATAGATGGAAAAATTCAATCTAATTGAGAATGTCAACCGCCTTTTCGACAAGGCGGCAAAAAACCTTGGCCTTGATGAAGAGACACAACAGCTGCTCAAGACCCCCTTCAGGGAGGTAAAGGTGCAGGTCCCCATCCGGAGGGACGACGGGAGCCTCAAGCTTTACATGGGATACAGGGTGCAACACAACAGCGCCCGGGGTCCCTATAAAGGCGGGATACGCTACCATCCGGATGTTGATCTGGACGAAGTCCGGGGGCTTGCCTCACTTATGACCTGGAAGACATCCCTTGCTGACATACCCTTCGGGGGAGGAAAGGGCGGGGTCAACTGCAATCCAAAGGAGCTGAGCCTCACTGAGCTCGAGAGAATAACAAGAACCTTCACATCCCGAATCTCAATTATCATCGGACCCTACCTTGACATCCCGGCACCCGATGTTTATACCAATCCCCAGATTATGGCCTGGATAATGGACGAATATTCCAAACAGCACGGCTTTAGCCCGGCCGTTGTAACCGGAAAACCCCTTGCCCTCGGCGGGGCCGCCGGCAGGGATGAGGCAACGGGTTTCGGCACAGCTATTGTCGCCAGGGAGGCATGCAAGGATTTCGGAATACATATGGAGGGGGCAAAGGTAGCCATCCAGGGATTCGGCAACGCAGGCACACATGCCGCAAGGATCCTCACATCTTATGGCGCCAAGATTATAGCGGTGAGCAACTCTAAAGGAGGAATATATTCCTTCAAAGGCCTTGAGGTCGGGAAGCTTATTCCATACGCAGCAAAGAACAAAATCCTTAAGGGGTTCCAGAAATCAGATGCCATAACCAACGACGAGCTCCTGAAGATACAGTGCGACATTCTTATCCCAGCTGCATTGGAAAACGTCCTCACAAAGGATAATGCCTCAAAAGTCAGGGCCAAGATGATCGTTGAAGCAGCCAATGCTCCGACCTCTGATATGGGCGATGCCATCCTCGAGGACAAGGGCATTATCGTCGTTCCGGATATTCTGGCAAATTCCGGCGGAGTAATCGGCTCCTATTTCGAGTGGGCACAGAATATCCAGCAGATGAGCTGGAATGTAAAGCTTTACAGAGAGAAGCTGGAGGAATACATGACAAGGAACTACCGGGCGGTTTACGAGCTCTCCAAAGAGAAAAAGGTCACACTCCGCACTGCCGCTTATATGATAGCCATCAAGCGGGTTGTAGAGGCCGGAAAGCTCCGGGGCACCTAATGCCTATTGCTTTAAATGATATCCCGCAGACCTTTTTCACAAGGGTCAACAACTCGGCCAAGTCCGGGGATTTCAGCCTGATCCTGGACCTCTTCATACCCCTGGCTGTTATGGAATGGACCCTGAAGCTGCCGCTTAAGTTCAACACCTCCGAGCTTATCGTGGACGCCCTACAGGATCTGACCAAGGGATTTACATTTGTGGTATCAGCGCCTGCAAGCACAGAAAATATTGTCGCCGTGAACTTTGACATGTATGCAACTGGCTCTCAAACCCCTGCCTCCAGGGGAACAGCCACATTCACGGTTAACGAGAAGAGTAAGATCACCTCTCTGAAGGTCGTTCCTTACACCCAGTAAGTTTATTTTCCCTCTCCCTGAAAGGCAGATAAAAGGAAAATGGGTGAGGGTTATTACTCCTACTTTCCCTTCTTAATGAGCTTGGAGTAAAGAGAAACATAGTCCTGGGCCGCAGATGTCCAGGAATGATCCTCTGTCATCCCGTTCTTAATACCGTAGCAGGCGATTTCATCATTATTTGTGCCATACGGATCGAATTGTATCCTTGACAGGATCCTTAAAATGTCATACATTTGTCATATAAAGGAGGAAGACCATGGGCAATAAGGTTGCAGTATCCGTGCGTTTGGATGCACATCAAAGAGAGGAGGTTAAGGGATTAGCCCACCTCCTCGACATGACTGAATCTGAAGTCCTCCGCCTCTCACTGGAACGGGGGCTCCAGTTCCTCGTTCAGGGAAGACCTGAGGACGAGGTGCTTCGTGAACGATTGGCCCAGATTCGCTCCGGAAAGGGAGCTTTTCTCACTGAGAGAGAATTCCGGAAAAAATATGTCCGTAGAAGATGAGGCCCTTTGACCTGGTCATTTATAGACCGGCTGAAAAGGACTTCAGGCATCTTAAGCGCGACAATCCTGATCTTCTTAGGACCATTTTGGATGAGGCATTTCCTGCCATCAAGGCGAATCCTTATACCGCGGGCAACCCCAAGAAAGGGGCTCTAAAGGGTGTATACGCTTATGACCTCAAAAGCCGCAATATCGTCTACCGGGTGTGTTATCTTATTGAGCCAAGGGTTCACACTGTGTATGTGATCTCTTTTGGGGTTCATGACCTTGCCTACCGAAGAGCGGAACATCGTGTCCCCAGCGCCCGCCAATAGATTTCGGGAAAAAGAGAATATTAACGATGAAGGTTCACATAAACCATCCGGGGCACAGAGAACGCTTTCGCGCCCTTTTAGCCTGTGCATGCGGATGGGCGTGAAGTCACCTATTTTTTTACCACTATGTGGGAGACCATGTCACGCTCTTCCTCTCCTCCACAGGGAGAAGGAAACTCTATAATCAGAAAGATTTAATGCTGCGGGAGCACCAGAGTTCGTAGATAACGGGGTAGACCAGGAGCTACATGATGAAACTGGTGATGGGGGCCCTGCCTCTTCACGGCGCCATAGAGGATGGTCTCCCCGTAGGTCAAATCCAGTGACGCCATGAGCCTTGTTTTTATAGGACAGATATTTTATACTGATTCATGACGAAAAAGCCTAAAAGGGAGAAACATGATCTCTATTGAATTTGATATGATTGTTTTCAAAGAGGACAAGACCTATGTGGCATACTGTCCAGAACTCGATCTGTCAAGCTGCGGCGCAAGTGTCAAACATGCAAAAGAAATGCTCAAGACTGCAGTAAGGCTGTTCCTCGAAGAGGCTGAAAAGATGGGTACCCTTAAAGATATCCTGGAAGAATCTCGTTATAAAAAGGACAAAAGGGGTAAGTGGACTCCGCCCAAAGTGGTTGCAACTGAACTGATAAGCCTCTCATAAGTGCCCCGGATAACGCCGATCTCCTCAGGCAAATTGCGGAGGGTTTTTGAAAAGGCAGGATTCACTTGCGTAAGGATCGAAGGAGATCATTTTGTGTATACAAAACCCGGAGTTGCCCGACCTATTGTGATACCTGACTGGCAATAAGTCCCCGTCTTCATTATCAAGAACAATCTGAGGAGCGCCGGCATCAGCCGTGAGGAATATTTCTCACTCCTTGGAAAAATATAAATTCTGCAAAGGAATGGAGCATCGCGTTCCCAGCGCCCGCCAATAGATTTCGGGAGAAAAGGGAAATCCCTCTCCCTAACAGGGAGAGGGTTGGGTGAGGGTTCAATAAGTATATTCCTCTCCCTGAAAGGGAGAGGGTTGGGGTGAGGGTTCAATAAGTATATTCCTCTCCCTGAAAGGGAGAGGGTTGGGGTGAGGGTTCAATAAGTATATTCCTCTCCCTGAAAGGGAGAGGATATAGTGAGGGTTGTTTCTTTTATTTGCCTTTCTTAATGAGCTTGGAGTAAAGAGAAACATAGTCCTGGGCAGCGCTTGTCCAGGAATGATCCTCTGTCATCCCGTTCCTCATGAGGAGCTTCCATAAGGAAGGATTCCGGTAGATCTCTAAGGCCCTCTTTATTGCGGCAATAAAGGCGCCGGGCGAGTATTCATCAAAGGTAAAACCATTGCCCTTTTTTGTCTTGGGATCAAACTCATGGAAAAATTGATCGGCCTCCATTGCAATCAGAAGAATTTATAACAACTATCAAGGATTAATATTGTATTCAATATTTCCTCAATATCGGTCTTTATGCTCGTCAAGATGAAGAGGGTATATTCAGTATTTTTTGATGCGCTTCAAGCAATTCAATAGCATCTTTTAAATCTTTAAGTTTATCTAATGCCTTTTCCGGCAATATATTTTCATGTACGAAATCGTTTCTATGGCCTATACAAATTTCCAACCTATTATGTGAGATATTGTATTGACTTTTTAAGAACTTTATTGCTGCCACAAGAAGGGAAGAACCTTTTCCCTCCTTCTTCCGTTCCAACTTTATATTCTCCTCTATTTGCTTAAATTCCGGGTAGCTCCTTGCAAAGTTAATGGTTGTTGATTCAAACTTCCAGCTCAGAAATAATCCTGCGGCTCTCATGATGTTGTTATAACTCTTGGATGGTCCTTTTATCGAAGCCGCAATATCGGCCACTGCCTTGCCAACTTCTCCTGGGTCATAGGAGGAAAATAAGAGTCTCGTGGTATTATCAACTCGTATTTTACGCAACGCAGAATTGTTCTTCTCAAATTTACGTGCATCTTCATCATTTTTCTGCAATCGGCGATAATGGACATGTAATGCCATGTCTACCTGTGCGATCTGTCCGAACCCAGCGTTTTCTTTGAGTTCCTTTAAATTATTGAGGTAAATGTCATATATTTCCACCAGGTTATCCCAATGGGATTCGTGTTTACCCAGAGATTTTATCCCGGCCGGAACCCATACGATACGCGCCTCGGGAGGACTATAAATCCCAAATTTTTCAGGCCTGATGAAACGAAATAATATACTGACCTCCTCAAGCTCTTTAATGACAAGCAGAAGTTTCTTTGCTGTTTTTTTCCATTCCTCATCAGATAGGATATCAACACCCCCAGATCTGTTCTTGTTAAGGTCTTGAAAAACCTTATCAACATCAGCATCGTATTCCGGGAATTTCCAATATTTCTTGCCTGGCCAATAATCCCCTTTCTCATCCTGAACAAGCTCAATTATTCTTTCTGTGAGGCCTTCTTTTTTGTAAATGTCTCTTACTTTCTCCGCAAGATCCTCTTGTCCTCCCTTGGTCCCTTTGGGTTCATATTCGTAAAAATTCTTAAGACAATCGTTAAGATATAGATCTTTAAACTGCATATTATTTGAAAAGGTCATCGAGACGATTGCATTCTTTAGTCATGGTAGGTCATCCAGAAATTTCAGTTGTTTCCCAATGGGTAGGTGTTCCATGGGGATGCGGCAGTTCTTAATATAAGGATGGAGATATTGGTAATATTTTAACCCTGCAAGAATAGTAACTTCGTCGTTCTCTATGTCAATGAATTTCTTTAATTCTTCCAAGACACGATGAGACCATTCTTTTCTTTGTTGCAATGGCATATTATTTAATGTTTTATCATACGGTTCGATTTCATCCTCGAGCCTCACTAAACCATATTTTGCGGATAGAATAAAAATAAAATCGGGATTTATATGCTTCGCATATTGAAGGCTTTTTTTGAAAAGATCGCTTATGTAGAGGTCTTGCGCTCGTGCTTTTATCCCTAATTTGTGTCTAACGCAGGATATGAGAACGACCTTTTTGTTGTTCGGCATGTAACCCCCATTTACCCAAAGTAATTGCTTTTTTTAATTAGCCTCTATTCTTTTTACCACTTCCCAAGATAGTGTCAAGCCCTAAAAACATCAGGCATACAAACTTATCGTTTAGATCAATTCTTAGGTGCGTAGGTCACACCCAAAAACTGAACTAAAGTAACCGGGCTTTACAATAAATTAATAAGGTGTATAAAGAATAGAGGATTGTGAGCACATAAATGTCCTGTAATAAACCAAACTGGATTCTTCTAAAGGAATGCGCTGAGAAGCTGACGAAGGAAGGTAGAACTCCATTTACGAGGGAGCAACTTATAAATTGCGTCCATGAGAAACACCCGGATAGGGGAGAGGGGTCGTTAAATCCAATGATTCAGGGGATGACCGTCAATCTAAAAGGCGGTGCGCCAGGTGGAACCGGCAAGAACGTATTCTACAGTGTTGGTCGCGGTCTTTTTGAGCTATACGACCCAAATAAAAATGGCCGTATTCCCGATCCCTCTCCAACTGCACAAACTATTGAAGAGGTGTCGCCTCCTGTTTGTGAAGTAAAAGAAGAATTCTCTTCACGTGCGGAGAAGGAAGCCACCGAAGATGAGATCCGAGATTTATTAATGCAAGTCCTTTATAAAAGAGTCGGAAGAGAGGAAAGTTGGAAAGGATCGGGCAAGAGCGCTTCTTTTGATCTGAGAGATGAATTTAAAGGATATAAATGCTTTGCAGAACGTTCACTATCATATATCCTTCCAAATGATGTAATAATAAATCATACTTCCGATATCTTGATAAGCAATGAAGAGAGAAAACAATTTATTAGCATCGAAATCAAACATCGTTCAGCAGTGACGGATCAATTCAAGTGTCGCTCATACGACATGATTCACTTTAAGAAGAGCTATGGAAATAATCTGCTTGGTATAATGGCCTATGTTAAATCTTCAACTGGCATAAGTATTAGACACGCAGAAGATATCTGTTACTCTTTTGACCATTTTTTTGGCATTCCTTCTGCTTCAAGACAAACTCCAACTGCTTGGGATGAACTAATAACAGTAGTTGTAAAGTTTCTTAGATTATAAAAATGTGAAAAACATTTGCATGGCGGAATTCGCCCAACACATCCTATGTCGAGAATGGATTGTTTCTTCAATATTATCGTAGATTGATCTGCCCACCAAAAATTGATCCAAAATAATAAAGCTTGACATTAACTTAAGAAGGGGCAAAAAATGGGATTAGAGCAATGAAAATACCTACAAAAATTATTTTGTTCCCAATGCCTATCGACGCCCAAGAGAGATTGTTGAAAGAGAAAAATGATCGATGTGATACGCTTTATCAACAAGGGCGGTATTCAGAGGCGGCCGAGGTGGCCGAAGAAGCATTAAAAGTCGCAGAAAAAGCCTTTGGGCCAGACCACCCTGATGTGGCGCACTTCCTGGTTAATCTGGCTGAGATATATCGATTACAGGGCAAAGATGCCGAAGCTGAATCCCTTCTCAAAAGATCACTGGCTATTAGGGAAAAAGCCTTGGGCCCAGACCACCCTGATGTGGTATCCTCCATTGAACGTCTGGGGTGGCTATATCGAGAACAGGGTAAAAATGCCGAAGCTGAACCCCTTCTTAAACGGGCACTGGCCATAAATGAAAATGCCCTTGGGCCAGACCATTATATTGTGGCAAATGACCTGTATAATCTGGCGCTATTATATCGAGATCAATACAATGCCGAATCCGGCCCACTTTTCGAACGGTTATATACAATATTAGATAAGAAGGCCCTTGGGAAAGAGCCTCTAAATGATAAAGAAGCCCTGCAAACTTTTTCAGCCCTATATAAATTCAATCAAAAATATGACGAAGCTGAATTCCTTCTAAAACAGGTACTGGCAATGAATGAAAATGCCCTTGGGCCAGACCATCATATTGTGGCAGACTCCCTGAATGCTCTGGGGGAGCTATATCGATGTCAGTTCAAAGTAACCGAAGCCGAAGCCCTTTTCAAACGGGCACTGGCTATAGATGAGAAAGCATTTAGGAAAGATCATCTATGTATGTCAAAATCCCTGAATAATCTGGGGATGATATATCGATCACAGAATAAATATGCCGAAGCAGAAGCCCTTTACAAACGGGTACTGGCTATAAATGAAAATGACCTTGGGCCAGATCACCCTGGTGTGGCAGATTCCCTGGATGATCTGGGGGAACTATATCAATCACAGAATAAATACACTGAAGCCGAAGTCCTTTTCAAACGGGCACTATCCATCAGGGAAAAAGCCTTTGGAACAGACCATCATCGTGTAGCAGACTCCCTGGAAGAGCTAGGGCGACTATATCGATACCATAATAAATACGCCGAGGCCGAAGCCATTTACAACCGGAAACAATCTATCAGGGAAAAAGCCTTTGGAACAGACCATCCTCGTGTGGCAGACTCCCTGGATGATCTGGCGGGACTATATCAATCACAGGAAAAATATGCTGAAGCCGGGGCCATTTACAACCGAGCGCTAGCCATCAGGGAAAAAGCCTTTGGAATAGACCATCCTCGTGTGGCAGACTCCCTGAATAATCTGGGGGATCTATATCAATCACAGAATAAATATGCCGAAGCAGAAGCCTTTTTCAAACAGGCACTGGCTATAGAAGAGAAGACATTGGGGGAGAATGATCTATTTTGGTCAATATCCCTGCATAAACTGGGTGATATATATCAATCACAGAAAAAATTTGCCGAGGAAGAGGCCCTTTATAAACAAGCACTGGCTATTATGGAAAAAGCCTTTGAAACAGACCATCCTCGTGTGGCAGACTCACTGGATGATCTGGGTAATCTATATAAATCTCAGAATAAATATGCCGAAGCAGAAGCCTTTTTCAAACAGGCACTGGCTATTAGAGAAAAAGCTGATGTCCCTGACAACACGGATGTGGCAAAGTCCCTAGATAAGCTGGGGGAAATATATCAATCACAGAATAAATATGCCGAAGCAGAAGCCCTTTTCAAACGGGCACTGGCTATATATGAGAAGGTATTTAGGGAAGATCGTCTACATATGTTAACATCCCTGAATAAACTAGGGGAAATATATCAATCACAGAAAAAATATGCCGAAGCAGAAGCCCTTTTCAAACGGGCACTGGCTATTTGGGAAAAGGCCTTGGGGCCAGATACCTATTTTGTAACCAACTCACTGAATATGCTGGGGAAGCTATATCTATACCAGGGTAAATATGCCGAAGCCAATCCCCTTTTCAAACGATCTCAGGCAATATATAAAAAATCGGGATCTTATATGCCATTACCAACGTTGTTGATCGTCTGGAATATATGGCAGAGTCTTATAAGATTGGGAAGAAAGATTAAGCCAATAGATTGAAAGAACGTATAAAATGGTTTCGATTAAATATCATTGTACTATACGATTAGTATACCTCGTTTCCATTGAAATATTTAGGAATTTGAGGGTCTAAAGGAATAAAGAATACACGGATTTTTATAAAGATCTTCTTCAAATATAAAAAGTTCAGGATTGGGAATTATAAGGCAGATTTAAGTATGGCGTGGATTGAAAAGAATCTCTGATAATCACACACCTAATCCTCAACGATATCTAAACCAAGTACGACTTTTATTCCACCCCGGCCAGCTACCTTTCCCACCAACCCCTTCTATAACCATTATTTCATCGCTCATCTCTCTTCTGATGTTCTTTCTAACTACATATCGTTCTTTTTTAACTCCACGTTGCTCTTTTTCAACTACCTGCTGTTTCACCATCGCAACGTAATTCATTACTAAGCCTACATAGACCGCCATTAATGCATCATATGCGTCACCTGGTTTCCTAAAAACATTTACACCACTTAAAGCATTTAACTCAGACTCAGGAATCTTATCTCCCCTTTTTATATATATTTTATATATCTTACCAACTTCATTCAGTAGGAAGCCTTCTTCTACCATGCTAGAAATATCCTGTTCCATTCTCGAAAAATATTTGGGATTATCTTTCCTTTTCCTTTTAGCATTTTTCTCGCCTATTTTCTGCAGTTCGCTTGCGGATTTTAACCAAATAGATATCTTTTCATATATTGATTTCATTGTGGTCGTGTCTCTATTCTTTGTAACACTTCTTAAGTTAGTAACAAGACTTTGGAATATTCCAACTCCTCTAACTCTCCCTCACCATGCCCTCTCTCCGCCTGAGGCGGACAGGCCTTTTAGGGGGAGGGAAATCTCTTTTAGAATCCGCACCTTACCCTCTCCTTTTCAAACCCTCACCTTATCCTCTCCCTTTCAGGGAGAGGAAGATACCTTTTATCAACCTTTCAGGGGGAGGGAAATCTCTTTTAGAATCCTCACCTGCGCCAGAGGCGCATCCGCCTCTGGCGGGCTACCCTCACCAATAACCCTCACCCTAGTCCTCTCTCCGCCTGAGGCGGACAGGCCTTTTAGGGAGAAGAATCCTTTTTGAACCCTCACCCTGCCCTCTCCTTGTTAGGGAGAGGGAATTTCCTTAATTAATCCTCACCCTACCCTCTCTCCGCCTGAGGCGGACAGGCTTTTCAAGGAGAGGGTTATTACTTTTACTTGCCTTTCTTAAGGAGCTTGGAGTAAAGAGACACATAGTCCTGGGCGGCGTTGGCCCAGGAATGATCCTCTGTCATCCCGTTCTTCATGAGGAGTTTCCATAAGGAAGGAGTCCGGTATATCTCCACAGCCCTCTTCACCGAAGCAATAAAAGCCCCGGGCGAGTATTCATCAAAGGTAAAGCCATTGCCCTTTTTTGTCCTGGGATCAAACTCATGGATCGTATCACTCAACCCCCCGGTCCGCCTGACAACGGGGACGGTCCCATACATGAGGCTCATCATCTGGTTGAGGCCGCATGGCTCGTAGCGGGAGGGCATAAGGAACATATCGGAACCGGCCTCGATCAGGTGGGCCAATTTGTTGTCAAAGGCGATTTTCACCCCTACGCGTCCCGCATGAATGCCAACCTTCTTCTTCACGATCTCCTCGTATTCATTTTCCCCTGTCCCAAGGATGACGATCTGGATGCCCAGGGAGACCATTTCATCAATGATCTCCGCAAGGAGGTCTACGCCCTTCTGTTTCACGAGCCTGGTGATCATCCCTGCAACAGGGCTCTTCGGATCCTTATCAAGGCCAAAGGTTTCTTGAAGCTCGGATTTGCACCGGGCTTTGCCCTGGAGGTTTTTCACATCAAATTTCGCAGGAATGAGCGTGTCCAACCGTGGATTCCATTCATTGACATCAATACCGTTCAGGATGCCATGGACATTGCTTTTCTTGTCACTGAGGACGCCGTCCAGGCCAAAGCCGGATTCCTGTGTCAGGATCTCCTTTGCATAGGTTGGGCTAACCACTGTGATCGCATCTGAAAATATCATTCCCCCCTTTAGCAAGTTGATTCGGCCGTAAAACTCCATGATAGCTGTCGTGAAGAGCTCATTGGGAAGGCCAAGGGTGGGCCACCCAGCGGCATCAAACAGGCCCTGGTAGCCCAGGTTGTGAATGGTCAGGACAGTGGCTGCCTTTGGGAAGTCCTTTGAAGAGATGGTTCTTAGATACACCGGCGTAAGAGCAGCATGCCAGTCGTGGCTGTGGACAATATCCGGAGACAGCTCCAGGGCTTTCATGCCCTCAATGCTTGCCCTGCACAGGATAACAAACCTATCAAGGTTGTCCTTGTAATCCTCTCCGCGCTCCCCGTAAACACCCGGCCTCAAGAAATATCCATCCTCTCTCAGGAGAATAAGGTTGACATCCCCATGCATCAATTTCCACAGACCCACCTTCTTTATTTCCCCCCTGATGGAGACGGAAACCGACACCCCAAGGTCCTTTGCCCCCTTCTTCTCCAAAGCCTTGTAGAAGGGGAGGAAAAAATGGACTTTGTGGCCAAGCTCCGCAAGGGCGGGGGTAAGAGCCGATGTGACATCTCCCAGTCCGCCAACCTTGACGTATGGGCCCATTTCCGCAGCTATCTGAACGATCTTCATGGTTCTCCTTTCATCAGGCGTCCCTTAAAAACTGGGCAGCCTCCTCTGGAGGGGTTGGATTGATATAAAACCCTGTTCCCTTCTCAAATCCAGCCACCTGGGTCAATATAGGCATGATTTCAAAGTGCCAGTGAAAATATTCATTCGTTCTTGGATACATCCCGTTAAAGGGCGCAGTGTGAAGGTAGAAATTATACGACGGCTTGTCAAGGACTTTGTCCATCTTCCTAATGAGCTCACGGAAAAGCCCGGCCAGGCTGTCTGCCAATGAAGGTGTAATGTCTTCATAGAACGCCGCATGCTCCCTCGGCAGTATCCATGCCTCAAATGGAAACCTGGAGGCAAAGGGCGCAATGGCTATGAAGTCGCCGGTGTTCAAGATGATCCTGTCCTCCTGCTCAACATCCTGCCGCAGACCATCACAGAATATGCATCGCTCTCTATACTTGTGAAAGAACTGCGCCCCGTCCAGCTCAATGGAAAGCTCCCTCGGGATGATGGGAAGGGCGATGAGCTGGGAGTGGGGATGCTCAAGGGATGCCCCTGCTGCCTCCCCCTGATTTTTAAAGATCAGGATCGACCGGAACCTCTTGTCCTTCTTAAGGTCAAGGCTCCGCTCCTTGAAGGACCAGAGGACATCCTTCATCCTCTCTTCGGGTAATGTGGAGAGGCTGTCCTGATGCCCGGGGGTCTCTATGACCACCTCGTGGGCTCCAACCCCATTCATCTTGTCATACATGCCAACCCCTGTACGGCCAAGGTCCCCCTCTACCCTCAAGGCAGGAAACCTGTTCGGAACAACCCTTAATGTCCACCCGGCCGTGTTGGGTTTAGACCCATGGGGCCTGTAGGCAATAATTTCAGGGGGGGTCAATGACTCATTCCCGGGGCAGAAAGGGCATGTTCCTCCCTTCGGCGCCTCCTTGGTGCGAATAAAATCCACCGGCCTCTTTCTTCTCTCAGTCGAGATGATTACCCACCTTCCGCTTACAGGGTCTTTTCTTAATTCAGGCATGTCCTCTCCTTTTTATACAGCCCACATCTCCCGGTCAAAATTGGCAGTTGGAGCAGCGAAAACAATATACCCGTGACGAGGGTATCGCTCCAGCTCCCTGTCCCCCTCCCTAACCTCTACAACCATACGCATTTCCTCTCCCTCGTGAAGCTCCAGGGAAGAAAAGGGTATAGCGATCTCTATTACCTTATCCACAGCGATGCTTTCCAAGTCTCTGACATGCTGGAACATCACTCCGTCTTCAGACCTGAATAGAGAGAATGACGAGATGTCGTAAGAAAAGGGGACTTCAATGGACACCTTGTTTTCAACCTTATGAATGATGTGGATGTGGAAGTTGAGCCCTGTCAGGGACTCCGCATCCATCAGCTTGCCCGGATCGAGACACAAATATAAGTTCTCTCTGTCAAAACCATATAAGAGTTTGCTGAGAAAGCCCTTCCCTCTGAAGCGGTCAATGGACTCATTTTCCGGATCATAAATCCCGGCGCCATACCATTCATAGTAGTTGCTGATCTCCCCGTCAAGCTTTGGTTTTATGAAGGATGTTGGAACGCTTGTTGGGACCTTGACAGCGCCGTTGGATACTACCGGAACATAAAGGAACTGGGGGGTATCCTCTGTAAGCTGAATGTAAACAGCCTTAAGGTGAGAACGGAAAAGATGGTCAAACTCCATCGCCTGCTCCGTGAAGAACTGGTCTCCATACCACCAAAACCAGTCGCTGCCCTCGGCCTGATAGATATGCTCCCACGCCTTCTGACGGTTCTCCGGGGGAATGTCCGGATGAGATTCAAGATACGATGTTAAAAAGTCCCTGGTTTTTTTAAGAAGGCTCCATCCCTTGTTGTCCTCCTCCTGGCCGATCCAGATATTGAAATTTCCTTCAATCCATGAACCCGTGGCAATGTGAGAGAGGGTCTCTTCAGTCGGAACCTCGGACATGTAGCTGGAAGGTGTATGGGTTTTAACGGACGCCTCAGATAGGAACCTGTAGAGAAGCCTGAGGAATTTTTCTCCGGAGCCGGGATAATATTCCCACGGGTTTTCCCCGTCAAGGACCACAGCCACGCAGGGGTCCCTTTTTTCGAAACCTGCTGAGATGGCTTCCAGATGCCTGGCAAATGACAGGACAGCATCCTCGGGGATCTGTTTATAGTAGTTGTAGCCGATATTGTCGGAAAGGGGCCTGTCCCTGAAGAACATGGCGATCCTTCTGCCCTGAGAGGAGAAGAAATAGGGGGTGTAAAGAAGGGATTCCCGTTTTCCCTGGATAGACTTGAAGAGGATTCCCTCGTCGGTAGCCGCCCATGCAATCCCTGCATCGGCCATTATCATAAGAACCTCAGGAGAGACCGAACCCTCGGAGGGCCACATGCCGACGGGTTTTTTCCCGAACACCTTCTCGCCAAATGCAACTGCCTTCTCCACCTGGGTCTTCGCATCCTCCGGATGATTGAAGCGCGCAGGGAGGGAAACGCCGGAGTTGGCCCTGCGGGCGAGATCTGTATCATATACAAGGGGAAGGATGGGATGGTTAAATGGGCTCACGGAGATCTCGATCTGCCCCCTGTCCTGAAGCTTCCTGTATAGGGGGATTACCTCCTTCATGATTCTCCTTTGGGTCTCAATCACAAAAGCCTTGTCCTCTTCGGTGAAACCTCGCCCCTTTTTCCTGAGCTCCGCTATGCCCTGCTCCTTCTTTTCTGCAGTAAAGCCAAACCAGGCGAGATTGAACCATACCTGAAGGTCCAGGAGATCCCCCTGTGAAAACGAAGAGATGTTGGTCTCCTCCACCCCCCTTTTTCCCCTCTTTTTAAGCAGCTCCCAGAAGCGGGGATATGGACGGATCATAGTCTCATGATTGCAGAGGAAAAAATTGGACAGGAGGAACTTCCGATCTTCAGTGGCAAGCTCTGAAGCAGGCTTCATGGTGTAGTCGAGAAAGAGATCTTCAAATGTATCCATCTGCGAGAGGAGGCACGGGGAGAAGTTGAATGTCATCCTTATCCCGGGAAACTCATCAAGAAGTGAGGCCATATCGTAGTATGCATGGATTGAATGAAGCCTGACCCACGGCATAATGGTCTTCCCTGATTCAGGATCAACATATGGAGGCTGGTGCATGTGCCAGACAAAAACGAGGTTGGGTGTTTTGCTCACGGATTCAGGATGTGATCTCGGTTCCCTTCGGAATGACAACAATACCGGATTCCGTCACTGTGAACCCCCTCTTCCTATCATTGTCCATGTCATATCCGATCTCTGTCTTGGCAGGTATATTAACAGATTTGTCAATGATTGCCCTCTGGATACGGCAGTGCCGTCCAACATTGACTCCATGCATAAGAATGGAGTCCTGAACAAAGGCATAGCTGTTGATCCTCACCCTGGGGAAAAGGATGCAGCGGTTGATCCCTCCTCCGCTGAGGATGCATCCTTCAGCCACGAGAGAGTCCAGGGCCATCCCCATCCTCCTGGGCTTTTCATCGGCAAAGACAAACTTTGCAGGGGGCAGGTGGCTGGAAACAGTCCTGATGGGCCATTCCTCATTGTAAAGGTTGAAAACAGGCGTGACCGCGACAAGATCCATGCTTGACTTAAAGTAAGAATCAATACTTCCGACATCCCTCCAGTATCCTTGGGATACCTCGGGCTCACCGGGCACCTTGTTGCTCAGGAAATCGTAGGCGAAAACCCTCGCTTTAGTGACGATTGAGGGAATGATATTCTTTCCGAAGTCATGGCCTGAGGAAGCGATCAGGGCGTCTGCGGTCACAGCTTCCATCAGGATCGGTGTGGTGAAGATATAGTTTCCCATGGAGGCAAGGAACTTGTTTGGTTCCCCGGGCATGGGCTTGGGGTCAGAGGGCTTCTCCCGAAAGCCTCTTACCCTCATGTCTCCATCAACCTCAATTATGCCGAAACTCTGGGCCTCTTCACAAGGGACGGGCCTGACTGCAATTGTCACATCGGCCTTCTTCTGAATATGGAATGCAAGCATCTGTGATATTTCCATCTTGTAAATATGGTCGCCCCCAAAAACACAGGTATAGTCCGGATTCTCATCCAGGATGAGGTTAATGTTCTGATACACTGCATCCGCGCTCCCCTTAAACCAGTCTGTGCCGGTCCTCATCTGTGCCGGAACGCTTTCCACATACTGGTCCACGATAGCTGCGAGCCTCCAGACCCTGTTGAGGTGCTGGTTCAGGGACTCAGACTTGAACTGCGTCAGTATTTTGACCTTGAAAAGCCCTGAATTGACGAAATTGCTCAGGACAAAGTCAATGATCCTGTAGCGTCCTCCGTAGGGGACAGCGGATTTTGCCCTGTCTTTCGTGAGAGGATAGAGCCGCTCCCCCTTGCCCCCGGCCAGGATCATGGCCATGACCCGTGGCATATGATAATCGGAGAAAACCATATATTTTATGATACCATCCGTTCGTAGAGCCTTCAAACAAAACCGTAATCTTGTCATTGCGCAGCCATCCCTAATATATCGTTGTCATTGCGAGGAATCCGGATGAATATTCTTGGTCATTGCGAGGAGTCCGCCTTTGGCGGACGACGAAGCAATCCCTAAAAACGAGATTGCCACGCCCGCCTCTCAGCCTGAGGCTTCATGCCTTAGGCAGATCCGCCTCCGGCGGAGATGCGCCTTTGGCGCATGGCGGGCTCGCAATGACCCAGAGTATGATATTATTGTGTTATGCCGCGCTGCGCCTCCTGTCATAAGGAACTGAAGATTGAGGGAAAGATTGGAAGAAGGGACACCTGTCCCTCCTGTGGTTCCGAGCTTCATTCCTGCAACAACTGTGAATTCTACGAAGAGGGTGCCTACAACCAGTGCAGGGAGACACAGGCGGAAAGGGTCCTTGACAAGGAAAAGGCCAATTTCTGCGACTACTTCCGCCTTAAAACATAGCAAGCCATAGATTGTTGACAATACTTGTTTTACAGGCGCCCTGTCTGCGGATTGGCGTTTTTATTGAATTTGCAGACAGCCCGCCCAAAGATTGGCTTCACAGGCCAATTTATCAACAGGGAGTCCTATAGATGCTGGACAACTCTTATTCTATTGGCAGGTAGCCTGCAGAACGGCAATAATCCAATATCTATGGGGATGCGAGTCTAACCTGTTGATTTATAAGCTAATTATATACGGCCTGAGTGCCCGAATTTAACGCCAGATCAGGGGGTTTGTGGGCTATTCTGCCCATGTTTGCCAGGCACCCTGACTTATCAACAGGTTTTCCACATGACTTGTTGACAACCCCCAACGGGGTTAAAAAAGGCCTTAATCACCCGCCCAATCAATAAAAAGCTGCGAGAGGAGCCTGATCCCTGCCCCTGTAGCCCCCTTGCAGAGGTAATCCTTTTCCTTCTCAAGCCATGCCACCCCTGCAATATCAAGATGGGCCCAGGGGACCTTTTCAACGAATTGCTTCAGGAAAGCAGCGCCCTGTATTGTCCCTGCCTCCTTCCCACCGGCATTCTTGATGTCGGCTACATCGCTCTTGATAAGCTCGTTGTATTCCTTCCACAAGGGGAGTTCCCAGACCCTTTCTCCTGATGCTTCCCCGGCCTTCTTCATATCTGCTATGAGCCTGGGGTCATTACCCAAAAGGCCTGCAGCCTCGCTGCCCAGGGCGACAACACAGGCCCCAGTGAGGGTGGCAAGGTCAATGATTGCATTGGGCCTGAACTTCCTCGCATAGGCAAGGGCATCGGCAAGGATCAATCTTCCCTCTGCATCTGTATTGAGCACTTCAACATTTTTACCCGAATACATCCTGATGATGTCACCTGGCTTAAGGGCTTTCCCGCTCGGAAGGTTCTCAGTTGCTGGAATAATGGAGACAACCCTGAAGGGAAGCTTGAGCCTTGCTGCAAGAACTGCTGTTCCGATCGCAGCCGCGCCCCCTGCCATGTCATATTTCATCTGGTCCATGCCCTGGGCTGGCTTGATAGAGATTCCTCCGGAATCAAATGTGATGCCCTTCCCAACAACTGCAATGGTCTTTCTGATCCTCCCTGCAGGCTTGTAATCAAGCACGATGAACCTCGACGGCTCATCGCTTCCCCTGGATACGGCCAGTAGCCCACCCATCCGGAGCGCAGCAATCTCCTTTGGACCCAAGACCTCGCTTTTTATCCCGTTCTCTTCGGCAAGCTTTCTTGCAGTCTCAGCAAGTTTATTCGGGGTCATCACATTGCCCGGGCTGTTGATCATCTCCCTGGCCTGGTTCACTACCTCTGCGACAACTTCTCCCTGGCTGATCCCTTTTTGAAATTCCTTGACCTTGTCATTGTCACGGGCAACAAGCCGCGCCTCCCTGCACTCGGTCTTTCCGTTGTCCTCTTTTCCCTTGAAGGCCGTATATTTATAATTTGCCAGGAGAGCACCGATGGTCCACGCCCGCGCCTGATGCCAAAGAGGAACGCCCTTTGCGATCTCCGGAACAAGGGCATGAAATTCCTTTTTATCAAGCCTCTTCACCCCTTTGACCGCCCTTCCTGCTGCCCTGCGGATCCCTTCCAGATCAAACTCCGCCTGTTTTCCCAGCCCAAGGAGGAGGAGCCTCTTGGCCATGATCTTCCCATCCGTATAGAGCAGAAGCGAGTCTCCAATTTTCCCATGAAAATCCCCTGACCTGAGCGCTGCGCTCACCTTTCCCTTGAGCGCCGTGTCCAGGGTGCGCGCCTCCCCAGCAAGGGCTTTGACATCCTCAAACAATCCGATGACAAGGACTTCTGCTCTAACCCGCTCCGGCAATGCCTTTTCAATTGAAATCTTCATCCAACCTCCTTATATATTGGCGAGAGTCCCGGTGCCTGAACTGTACCATGGAAGTGCTCTGATGCGGAAAGGATGCTCGTCTTGATCCCGGGATGCTTCCTCTCAAGCTTAAAAAGGAGTGCCTTCACCATTTTCCTCTGCATGCCCTTATCCTCACACACAGGGCATTGACAAAAGATGATCGGCACCTTTTTCTCCTTGGCATACGCCATGGTCTCATCCTCCCAAACATAATAAAGCGGCCTTATGACAGTATTCAATCCATCCTCGGAGACAAACTTGGGAAGCATGGTCTCCGTTCGTCCCTCAAAGAATTGATTAAGGAGCAGGGTCTCTATTACATCATCTGCGTGGTGTCCAAGTGCAATCTTTGTGCATCCCCTGTCTCTTGCCAGGCGATAAAGGATGCCCCTCCTCAGCCGTGAACAGAAGGCGCAGAAATCGCCGCCCCTGATCCGTCCGTCCCTCCCCTTTTTGGCCTTCTCCTGGATTATGTCATAGTTATTGGTCTTTTCTATATGCAGGGACATACCCTTCTTTGCAAGGCGCCTCTTCAGAAGATCGGCTTTGAATCCTGGATATCCCGGGTCCACCGTAACAGGAACGATTTCAAATGATATTGGCGCCCTCTTCTGGAAAATGCCAAGTATATGAAGGAGGGTCCAACTGTCCTTTCCTCCGGACAATGCCACGAGGATCCTGTCTTTGTCCTTAATGAGGTTGTGGTCCCCAATGGCCTTTCCAGCCCTCCGCCTTATCAATGCCTCAATTCTGCTTTCTTGATGTGCCCTCATTGTCCTTCGTCTCATCGTAGAAGTCCGGCGGTATATCCTTTTTCTCGTCAGGGCCGGGTGTTTCTCCAGCCCTTCGTATAAGATTCACCTGCTCCATTGAAATCGTAACCCATCCTGTCTCCGTCAGGAGCTGGACCTCCTCCTCGCTAACCTCCTTGAGAATCCCGCGATAGGTAACCTTGCTGGCAACGACCTCAACCTCACAGTTGACAAGATTTTCCAGCCTCTCTTTCATGCCTTCCCTGCCATTTTATGAATGGCCCCTATGCCAGTCAACCCCCATGGCAAAATCATTCGGGTGTAGCGTCTGCCTCCTTGACCATTGGGCTATCATTTGACCATGCAATGCAGGAATCCCTCATCCCCGGCTGGAATTTTAGATACATCTTGATCAGCTTGGCCTTTGGTATCGTCTCCAATTCCTCAGGTGAAAGGAGCTTGGTCTTCGCAAATCGCGCCTGGACAGAAGCCAGTCCGGCCTCGTAGAGAAGGTTCAACAAGTGGACGCATCCGCGCGGGCCGCCGTAGGCTTCCTCTATCTTCTGGAAAAACTTTCTTCCCGCCCTTATCCCAAGAACATTCTTCAGGGAATCTATTCCTGGAAGGCAATCCTGGTGGGGATACCTGATCATTTTCCCCTCTATCCTCTTGATGACCAGGTCAGGAAATGAGAAGTCCACAGACAAAGTCATCTCGTGATAGGAGTCGCTGAGCCATCCATCAATAGTTATCAGATCTCCGGTCTCCTTTGCCTTGATCTCTATGTCTCGTTCAAACAGGTTCATTATTTCTCCTCTCTTTTCTTTCATACTTCGTAATTTATCAGATACGAATGGAATTAAAAAGTGGATGCTTCACAAAATTCTGTGTCATCCTTGTATCATTGTCATTGCGAGCCTGCCAAAGGCAGGCGCGGCAATCTCGTATTGTCAATAAATCTATGAGATTGCGGAGCCTGTTCCGAACAAAGTGAGGAATCTCCTGGTTTGCTTCGGCTTCGCCTCGCAACCGCTACGCTCCTCGCAATGACAGAAAATGGGAATATTCTCGCAATGACCCAGTGGTTGTTTTAGAATAGATTTACAATGAAAATGAGCCGGTTTGAGAAGCTTTTCGTCAATAATCCCATCAGCGCCTTTGGGCAGAAAAGGACAGCGCGCCTCATGCTCCAATTGGGAAGTTCAGTCAAGGGAGGAAAGGTGCTGGAGATCGGGTGCGGGTGGGGTAAAGGCGTAGAGCTCATCCTTGATTTGTTTGGCGCGGCATCTGTGGACGCCTTTGAGGTTGACCCTAACCAGCTCCTGCTGGCAAAAAAGCGTTTGCTGCCAGGGCACAAGGACAATGTTCGTCTCTTTGAGGCCAGTGCAACAGACATACCCTCTCCGGACAGCGCTTATGATGCGGTCTTTGATTTCAATGTCCTCCATCATATTCCTGATAACGACAAGGCCATCAAAGAAATCGCGCGGGTCCTCAAGCCCGGTGGACGGTTCTTCTTCCAGGAGTTTCTGGTATCCTACGCAACGAGACTCATTGTGCGTCTTTTTGTCCATCACCCACAAGAAGGACAATTCACATGGAAAGAGCTGTCAGAAAAGCTCGCGAAGGCTGGAATGGCCGTATCTGAAAAATCCTGCCATGTGCGTTCATACCTGGTTACCGGCGTCGCCCTGAAAAGCTAAATTAATCTATCGTTACCCTGACTCCCCGAACTCGAAAACCTTCAACAACGAATTTAGGCAATGTAACTGTTGAGAGGATTATTTTGTGTCATCTCTGAAATTTTGTCATTGCGAGCCCGCCAGAGGCGGGCGTGGCAATCTCTTATTGTCAATGAATTATGAGATTGCGGAGCCTGTTCCGAATCCGCCTGAGGCGGATGAAGGAATCTCCTGGTTTGCTTCGGCTTTGCCTCGCAACCGCTGCGCTCCTCGCAATGACCAAGAGCTTGTCCGTTCATATCGGGTAATAGGTGTTGCGCTGAGAAGTAAAAGGAATTAAGGAACCTTCCAGGGCTTAAGGCGCGGAATCCACCGCGGGACATTCTTCTTATACACAAGATATTCCCTGCCGAAGCGGCGAATAAGACCGGGTTCTTCATACAGGGGCATATATACCAGGTTCAGAACAACAAACAGGAGGAACCATGTAAACAAATACAATGAGCCGAACAGGATTGACTCGCCCAGAAGAATGCAAAATACACCGCTGATCATTGGATTCCGCACATGGAGATAGGGGCCTTGAATGACCAACTTATGTGTGGGATCCCAATCGGCAAGCGTGACTTGTCCAACTGTTGCAAATAGTGAGATGCAGCTGACCAGTAGACACAAGCCCAGGCCAAGGAAGCACCCCCCGATTAATATGGGCAGTATGTTCAAGGGAGCGGAAAGTCCCCAGCCAATATTTAAAGACTTTGAAAAATATAAGATTAGCGTTGGTATAACAACGTTGACCATAAATGGAAGAAGTGTGATTGCCCTGACATGCTTCCAAAGAGTATTGGATTTCTTATGCTTCATTCCCTGCCTGCCTTTATATTATCTCTGTGCGCCTTCGCAGATGATCATGTAGGCGCAGAACCTGCAGTGCCATCCAGGAGAAGAGTCGTATAACTGCGCTGCGATCCCGGATGCCGCATTTCGGATGATCCCAAGGACCTTTTCCATATCCTTCTCTTTCATCCGCGCATTCCCGATCAATCCTGATTCCAGGAAGTAGAGCTGCACCTTGTCCGGCAGCTTCCCGTATATGGTTTTATATGCAAGGGCATAGATGGACAGCTGAAGGCTCCCCCGTGTCTTTTTGTCTGCCTCCTCCTGTCCTGCGACCTCAGAGGACTTGAAATCAATAACAGACACCTCTTCATCCCTCACATCCACCCGGTCCCACCTGCCCTTGATGCTGAGGCCGTCCACCTGAAAGGAAAATTCCTTCTCCACATATGTGGGGAGGAGCCCTGAAGCCTCCTGCGCAGCAAAAAAATTCCTGAGCGCCTTCTCTCCGGCCTGGAACCTCATCTGCTCGTGCTCCCTGGAGATAAATCCCTCGCTCCTCCAGCTGCCTTTATAGACATCAATGAGGTCTTCAGCCGAAACGGGCCTGCTTGAGATCTTCCTCCTGTGGTATTCCTGGACAGCATCGTGAAGGGCCTTGCCATACACAACGGTGTGGTGCGACATGATTGGGACCCTGAGCACATGGACAAACTTGTATTTCAGGGGACAGGTCTCATAATCGTCTATCTGGTAATAGCTTAGGTGCGGAATGGCGCCAGCAATATATGCCACTTCCCCTTCCGACGCTTGCGCAGGCGGAGCTGAACGCTGGATACACTCTTCGGCAGACGCCTTCTGCACAGGGGCATCAACCTTTGACATGTCCAGGGCCTCAAGGACAAAGGGACTTACCTTCCTCATCCTCTTTCCCCCGTAATCCCTTGCCGCTGTGAGGTAGAGCTCTTCCCTGGTGCGTGTCATTCCCACATAGAAGAGCCGCCTCTCCTCCTGGAGGTGGATGTCGCCGGTGGGCAAAGGCTCCTTGATAAGATCGAATGCCAGCTCAATCGGATCCCCCCTCCTCCTCGTTGGGAAGTTCTCGGTCACAAGGCCAACCATGAATACAATCGGGAATTCCAGGCCCTTTGCCTTGTGCACAGTAAGGACATTGACGGCATTCTCGTCCGGCTCGGCCTCGGCTGTAGCAGGATCATCGCCGGCCTCAATGAGCATGTCCAAATGCCTCACAAACTGCGCAACCCTGTCATGGGGCGAAAGGCCCTCAAATGCCCTCACGACCTCAAAGAACCTTGAAATATTCTGGACCTGCCCTGCGGCCTTATAGCTCCTTGAGCCCGTGAGCTTCTTGAGATACCCGCTGTCTATCAGATACCTGTAGAGGAGCTGGCCCGTGGACATGGTCTGGGACATTGCAACAAAGGCATGAATGTCCTCTACGATCTTTGCCGCAGTCACCATTCCTTCCTGGCTGATCTTAACAGTCCCTTGTTGAACCATGTCCTTGAACACCGTGAACAAAGAGAGGTTCTTCCTCCGTGCTGCGTTCATGCAATCTGTAAGGTCAATGGGATTCATCCGGTAGAGATCGGAGCTTGCCAGGTAAAAGAGGTTCAGAGAATCGTGGGGGTCGGCAATGGTGTAGAGGAATGAGATGATGACCTTCACCTCCTCCTGGGCGTAGAGGCCCCTGTTGCCGGAGAACCTCCAGGGGATCCCCTTCATGTTGAGGCTCCTGAGAAAGGGCTCAGCATCCCTATTGTCCCTGACGAGGATGGCAAAGTCTCCCGGTTTATACCCCTTCTCCTTTCTCTCCCTCTCAATAACCTCGGCCACCTGGTCAGCCTCGGTGGACAAAGTGTCATATATGAAAAATCTCGGCAGCGCACCGGCGCCCCTCATGCTCTTTAGCTTTTTATCTATTCCATACCTGGCCTCAAGGCGGTCAGGGTCGTTGTATTTAATGAGGCGATACGCAGTATCCAGAACCTCCTGGGGAGATCGGTAGTTCTCCTTGAGCACCGCCTTCACGGCCTCCGGATAAAAATCCAGAAAGCCGAGGATGTTGCTGACTGCGGCCCCGCGCCACTTGTATATTGAATTATGGACAACTATCTTGTTGGCAATGAAATTATGGGTCTTCTCTATCTCCAAATCGTGCACTTCATCCTCTTTCATTTCTTCAGAGATATTTGTCACCCTGTCATAAACGATCCTTGAATCCTCCAGAACAGGAAGGTAATGTCCCAGTAAAACATTGGATGCGGGCATAATCAGTGCTGGCCTATGCTGTATATTCCTTGTCCCTGCTGAAAATTTACTTTCAAGAATACCCCCTGTAATAGATTGGAGGCGACTGGCCATTTCACCAACCTGTCTAATATCCGTACTGTGCAACTTGAAGACCTTTCCCTTTTTTGTCACATGGAGCGGCACACCTGAATCTTCTAATTTTTTGAGTGTATTCTCGTCCGATGTCTGGAGATGGACTATATGTAACACCTTGGGGCTATAGAGGATTGCTCCCCTTCCTGACTTGCTACGGTACCTTCTGTAACACATCTCCAGGTGGATCTTGACCCTCGTACTATTCCCCCGGCACACACCATCCAAACAGACATGATGGGCATCTAAATCAATCCTCATGTCATGTGCCAACCGCCTTACATTCATATCAGTATCAATATCCTTGTAGAGCTTATTTAACCACTCGCCAGTAATCCTCAAACCCTTCCTTGCCATAAAGCACACTGTGGGAATCCCATATCGTAAAGACCAAAGTAATTCATGAAAATATGCCTCTTCCTCTGAACGAAAACCTCGCACACCTATCATCCTGTCTACGGACCTTTCGAACCTTATCCGGGTAGCCATGCTATTGGTTACCCCCAATCTCCACCCGAGATTCTTTCTGTGCATCAAATAGACATAATGTATATCCTTCTTGTCGAGAGATGATGGGACAAGGCAAAACATCTTATGATTATCAGTTACAGTCACCTTATGGCCTTTTTCTGTTTCAAAAGTCAGAAACCGGGCAGTCTTCTTTTTCTTAAAAACCTTTGTGACTTGGGCTGTTGATGTGTATCCTTTTCCAACACCACATATAACCTTATCTCCAATCTTGACATCCTCGATTTTCCTGGGGCCCAAAGGAGTATCTACCAATGTGCCGGAAGGAAGACATTGATCATCGTCCGCAACAACGGTGATGTTCTTGTGGCGTGCGGCAAGGAGCTTGAGGATCTGGAATTGGGCGAAGTTCGTGTCCTGGAACTCATCCACCAGGATCCAGCGAAAGCGCTCCTGATACCGCCTGAGGATGCCCGGGTGCTCCCGTAAAATCTTTAGCGTAAGGGACACCTGGTCGCCGAAATCAATGAAGTTATTCCTCGCCTTTAGCTCCTGGTATTTCTGATATGCCCTGGCCACATCCCTCTGCTTGAGGAACATCTCCTCAAACTCCGGGTCAGCGCCCTTCCTCTTAGGCTCTAAGGCCTCAACATACCGGAGATACTCCTCCGGGCTTACATCCTCGTCCCTGGCCCTGCTGATTACCCTCAGGAGGGCGTCAATGTGGCGCGTGGGGTCGGACAGGGGCCTGTAGTATTCCAGGCCGAACTCAAACAAATGCTCGCGAAAAAGGATGATCTGCTCGGGATAGGTGAGCACGCGGAAATCCGGCCTCATCCCAAGATCCAGGGCATTGTCCCGAAGCACCCGGTCTCCAAATGCGTGGAAAGTAGAGATGGTGATGTCGGCATAGCCGTATGGGATCAGAATATCCACCCTCTCCTCCATCTCCTGGGCTGCCTTGTCCGTAAAGGTGAGGGCAAGGATCTCCTCTGGCCTCGCCCTCTTGGAGATGACGAGATGCGCAATGCGATGGGTGATGACCGTGGTCTTGCCTGTGCCTGCGCCGGCAATGATAAGGAGCGGGCCTTCGCCGTGCTCCACAGCCTCACGCTGTTCCTGACTCAGCTCCATGTCGGTGGTTCACTCCGCTCGCACTATTAATCCACCCTATGATTTACCTCCCCCGCCCACCACCCCCGCCTCTCTACCATGTCGTGAAAGTGTTAAAAAAAGTATATTACTCCAGCAGGCGAAAGGTCAATCAGTGATTTTTCTTATCGCTCAACCTAACAAATCTAATGCTACATTCCACCAGCAATTGCACCACTTAGAACCTCGTTGGGCGTAGCATAATTTAAGCATTTTCTGGGCCGATTGTTAAGTAGGTGTTCCGCTCTCTTAACCGCATAGTA
>Ga0315296_10000425_pt1 | contig 38646 bp, 33 predicted proteins | sample YL17G14_18_MG_FD_203921 | JGI IMG/M metagenome (GOLD analysis project Ga0315296, IMG submission 203921) | Sediment microbial communities from Yellowstone Lake, YNP, Wyoming, USA - YL17G14_18 | ecosystem: Environmental > Aquatic > Freshwater > Lake > Sediment | place: USA: Wyoming | collected... | reverse complement strand
CTGAACAGAATGGCGTAAAAAAGGTTGAAGGACTCAACATCGGAGGCAGCGTGAAAATTAAAGAGGTAAAACTGACTGTTGTCCAAGCACTGCATACAGCGTCCAGAGGAGCCCCAACAGGGGTCATTATTGAAGGCGGACGCAAAACAGTTTATCATGCTGGAGACACAGGGCTATTTGGAGACATGCGTTTTCTCGGAGAATTCTACAAGCCTGATCTGGCCCTGATTCCCATAGGCGGATATTATACGATGGACGCCAGAACTGGTGCAGAAGCTGTCAAACTGCTAGATCCCAAGGCAGTTATTCCCATGCACTACAAAACCTTCAATGTCTTAGCACAATCCCCAGACGAATTCGTGAAATATGTCAAGAAGAAAGCTCCGAAAACAAAGGTTGTAGTATTGAAACCAGGAGAAAGCTACCGGTTCTAGCCATACAAGTAACTGGAGTCCAAGCTTCAAGATCTTAGCACACGCTACTTTTCTCTTCTCTGACATATGGAAGTTGCATATAACCGTCTGATATGGAATTTTTCAAGCACACTTCTCGCTTTTTCCCGCTTCTTCTGATGTTCCGCAAGGAACTTGTTGACTCTTTCACTCAGGTCTTTCTTGCAATCTCCGCACAAGACATCGCCTGCCTTGCACCGTCTTTTTCTTTCTGCGAGCTTCTTGTCGTCTTGCTCGAACAGGTAGAGGAAATACTGAAACACCGTGCAGATGTCCGGGTCGGCGCCTTCCTTTCTCTGCTCCGCTACGGTCCCTTTGCCGCCTGTGAAGGCTTTCCAGATCTTCTGTTTCACCAGTTCAGGCTCGTCTGTGGTAAATATGGCGGTCTCAGGCTCTGAAGCATTCATCTTCCCTCCTACACCGAGTCCTGGCAAGAAGCGATTGTGAATCTGAGCTGGCTTGTAGTAGCCGAGCTTCTGGGCTATGTCCCTCGTGATCCGCCAGTACGGGTCTTGATCTATGGCCGCAGGTATAAGGGCTGGAACGTTTTCGCCCGTTAATTTCTTGTGTATAAAACAGGGTACTGCCTGAACAGCTGGCCAGAATATCCACCCGAGGTTTGTACTGTCCTGAAACCCGAAGGTTGCTCTCGCCGTGGAGAAGGTTATGCGTTTGGCAACTTCCAACGCAATGTCATAGAGCATGTCGATGTCCTCAACGTCATAGATTATGAAGGTATTCTTCGGCTCAAAGCCAAGCGCAACCAGGTCCAAAGCATTCTCATAACCCAACTTCGTGGTCTCAGATAAGATACGCTCGTCGTCGACTACAAACTTCTCGTCGTCAGTCATCTGGAAGTATAGTCTCGTGTCAAACGCATCCTGAAGATACTTTGTGAAAATCCAAGGAACAAGATGCCCAATGTGAACTGGACCTGACGGACCTCGACCAGTGTACAAAACAAACTTTATCCCTTTGTCGTAGAGGTCAAGGACAACATCCAAGTCCCTGTGAGAAAAGAACAGTTCTCTCCGCAGTTGAAGATGAACGCCGCCTGTATACTTAGCCAGTCTTTGCCGAAGGTCTTCGGTCAGGGGCTCGGTTCCAAACTCCCGTATTAAACGTTCGTAGTCAACCTTGCCCCTGACTTCCCAAGGAGTAACGACCATCTCATTCTTTTCTTCACCAGTCAAACCTGAAGCCGCCCTAGCAGTTTAGCTCTATACAATTCATTGAAACCATATTAAATCTTGTGCGGACGAAAGTTGGATATCAAACTCTAGGCCAGATCTCCAGTAGACGGGGAATATGATTCATTTTTCCGGGGCAAAACAGCCTTGGGCAGTTTCAAAAAACTTAAACGTTTCGACTTCCACATTATTGTTGGGTAATTCGTTGGACTGGCGCTAATCCCTGTCAAAAATCCTCTGGCTTTTGTAGTGAAGACAATAAGCTCTCAAGACTTTCTAGACGAACGCGCTCTTCAAACAATAGGAGAAGAATTTCTTGCCCCCAAAGTTTAGTGAGAAAACAGTGCTTGATCCATTCGGGACAAGTTCAGTTGTAGATTATGAACGGCTGAGCAAAGAGTTTGGGATTGAACCGTTCGAATCAGTTCTAGCAAGTATATTGGATCCATCATTCTACATGAGACGCGGAATAGTCTTTGGACATAGAGACTTCGACAGGATACTAAACGCCATGAACGGAAACATCGAGTTCGCTGTTCTAAGCGGAATAAAACCCACTGGGGAGTTCCACCTAGGCACACTGATGACGGCAAAAGAAATCATTTACTTTCAGCAGCACGGGGCTCAAACATTCTATTGCATTGCGGACGTAGAAGCCTATGAAGATAACAAGATTCCATTCGAGAAAAGTGAAAAAATCGCCGTGGACAATCTTGCGGACTTGTTTGCACTCGGACTAGACCCGGAGAAAGCGTACATCTATCGGCAATCTAAGGAACATAGGGTTAAAGATCTAGCCCTAGTTCTTGGAAGACCGGTAACCCTAGCTACCATGAAGGCGATCTACGGTGAACGTCGCATCGGTCTATACCTGTCGGCTTTGGTTCAAGCCGGAGACATACTTCTACCCCAGCTGAAAGACTTCGGAGGACCTAAACCCACTGTGGTTCCCGTGGGCGTCGATCAAGATCCGCATCTTCGTTTCACCAGAGACCTTGCTCAGACATTCCATCGAAAGTACAGTTTCGTTCCTCCATCCTCAACCTATCACAAGCTTATGAAGGGGTTAGATGGTTCTCCGAAGATGAGCAAGCGGCAGATGAACTATTTCACCCTGCACGACAGAGTAGAAACGATTAATGAGAGAATATTACACGCCTTTACCGGTGGAAAGGCAACTGTCAAAGAACAACGCGAGCTTGGCGGAGTACCAGAAGTCTGCCCAGTCTACGAAATGTGTCTTTTCCATTTTGTAGAAGACGATAAGACAATGATAGAAATCTATCAGGACTGTAGAGCTGGAAAGCTATTGTGTGGAGAGCACAAGATTCAAACAGTAGACTTGGTGCTTGAGTTCGTTGGGGAGCACAGACGAAAAAGGAAGAAGTTGATCGACAAAGCAACGGAAGCTCTCCAGAAAGACCATGAAAGGAAATAAACAATGGATGGCTCCTCGATTGTCAAATCATTGAGCTTAGGGCCTAAGCGAGGTATTGAATTCTGAACCGAATAGTCCGCGAAACTAAAAACTGACACACATTCGGAGTCGACAATCCCAAAGTGTTTCCTGCCGCTCTCAATACGCTTTCTCAACAACCCGCACGCTTGGTGGCAATAAGGTATAAATATGATTCTTGAGCTCTAACTGCTGAGGATCAAGTGATGCCCCGCCAATTCCGTTAGAAGGGCAAATCTTTTCTAGGCGAAAACTATCGGAGAACGCGCATACTTTTATTAAAACTGGGATAACTAGAATAGCAATTCCTGATCATGCCACTTGTGAAGGGAAAAACAATGGTTGATCTCAGAGAACACGAACTCAAAACGCTCTCAACCCTTGCAGAGCTAGGTGGAAGAGCATCAGCAGAACAGTTGATAAGCCAAAGCGGACTCCCCGACGCAGCAGTGATGCGCGCAGCGCTAACACTGCAAGAAAAGAAACTCGTCCAAATCAATGAGAAGCCACAGACTATTGTGAGACTTAACCCAGAAGGCAAGATATATGCAAAGAATGGACTGCCAGAGAGACAAACAATACGTGCACTAGATGAGCTAGGCGGCAAGGCACCTCTTGAGAAAGTGACTGAAAAGGCTAGGGTGGGAAAGCATCTCATACCCATAGCCTTGGGGTGGATTCAAAGAAAGAGATGGGCGAATATAGACTCAAAGAAAAACATTCTGCAGATGCAAGGAAAGCTGCCAGAGGGAAATGACGAAAAACTCGTGAAGCTTCTAGGTGAAAGAAAAGAAGCAACAGTTGAGGACTTGAGTCCTGAACTACAAGATGCTTTTCGACTTTTGAAGGGCAGAAAGCTGCTTGATGTTGGAGAGAAAACAAAAAGAGTAATCGAAATAACAGAAGCTGGAAACGCCGTGTTGAAGGAAGGGAAAAAAGGTGCGGCAGAAGTAACCCAGCTCACGCCTGAACTCATAATAACTGGCAAATGGCGAAAAGTAAGCCTTCAGGAATACAACCTACAAGCTCCAGTGGCCAAGACTTGGCCTGGAAAGAAGCATCCTTACCTCTACTTTTTCGAAAAAGTGAAAGAAAAACTCATCAACCTAGGCTTCAAGGAGATGACGGGCACCCATGTAGAAACAAGCTTCTTCAACTTCGACGCCCTTTACACGCCGCAGGATCATCCAGCCCGCGAAATCATGGACGTATATTTCGTGAAGTCTCCCAAGTACGGCAGCATAGACGTCAAAGAGTGTGTTCTGCAAAATGTCAAACAGACCCATGAGAACGGATGGAAAACAGGCTCAACTGGATGGCGATACAAATACTCTGTCAAAGAGGCAAAACGCCTGATCTTGCGAGGCCACGGAACCTGCCTAAGCGCCAGAACCCTTTTGAGCAAGAACTTGCAGATTCCGGGCAGATATTTCTCGATTGCCCGCTGCTTCAGACCAGAACTGGTAGACAAGACTCATCTCACCGAATTCAACCAAGTTGAAGGTATCGTCGTTGACGAGAACCTAAACCTTCGAGACCTACTTGGAATCTTGGTCACTTTTGCCACCGAAATAGCCGAGGCTGACAAGGTCAGGCTGAGGCCAGACTACTATCCATTCACCGAACCTAGTGTAGAGCTCAGCGCCTACAAGAAGGGGTACGGATGGATTGAGTTTGGAGGCTCAGGCATTTTCAGGCCCGAAGTGACTTTGCCGTTAGGCATCAAAATTCCAGTGATTGCATGGGGACTAGGCATAGATCGCCTGTTTATGATGAAGGCCAGGATAGACGACATACGTGACATCTTCTCGAAGAATCTCCATTGGTTGAGGACCAAGGAGGTGGTATAGCATGCCGACGATTGATATCGAGTACGACGAATTCGAAAGGATGCTCGGAAAGAACATGAACAAAGACCTAGAAAAAATCAACGAGGTTTTGGCTTCTGCTAAGGGTGAAGTGAAACTTTTTGACGAGAAGACAGGTACGATGAGCGTGGAGATCAAAGATACGAACCGCGCAGACTTGTGGAGCATTGAAGGTCTGGTGAGGACTCTGCGTCTGCTGTTAGGTCTAGACAAGGGATTGAAACAATACATGGTAGGCAAATCCCTGGCCGAGGCAAACGTTGACAGAAGGCTGAGGAACATCAGGCCGTACATAGGTTGTTCCATAATCAGGAATGTCAGACTGACCGATGCTATCATCCGAGCAATGATGCAGCTCCAAGACAAACTGGACCACACTCTAGGTAGAAACAGACGGCGAACATCCATTGGTCTGTACGACTTTGACCTTACTAGTCCACCCTTCAACTACACTGTTGCTAAACCAACCGAGGTCAGCTTTGTCCCATTAGGCTTCGATAAAAAGATGAGTTTGAAGGAGATTTTAAAGCAACATCCTAAAGGGTTAGAGTATGGCTCGATTGTCAGCGGAAACCCTGTCTATCCGATACTTCTTGACAATGACAATAAGGTACTATCTTTCCCGCCGATAATAAACTCAAACGATCTAGGGAAAGTGACAGAGGAGACCAGGAATGTCCTTGTAGAAGTCACAGGCACTGTTCATGAGACAGTGCTCAACACGCTCAAAATGGTCACCCTGTCCCTCATTGATCGAGGCGGAAAGGCTCACTCAGCCACGGTCCATTACCCACACGACAATCTCACGGTAGTGACACCAGACTTTGAAACAGGGAGCATGGAACTGGACATTGAATATGCGAACAAGGTATTAGATCTCAATCTTGCAGCCAAACAGATCGCCGAGCTACTTACGAAAGCTGGTTTCGGAGTTGGAAAGTGGGGAAAAGACAAAGTGACTGTGCAAATTCCGTGCTATAGAATTGACATAATGCATCCAATAGACCTAGTTGAAGATGTTGCAATAGCCTACGGATACAATAATATCAAGCCATTCTGGCGCAAACTACCGACAAGAGGTGCCGCCAGACCCGAACAAGGCTTGTTGGATGTTACCAGAGAGCTGATGGTTGGACTGGGTTTTCAAGAAATCCTCACCTACGCAATGACCAACCCAAAAAGCTTGTTCAAAAAGATGAACATCAGAAAGCAGAAGATAGTTGAGATTGCCAACCCTAAGGTTCAAACATTGACATGTCTTAGAAACTGGATTTTGCCTAGCCTCATGGAGTTCCTTAGTTGCAACCTTCATATTGAGTATCCCCAGAAGATATTTGAACTGGGATCAGTTACAGTTCTCGATGAAAAAGCAGAAACAAGAACAAGAGACGATGACACTCTTGCAGCAGCAGTCTCCCACGCAAGCGCCAGCTTCACCGAAATAAAGTCAACTCTAGATGCGCTTCTAATGAATATTGGCACACAATGGCAGATCAAAGAAACGAAACATCCAAGCTTCATAGATGGAAGAGTCGGAACAGTAATCGTCCACACAACGGAAGTGGGCATTTTCGGCGAAGTACATCCGAAAGTTCTAGAAATGTGGACGCTTGAGAACCCCGTAGCCGCCTTCGAACTAAACATGAACAAGATAGGCACAATCAGGCATAGACACTTACTGAAGGATAGGAACCTTTAATTTTCCTGATTCCCAAATCTGTTTTGGCGATGATAAGGCAGAGCCATTCGTAATCCCACCGACATATCCACGCAGACGGACCCAACAGAAGATAACAAGCCACAGGCTTGATTGTCCTTATGAAGGCGGGTTTACCCAAGCGTGGGACACGGTGGGCGCGGGCAAAAATCCCACGACAGAGAGAGCTTAACTTAGAGGAGCGCACCGCCCCACAATGAAGTTAAGTGTTAGGTTACGTGGGAAACACTTGCCTGCGATAATAAGAACAAGCACTCTAAGCTCGCGCTTCAGTCACGAAGTTGCTGAAGACAATCGATTTATACAATCTAATGGATCAATAAACGAAGCAAAGCGGGCTTAATCAAATGATCTGCAAATATTGCCAGTCAATCCACCACTCTGACGAAAGTTACTCTTGTCGTCGAGCTACGAAGGACGTCGACGGCGATTTCCCACGATGCGACTGGCACTGGAGGTTTGTCTGCCACATCTGTGGAAGGCCTAGGCACTTCAATGGCATGACATGGTGCCAAGGAAACAAAAGGTTTGTCTGCATAAGATGCGCGAAAAGCCACAAGATTGTACGTCGCAAATTCTGGAACTGGAAATATTATTATGTTCTTGAATGTGGACTTTGCGGTAAGTTTCATCCTGCCCTTGATTATCTTGAATTCGTTGGTAATCACCCCTGGCAACTCAACCACGACATGGCAAAACGACGGGAAGGCTTAGACCCCGCAACGAAGTACAAACAGATCCCATCCGAGTATGTCCCATTCAACAAGGCGGCAAGCGAGGCTCAGATTTCCAGGGCATGGGACAGACTTGCCTGTGAATGGACGGACCACTACACAGAATATGGAGATCTAAACAGGCAGCATGTCATAGATCCTGTGATCTTTCGCCTAACAGGCTCGGTTAAGGGTTTAACCATTCTCGACGCGGGCTGTGGAAATGGCTACCTCTGCAGGTTGCTGGCAAAGAAGGGAGCCAAAGTTGTGGGTGTAGATATTTCAAGCGAGTTCATACAGATGGCGAAATGGAAAGAGAAAGAGTCACCATTAGGAATCACGTACTTTTTAGGAAGTATATGCGATATGAGTCTTTGTCAAGACAGAGCTTTTGACATTGCCATCTCAAACCTTGCCTTAATGGACTTGCCCGACCTGGACAAAGCCATGAGAGAACTTCATCGTGTCCTCAAGAGAAATGGTAGATTGGTTTTCTCCATCATGCATCCATGTTTCGCAGACCCACCAGTCCATGGGTGGGTGAGAACGCCATTAGATACTGAGCGAAAGGAGGATAGAATCTACTGGAAAGTTGACAGGTATTTTGACAGGACAATGGAGATATGGCGTCTGTCCGCGGAGGGCCCTCCGCTCTACAGTTTTCACCGCCCACTATCTGAATACATCAAAACACTGCTTGGACAAGGGTTCTCCATCACAGACTTTGAAGAGCCGATACCTCCAAAAAAGGCTGTTGTGCAACATTTCAGAGAGTTTGGTGATGAATACAAACGTATTCCTTGGTTCCTGATCATAGGCGCTAAGAAACACTAAACTGAACTGCACAAGTGTCCTGTTGCCTCGGAAGCAACTTTTAAGTTTCACTTGCACATAGAGGCTACGAAGCAGACCAAGGCAGGTAAGGTTGAGCTTGGACATCGAAACGAAAATGGAACTAGTGAGCAGACCACCGACTGAAGAGGTTTTGACACCCGAAGACTTGAGGCATCTCCTAGAGACAGAGGAGCATCCAATAGCATACAATGGATGGGAACCATCTGGCCAAGTGCACCTCGGAACAGGCCCTGTCTGCGTGTACAAGATAAAGGATTTCCTTGAAGCTGGAATACGCTTCAAGGCTTATCTTTCAACGTGGCACGCATGGCTAAACAACAAAATGCGCGGAGACCTCAAACTAATCAGAAAATCCGCTGACCTCTTCAAGCATTCATGGATAGCCTTAGGTGTGCCCGCAGAGAAAGTTGAATTCATCTACTCAGACGAGCTGTACGATGACGTAGACTACTGGGCAAAAGTGGTCATGGTTGCAAAGAACCTTTCAATAGCCAGAGTGACCCGCACTCTGGAGATCGCAGGACGAAAAGAATCCGAGGCGAGACATGTCTCAGACTTCATGTACACACCGATGCAAGTAGCGGACATATTCCATATGCAAGTAAAGATATGCCAATTAGGCATGGATCAGCGCAAAGCAAACGTCGTAGCCCGAGAACTTGGCGAACGACTCGGATACTGGAAACCCGTGTGCGTTCACCACAGTTATCTGCAAGGGCTTATGAAACCTCCTGTTTGGCCCATACCAAAAGAAAAAGAGAGGGAAATCCTGTCGTCCATAAAAATGTCAAAAAGCAAGCCTGAAACCTGCATTTTCATCTACGACTCTCCCGAAGAGATAAAGAAAAAGATCTCAATAGCCTTCTGCCCACAAAAGATTGTTGAGTACAACCCTATCTTGGAAATCTGCAAGTACATAATCTTCAAAGAAAAGAAAACGTTCACGGTTGACAGATCAGCCAAGTACGGTGGAAAAGTGGAGTTCAATAGTTACAGAGAGCTGACCCATGTATACGCAAGCGGCAGCTTGCATCCGCAGGATCTTAAGAACTCGGTGGCTGAAGAGCTGGTGAAGATTCTCGCACCAGTCAGGAGATACTTTGACACTAACAAAGAAGCTATGGAATGCCTCAACGCAGTGAAGAAAGCGGAGATAACAAGGTAGAAGTCTTGTCGACCCGTCTGAAGGAAAGAGAGGAAAAAATCCAGCACGTTCTGGAATGGTTGATAGAAGAATCGTCGAAAGGAACCCCCATAATCGTTGAAGGCAAGAAGGATGTTGAAACTCTGAGGCAACTGGGCGTACGAGGAGAGATCATAACGGCCAAAACAGGCGGAAAATCTCAACTAGACGTCATCTCTGAAGTCGAAGAATTCGGTGTAAAAGAAGTAATCATGCTGCTGGATTTCGACAGACGGGGCAGGGAATGGACTGAGATGTTAAGACAACGCCTTGAAAGAGCAAAGACAAAGCCCAATCTCACCTTTTGGAATGAACTCCTGAAGCTTGCAGGCAAGGAGGTCAAAGATGTTGAAAGCTTGGCTGCCTACATGCAAACCTTGAAGAGAAAACTCGGTGAAGCCTAGACATCAGAACTCATTGAAGAGATACTTCAATGAGACCAGAAAAGCTTAAAGAGGATGATTTGTAATTCATAAGTGTAATATATAGTAGATGTTAAGACACGATCTCGTGATTCGAGAATAAGAATTCTCAACTCACGTGATTAACTTTAACCCTTAACTCATCACTAGGAGGTGCACGATTACGGGTTCATCACAAGCGTATACTATAAAGTACGTTATAAACGCCAAGTTTGAAATAGAAGGCGTAGTTGAAAAACCAGATGTTATAGGAGCAGTATTCGGGCAAACGGAAGGTCTTTTTGGACCGGAGCTCGACCTTAGAGAACTTCAAAAATCAGGCAGAATCGGAAGGATAGAGATAGACCTGCATTCTAAACAAGACAAGACAACTGGAACTATAACCATTCCAACGAGCCTGGACAGAGTGTCCACAGCTCTGATCGCTTCAAGCATAGAAAGCATAAACAGGGTTGGACCCTGTGCTTCAAAGGTAACTCTTGAAAAAATAGAAGATGTCAGAGAAGCTCGGAGAAAAGTGATAATCGACAGAGCGAAAGAAATTCTTCACAAGTGGACGATTGAGTCCCTGCCCTCAGTTGACGAGGTCTTTAAAGAAGTTTCAGAAACCCTTAAGGTAGGTAAGGTCGAAAAATACGGACCAGAAGAACTTCCAGCAGGGCCTGAGCTTGAGAGCGCAAAAGAGATAGTAGTCGTTGAAGGTAGGGCAGACATAATAAACCTGATGCGATGCGGACTGTTGAACACGGTAGCGTTGGAAGGAGCAAAGGTCCCAGAGGCAATAAAGAAACTCTGTAAAGAGAAGGAGGCTACGGCCTTTCTCGACGGAGACCGGGGCGGAGATCTAATCCTTAAAGAACTGCAACAAGTCACAGACGTGAAATACGTTTCTAGGGCGCCGAGAGGAAAAGAAGTTGAAGAATTGAACTGCAAAGAGATTTTCGAGGCCTTGGAAGCCAAAGTTCCGATTCAAGAACAGTATAAACCGCCGAAGAAAGAGAAAGTGAAGGTAGAGGTTCCCAAAGAGATCGTGGAGATAATGAAAACATTGGAGGGCACGTTAGAAGCAGTTCTTCTGAACGACAAGTTCGAGCAAATAGAAAGGTTGCCCGTAAGCCATCTTGCTGAAAAACTTCAGCAGGCAGAAGGAGTGGACACGGTCATTTTCGACGGTATCATAACGCAAAGAATTGTTGATATAGCAAGCGAGAAAAACATAAAAAGAATTGTGGCTTCACGCGTATCAGACGCTGTCAAACCTTCTTTGACGGTTGAACTCACGACTTTTCCAGAAGTTGCCGAAGGCTAACTTCCAAAGAAATCTGTAAGTTTCCTAATCTCCTTTTCTTCCTTCCTGATCTGCAGCAGTTGCTCTTCCGTTATGCCGAAACTTTCAAGAATCCTAGCTGCAGCAGGAACAACCTGTTTCGCTACATAGTAGTCCAAGTCTACTTCATCATACGAAGCAAGCATGTACGGTTTGACTCTTTCATATAAGCGTCCTGTACCTGTCACGACCACAAAACCTATCTTGTCGCCGACAGCAAGTTCCCAGCCTTTTGCCCTCAGCATTTTCGCAGCCTCAACATGGGAAGCCTTAACCTCATATTCTTCAGCAGGCTTCGTCAACGTTTTCCATATGACGAGGTCTCGGTAGGGAACACGTCTTTGCCTTAGATCGTGTATGAACTGCCGCACAAAATCAGCAGCCTTTCTAGGCGACTGTTCTTTCAGGATTATCTCTAGGACTTTTTCCTGGACCTTCTTGGCTATGGTGGCCCAGTCTCCGCGGACAACTTCCATGCCGACGATGTCAAGCCGTCCATCAGGCAAGAGGCCGGCATAACGTTTTTTCGCTTCTGTGAAGAAAATGCGCACATAGATCTCGTCAGGCTTGACTTCTAGACCCATTCTTTCGCTGATTTCTCTTGAGAGTTTCTCTATCTTTTCTTGCTGGTTCTCCATGAATATGCTGTCAGTATCGCCGTAGACAACTCTCAACTTCTCTTTCTTGGCCATTTCAATCGCTGTCAATATTGTGTGTCTTCCCCAAGCCGCAGCTGCTTCAGCGACAGGCTTCACATACCATCTTGCACCTATCCACCCAGCATACCCGTAAGAGGCATTCGTTATGATCTTTACAGCTTTCTGGCGAGCGTCTAGGACCCGATATTCAACGCTTCCCGGCTTGAGTTTACTCATTTTCGGGCGGATTTCATCTCGCACCCTAATCAGGTAAGACAAGACTTCTTTGTAGAAGCCAGGGGGCTCTTTCCGAAACTTGTGTTTGACTTCAGGAGCTTCGTATACTCCGCCCTGAGGCAACGGATCTTTGGGCGACACATAGGTGTCTGGTGATAGATTGTAAGCAATCATTAAGTTAGGGTACATCGACTTGAAGTCGAGAACGGCAATGTTTTCATGCAGTCCCGGCTCTGGCTGAAGTACGAGACCACCGGCGTAGGGTCTGTAGGGTTGCTCAATTCTACGAGGTACGAGTTCGCCTATTTTGTGTGTATGTTTTATGAGAAACCACTCTACACGGAAACCGGCTGCCGCGGTTCCAACATGGTCTAATGGCAGACTTACGAGGTAAGAGAGCTGAAAAGCGAAGTCCAAAACTGCTTCACCTATCCCCATGATACAGCGAGTGTTATCAATTGAAAACTCCTGCAACTTCCCGCGCTTTTCTTTACTGTCCCAATAGTCTGCGAAGTCAATGTCTTCGATGATTCTTCGGTTCTCGATCTTCATGATACCCAAGTAGTCAGCAACATTGGCCAATGTCTTGACTTTGACTTCTGGAAATTCTTCTGCATAGTCCGCAAGATCCAAGTTTGCCCTTCCAGTTAGTGAGACATGGCCGTAGACGCTTGTGTGAGGCTCAGTCTGCGTCCTATCAACATGCAAGTGCAGTCCAAGCTTCTTGCACCTCTCTATGAGATACGGCCAGTCCTGCCCGTTGCTGTCGTAGCCCACAATTATGTCTGGGTCAAAGCTTCGCACATACTCAGTGAAAGCTTCCAAAGCAGGCCTGTCACTCTTGTTGTTGCTTGCCAAGAACTGTTTTTGTTCGCCGCTGTTGGTTGCAGCCGAAATGATTATCACAGGATTTCTATTTGGCTTCGGCGAACCTTCCTTACTGTAGTAAATAGATGAAAAACCCAGAATACGCAGCGGCGGAGTCTCGGTCCTTTCAAGATGTTTTGGAAATGTGTTTGCTGAGTAGACCTTGTCGATTCGAGCCTCTTTGTTGTTTGGTTCCTCAACGACTTCAACCTCGTGCCATCCACATGGAACCACGTTATTGTCGATAAGATAACGCATTGTGTATCGAATGTCATCTTCGAGACAGTCTTTAATGCCTTCGAGCTTTCGAAGGGACTTGGCATACTCTTGCATTACGTCAGGTGTCTTGCAGTAAACTTTTACAGCCTTTGCGGGTTTTCCGAAGAACTTGCGGTCAACGATCTCAAGCTTTGATATGCGAGGAAAACGATCTTTGCCGATTTCTTCGACGACCTTGTTAGGGTCTGCAGTTTCTTCAACTACTGCATAGAAATAGGCAGCAAAATCCCTGTCAATAATCAAAATTCTTTCGGCAGAACTGGTCACACCCCAAAGCCAGATTTCTGGAACGTCCTGCTTGACCTCATAATTCAAATCTAGAAGCCAAAAAATGACTTTCATTCGATAATCTCCGCTCTAGCCAATCAATAATGGATGAGAGTAGGCTTTAAAATGCTTTAGATTCCACGGAAACAGAATGATGAAAGGTGCGGCAACCGATTCTACTAAGCTGGCTCAACGTGTTTCTTGAGTATTTCCACCACATCAGGATAGTCCATTCCTAAGGCTTTGACTTTTTGGAGCGTGGGCACTCCGTTTGCGTTCCATCCACGCCTCGCATAGACCGCGTCTTTCAGTCTTTCGTATTCTGCCTCTCTGTACTTTCTTAAAACCGCTATTTTCTCTTGAGTCGGTTTTCCCTCGGGGTCGTAGCGCAGCTTTTCCTTCAGCTGCCTGTCATAGCGTTCTGCCCGACTTTCATATTCTTCTTTCGTCACGGGCCCAACTGCGCGGTAAGGAACGACGTCGAACTGCCTTGTTCCGAACCCCATTCTCAGGTTGAAGATTCGTTGAAAGTTGTAGACTCTCTCGCTCATGAAGATAATGTCGTCTGACGTAGTCTTTCTGCCTGTCATTGCTGAGAAGAACTTGGCATAATTGTCGACGTGCGCAACTACCTTAGCGGGTTCTTTTGTATTCTTGTTGTCTTCTGGAACAACATCGTTCCAAGGCAACTTGCACAGGCCGTTCAGACCAAACCAGGTGCGAAACATGGGGAACCAGTGCAGGTTCTCAGCTTTTTGTTCAAAGGTCGGCATCAAGTTATGTACCATGTCTAGAAATATGAGCCAAGCCTCATCATGCTGAGGGCCCTTTAGTGCAAGTCCATAGCCGCCCTGCTGTGCAAGGGATTCTTTTGTCACATATTCAGAGAATTCTAATCCCTTTGATTCCATCCCAATGTCCTGAAGTATCTTGGGGTCTGCACCATATTTCTCTGCGAAAATCTTCTTCATCCGACGGATACCCTGCCCTACCATGACGCCAAAGCCTTCGCCCTTCGACATCTGATGAACAAGTTCGAGAGCGGCTACCCTGTTTCCGAAACTCAAGTCCAAGCCTCCAGTAGCCTTCTTGTCGATGAGCCCCATCTCGTAGCACTCCATTGCAAAGGCTATGGCCGTACCGACCGAGATTGTGTCCAAACCGTACGTGTCGCAGTAGAAGTTCATCTCGACAACATAGTCAGAGTCAAAGATGCCGCAGTTACTGCCCACTCCAGCGATTGTCTCGTATTCTGGTCCTGTTACGAAGACCTTCTCCCCTTTGTAGGGGCCCGTTTTAAGCTCAAAATCTTTCACACCGTGGGCGCATGCCATTGCGCAACCCATCCAGCAACCGTCAAAACCCTTATGGAATTTCTTCCTGTAGACTTCGCGGCCCAGCTTCTCGGCTTCAAGACTACTGCCAAATCTAAAGTTGTGTACAGGGAGCAAGTCGAAATCGTTCATTATTAGCACGAGGTGAGTGGTTCCAACAGACGCCATCTCGTTCTGCTTGGCGTCAAGATTTCTGATTTCGTGACTATGAGCTGTGCCGACTTGTTTAACCATTTGTGGATCAGCAGGGCCGTTTGTTTCTACAGAAATCTTGCCAGAATACTTGACAGCTATGGCTTTTATCTTCTTTTTGCGAAGGACAGTGCCTATCCCGCCTCTTCCTGCCTGCTTGAATCTATGGATCTTGCGGGCAGCATCATACCACGACACGTTAAGACAACCAAATCGCGTGTGTTCAGCCCCTGGACCGGAAGAAACTATTGATATGTTCTGACCGTATTTATTGCTTAGATGGTCTGCAAGCAGGTATGTCTCGGAGGGCAGTTGCCAAGCGTCTTCGATCTGGACTCTGCCTTCGTCGCCGTCGATGAAGATGACAACTTCAGACTGGGCCTTTCCTTGAATCTCAAGCGCGTCCCATCCTGCAAACTTCAAGTAGGGTCCAAAGTATCCTCCAACGTTTGAGTCCACAACAGTGTCGGTCAACGGAGATACCGAGACTGCAATACTTTTGCCGCTTCCTGGATAAACAGGAGTTCCTCCCAGCGGACCACAGGCGATGCAGATTTCGTTTTCAGAGTCATCCCATCTTGCGATGCGATCTTTGGGCAGAGCATTCCAGAGAAGCCAGAGGTTGAAACCGCGGCCCCCTATGAATTTTTCCCTCATGTCTTGACTGACTGTTTTGCTTGCGATTTGCATGTTTGAGAGGTTTATGTACAATGTTCTGTTGTTGTAGCCCTTTTCAACCTTTCTCAGCTTATATCTGAATTCAGCGATTGTCAAACTTTCACTCTCATGCGATTTTGAAGCAAAAGCTAGACAAGACGGGCAAATAGGCTTTTCGACAAGGGGCTAGAAGTTCAAAGCTTGAAACTAAAAGAATGCTCTTCTTGACACCGTGCTGTTGTTGAGACAGCGTTGCAGTTAATTTACACTTTTAATATGCGAAGAAAGTATTGAATGCTGAAGCGCGGAAGTTGAGAATCTTGAGGATATTGGAGATCAACCGCAAGAAAGGATACGCGAAGGTTATCCCAGAAACGCCAGATGATTTTTGGCACCTATACAACATCATTCACAAAAGCGACCAAGTCTACGCTCGAACAACTCGAGAAGTAAAAACTGACGAGAAGTACGGCAGACCCAAACGGGGACAAAGAATTCCAGTTTTTCTAGGCATACACGTGGAAGAAGTCTACTGGGACAAGCTCCTAGGCAGGCTCAGAGTCCATGGAATCATACGTGAAGCACCAGAGGACTTTCCGACAGGTGTACACCACACGCTCAACATCACACTCAACACGCCGATGACAATCGCGAAAAAGAATTGGAGTGAGCATGAAATCGAAAGGCTGCACAGAGCGAGCAAGACTTCTGAAAAACCAATCATAATAATCTCCATAGACGACGAAGGCTATGCAATAGCTACAACTGCTCAGTATGGTATTAAAGTGAAAGTTGAAGAGAGAATAAAGCTTCCGGGGAAGCTGGAGATTGAGAAGAGGGACGCTGCCACGGGCGTATACTTCAGAGGGGCACTCAGCAGCCTGCGAGAAATCTGGCGAGGGACGCATAGTCCGATTGCAGTAATTGGCGTAGGCTTCATCAAGAATGACTTTGCAAAGTTCATAGAAAACGAGGCCATTGATATGGCAGAATCTGTTGTAGACGTAAAGGGTATCAACAACGGTGGAGTTGCTGGGATATACGAGGCCTTACGAGCGGGGATACTATTGAAGGCTGTAAAAAAACTACGAATCTCAGAAGAAGCGACAGTTATTGAGGAGATTCTGAAGAGGCTGGGAAAAGGCGAATCGAACGTTACTTACGGGTTGGATGAGGTTGAGAATGCAGCGAGGCTCGGGGCTGTGGAAAAGCTTGTTGTGGTCGATTCGATTCTTCGGGGGTCTGATGATCAGAAGCGTTTGGTCATTGAGGAAATCATGCAGACTGTTGATAAGAAAGGGGGCGGCACGACTATGATCATCAGCGCTGAACATGAGGCTGGTTCAAAACTCCTTGCTCTGAGCGGCATTGCTGCGCTTCTTCGCTTCCCAATTCGCTAGACTTCGAGAAAGCTGATGAGTAACCTGTCAATATAAGCAAGAATTGACGCAAAGAATCAAAACTGTATTATACAAAACCCTGCTATATCCTCAAACTAGATTGAGATGGACATGATGGCCAAACGAAAGCCTACGATCACCATACAAAACATAGTTGCCTCCGCAGCACTCAACCAAAGAATAAACTTGGGAAAGATAGTTCAAGAGTTCCCGTTTGCCGAGTACAGCCCCCGTGTGTTTCCAGGACTCGTCTTTCGATTGAAGAAACCGAAGACAGCCACTCTCATATTTGAGACGGGCAAGATGGTCTGCACAGGAGCAAAATCAGAAAAAGAAGCAATTCAGGCAGTCAACAAGGTGACGAAGGAACTGAAAAGCCACGGGATACCTCTTGCGAACAAGCCGGAGGTCACCATTCAAAACATTGTTGCGTCCGCGGCACTAAACGGAGAAATCGACCTTGAAAACGTCGTCTACAAGCTTAAGAAAGTGATGTATGAACCTGAACAGTTTCCAGGAGCGGTCTACAGGATGGACGATCCGAAAGTAGTCTTCCTAATTTTTGCGGCTGGAAAACTGGTCTGTGTCGGCGCAAAGAGAGAACAGGACGTCTATGAGGCTGTCGCTAAGCTCCAGAAAATCCTTGAAGAGCAAGACCTCATCTTCTACTCATAGCATTTTAAATCTAAGACAAGCTTACTAATCGTCTGCGAACTGCAGGATTCTTTTCTGCAAGCTTTTTCAAAACCATCTCGAAAGTTTCGTCTGCAGAAAGCTCTTCCTTTATGAAGACACCTGTCCTGCCAACTTCGTCTCTTCTCAGAAGGGCACGAACGCGATCCGACACCGTTTCAACTGATACTCCCAGCATTTTTGCAGTATGCTCTTCACGACCTATAATCGTGCTTTCCCTGTGACCTTTCTCGACTGGTTCAATAAGCATCAAACGCTTGTCCACACCAAGCACGCGTAAACCTTTCGTCAGACTCTCAAAATCTGCTTCACCGCCAAACTTGTAGAATTCCCTCTCAATCTTTCGAAGCCTCATCAGAGGAAATGAGACGCTTGTAGTTTCATCTATCTCAATATGGGCCTTCATGGCATAGGTAGGCGTGGCTTGAACAACCAAACGTCTATTGACCGATATGCCAGCTTTTTCCAAAGCAGCTTCCACAACAAATGATGAGACTTGATCTGGTATGAAAACGTCAATATCGCTCTTCTTAGACACGTCTCCCCTCGCAATGCTGCCGTGCACAATTGCTGTAAGGTGAGAACTCAGCAGAGGTCCAATGACCTCCTTCGTTTTCTTTCTTAGGTGGTCAAGCAAGGTCCAACGTTCGTGATCATAAGCTACCTCTCGCATCTCTGAGCGCGTTATCGGCTTTTTTGCCATCTCTTAGCCTCTTCCACAAACTATCAAGTCTTGTCTATTTTAGATTTGACAAAAGAGAGGTACGTCTGCGAAACATCAGAAAGTGTGCGAGCCTGAGGTCAGTGAAAAGAGCTTCAAAGAGTGGGCCATAAAAAATAGGCAGATAATCAGGCCATTCAATTGGGTACTTTGACCCGTTTAGGAGTAGTTGGTCTGCGACCGGATGATTTTGCTATGGCAACAGCTAGTAAAGTGACGACCAGCATGACTGCAATCGGATATTGAAATTCAGGAATCGGGTTCGGGTCGCCTGTCACCGTTCCGGAGATCCTTCCAGATTGGGCTGGTGGAATCTTGATGAGCTGGAAATTGACGTTCGGAGTAATTTGATACTCTACCACATTCACATTTGTAGTGCTCTGGCTCTGATAGCCATGAGCGGATGCAGTCACGTTGTACGTGTCGGTCGCTAGACCTTCCGACATGACGTAGTTGCCGTCCCCGTCTGTAATTGCGTCTCCAGAGGACATCATCGTGTCACCCTCGGCCGAAACATGAGCACCAGCTATTGGTGCACTATTTGTGTCTGTGACCTTGCCCATGATTATCCCGGACGGTGGTGGGGGAGTAACGTCAAGTTGAAGGTCGTTATTAGGACTCTCTACACCTGCAGTCACACTCACACTAGTTTGGTTGATGTTGAACCCAGACACTGCCATGATAGTGTACGTGCCTGTGCCCAATCCACTGTCAATTCTGTAATGACCAGTTGCGTTTGTCTCATCGTAGCCGGAATAAGCGTAGCCAAGTGAGAATGCGGTGACAGTTATGTTTGCCAAAGGGTCGCCTGTTGGAGTGGTTATTCTGCCAGAGATTATTCCAGAGCGACTGAGAGCCAGATTGACCCCTGTCGTCACGGATCCCGCTGTGACGCTAATCGGCCCCACTGTTTTTCCGGCATATGCTTTTGGCAGAATGACGCTGACGTTATAGCTTCCAGTCGCAAGGTTCATGGCGACTTGATAGTTGCCGGCCACGTCGCTGAATCCTGTTCCTATGTAAATCCCACCGCCACTGGAAGGCATTACCACAACAGCGATTTCTGGTATGGGATATCCAGAGATAGCATCAGTGATTCTTCCCGAGACTCCGCCAGAAAGGTTCAGGTACACGTTTACGCCAGAAGTCTCAGATCCCACTGCGACTACCACGTTTTCTTTTTCTCCGTAAAGATAGCCTTCTTTCGTGACTCGAACGGTATAAGTTCCTGATGTCAAGCCTTCGGTAATCACGTACTGTCCATTTAAATTCGTAATTGCAGATCCATAACCGTCAGTTCCGACAGCTACGACCATTGCTCCAGAAACAGGCACACCTGAACTTGCGTAGACTACTCCAGAAACATTCTTTCCAGACGAAACCGAAACACTAAACATAGAAATCTGAAGTGCAAAACTGAAGAGAATTGCGAACATTATCACGTTAAGAATTAATTTTCTCTTAAACGCCATTCTGCGCGTTCCCCCACCAAATTCCTACTTAGCACTTGGCACAATATTAAAGACTTGCGGCATCGCGGCTGTCAAAATAAACACTCCATCAAAGTTCTCACAGACTCGTACTCAGCTGCCTTCAAGAGATGACAGCCTTTGATCAGTTAATATTTAGATAAGTCTTCCTTCTTATTCCAATATTCCACCAGAAAGGTGAGCAATGGTAGGGCAGATGACGACTAGCACAAAAGTCTGCGACATATGCCATAGGCGAGAACCATTTTTCTTCAGACCATACTCCGGAGTGAGACTCTGCAGACGATGCTTTGCCAAATCCATCGAAGAAAAGACAAGAGCAACGATTGCCAAATATCACATGTTCAAGTTTGATGACAAGATAGCTGTCGCAGTCTCAGGAGGGAAAGACAGCATCAGCCTTCTACACATTCTAGCGAAGATAGAGCGAAAACACCCTAAAGCCCGCCTCACCGCAATCACGGTGGATGAAGGAATCAAGGGCTACAGAGACGAGGCTCTGAGGATAACTGCTGAAAACTGCAAGAAGCTCGACATAGAGCATGTCACTATCTCTTTCAAGGAACTCTTCGGCTACACATTCGATCAAATGATCCGACGTTTGAAAAGAAAAAGCCACGAAGAAGAGACACCGTGCGCATATTGCGGCGTGCTCCGAAGAAAGGCGCTTAACATGGCGGCTAGAAGAATCAAAGCAGACAAACTAGCAACAGCCCACACGCTCGATGACGAAACACAGACAATTCTTCTAAACATTTTTCATGGCGATGTCATGCGCATAGCAAAAGAAAAACCAGTTACAGATGAAGTACATCCAAAACTGGTTCAGAGAACAAAGCCGCTTTGCGAAATTCCTGAAAGAGAGACCTCGTTGTATGCGTACATAAAAGGAATTAAGTTTCAGAGCAAACCATGCCCATACGCGTCAGAGGCTCTAAGGAATGATGCTCGTGCAATGCTGAACAGGATGGAAGAAAGACATTCGGGAATCAAATTTACGATATTCAGATCAATTGAGAAGATTCGGCCTGCATTGGAAGAGATGGCTAGGAAGGAAGGTTTAGGGGAATGTAGCGAATGCGGGGAACCTACAACTGACAAGATTTGCAGGACATGTCAAATGCGAAAGCAAATAGATTGAACAAATCGCTATTCTGGCAAAGAAACGATTCATCAAGAGAGTTGCATGAATACTTTCCGTAATATTCCGTCCTAGCGCGCGCGATATCTCACGTATCTTCTCTTTTTTCCGAAGTACTACTGATTGTGGGGCCCAAAGGGGCAGGAAACATCTGGACCTAACCAGTCTCCGTGTGTAACATGTGCTGTGTATCGGCAACCGCCGCACAGGTTGTTATACGCACATTTTCTGCAGGAACCTTTCAGCCCTTTTCGGTTTCTAACATAATTCAGAAGTTCACTCCGAACCCAAATCTCTTCTAGGTTTTGTTCGAGGAGATTACCCAGTTTTATTGGAGCAGGAACACATGGAAGCAAGTCTCCGGATGCTGTGAGCCCAGCGTAGGTTAGGCCGACTGAGCACCCGCCAAAGCCCTCTGCAAGCTCTCTGACAAGCTTGGAAACTTCAAGCCCGAATTTGTCTTGAAACATGCCTTCGTATCCCGACAGGGCTTCGCTCACAGTGAAAATCCTGCCTTTGGAACGTTCATACCCAACGCGAGCATAATAGGTCATTCCTCGTGCGTAACATTGCATGCCGAATCCCTTCTTTACGGCTTTGTAGAACTTGTTGTACAACGCATGCAGAGCCTTAATTTTCTCTTTCGGCGTTACATCAAGGTAGCATGCTTCTGCTCCTCGACCGGCAGGGATGAGGCGGTTTAGATAGAACCTTGTCGCTCCCAGTTTTTCTGCCAGCTGCATTGTTTCTTCTAGTTCATTTACATTCTTTGAATGCAAGGTCATAGTGGCGGCCAATTCGTCGAAGCCCACATCAGCGCAGTTTCTTATTCCGTCAATTGTAGCTTCGAAACTTCCAGGCTTGTTCCTTAGAAAATCATGTGTTTCAGCAACTGCCCCGTCCAAACCTATTTCGACTCTTTTAATGCCGACTTTTGCTAGCTTGTTCGCTACCTCAGGAGTCATGAGTGTTCCGTTGGACGCAATTGTGCAAAGCATGCCACCGTCGTTGGCTCTTTTTATTGCGTCGTAGATATCTGTGCGCAGTAGCGGTTCACCTCCTGAGAAAGTCAGTATGGCTACTCCTGCATCACTCATCTTGTCTATCACTTTGAAAGCTTGGGAAGTCGTTAGCTCTGGCTGAGAAGACATTGGTGAGGAGTCTTGATGGCAGTGCAAGCAGCTGAGGTTGCATGTATTAGTGAAGTTCCAGACAATGGTTATTGGAGCGCCGGTGGGTTGTGGATATCTTATTCCGAAGTTGGCGATTCCCTTTATCACACCTAGCATGCATCTGCGGATAAGCGGGTCTTTCAGTAATTGTTTTACGGTGTCGCTATTGACTCTGAGACGAAAGAACAATAGACGAATCAAGGGCCGGAGAGCTGCTGATGTCAACGAGCAACTTTTGCAGTGAAAGCGACCGCCTGCCGAATAATCGTCAAAGACGGAAAGCAATCTTTCTTGCTCACATTCCTCGCACCTACTTGCTAGATGATGAGCAAGGGCTTTCCAAAGAGGGTTAAAGAACAAAGTTGCAGAATGTTTGGTATCAGGTATCTTTGTCATTGTTTTCATCAGTGTAACCCAAAGACCATGCTTCCCATATTTGAGTCTCTCTGTTGCGATTTCAGCTTTTCGCGCGGTACGCTGCCGCAACAGACCTCAAGACTGAACTTCACAAGAAGTCTCAGGCAGGCGAGTCGGTTACTCAGTTTGTATCAATTTTGGTAGGACCAGGACTGACAGCGTATCTCACAAGCATCGTGCAGGTTTGGCACTTCATCGTTTGGCTGCGTCACTTTTTAGCTTGCGCAAAATCACTGATGCCTCGTTAGCACTCTTCGCTGAAGCTACTTTCTTGGCCTTGTGTAAGAGGACTGTAGAGCCACAGTAGGGGCAGGTTCTGGTTTTCTGTTCGGCCTTGGCTAAGAGAAGGCCGCCACAATTGTTGCAGACGACTACAAGTGTAGATGTCATGCAGGTCATCAATCGAAAGCCTTTTCCACGTCGGGCTAGATAACGCTTAGTATAAAGTGGGGAATGATAGATGAGCAGCGAAGCAGAGATCAAGCCAAAGCCACAGCCGAACCTGTTGCAGCATGTGATGCGGTACTTCAAGAAAGAAGGGTACAAAGTAGAACAAGATGCAACAGCCCTTGAGGGCTTCAGCGGAATCACACAGAAGTTTGACCTGATAGTTCAGAAGGGACACGCGGCACAAGGAGTCTGGATCAGAGACTGGAAGAGAACTGTGGGCGTAAACATCATAATAAACATTGATAAGGCGTCCTCAGACGTAGGATTGTCAAGCCCCATAATTGTAGGTGAGAAGTTCAGCGACCACGCAAAATCATACGCAAACAGAAGAAAAATAACGTTATTGACGAAACAGCAGATAACCATGCGCCTGAGATAGTTGACTAGATTTTCAGATAGTCCTCGAGTAGGCCCTCTTTTTCCAGCTTGCCTAGCCAGTCAACCACGCCTACACAGCACTTTGCAGGATTTTTCAATAGATAGAGGACTTGTTCAGTCGTCTCCTTCGCACTTTTGCCAGTAGCATTCAACTCGCAGACTTTTCTTCCGCCTGACATGTTCAAAGCGTCAACCAAGCAAACATCTAGAATCTCCGAAGCCAAGTTTTCGAACAGTTTACGACCTGAAAAACCGCAGCGTTCCATAAACTTGCGCAATTCAACAGGGTCACGCCTCAAAACAAACACGTACGTCACAAGCTCCGACGGAACTACGCCAGCAGCATAGTGTCCGTCAACAACTATGTTCTCTTTGTCTGACTCCCTAACGATTTGGCCGATCTTCCGCTTCATACGAGCTTCATCAACAATTACAGACTTGCGCTCTTCATCCTTGCCCAAGACTAGTTTTTCACGCACAGCCAACTCGGTCAAGTTCACATACGTAGCATCCAGCTTAGATGTCAGTGCACGCGCAACTGAGGTTTTTCCTACGCACGGCGTCCCAGTCATCAAGATGACACGTTTAGGCATTCCTCAAAGCCCTCAGTATCCTAGTTGAACGTTTGGCAAGATAAGATTTCCAAAATTCTTATTGCACACTGTTACACATAGTTACCCTTGGCTGGCGAGTTGGTGTGTGGCTTTCGAGCCTGACGTGAAAGGCTTGAGGAAACTCCGCCCACACGTAGAATTGCAGCGTCTGCAAGGACGCAAGGTGAGAACCTTGGCTACGGAGCAGAAACGACACGTCCACCCAGCAAGTGACTATGAGGCATAATAAGTTGTTGAGGATGTTGGGTGCGAAACGGTGAAACGGCCGTCCTGCAAGTGGAAAGGGCAAACAGACGCAGATGAAGAATCTACCTGAAGCGCGGGTAGCCCGATTAGCCGAATGCCACAAAAAACAAAAGGCGGGTTACAACCAACACGCCAGCTTTTCAAAGGAACCCGCCTGCTCTGATGTCATCACAAACACAGACCTCGCAGAGTTTATGATACATTGCGAAAAACAAGCCTTCGCAGACGCAACCATCCAAACAAAATACAAGATTCTACGACACATGATAAAAGAGAACGTAAACCTAGCAGATCCTGAAGCCGTAAAACTCTACATAAAAAGAAACAACAAATGGTCAAATGGACACAAAAACCTAGCCGTCTTCACCTACAACGAATACGCCAAAATGAAGAATATCCAATGGACACCGCCACTCTATCCTAAGAACGAAACGCTCCCGTTCGTTCCAACAGAAAAAGAAATAGACGCACTCATAAGCGGAACAAGCAAGAAAGTCTCCATTGCACTCCAAGCACTCAAAGAAACAGGATTCAGAATAGGCGAACTATGGCAATGCAAATGGACAGACCTAGACGAAGAAAAAAGCACACTCAAATGCAACAACCCCGAAAAAGGATGTAAACCGAGAGAAGTAAAAATCTCAGCCAAACTGCTTGCGCGACTCAACACACTGCCAAAACGGAATGAATACATATTCAGCAACACACGCTTGGGCTTCACTCGCACCATGTTCAACTATCAAAAGAAACGCCTCGCAGAGAAACTCAACAACCAACGACTCAAACGAATACACTTCCACACCTTACGACACTACTATGCTACACGTCTCTACAACGAAACCAAAAGCCTAATCGAAGTCCAAGCAAGACTAGGACACCGAAACATAAACTCAACAATGGTTTACACCCACATCGTCCAATTCGACGAAGAAAGCCAAAACTACCACCATGCCATAGCACGAAACGAAAAAGAAGCTGGAGAACTCATAGACAACGGCTGGACGTACATCCTAACCACACCACAGAATATAATGATGTTCCGAAAACGCAAATAACAAACAACCTCCCTTCTTTTTAACGTAAGAAAGCATATTGACTCATGAGCTAGTGCACGCTGGTAATACTCATGAACGAGGATGATTTGTCATTCCAAATATGCAAGATGCCTGATGATTCAAAATTCGCAGAAGACGGCTATAGAGCAGTTCGAGAAGGTCTCTTTAGATTTAACAAGAACAAAGCCAGCAATTTGGAACCCCCAAAACCAATCCCGATTTTCATGCGAGACAGAAAAAACAGAGTCGTCGGAGGAGTAATAGGTTATGTCTACGATGGTTGGTTGCACATCGACCTTCTATGGATCGAAGAATCATTCAGGAACAGGGGTAATGGCACCAAACTTCTCAAAATGATCGAAAATGAAGCAGTCAAGTGCGGATGTAGATATGTCGACCTAGACACTTTTAGCTTTCAAGCAAGACCGTTCTATGAGAAACACGGTTACACAGTGTTCGCAACGCTTGACAATTGTCCAGAAGGGCACAGTAAATATTTCCTCAAGAAAAAACTGGCGTGAAAGTGTGGTTATTTTATATACTACCGATCGATAGCTCGTGAGCCGTTCGGCTCACTCGCACGTTCCAGACGATACGCCAGATAGTCGAACTCTCAAAACTAGCACCTTCCCTAACTCGCGCGCGTTATTGCTTTCGAATTCATAAACTTTTTATTAACAATATCTGGTATACTGAATGTAGAACCTGAAGAGGATCGGAGGAATTTGACTTCTGAACCAATAGAGTTCAAATGCCCGCTCTGTCACTCCTCTCTAGCAAGCGAGGATTATTACCGAGCAATTGAAGAACTCAAGAAAAAGGTTTCAGAAACCTACAGTGAAGAACATAGAAAGACTAAGCAGGAATATGAAGAGAAGCTCCAGCAAATAAGTCAAGGCCACAAAGATGAAGTTGCCGACCTCAAGCGAACATACGAGGAAAAAAGAAAGACGCTGAGGAAAGAAATGGAGGACACATATAGGCAACAACTTGCGGAGCTGAAAAAGACCTATGACAAAATCAATAAAGACAACAAGAGACATTTCGAGAGTCTAGAAAAAAGACTCAAAACTGAAGGGAAAAAGGAGCTTCAAGAAAAGGAGAAACAGCTTAAAGAGCTTAGAAGAGAGCAAAATCGTTTGAGAAAACTCGCTTTTGATGAAGGCAAAGCAAGTGCTGATCTTGAAACAGGAAAGTTAAAGAATGATCTCAGAGAGCGAGACATACAGATAGAACGATTTAAGCGCGATACTGACGAACTGAGAAAGCAATTGTCGCAAAGCCAGTCAGAACTGAAAGGCGAAGCTGGAGAAATAGACCTTTTCTCCAAACTCACACAGGAATTTCAGCAAGACTTTTTCTCTCGACAGAAAAGGGGCAAGGCGATGGGAGACATCATCCAACGAATCAGGACTGCCACAACAACACTGGAAAAACCAATTGTTTATGACAACAAACAATCTGACAACGTTACTAGCAAAGACATAGAGAAAGCCAAGAAATACAAGGACGTTCATGCAACGGACTATGTAATAATAGTTTCAAGCAACTTGCCAAAGAAGGATGTCAAAAACAGATTGTTCGGTGAGAGAGACGGAATTTTGCTCTGCCATCCAGCCATAGTGGTTGATATTGTTAAGCAAATACGAAGGGCAATCATCGAAATTTCCAAGCAATCAGAAAGTCGGAAAGACCGTGAGGCAAAAGAGGCAAAATTGTATGATTATATTAGAAGTCAAGAATTCTCAGCAATTGTGGAGGAATTGCGTGATATCTACCAAAAAATGGCTGACCTGCAAGACCATGAAGAAAAAGCACATGTGAGACTATGGAAAGATAGAAAGAAATTGCAGTTACAGATAAATGACGCATACGTCGGAATTTCTACTGGAATAGATTGCATCTTACAAGAGAAAATTCCAATGCAAGAACTTCTGGAAGAACATGGAAAGGAAAAAGAGACAGAAGAAACGCCTAAAGAGACAATTGAGCCGCTCTTGATGAGGAAAAGAAAGAAAAGGCAGAGTACGGCCTAGCGCGTACGCTCACATTAAAATAGGACTTAGGTTTTTAAACAGAAATGGTTAAAATATGCTTCAGATGTGAGAGAGTTGAGCAGAGAAAATAGAGATTTGATAAACCAACTCAAAACTTTGAACGACTACATTAACCTTCTTACAAAAGTGACAGCTATCAGCGTCGGAAAAGAAAGCATTTTCAAGGGCAAGAAAGAGGCAGGCGACAAGATTGACGCTCTTGACGAATACGACCTTCCTGACAAGATTATCGCGATGCTTATTGGAAGTACAGAAGGCTCAGTGAAATCAACAAGAAGCCAGAAGAAAGCCAAAGCCAAAACTAAGCTTCCTCAAGCTGCACTGTCTCAACCTCAAGAGGTGAAAGGAAATGATGAGCAAGGAACAGTTTGAAAGACTGATGGACAAACTCGATGCTTTAATAAAAATAACGGCAGTTAACGTGTCTCAAGGAAAGACAATAGCAGATGTCGCCATTCTTCTATCCGATTTTGGATTCCAAAACAAGGAAATCGCCACAATTCTCGGAACAACGTCTCACTATATAGGGACAGTCAAGTATGAAGCAGGGAAAAAGAAGAAGGACAAAGAAGCCAAGCGTATAGCGAGAAAGCAATCAAAACAAGTCACTGCAGGAGTTGAGCCAGAAGTTGAGCAAGGAAAAAGCTGACCCAATAATCGAGAAGCTCAACACCCTAATCAAAATCACGATGGCAAGTGCTTTCAAAGATGAATCGAAGGAAGCTAGGATACTGATTCTTTCCGAATTGGGAATTTCACGGAGGGAAATCTCGGAGATAGTTGGGACATCTGTTCAATACGTTGACAATGTGAAGAGCCAAGCCAAAAAGGCAAAGGGGACAAGGTAACAGAACGGCACGGCAGAAGAAAAGGTAGGCAAGAAAGCTGTCAAGAATTAAGCCAGAGATATTCCAGGCAATAGTTGAGAAGGCGAGAAGAGAAAAACCAGACATCAGACCTAGGACTATTTACGATAGAATAGAATCTGTGAAGAAAGAATTCGGAAATGCAATCTCCATAAGAATGGCAGCGAATATTCTTGCTTCACGAATGAAAATAGACGTTCACCGAATCCTAAAGGATGATCAAGACGAACTAAGCGAACTTCGGGAATTATTGAGGGCAACGCCATCGATAACTGTGACTACTCCAGCAAAAGAGAGAAGAAAGGACAAAGAGCAAGTAATCACAATAGGAAAGAAAATCATCGATACTTTCGGACTCCCTCAAAATCTGTCGAAAGAAGCAGAGAGAATGTCTGAAATATACCCACATTTGTATGTTTTTGAAAATCTGATTAGGCACGTAGTTGCAGGTCTATTGAAAACGAAATATGGAAAAGATTGGTGGACGGAGCCAGATGTAGTTCCGAATCCGATCGTAAGAAAAGTAGAAGATCGTCAGAGCAAGGAAGGGCAAAACAGATGGCACAGCGAAAGGGGAAGTCATGCAATCTTCTACACGGACTTCGGAGACTTGAGCTCCATCATATCAAACAACTGGGAAGAGTTCAAATCTCTGTTCCCAAATCTCCGATGGATTCAGACAAGACTTGAGGAAACTGAGCTGTCAAGAAACATTATTGCTCATAACAACCCCCTACCCATGAAAGAATGTGATAGACTCAAAATGTTCTTGGATGATTTGAAAAAGCAACTGGATATTTGTGCTAATTAGACCTTCGAGAAAGAAGCGCGCGCTAATCAACTGTCCGGAGAAATAGCCTTCTTCCAACGGTAGAACAAAGCCCAATAAGTACGCCGACGAGCCTCACCCACCAAACCCCGCTCAGAAAGAAACTGTTCGACAAAAACATTAAAGGACTCAACAATACGACAATGAGCCACATCATCAAAATTCAACCAGCATTTGGGCTCTCTACGACGACGTTCAGAGCTACCGCTACTCGACACTACCACCCACCGCATCAACGTAATTAGGCAAACCCGATTCATCTAACTCATCATCCACAAACCATTCCCGATACTCAGGGTCACCTATGTCCCTTACAATAACACGTTTGCCCCAATGGATTTTCTTCACCATCTCCGAATGACATGCTGGGCACGTGGCAACAGCCTTCACCTTCTTGCCTTTCATCTTGCTATAACTACAAACACCAAACCAAGTAGCCACATGAAAACGTTTGATACCAACCCTGATAGTCGCATGATTCAACTGATAGAAAGCCGTGCCAATAACAGTCTTACGCTTCTCAAACACCTTCACCAGATACTTGTCATTGGCATACTCACGAACTTCTCGGCCCTTGAAACCGCTACAAGACCGACAATCACCACGATCATGCACACAATTACGGCACATGTCAAAACCACCCCTGATAAACCCTAAAACATGATAGTGAACAGACCACGAAAGAACACCACGAGACCTATCCTTGCGGTAACCATGAAAAATCATAACACCACCAAGAACACCCCGATTCAACAGAGCCGTTCTAGCCCTATCCCTCAACACCTCTTCCGACAGATCGTAGTCCTCAACAGGAACAGAAACTGTGAGATGTTCAACCTCACCAAAACCACGTTCAGATGCAACAGCCAGACGACCCTCGATATTCCTAGCTTCCCGAACCGACCATCCACGAATGAAGCATACGGGACACGAGCTTTTGTGACACCACATATGCTGATGCGCAACAACAATCTTCCCTGTGCAATCTACGCCATCAACTATAACCCCTTCATGTAACTCCTTGTGGTCACAAACATGAAAACTCGACCACTTACCGCACATGTCCGACGTTCTCATCCCACGACCCACAGGCTGATAACTCTCATGTCCCTTACTGTCAACAGGCAACCGCCAATAATCATTCTTCAGAATAGCCCGATTCAACCGCAAACGCTCTAGAAGAGACCTGTTCACAGCCTCCACAGAACCTAAAACCATCACTAACTCCCCCGCTTCTGAATCTCCTGCTTTTTGAAACATTCTCCAAACGGGCAACAGTAAACGCCAATCTTCACAGTCAAGATCGCGTGACCACAATAAGCACCTAGTAAGCACGTGGACGGTTGAACAATCATATGATCGACCCACCAGAAAGCTTAACTTCGTGAGTGAAGATATAGCTTTGGCATAGCAATATTGCGATATAGCGGTTGAGAACGTGGTCAAAAGCTATATGAAACTGATTGGCATCTTCCGAGGAAAACAGAAAACCCATAACATTCAAATTCTAAGCATCTTGTACGACAACGGTCCCCTAACAGCTTGGGAAATCACTAAGAAAATCCAAAACGTTGGAAAAGTAAGTCTTCATGCAACATTGAACAAAAGGTTACGAGACTTAGAAAAAAAGGGCTACCTCAACAAAGCAGGCAAGAAATGGTGTTTGAGATTCAAAGGCATAATTGCGTCTATTCTAGCTCAGAAAACCCCGGAACCATTGAGTAACAAATGGGCTGATGTTGCCGACTTTTTCACTAAGCATTCTAGGGAGCACTTCACTGGATTGTCTGATATGACCGTTCAAGCATTTGGCGTCACGTTCCAACCCTTCAAAGGAATAGATAAGACTGCACAGACGATCAGAACCTTCGACGATTGGGTCGCACTGTCAGAATTTGTCAAAGGGCTCATACAAACAGGCGTCGTCAATTTCGACGTTGTCAGCAACGAGACCTTGTTTACTGTCATTTTATTGGAAGCTTCACGCGAAGCTTCAGATGAGCAGCTTCAAGATTTCATGAAGGAATGGAATTTTGAAGTATCGACGTCAAAGTCAAATGATGATAGAGGAAAAATCGATGAGTGAACGCCTATGTCTTCGGAGACATAAGCACGCGCTAGAATTATAAGCCGCCCAACACTCAGATCATATTTGAGTGGGGATGCTTGGAGACAATTCACCGTTATATAATCTTGATCATAATATGTGTGACTTGCTCCTTGGCATTGACTTTAGTAACTTACTTCTATTCGTACCCTAACGATTTGTCGGGCGCGGGTTGGTCTGTTCATAGAGGTTGGCCATTATCATGGGCAGTAGAAATACACCTCGGCATATCTATATTCCCCTTACCAGCTGTTTACCCTTTCAATTTCCAAGCACTGAACTTCTCACTTGACTTAGTCTTTTGGGCAACAGTTCTTCTGCTTCCATCGTGTCTGTTCTTATACCGGAAAGGCTCGCAAAGTGTCGTTACAACGCGCACGCGTGCATGGGGAGGAGGGGTACGCATGGCCCCTTCAAGAGTGCAACGACAGTATAAATCGAGGAAGGGCATAAACAACCAAGTCACATTATATGTAAAAAGCGACAGAATCAAGAGTGCGGATCGGGAAGTTGCCAGGGAAAAAACCATTGTCACCCAAGGAGGCGTCATGACTGATCCTTATCCGTGGGCTAGCAAGTTTCCATATTATGATGTGGAGAGAATAACTCATTTTGACTACGTGCTTACAAAAGACCAGCAAAAAATGATGGATGACGTCAAGGAGCTCAGTTTAAAATACAATTTCAAAGTAGAAGTGGTCGACCTAGGGAAAATGAATGTTCTTTCAAGGTCTAGACTTAAACATTCGAAGAAAATTGACACGTTACCAGCTATGGTTACTGATTCTGGAGAGATCTTCGACGGTGTTATGACCAAACAGCAAATAGAAACCTACTTTTTCAAGACAGTCAAAGCTGCGTAGCGGCAATCCTCGGAGACATAAGCCTTTCCCCCATTTGAAATTTAAGGGGAAAAGTATGAAAGCATCTCATACGAAAGCCAATCATACATCTATGCGTAAGCTTTCTATTAGCATCATGTCAGAAAGGCATATTGTCTCCTCGTCCCGAAACGACGAGAATGAATGGATGTGTGATGAGACATGGCGATGGAAAAAACAGAACAAGAAACACATAGCACAAGCACGATAAAACAACAAAATGAAAAATTACTAAGGCTAATGACGGGTTACAACCAACACGCCAGCCTTTCAGACTAACACGCCAGGTTTTTTAGCGCGCGCTTTCGGTAACGTACTCGAAGCCTGTTTCAACTAGCTGGCATGCTTCTTTCAATCATGGGCGACTTTGATGTGGTAGTCGTCGATCGATCCTCATGCCGAGTAACGGGAACGATGCACTTGTGATTTATGAGTGATATTGATTCTTGATTCGCAAAGCTAAAAGCATGAGGAAGCTGATTCATTGTCCTTGCAAGTTTGGGTTGACCTAAGAATGAAAAATAGACAGCCCTATTCTTCCATTACTTTCACTCCTTCCGAAGAGGCAAGAAAGCAATTGGTGGAATTCATGAAAGAAACTGGACATCCAGTGTCGACCATCGTGTCCAGATGCGTTGACTACGCCCTGAAAAAGGTTGAATTGAAACCGATAAAGAAAGACGTCTTCTTCCTAGAGTAGAGATTATGTGAGGGAGATGGGCTTGGCAAAAGCTCGTGATGAGAACGCTCGCGAGCCAAAGAAGGAAATAAACAGATTTCATTGTTCTGTTTGCGGTCGAGAAATTAGCGAGGAAGATTACGTAGGTTATGATGGTATGTGTTGGGAGTGCTGGGATGATCAGTTGACTGAAGAATCTCTTGACATGTTCGGTGACTTCATGTGAGCGATAAAGAAGAATACACGTGTCAAAGGTGTGGTCGACAAATCAGTCAGGAAGAATGCGAGACTTATGACGGAATGTGTTCCAAATGCTACGAAATAAAAATAGACGAACTCGACTATGAAGACGAAGACTACTAAACCTAACGTAGCACGCGCTTTTGCCTCTGAATTTGAAATATGGAGCGAGATATGATACGGCAATATGAATTTCCAATTCAGAAGAAACTAATCCCGCGACTGCAATCAATGAATCAATTTAGGGTTGAAGTATCTTGAGCACTCCAGAGCTGGACATGAGCACTATAGAAAAGATACTCTCTCAACCCGCAAAGTTGTCAATCGATCAGACAGATGCAGTTTTGTCCAAAGCGCGGTATAACCGCGTAATTGCAGGAGCCGGCGCAGGCAAAACCGAGACACTGACTCGCAGGATTGCCTACCTTGCTTTAGGGGATGAGGTACCACCGTCTTCTATCGTAGCTTTCACATTCACCGAGCGAGCCGCTCGGAGCATGAAGAGCCGCATCTACCAAAGAGTGAACGAGCTGAAGCCAAGCAAGCTCAACGTCCTAGGCGAAATGTACATCGGTACAATTCATGCATACGCAAAAAGAATCCTCGACGACCATTTCCGATACGGAAACTACAGTGTCCTCGACGAAAATCAAGAAATGGCGTTCTTAATGAGACACGGGTGGGACCTTAACCTGAGAGATTACCACCCGAACTATTCCGAAAGCTGCAGAATCTTCTCGAGAACTGTAAACATGATCTGGGATGAAATGCTTAGCAGAAAGACGCTCGAGGAGAGAGTGCCAGGTTTCTTCGAACGCTTGGTTCGCTATGAGAATCTCCTTGATAGGCATAAACTGTTGACCTTCGGTAGAATGATACTTCTGGCCGTCCTGAGGCTGAAGGAAGCACCTGACACGCTGAGCTACGTCAGACATCTGATCGTGGACGAGTACCAAGACATAAACCAAGCTCAAGAAGAGTTGATAAGCCGCGTGGGAAGTCACGGTGAGATATTTGTGGTCGGTGACCCGCGGCAGAGCATATATCAATGGCGAGGATCGGATGAAAGGTTCTTCGAATCGTTCTCAGAAAGGTTTAGAGAAGCGAGAAACGTCACAATTAGAGAGAACCGCAGAAGCAGCAAAAAAATAGTCGCGAACGCGAACAAGTTTGCAGGCACGTTCCAACGAAGATATGAACCGATGCAGCCTACGAAGCCCGAAGAAGGGCTCATAGGCACTGTTTGTCACAGTAATCCTGTCTATGAAGCCAACTGGATCGCAGACCAGATAGAAGACCTTGTGGCAAACCGAGGCCTGAAGTATTCTGACATCGGCTTACTTACCAGAAGCGTTAGTCTTGCAGCAGGACCGCTTGTTGACGAGTTCAAGGCTCGGAGAATTCCGTACATTGTAGGCGGAAAGGTGGGCTTGTTCAAGAGGGACGAAGCGAAAGCTGTGGGCTGCATTTTTTCCTGGTTCTGCGAAGACGGTTTTTGGGTTGAGGATCCGTGGAAATGGAATGAAAAGATATCTGGCGATGATCTCCTAGAAGCTGCTCTTGAATTCTGGAGAGCTGCTTATCATCACATCGTTCCAGTAGATGCCGAAACAAAACTCCGGAAGATCAAGGGAGACCTCAATTCCACACCTTCTTCTTACCGCAACTTCACAGCAATCTACCACGACGTGCTGGCCGTGCTCGGGTTCAAAGAACTGGATCACGAGAACCCGAACGATGCCGCTTTGATGGCCAACCTCGGCAGATTCCATAATCTGCTCACCGATTACGAAACTGCCAACAGAATTGGAGGCAGAACTCCGCACTGGAAACAAGACCTCCGAAACCTCTGCTGGTTCATTAACAGTTATGCTTCACAAACATACGAGGAACAACCGTCAGACAACATACGCGGCATAAACGCTGTCCAAATCATGACCATCCACCAAGCCAAGGGACTTGAATGGCCCACTGTAATACTGTTTTCAACTGTTAAGAACCGATTTCCACCCAGAAGTGTCGGCAGGAAACAGACCTGGTGCAACATACCACGAGACATGTTTGACGCTGAACGGTACGAAGGAAGCTTAGAAGATGAACGGCGACTGTTCTACGTCGCCATCACGCGAGCTAGAGACACTCTAATAATAAGCTACTTCGCTCAGGAAAACGGCCAAGTCAAACGGAGCCCTTTCATTGAAGACATGGATCTTGGACTTGCCACCCGTCTACAGCCTGTTGCACTTCCTCCAATGCAAATCGGCCCAGCACAAATATCGGATGAAATGCTCAATTTCTCAGCCAGCGAAATAACCGCATATACAAGATGCCCCTACATGTACCTGCTCAGAGAAGTCTACGGTTATCAACCACAATTGAACGAAGCCATCGGGTACGGCAAAGGCGTACACTTCTGCCTCAGAAGGGCCGTAGAACTCGTGAAGAGAGATGGACAAAACCCAATCGCAGCTACTGCAACGGCAATCGACAAGGACTTCTATATGCCGTACGCAGGGGGTCAGGTCCTAGAAAACTACAAAAGAGGCGCAAGGGAAGCCGTGATGCTATATGCAAGAGAACACGCAGTAGACCTCGGCGAAAGCAGCGACGCCGAATACAGAATTGAATTTCTTATCCATAATGCTACGGTGATGGGAAGGATCGACGTCCTAGAAAACAAAGAAGTCAGAGACTATAAAACGTCTCATGACTATGTTGAACCGAATGAAGTTGCAATGCAGATCAGGATCTATGCCGCGGGTTTGAGGAAACTGGGCAGACAAATCGACAAAGGATCCGTCGCGTACTTGTCAAGTAAAAACGTGAACATTGAAGCCATCGACGTGAGTGAACCCACCGTAGAATACACCGTGCAAGAAGCGGAGAAAGTAGTAAAAAGCATCATAGACGGGAGTTTCACTCCGAAACCAGGAACGAGTTGCCAGAAATGCGACCAAGGACCAATCTGCCGATGGAGACACAGACTAGCAAATGACGCGCCGGCCATCAAGGAATTAGCATCTCACGCTCATTGAACTGATACATCTCAGCAAAACTATTAGTGATGCAATCTGAATAATGAACTAGTCTGTCCAGCGCGGATGATGTGAAACGAGCGAAATCCTTGGATATGGAGAAGACGCCCTCACCTTATGGGCCTTGAAACGACGTATATCCACCATTCTGAATCATTTCAAAGATTCAAGTTCGCCTTCAGACTGCTTGGTTTTCTATCGGCCAAGTTTCGGCAGACACGCTAAGGAGAATGCCTCAGTATTCGGAGAGTTTGATGCCATTATAGCATCTCCGCAAAACATCTATTTGGTGGAGAGCAAATGGGACAATCTTGTTGAATCCAAGAAAGACGAACTCGTTATTAGAAGAGAACAACTGATGAGACATCAGATCTTCACGTGGTACTTAACACACTGGAAAAAGAAGTACTCCAACAAGTGGGCAGACTTCATAGAGGAGCAACAAAGCACCTTCAACTTCGGAGCAAAGACCACTGCTCAACCTGGAAAACTGCTCTCAGCAAACCTTGAATTCGTCTTAGACAGATTGCTAGACCACTGCGGCACAATCACCAAAGAAAAAATCAAAAACATCCTCCTATACTTCTACAAGGACACTCCCGAGCCTTCTTTTAGAGTCGACAGAAACTTCAAGCTTATACCGATCAACTACGGTGAAGAAACCTCTGGAAACTTCATTCGATTGTAACAATAAGAGATTTGATGGAGGCCACAAAGGATGAGCAATTGGCGAAAAGCACTTGAAGATTATTCTCACCCATGTAATCTGTGCGACTATGAAGAACGGAACCGCTTTCCGGGCTATTTCAACACGATAATAAGTGGAGATAGAGACTCTACGATCATCTTTGAAGACTGGTTCAGATATAAAGCGCGCGAATCAATTGAAGTCTACTTTGAAGTGATTTTCTTGAAGCTCTACAGCTGGAAAAAGTCAAGTGCCGGCGACTCAGCTAGTGACATAACGACACACATCGTTGAATTCATGCTGAAAAACAACGTTGATCCTTCACAATTGTGCGATGCAATCGAATCCTTCACAGAAACCCCGAACCTTCCGAACCTGAGAAAATTCAGACATCTCTTAGGGCTAGCAAAGGAAAACGGAGCGTTGGCAATAGCGCTGACGTTCCCAGCATTTATTGACCCAGCCAACTTTCCTATGATAGACATGAAGGTCGTGAAATGGATCGACGTGAATTTCGCTGCTCAAAATGCGAACAGAAGAGCTAAGTTGACTCGTTTTGAATTCAGGGGCCCATCACTACAAGACAACGATTTCCCCAACTACTTGAACTGGGTCAACTGGTGCAGAGAAATGGCTAAAGTCTTGACGTTGAGGACAAATATGCACTGGCGTGCGAGAGATGTGGAAATGAGCGTCTTCACGGCATCAAAGCGCGGACTACTGCTAGAGGTTTTGTAGATTCCTTTGCATATTGATTTGCGCGCGCAATCTGAGACTTGAGTTTTGCTGATTCAAGCGCACGCGCTTTGTCTTGCTGCAGCTTTCAGAACTTCGGCCACTAGCCTGCTGTTCCTATGAGATTTGGAATCTTTGACTATCTTGTTTAGATCACTGTCCAAATCTTTCAGAAACTCATACTCTTTAACGACTTTTCTAACGAGCGTTGCTTCAGAGGGCAGATCTCCCTTTCTGACCAATCGCTGCAGATCGGCCCAATCGTATCTTTCCGTCGATACCTGATCCAAGAGCGACTCTGGAATGAACGGTTCTCTGACATTCCAGCATTTCACAACAACAAGCTTTCTAACCAAATCTCTGTCAAACGGCCTTTCCGAGAACAAATACAAGTCGTATAGATCACGTCCTCGAATTCTCTGGAATGCTGCCCGCAGCTTCTCCGACAGAAGCTCCTCTTTCTGCAAGCATCTTAGAGCAAATCTCTGAAACTCGAGGAACTTGAAATACAACTCATCCGAAATAAGCACATCCTGGGGAGGAAGAAGTGGATTCTCTCTGTAACTGACCTCAAGCGTGAACCCACTGGCATTCCAACTGTGAGCATAGTCGACGACGGCTATGTAAGACTCAGCACCAGCACCGAATCCTGCCCTGACATTTTCCTCTGCAATTTTGAAGTTAATGCCATAGTGACTATGGTTACGTAGCTGACCTCCGAGCACATTTCGGAGTTCTTCCACGGTCACACCTAAACTCGTGAAGTCCAGATCCATCGAGAACCGCCCAGTTCTTCCAAAGTAGGTCTTCTTCAGGCATGTTCCCCCTTTGAAAGCTAACTCTGGCAGAGCGCTCTCCGACAGGATCCGCAAGACATAGGTCAGAACCACGTCTCTTTCTGCTACATCCAATGGGACTCCGCTCGATCGAGCGTAGAATGTCACATATTTCTGGTCCAGCATTCTCTCTCACCGCACTTCAATTTCGCTCAGAAGTTGTTCTCTAGATAGGTTGTTGACAACTTTCCATTCTCTGGCGTAAGAACCAGATCTCGCCTTTTTCCTGTCGAGATATATCGGCGTCTTCCCAACATGGTTC